>Ga0315901_10006992_pt1 | contig 13415 bp, 10 predicted proteins | sample LakEriMetagenome_10_FD_203761 | JGI IMG/M metagenome (GOLD analysis project Ga0315901, IMG submission 203761) | Freshwater fungal communities from buoy surface, Lake Erie, Ohio, United States - Buoy 2 MA116 | ecosystem: Environmental > Aquatic > Freshwater > Lake | place: USA: Lake Erie, Ohio... | reverse complement strand
GATCCACGACTAGGAGAACACCCGGACTGGGGAACTTTGATATTCAACTACGGGAGAAATGAAGTTCGAAATTTCTTGGTGGCATCTGCCTTGTATTGGTTAGAGGAGTTTCATATCGATGGGCTGCGCGTTGATGCGGTGGCATCGATGCTTTATCTGGATTACTCACGAAAAGATGGCGAGTGGGTGCCAAATGAAAATGGCGGTAGAGAGAATTTAGCCGCAGTACGTTTTCTTCAAGAGACTACAGCAACGGCATATCGAAGGTATCCAGGAATCATGATGATTGCTGAGGAATCAACTGCCTGGAACGGAGTTACCAAGCCAACTTCAGAGAATGGTTTGGGGTTTGGTTTTAAATGGAATATGGGTTGGATGCATGACACTCTGGAATACTTAAAACACGATCCGGTACATAGGGTTTATCACCATAATGAAATAACCTTTTCGATTTTATACGCATGGAGCGAAAATTTTCTATTGCCCCTCTCCCATGATGAAGTTGTTCACGGAAAAGGCGCTCTGGTAAACAAGTTCTCAGGCGATAGATGGCAGAAACTTGCGACTCTAAGAGCGCTATATGGATATATGTGGTCTCATCCCGGAAAGAAATTACTTTTCATGGGCGGTGAATTTGCGCAAAATGACGAATGGCAAGAGAGTAAATCACTTGATTGGCACTTAGTGCAGTATCCAGAGCACAGTCAGATTCAAAATCTCATAAGGAATCTAAATGAGACTTATCGGAGAAATACATCACTTTGGGAGAGAGATACTTCGCCCTCAGGATTTAAATGGTTGATTGAAGATGATGGGAGCAGAAACATCATTGCCTTTGCAAGATTAAGCGATACTGGTGAAAACTTAATATCAGTTACAAACTTCTCGCCAGTTACTCAAGAGCTATTTCAACTACCCCTTCCTGACGGAGGAGATTGGTATGAAATTCTCAATACGGATGCCACAAAATACGGAGGTTCGGGAGTGGTTAACGAAATTGTGCATGCGGAGGCAAATCCATTTCGTAATGAACCTTACTCTGCGAATTTGAGAGTACCGCCGTTAGGAACGCTTTGGCTGACTCGCCGCAACCACAAAGAAAGCAACTAATATCAACATCAAGGATGGCATTATCATCGCAATTGGAAGCGAAGTTGCTCCCGCGATAACCGCAAATATAGTTCGAGCAAAGAAAGACATGATTTGATTTACCACACCTAATTCCGCAACCGCTACTCCCCCTGGCTTTCCGGATCTAGCTGATGCATAACCGAAGAAAAGCGGTCCAGCAAAAGAGATTCCGAAGCCGGCTAGTAGAGTTCCAATACAGAAAACTGAATAGCCTAAATAAAGATTTGTATCCTTTAGGTATAGGCCAAGAAAAAGTCCAAACAAGAAAATTAACCCGCCTGAGACCACAAAGGGCTGCACAATCTCCGCGTCACTGCGTGCTCCCTTCCACCTGTTGTAACCAAATCTGCCAATTATCATCGCCGACATAAACAAGAAGTATGGAATAACTGCAATTGACTTGGAGACGCCAAACTCTTGTCTAGCCAAAATAGTGGCCCAATCTCCCATTATGAATTCCAACATAAGCGCACAGAGAAATCCAATACTTACCACCCAGTCAATTGAAAATGATTTGATCATCTTTCCAAACGTCACTATCTCGTCTTCCTCAGTAACTTCATTACCGGCCAGCAAAATAGGTCGCAAGCGATAGATTGTGCGAATCTTTAAGAAAAGAACTGTTGCGATTAATGGAAGTATGTGCCAATTTAAAGAGACTCTAGATGAAATAAGTAGGGCAATAAATGCGGTTGTGACTGCGCCGGCGGTCCATAATCCGTGCAGCATTGGGATTACATGCTCGCCACTTTCTGATTGGCGATGAAGCGCTTGAGCGTTTATTGCGATGTGATAAGAAGCCCAGGCAAAGCCTGAGATGACATTAACAATGAGAAATAACCAAGGGTTTTTCGATTCCACCAAAATCGCAATCGTTACATAAGTGAAAGTAGCGCTAGCTAAGAGAACCTTAAAAACGCCAAATTTATGGACGACATAGCCCATGGTTAAGTGAGCTAGTAGCGCTCCAATCGATCCGGTACCAAGCAAGATTCCAAAGAAGGTGGTTGAAACTTCTAAATTTGACTTGATATCAGGCAATCGTGGCGCAAGACTCATTACACCGATACCAAATAAATAGAAGAGCGCAGCGAGATTTATTTTCTCTTGTCTTTCAATTGGTTTATGCATCAGAAAAGGGCGCTAGCTAGGGCTTGTCTCGCTTTGATTAAATCCGGGTCGCTTGGATCTACGAGTTGAAAGAGTAAAAGTAGGTGATCTTTAGCGCGGTTTTTATCATCACCTTTAAACCTTGAGATGCAACGCAACAACCTAGTAAATCCATCTTTATGTTTGCCAGAAGCGACTTCGACATCGGCCGCCATTAGCTGATGTTGTAACGAATCTGGATTGGCGTCACCATCTTGCAGAGTTCTCACAAAATCTAAAGAGGAAATTCGAAGCGCGAGTTCGCATTGAGCTAATCCTAGTTTTGCCATCTGTTCATTTGGACTTCGTTGCAGCCAATTCTTAAATGCCATGGCAGCGCCTGAGTAATCGCCTTTCTCCATAGCTGAAAGCGCCGCTATCTCTTCGGGTTCCATCTTCGGCTCTGGAATTTCGGGTATTGATACTGGCAGACCTCGTTCGCTAGCAATTTTAAATATTTGAGCAAGTAAAACTCTTATTTGATCTTCACGTAGTGGTATTTCAGGAAGCGGAAGTACTTGTTCGCTAATAAATGCAAAAACTGCAGGTAGAGATTGAATTTTTAGCGCTTGCACCAGCTGAGGTTCCGTCTCAACATTCACTCCCCCAACCTTCCAAGTTTCGCCATCATCTTTGCTGATTTTGGCAAGTAAATCTCTTAATTCAAGGGTTTGCGGTGCTCGATCGGTGTAGGCAGCGAGAATTACCGGCTTTGTTTTGGAGACTTGTACGAAATCAATTATGAAGTTTTCAGCGGTTGCTTCATAAGCATTTGAGAGTGAATTCGATTTAGTTTTTCCTAAATTACTTAAATCAAATGCCCGTCCGAAGTTTCCTGGAAGCGATGTGCTCATTTCTTGCCCCCTATCGCGCCCGAATCTAGTCGGTTTGGCAGAATCTCACGAATGTAATCCGCAGTTGCAAAATCAAGGCCAGGGTCATATCCGTTGCGCTCTCCCAGATACCAACGATGTTCAAGCACTTCATGAAAGAACTGTGCATCCTCTATTCGACCAGCTAAATTCTCCGGGACCGAATTAACAACTTTATAAAAGACCTCATCGAGCCAACGTTTCGCCGCATCGCCGCGATCAGGAGTCTTTACAATCTCTCGAGATCGGAAACGGTCAAATGAAGCCAGAATTCGCTTTGCTTGTAGCTCTTCGACATCTAGGCCCATTAATTCTTTTAATCGTTGCGAGTGATAGTTGGGAGCAACTAACTTAGGGGTGAATTTCAAAGTTCCACTATCACCTTGAACTTGTAAATCAACTTCCTCTACGGCGAAACCTAGATCTTGGAGGGAGCGCATGGCGCGCTCAACAGCATGTCTATCGTTAGCTGGGAGAACTTGGGGCTCACTTAGCGCGCTCCAGATTCTTCGGTATCTTTTTATTACAGATTCGCTAGCTCTGATTGGATCCATTCCAGGAAACAAGACTCCAGAAAGTCGAAGATCTTCTAATTCAGCAGCAACATTAAATCGGGCGATATCTAAATCATGTTCTCGTTGTCCATCACTCAACTTTTTCTGGAATTCTCCGGTTTCTGCATCCACCAAATAAGCGACAAAACCATCCGCATCTCTTCGAAAGAGAGCATTTGATAGCGAGCAATCTCCCCACCAAAATCCAAGTAGATGGAGCCTTACCAAGAGATATGCGAGGGCGTTGGCCATATTGAAAACTTCATGTGCTGTAACGCTGCCGCTTAACAAGACGCGATACGGCAAAGAAAACGGAAGAAATCGTGTGACAATCGCACAAGGAAGTTCTTCACCAGAATTAGTTCTTCGACCATCCACAATTGCAACTTGGGCAACGGAAGGAGCACCTCTCTGGCCAAGTTCGCGGAGCGCCTCATATTCTCTCTTTGCAAATTCCAGTACGGTCTCTTTGACTGCGTATATATCGCTTTCGTGGTTTTCGTCAGCGCGCACCAATCTCACAATATGTCGGGATATTCCCCGTTGCGATGCCAAAGACGGGTCTTCCGGCCACTCTTCTAGTGGAAGATGCCAAGGTAATTGGGAGAGCGAAGCAATTTCTTCACCTAAGCCGGTGATTCGCAATTGGGCGCTCGCGTTTGACATAGGCGTAATTCTTTCAGGCTCTAGACTTATGTCATGGCGCAAATCAAAAGAGTCTTCCGTAAATCGCGTGATAAATATCCCGAAAGTGAAGATTCAAAAGGAGCTTTAGGCAAGAAGGGCGCCCCAATAAATACACAACAGCCGTTTTATTTCGGATTCTTGGCTGCAACGGGCGCAATAGTGGCAATTGCATTGCTTCAAGCACTTCAATCAGCGAGCCAGGTATTTATTCTAATAATTATTTCACTCTTCTTAGCGATGGGTCTAAATCCTGCGGTCAGCGCGCTTGAAAATCTTACAAAGAAGCGAGCGCTCTCAGTTTCAATAGTTGTGATTTCAGTGCTGCTTATCGTGTTAGCTGCATTCCTGATTATCGCGCCACCAGTCTTCAATCAGTTAAATGACTTTGTAGATGGAGCTCCTCAACTAATCGATTCCTTACGTAACAATTCAACTTTCCTTAAATTGGATCAAGAGTACGGTTTGGTCACATCTATACAAGATAAGTTCGAAGAATGGTTCTCTGACGGCCAGTTGTTGACCGGAGCATTTGGAGGTGTATTAGGTGTAGGGAAAACAGTTTTGTCGGGAGCATTTTCGACTCTTACAGTTTTAGTTCTCACCCTTTATTTTCTCTTTTCTCTTCCTTCGGTAACAAAGGTCTTCTATCGACTTGCGCCTGCTTCTAGAAGAGAACGCGTCTCAAAGATTGGTGACGCAATCATTGCTCGTGTAGGTTCATTTGTAGGTAGCCAGATTCTTATTGCACTTTTTGCATCTATCTTCGTCTTTTTCTTAAGTCTTGTCCTCGACTTGCCATATGCCGCGGCTCTTGGAATGTTGATTCTCTTCGTTGCGCTTATTCCATTAGTGGGACACTTCATTGGAGGTGGGATTGTGACACTTGTTGCACTTACTCAATCTCCGACTAAGGGGCTGTTGGCGATAGTTCTATACACACTTTATGTGCAAATTGAAAACTATTTAATTACGCCAAAAATTATGCGCCGAACTTTGGCGATTCCGGGCCTAGTCACGATTGTGGCAGCTCTGCTTGGAACATCGCTCCTGGGACTTGTAGGTGGAGTTTTAGCTGTGCCAATTGCAGCAGCGATACTCCTCATTATGGATGAAGTAGTTTTTCCGAAGAGCGATAATTCTTAGAAATTAATCTTCCGGAAAGTGGCAAGCCACTTCACTAGCGCCAACTTTAGTTAACTTCGGTTCCAGTGTGCGGCACTTTTCTTGCGCCTTCCAACAGCGAGTATTGAAGACACATCCGCTTGGTGGATTAGTACTTGAAGGAATCTCACCTTGAAGCAAAATTTGCTTACGTGATCGCTCTTTCTCTGGATCTGGAACTGGGATAGCCGACAATAGCGCGCGCGTATAAGGATGCTTTGAACTCGCATACAGATCTTGGGTTCTAGCAACTTCAACAACTTTACCTAAATACATAACTGCAACTCGATCTGAGATGTGTTGTACTACTGAAAGATTATGTGCGATAAATATATAAGAAAGACCAAAATCTCTTTTCAAATCATCTAGTAAATTTATGACTTGCGCTTGAATTGAAACATCTAAAGCTGATACTGGCTCATCGCAGACGATAAATTTCGGGCGCAGGGCGATGGCTCTGGCAATTCCAATTCTCTGTCTTTGGCCACCAGAAAATTCATGTGGATAACGATTTATATGTTCTGGGTTTAGGCCAACTCTTTCCATCAATTGTTTAATCTCCGATTTTTCTGAAGTTTTAGAGCTCTTTCGATGTATTCGAAGTGATGCCCCAACAATCTCGCCCACTGTATGTCGGGGATTTAAAGAGGAATATGGGTCTTGAAAGATTATCTGCATCTGACTGCGCAAGGGCTTCATCTCTCTCGGGGAAAGATGAGTTATATCTTGGCCGGCAAAAATTATTTGGCCTGACGTTGGTTCATATAACTTAAGTAGCGTTCTTCCTAGAGTTGATTTTCCACATCCGGATTCTCCAACCAGTCCCAGGGTTTCTCCCTCAGCTAGGTTTAGCGTTACATCGCTAACGGCATGCACAATCTTCTTTTTCCGATTGAAAATGCCGGAGCCTGGTGCTGAGAATTCTTTAGTTAGATTTTTAATCTCTAGTAGATTCATTTTTTGAGCACCACATGATTTTTCAAATGGCAGCGCGCAAAATGGTCTTGCTCTTTTTCGACAAGGTCTGGTTCTCTATCTTTACAGAGATTTTCGCCCCCGACGACTTGGTCGGTGTAACTACACCGCGGGTGAAAAGCACATCCTTTGGGTACATGTAACAAAGATGGCGGTTGACCGGGGATAACACTTAATCTGCGCATACCATTATCTGGCTTTGGAATTGAAGCTAGAAGTCCACTCGTATATGGCATTAGGGGTTTAGCAAATAAATCATCAACTTTCGCAGATTCCACTAGTTTTCCAGCGTACATAACATTTACTCGATCGGCAGCTCCGGCAACTACGCCCAAGTCATGTGAAATCAAAATGATCGCCATCTGCATCTCTTGCTGCAATTCCTTCAACAACTTCAAAATTTGAGCCTGAACAGTGACATCAAGCGCTGTTGTTGGTTCATCAGCTATAAGTAGTTCTGGTTGATTTATCAGGGCCATCGCAATCATTACTCTTTGTCGCATACCGCCTGAAAATTGGTGCGGAAAAGATTTCATTCGTAGTTCTGGCTCGCTAATCCCAACTCTCTTCAATAATTCGACTGCTTTATTAGCACTTACCTCTTTAGAAACAGAATTATGTACCTGGTGTGCTTCGATTATTTGATCTCCGATAGTAAAGAAGGGGTGAAGCGAGGACATAGGATCCTGAAAAATCATAGAAACTTTATTGCCTCTTATCTTTTGAATTTCCTCTTCTGGCAAATCAATCAATTCGTGAGTTGCTGAGGCTAAAGTTAATTTCGCTTTTCCGGTTACTCGACTCCCCCGTTTGGGAAGTAAGCCCATTAAAGCCAGATTTGAAACCGATTTTCCGCAACCACTCTCTCCAACTATCGCTAGCGTCTCCCCTTTTTCAACGTTGAAAGAGATGCCATCAACTGCTGTAACAATTCCATCAAGAGTTGGAAACTCGACACGTAAATTCGATACTTCTAACAGGCTCATGAATTTACTCGAATTCGAGGATCTATCCATGCATACAAAATGTCTACTATAAAGTTCATGAAAATAACGATTGCCGCCGCCAAAATTGTTGTGGCTACAATTATGGGTAAGTCGTAGTCTCGAACTGCGCCGAGTGACAATCTTCCAAGGCCAGGGAGATTGAATACAGTTTCGGTCAAAATTGCTCCGCCTAGAAGACCTGCGAAATCTAAACCTGCCATGGTTGCGAGAGGAGCTAGCGCAGCTCTTAATGTGTGTTTTCTTAGCACAACTTTTTCACTAAGGCCTTTTGCTCTCGCTGTGCGAATGAAATCTTCACTTGAAGTTTCTATGACAGAACTACGGACAAACCGGGTATAGAGCGCCGCATAGGCAAAAGCGAGAGTTATCCACGGTAAAATCATCGTGTTTAACCAAGCTAGAACATTTTCAGTAAGTGGGGTGTAGTTTCCCGATGGGTAAGGAAGGATTCCCCATTTAACAACCACAAAGACCAGTAAAAGTAATCCAGTTAAAAATGTGGGCAATGAAGTTCCAATAAGGACAAAGATGGTACTTCCGATGTCAGGTAATCTACCTCGAAACCTAGCCGCAAGTACTCCAAGACCGACTCCGAGAAGTAACCACAAAACCAGTGCCCCGATAGCTAGTGACAAAGTGACAGGAAGCGCTTCCAAAATTGAATTGGTTACACATGCGTGTTCGTGAAAAGAGTAACCGAGGCTTGGGGCAGGGCACTCAATTAGCGCTGCTCCCTCACCAAAACTTCTACCTATGAAGAGTCCTGATAGAAATATCCAATACTGTTCCCATACCGGTTTGTCATAACCGAGTCGCACTCTATTAGCTTCTATAATTCCGGGATCATTACAGTTCTTACCACAAGTTAATGCTGCAGGATCAAAAGGCAGGAAAGCAAATATTAGGTATACCGCCACGCTAACTGCAAAAAGAATCGAAATTGAGATTGCGAATCGCTTTGCTATAAAACTTAACATGACTAAATAATCCCTGCCTTCTAATCCTAAATTGCTTGAAAAGCCCCTGAATCTAAATAGATCCAGGGGCTTACATCAATTAACTCTTCAGTTTTATCTCACCGAAGCAAGGTGCGCCCTGTGGCTCCCAGAAGAAGACGCCATCAAGGTTAGAACCCCACATATCTTGAGCTTTAGTGAAGAGATTTGGAATCACCCACATGTTATCCATTACATATTGATTGAGAGCTGCCCACTCTGCGCCTTGCTTTGCTCGATCAGATTCAAGCAAGTTTGCCTTTGCGCGCTTCTCAAACTCTGGATAAGCAGGATCTTTCGCAACCTGTGACATTGGGAATCCACCTTCATCCAAGAATAGTTCCGGAATCACGGTAGACGCATTTGCCCAATCAGGGGCCCAACCAGCTCGGCTGAGATCGCCTTGCTTGGTTCGATCTAGAACAACCGCATAATAAGAACCAGCTTCAATGAAGTTGAACTTTAGATTTATACCCGCATTCTTCTTCAAAGAATCAATCCAAACTGTTGCAGCCTTCTTATTGGTTTCAGAATCGACGGTATCGAATACCAATCCCTTACCTGTTGCTTTCGCGTAGACCTCTGGACAGGTTTTCTTTGCTTCTTCCATTAGAGCCTTCGCCTTTTCAGGATTTCCCTCAAGTTTGAAGTCTTCCAGTCCGGTGACTTTTTTGTAATCAAGACCCATCAGAGGCTTAATTACGCCATCGGCGGGATCTCCACCAAAAGCTTGACCGCCAGAAATCTGCAAAATTGAGCCGAAGTCTCGAGCGTAATAAATCGCCTTTCGAATCGGCAAACAATTTACTTTAGATACGTTTACCGCGGCATAAGTTACGTAAGGATCGTAGACATTATGTGCACGTCCTTCCCACTCTGGCTTAACGGTGCCATCTTCGTTGAAAACGGTCGTTAAGTTGGTTGGAAGAATGCCATCCAATGACATCGCATTAGGTTCAGAATCGCTGAGAATTATTTGGTCTCTAACTTCTTCAGCCAAACCAAATCGGACGACAATTCGATCCGGATAAGCATTTCGAATTGGATCTGAATCTTTGCTCCAATTCTCATTTCGAACTAGAACCATCTCATCTTTTGGCTGATACTTCTCAATTTTGTATGGACCGCTTGATACTGGTGCAAGGTCATATTGATCGCCTGTGTCTTTTGCCTGAGGAACGGGACCAAAGGATAGATAAGTAAGGGTGTAATTAAAGTCTGCGACCGAACGTGAAAGATTAAAGGTAATGGTCTTTCCATCTTCGGAGCAAGTAATCGACTTATCAAAGGCGGCCGTATCGTTACCATCGGTTTTATAGGGACCCTTATATACCGAATTACCCTCTGCATCTTTTGGAATATCTAACATAGATATTGCATAGGTGGGTCCATCAGTAATTACATCTGTGGCAAAAGTGCGTGAAACGCCATATTTAATGTCTTGGCATGTTATGTCAGAGCCATCTTCAAACTTGACGCCATCACGCAAGGTGAACTGCCAGGTCTTGAAATCATTTGTTGCCGTTCCAAGATCCGTTGCAAGGTCAGCAACAAGTTCTGACCCCTCGGCACCGGGTGCATGCTTGTATGAAGTCAAAGTTCGATGCATATAAGAGCTAAACCATGCGAGATCTTGGCCCGTGTAATTGCGCTGTGGATCTGCGTGGGTGAATGATTCGGCTAATGTCAGAAAGGTAAGAGTCCCACCTTCCGAACTTCCAGATGAGCAGGCCGATAGACCGCTCACCATTAAGGTAGCGCTCGCCAGTGCGGCAACTGAACGTCGTACCACGCGTGATCTACCCTCTCTCTTTTCTTTCATATCCTCTTTCCTTTCTCGGTAATTACAACTATCGCAAACGCGACAGCTGTAAAGCTATTGACTCATCTCGCTCTTCGGATCTAAAGCATCCCTTACAGCGTCCCCCAGAAGATTGAAGGTGAGAACTGTGATGATTAGTAATGTAGACGGAATGAAAAAATACGTTGGATTTGTAATGACATATTTAATCGAGTCGGCAATAAGAAGACCCCACGTTGCATCTGGGGGTTGTACGCCTAGCCCTAAAAATGAAAATACGGCTTCCGCAGTCAAATAACCGGGAAGTGATAAGGAAAGATAAACAATTACTACACCCCAGAGATTTGGAAGTATCTCCTTAAAGATTATCCGCGAGTTTGACGCTCCAAGTGCTTTAGCCGCCACAATGTAATCTCTTTCTCTAATTGAAAGAACCTGCGACCTGATTACACGCGCCAAATAAGGCCAACCAAAAATGATTAATATAAGAATCAGATACCCAATTCGAGCCGCATTGCCAGTAACAATCCCTGTACTTTCTAGTCGCTGCACTGCGGGAACACTGAGCGCAACCACCATGAAGAATGATGGGAACGCCAGAACAAAATCGATAAATCTTCCCAGGGCGCTATCTACGCGACCTCGGAAATATCCCATAACTATTCCAACGATCAATCCGATTGCTATCGATACCACGGTTACAAATAGAGCAACTGCAAATGAAATTCGCGCACCAAAAAGTAGTCGACTTAGCAGGTCATGCCCAATACCTGGCTCTAAGCCCAAAGGATGAGAGAAGCTAATGCCATTGAATGAACCAATAGGGGCGCCCTGCGCATCAAGTAAATCGTTGTAGCGAATTGTTGGATCTAATCCAAAGATTGTCTTAAGGACAGGCGCAAACAATGTAAATGTAATTAGGCACGATGCAATTACTAGAGTTAAAAGACCAGCTTTATGAGTTCGAAATCGGCGCCACGCTAACTCACGGGGAGATCGCCCGGCAATATCTGGCGAGCTATAAAGCGTTTCGCTTACCAATTAATCGGCCTCCCTCTCTTTCGAAACTGAGAATCACCTTAGACCTTTTCAACTGACTCTTCTAGTACCCAAGTCGTTTTTTCGACCCTAGAGCGAGGTCGGTAACGGTAATTTTGCTGGGTTCACTACAGCCACGACTTCACTCAAGACTCGATGAACAAATGGCTCACCCACCCAGAGATGCTTTGCGCCATCTACTGAAATGAATTTTAAAGTAGTTAAATCTTTAAATTTTTCGACTGCAGCAGCGGGATTTAGAAATTCGTCATGCTCAGGTACGAGTGCAACTATCGGTCGACCATCTTCATTCCAAAACTTTAAATGCTCGGAAGTGGTGGTAAGCAGAGGCGGCGAAAGCAGAATCAAACCGCGAATGCGATTATCGGTTGCATACTGGAGCGCTAAATCAGTTCCGAAAGACCAGCCAACTATCCAAAGGTTATGAACTTTCAGTTGATCAAAAGCAAAATCGATCGCGGCCATAACATCATATTTTTCGGTAATTCCATTTCCAAACTCACCTTCACTCTTGCCTTGACGGCTCTCTGTTCCTCTTGTGTTGAAGCGAATTACTGTTATATCTGCCATTGCAGGAAGACGGTTGGCTGCTTTTTTATAGATATGGCTATCCATCATTCCGCCATGAGTTGGGCGAGGATGAAGACAGAGAATTGCGTGGCTACGGTCTCCTGAGAGCGGAGCTGACACTTCACCGACTAATTTCAGCCCATCTTCAGTCTGAATCGTTATATTTGTACGGATTGCCGGCAAGACAGTGCTCGGTCGAATTAACTCAGACATAGATTAGAGTTTAGTCTTATCCAATGGCGACTAACTCAACAACCTTCGAATCCACCAATCCCGCAACTGGTGAGATTGTTGGCACTTTCCCCAATCAAGGAAGAGCAGAGGTGGAAGCTGCCGTTGCCCTTGCGCAACGAGCTTTTGAAAATTGGCACCAGCTCGGATTTCGCGGCCGTCACTCGGTACTACGCGATTTCACTTCAATATTAACGAGAGAGATAGATCTAGCTGCGAACTTAATTCATAATGAAACTGGAAAACCATTTAGCGATGCCAAACTCGAAGTCGCACTCGCTATTGAACATATCGGTTGGTCGAGCAAGAACGCTTCTAGAGTTTTAGGGAAGCAAAATCGACCTTCGGGCTTATTTATGTTCAATATGGCCTCGCAAGTCCAACGTGTTCCATTCGGAGTTGTCGGAGTAATCGGACCTTGGAACTATCCAATTTTTACCCCGATTGGCTCAATCGCATATGCCTTAGCTTCGGGAAACACCGTGGTTTTTAAACCAAGTGAATATACGCCAGCTATCGCAAAATTTATTGAAGAGCTATGGAATCAAATTGCGCCATTTAGTGGAATTTTCCAAGTTGTTACTGGAACCGGAGAAACAGGTGTCGCGCTCACTCAATCGAAAGTCGGAAAGATTTCTTTTACTGGCTCAACCAGAACTGCTAAGAAAGTTGCAGCTGCTTGTGCCGAAAACATGACTCCCGTAATTCTTGAATGCGGCGGAAAAGATGCAGTTCTAATTGATCAAGATGCAAATATTAAAAAGGCTGCAGAACTAACGCTCTGGCATGCCATGTCTAATGCGGGTCAATCTTGCATCGGAGCAGAGCGGGTTTATGTTCATCGTGCTGTCTCGGCATCCTTCAAAGAAGAGATCGTCCGACAAGCTCGAGAACTAAAACCAGGTTTTGCAGGTGATGCAAAATATGGGCCAGCCACTATGCCCTCACAATTGAAAGTCATTCAGCGCCATCTCGATGATGCAGCTGAGCGGGGTGGAAAATTCTTACTCGGTGATACTAATTCCATAAAAGGAGGCTATGTAGAGCCGGTAATAATCGAAGATGTCCCTGAGGATTCAAGCGCGGTCACGGAAGAAACTTTTGGACCAATTCTGATAATTAATACAGTCAACAATATGGACGAAGCAGTCGACCTCGCAAATGCCACTGGTTATGGACTAGGCGCAGCCGTCTGGTCAAAGAAGAATGGGAAACGGATAGCC
>Ga0315901_10006991_pt1 | contig 13416 bp, 6 predicted proteins | sample LakEriMetagenome_10_FD_203761 | JGI IMG/M metagenome (GOLD analysis project Ga0315901, IMG submission 203761) | Freshwater fungal communities from buoy surface, Lake Erie, Ohio, United States - Buoy 2 MA116 | ecosystem: Environmental > Aquatic > Freshwater > Lake | place: USA: Lake Erie, Ohio... | reverse complement strand
CAGGGGTAAGCCTTCGCTTAGGGGTATTTGCTGCTTTAAGGAACTTTGATTTATTGTAAAGTTTCAGAAAATCAATTTTTCCTGTCAGAGCCTTGTCCACATTGTTCTGAATGATGTTTCCAAGAAGCAGCGTGTCGACCTTTTCAAGCGGACCGGCCCTCCAGGAGTATCCGAGATTATGACGATAGTCTGCTCCGATCCAGTTTAATGAAGGGAATTTTTCAAAAGGCAGTACATAGTTCGCTGTTATGTTCTGCTCAAAATTTTTCATCCTTCCGAGCTTTTTAAAATTATCCTTAACAACCTGCTTCAGAGAATCGGTATTTATATCACCGTCCGGCTCATCTATAATAGCTGCGACTCTCGCTGTATAATCCAGCCCAAGTGCGCGGGTAAGATTCCACTTGACCGCATAGTTACGGTTGAACACAAAATATTTCTGATAATTTGGTAAGGTGCTGGCTGCATCGGTGCTGGCATTTCTGTAAATGATTTTGTTAAATGCACGGTCCAGATCTGCCCGCACTGATATACTTTGCGGCACCGGATTGAAATTAAAATCCCGAATGAACTGCAGACTTTTGGGTTTTGCCCAGCCGGCCTCTTTAAACGGCGAGAATCCTTCAAATTTTGAGTTGTATTGCCAGGCTACTCCGCCACGGATATTTCGCTGGGTATTTTCAATAAGGTTAAAATTTGTTCTCGTGGCCTCGCTGTAGGCATAAGTGAACGCAAAGTTTTCTATATCCCAGATGTGACTTTCCGCTTTAGGATTTACTTTCACCCTTCTCACATTGGTGAAGTTGATACTTCTTCGGGTGCTTACATCTTGTATCAGATCCAGATAGGCCTTTTTCTCTGCATCAGTGTTAAAAGATTTAAATGCTGCCGCGATTCGAAGGTCCGGATTGGCCGGATCAAAATTCGGGCTGAGCATTGTTTTCTCATAGCTTGCAAATACCGGTAATTTTAAACCTGTCCACTTGGGTAAAAGCTTGTCAAGATTCATGTTCAGTGAAACATCATATGCGTTTGTTTCACCTCTTGCGCGCTCAGAAATCTTTGACTGCACACCACCATATCCAAAAGATATATGCTTGAATGATCCACTTACATTACCAAGATCAGCCAACTTGGTATTTAAAACCGCATTCATTGCCCAACCGGCAGTGCGGTCAAAATCTGTAAGCCTCATTTCGTTTGCCCACAGGCAAACATTGTAATCTTTTTTATCTGTTGAGGTCGGATTTCTGACCCCGATCATCATCACCCTTACCTGACTCAGATCAGGTCGGCCCAGCATTCTGATTCCCTGTCTTCCATCTACAAGCTTAGGACCTTGTTTGGGGTAAAGTTCTCCAAGCGGAAAAGATTCTCTGTCTCGCGCAGCCTTGAGTCCATAAAGTTCATCAAGAACCAGATCAATCTGATTTTCGTCCGGCCATATCGCTTCGCGGCTTCCTGACCGCACATTCGGATCCAGCGGATCAATGATTTTCAGAGGAATTTCTACCTCATAATAATTCTGATCAAAATCAGTGCCCAGGCGGATGAATGCTTTCAGATTACCATCGCGAAGCCCCTGTTCCCCAAAGGCACTCATGAACATTTTAAGTCTGCCATAGTTGAAGAAATCAAAGGACACATTTTTATAGATCGCGCGCGCATCTCCGTCCTGCAGTTCATCAATGCATAACTGAACTGCCTGTTCATTCAGCCTTCTCGCAACGGTAGAGGTGTTGTCACGGTCCCTGCGAAGCGGCTCCACATAGGGAGGCTTGTTATCGCTCGGGTAACTGTTCTCTTCAACATTCACTACTGAAACAGAAAAATTATCCAGGTTTGGTTCAAGTGGTTCGCCGAAGCGGGCATCTTCAAGATTTGCGGTATATCTTCTCCAGCGGTTACCCACCGCCCTGAAATTTGCAAGTCTTAAAACAATCGGCTCCTTGAACCCGGTTAAAATGGTGCGGATGTATCTTATGGATTTGAATCCATTGATATCGCCGACTTTACCCTCAAACTGTCTTACGGGGATACGCACGAGATACCAGTTTTCAGGATTTACATCCGGAGGCAGTGTGCTCGCACTGGGCCTGATGGCATCCACGATGAATTTATTCCCCACCGAAAGTGTTCCGGGCTTCAGATCCATTGAATAGATGTAATACTCCTCCAGATCACTAAGCGTATTGTCCTGATTGAGGTCTTCATTATCTGGAGTGGTGTAATTGGATCGGGGAAAGGCATCTTCATTACTACTCACCGGAGAATTATTCTCCATGCCCATAAAATATTTATAACGCTCCAGGAGTCCTGCCCTTTTTGAATCCAGTTCGTTTCCAAGTGTATATTTAAAATCATCACCGGATGGATCTGCTTCTGCTTTTTGTCTAACGGATGGCGGAAGTGCATTCAGGTAGTCAGAAAATTTTATTTTTTCCTGTTCATTTGCAGCGCCATCAAGTCCGACATCCTGATTTTTTCTGGATGTCGAAGAAATATCAAAAGCATTATTCAGGTATTGCCGGGTTGTCACATAGCCCCATTCATTTTCAGAAGTTTCACCTGCTGTCAGATCTCCGTCTGCAGGAAGTCCGTTTTCAAAAGCATGCTTACCGTCACGCATAATATCTTCTGAAATGCTTCCCATATGAAATATGAGTTTACCGCCTGTCGTATTTGCTTTAGGCGGATTGATGCCGTCATCAATCAGACTTTTCGTATCGTCAATGAATGGATCCAGCATCCAGAATTCAATGTACTCCACATTGGCTTTATCCCAGTCAACTTCATTTCTTATGGCCGAGGTAATGCCGGCCCAGTTTTTCTCCGGATTCCTGAAATAACCGCCCGGGGTCAGTTCTGCCGATGAGGTGTTGTAGTTGTAGGGACCCCGTTCAGCAGGATAATAAGCCAGATCAAGAACAGGTTCATAAAAGTTACCGATCTGACGGTCGCGTCCCGGAAAAATTTCCTGTTGCTGTACAGCCCGTGTATAGTGGTTCAGATTTACAACTTCTGTGCTCAGATAATCGGGCTTGAAGCGACCCAGTTCCCGGTACCAAAGGTTATCAATGGTGTACCAGGATAACCTTCCCCTGCGGTATCCGGCTCCAAGATCGTTTAACCCGAAACCTGTCGCCTCATCAAACGCAGATTCTTTGGGAGTAGCTGCAAGTTTCCATCCAAGCGGGGACATCAGGCTGTAAGGTGTGGCGGTGTTTTCAAAATCATCAATGAATGAGGTTCCATCGCCATCCACAACATTTGAGGTTCCCGGTAATAACTGCGCAAATTCAGCATTCAGGCTAATGTTGGAGGTTTCCTTTGTTTCCAAAAAAGGTAGTGCGTCAACAATTTTTGTCAACACCCTGGAGTCTTTTCTCAGATTAAGATCAAGGCCGTACTGAAGATTTCTTGCCGGCTCGGTACCAATCAGGTTGCGGGTTATAAGTGGTCTTTCGTTATAATAAAGCAGCGTAGATCCTATATTGATGTCTTCGCTTACTTTATAGTCCAGGCGTGTTCCGAGCAATGATCTGGTTTGAAATGCAAATGGATCCTGCTGCTCGTAGGTTATGTTGATATCCTTACCTGAACTTAAAACTCCGTCATTAAGAATCGTTACTTTTCCGAATGTGTAATCAATTGTGTAATCTCTTCCTTCAATGAGCGGTGTTCCTCCCGCATAAACTTTTACCGAACCCTGGGTGATGTTAAATCCTTGTATGACAATTTCCTTACCTGAGCCTGCTTTGAATTCACCGACAAGGAAGAATTTATTTTTTGTTGCTGCAAGCTCGGCTTCTGCTTTGGTAGTCCGGTAAAGCGTATCATACAAATATTTATTAAGCAGGAAGTCCCGTGTGTTGGAGTTGTTTTCCAGATTAAAAAGTTTTCTCAGTGCAGAATTAAATGGTTCCAGATAGGGAAAAACAATCAGACCTGTTTCTGTATTGATGGTGATGCCTTCAACAAAGTCAAAGTTTCCGTCGGGTTGTGGATCATTATATGGATTGAGCCGGTCCAGTCCGAATACCTGAATAAGCTGGCGTGTTCTGCTGATATCTCCATCCTGAAGCTGAGGGTTATCTTTTCCTGTGCGGTCATCACGATAAATGACCCTCAGCTGAAAATTCTCCCTCGTCAGCTGAGAGACATTAAGATTATACACATTCTTCATCATCAGATTCCAGGTAGGGAGAATTTTACCCGCTTTATCCTTGATGGCGATTTTTCTCGGTCTGAGAAGTTTTAAAAACACAACATCGCGGTCGTCTATATCTGCATAATCTTCCGACAGCTCACCAACTTTATAAACTCTTCCGTTGTAGGTGTACTCAAAAGCTACAGCCAGTGCTTCATCATTTTGTAATTTTCTTTGCAAGGTGATGTATCCAAGCTGACGATTAATAGTAAATTCAGTCGCAGCAAGTTTTCTTGCGCTTGTAATTTTTTCAAAATCGGTGCCTGATGCAAGGCCTTTTCCATTCAATGTGGCACTGATGGTCTCCGAATTCCGGTCAATCCCGGTCAGAAAATCCTGGAACAGGTTATTTGATGCATTATTGGTTGGAGCGCGGATTCCTGCTGATGAAGTAAACAGATCTTTACGATAAATTTTATCAGACTCACCCATGTCCTGTACACCGACGATGTCACGAAGTGTCTGGGTGTCATTATTACGGTTCAGTAAATAAACTTCAACCCGTGTGATGTTCACACCGCTTGTTATCTGAGGCAGTGTACTCAGCCACCCTTCAAAGTTGTCTCTGAAAAACTGTCCGAGGAAAAAGTTTCTGTTTTCATCGTAGTTGGAGGCCTGAATTTCAAACGGCCGGCCTTGTGAGGTGCCGTTTGTGCTGCCTCCCAGATTAATACTCTGTTGCTTACCACGCTGGGTTGTAACAATTGAGGTCATGTACAACTTTCCAAACTGCATCTGAGCTTTGATACCAAAAAGATTTTGAGCTCCGGTGATCAGGCTGTTATTCAAAGGAAGCCCCACATTGCCAATTTCAAGTTTTTTCAGAATGTCTTCTTTGAATCCTGTGTATTCAATTTTCATCTGATTTTGAAAATCAAATGAGTTGTTATTGTCAAAGTTTGTGGACACTTTAAGTTTTTCACCGATTTTGCCCTGAACAGATAAGTTCATTTGCTGATTGAAATCAAAACCACCATTGCGTTGTTGTCTGATGGGTATTGCAGGGTTTTGAACTTTTTGCCAGGATCCTCCAAAGTCTAGCGTTACAAAACCTCTGGGCACCAGCTCCACATAACTGCCTCCAAAAATCCGGTCTAAAGCCGGACTCATATAAAGTTTAGGAATAAGGCCTCTGCCACTCACTGAACTTTCGCCGTCAAGGCTTTTGCTTTTTGATTTGAAATACTCTTTACGCATCCGGGCGTCCTGAAACCGGTCATATTCGCTGAAGTTCATCAGCGATGGAGTCCGGAAGGGCCGGATGCCGTTCATTTCAGATATAGTGAAGCGCAGACCTGTATCAAGCTCAACCGTTGACTTGATCGTTTCGGGATCTTTCAGAAAAAAAGGTGAAACTGTGGTATAGTTCGAGAATGGGTCTCCGTAACGGTCTCGGAAGCGAAAATTAGGCCTCCAGGGGTACTTTTTTCGTTCTACTGAGTCGCTTGAAATGGAAACTGATGTTCGGGTAGTATCCTTGGCCTGAAACCCGGTTGTAACCTGAGCGCTGATACCATGAGGTAACAGAACTAACATCATTCCTGCCAGAGGAATGAACCAAAAAATCAACCGGCGTGTACTCAAACCTAGGTTAGGCGTTTTTTAAGGCAATTTTCACCAAATCTTCCAAACTAAGTGTATTTCCTGACTTTTTGAGAATTGCATCAATGCTTTTTTCTGCAGCCGGCCTTGAAATACCCAAAGTCATTAGGGCTGATAACGCCTCATTACGAATTGTATTGTGCGGAGCTGCTGCAGCACCGGTTTCACCTGCGTCTTCGCCCTCACGACGAATTTTATCTTTGAGCTCAAGTATCAGGCGCTGGGCAGTCTTTGAGCCAATACCTTTTACTGACTGAAGGGTATGTACTTCTTCCTTCAGAATAGCTTTTTTGAGATCCACCGGATTCATGGATGACAATACCATCATGGCTGTGCCGGGGCCAATTCCGTTCACGGAAATCAGTTGCTGAAACATACTTTTCTCAGAACCGGAGGAGAATCCGTAAAGTATATGCGCATCTTCCCTGACAATAAGTACAGTCTGTAAGGTGAGATCCTCCCGATCTTTGATTTCTGAATAGGTTGTAAGAGAGATGAGAACCTGATACCCTATACCATTCACATCCACTATAACAAAGGCTGGTTCTTTTTGAACAAGACGACCTCTCAGGTATGCAATCATTTTATCTTCAGCTTGACTTCATTTGTTTCACCAAAAAGATTTTTTTCATAGCGCTGAGCATCAACGACTGCAATAGCAGCCATATTTACAATCTCCCGAATGGAACTTCCAACCTGTAAAATATGAACAGGTCTTTTCATCCCAAGCAGGATGGGACCTATGGCTTCAGCGCCACCCATTTCCATCATCAGTTTATATGCGATGTTTCCGGACTCAAGATTTGGAAAGATTAGAGTATTTGCACCTTTGTCGGCAAGTGAACTGAAAGGATATTCTTCTTTTTGCAAGGCGGTATTCAGTGCCACATTTGCCTGAATGTCCCCTTCAATAATCAGGTCAGGTAATTGCTCTTTGGCAAGCTGAACTGCTTTACGGGTTTTTTCAGGAATATCGCCCATGCTTGAACCAAAATTTGAATATGACAAAACAGCTACTCTTGGTTCAGTATCAAAGAATTTGACACCTCTTGTTGTTACCCGAATGATTTCTGACAAGTCCTCTGCCGAGGGATTTACATTAACGGTTGCATCTGCAAAAAAGTAATTTCCTTTTTTATGCATGATGATATACATACCGGCCACCCGCTTTACGCCCGGTGCCATGCCGATAACTTTAAGTGCCGGCGAAATCGCCTGGCTATAGTCACTTGTCAGTCCACTGATAAATGCATCGGCATCACCCACTTCAACCATCATAACACCGTAGTAATTATGGTTCAGCATATGGCCAGCCGCCTCTATATGGGTCATTCCTTTCCGTTGCCTTTTCTGGTATAGCCTTTCAGTATAATCTTTAAGTTTTTCAGTCTCTTCGGCCGGATCAATCAGAACAAGATTCTCCAGATCAATCGTATGCTGTTCCGCAAGGGTTTTGATTTTTTGTTTATTGCCCAGAAGGATTGGAAATCCGATTTTAGCATCTCTTATTTCCTGAGCAGCTTTCAGAATTTTATAGTTATCGGCATTGGCAAAGACTATTTTTTTGGGATCCTTCATAGCCCGCCCAATAAGTTGGGCAGATAATTTCTGATTAATACCGATTCTGTTCAATAGCTCCTGCTCATAAGCCCTCCAGTCTGTTATATCTGCTTTCGCCACACCACTTTCAATAGCTGCCTTTGCAACGGCGGGTGCTACAGTCGTGATTAGTCTGGGATCAAGCGGTTTTGGAATCAGATAGTCTTTTCCAAAAGCTATGTTTTCTGTTCCATAGGTTCTGAATACAGCATCAGGTACCGGCTCTTTGGCAAGTTTGGCAAGGGCCTTTACTGCAGCAAGTTTCATTGCTTCATTGATACCTGTTGCCCGTACATCCAGTGCTCCTCTGAAGATGTAAGGAAACCCAAGGACATTATTTACCTGATTGGGATGGTCGCTTCGACCGGTGGCCATAATGATATCCTTTCGGGTCTTGCAGGCGAGTTCATAATTTATTTCAGGATTGGGATTGGCCAGTGCAAATACAATAGGATGTTCTGCCATTGCCAGTAAATCATCAGGCGTGATAACATCCGCCTTGGAAAGGCCTACAAAAACATCGGCCCCACGCATTGCTTCCTGAAGAGAATTAACTTTTCTCCCGGTCACAAATTCCTTTTTAATATCGTCAAGATCGGTCCGGCTTGTATTCAAAACACCCTTACTGTCACACATAATGACATTTTCGGGTTTAAGGCCAAGTGCTATATAAAGCTTTGTGCAGGAAACAGCAGCAGCTCCTGCGCCGTTGACTACTACTACAATCTCCTCAATTTTTTTTCCGTTGATCTCCAGTGCATTAAGTAACGCCGCTGCACTGACGATGGCGGTGCCGTGCTGATCGTCATGCATAATCGGAATGCTCATTTTTTCTCTCAGCTCGGTTTCAATTCTGAAACATTCCGGTGCCTTGATATCCTCAAGATTTACTCCTCCAAAGGTGGGTTCAAGTGATTTGACTATTTTGATGAATGCCTCAGGATCCTTTTCATTAATCTCAATGTCAAAAACATCAATGCCCGCAAATTTTTTGAACAGAACGCCCTTTCCTTCCATCACAGGCTTTGATGCCTCAGGGCCGATATCTCCAAGGCCAAGCACAGCAGTGCCATTGGAAATTACAGCTACAAGATTTCCCTTTGAGGTGTATTTGTAAACTTCTGCCGGGTTTGCGTGAATTTCCTTACAGGGCTCTGCAACTCCAGGAGAATAAGCGAGTGCAAGATCCAGCTGGGTGCTTAATACTTTGGTGGGTACAACTTCAATTTTCCCGGGTTGCCCTTCCATATGATATTGAAGGGCATCTTCTTTTTTGAATTTAACAGACATGCAGGTAGCTGTTGATTAAGATGGTAAGTTACGATTATTAGCCCGAAATGCCACGGCTTCCGGCTATGCAGAAAACCTCCTTTTAAATATTCAGGAAGTTTTTTTGTTCGCTTTCTCTTTCTTCTCCGGAAAAGAGAAAGTGCTCAGGATAACATCTAGCTCCCTGAGAATTTCCCGCTGAGGTTTTGATGGACTGAAAACAAAACCTTCTATGTAGTAGAAAAAGCCTGACGCTTCATCTACGAAGGCATAGCCGATGAAAGGACCGCCCATACTCGGGATGTTGGTTTTCCAGAGTCCTTTCATTTCAACGGCATATTTTCCATTGAAGTTTATGGTTCGGGTGAGAACAGGTTTGTATGGTACCGAAGTTTCGGTCACCAGGTAGGTGTCGGATTTTTCAGGATCTTCAAAAAGATATTTCCGGCAAACTTCATTTCTGAACCGAATCAGCCGGTCCTTATTAAATTCTTCAAGGCCGGTAAATTTTTTTCTTGCAATCCAGATGTCTTTATCGTCCACCGGATTGATTTGCCTTAGCCACAAAAAATCCTCTTGTTGATCTGCCAGCTGATATCCAAAAGGGATGCGTATTGAATATCCGGTTTTATCCTGAATACTTTTAGCAAGCGCCTTATTGGCACTTGATTTAATAATTCCCATGCGAAGTCGCTCCTTTTCTTTTTCGTTAAAAAATGAAACGAGTCTGTTGCTTTGCTTCAGAATTTTTTCTGCAAGTTTTTCCGGTGAATCAGAAAACAGGTACATCACATCTTGTCCCCTGGCCCATGTATCTGATTGTGTAATAACAAAGGCCGAAGTGTCTGCCTGAAGTTTTTCCAGAGACGCTGTGGTTATAAGAGATTTTACTTTACCTGCATCCGCGCTGCGGTCTGAAAAAGTAAATGCCACAATAAGATTGCGCATAGACTTGTGCGATCTGTTGATGGCATCCGGTTCAACGAATTTTATATTGAATAAGGATTCATCCCGCGGAGTAACTTCAAGCTCGGCTGTGAGTAGTGAATCAAGAATTTTCCCTACAGGGCCGTTTTTAAGTTCAGGCGTAATTATGATATTAATTCTGCCCGGTAACCCGATGGATTCGGGTTTTCCCCTGCTGACTTCAGAGCAGGAAACAAAAACTAATAAGATTAAGACTAAACAAAGCCTGTTAAGCATGGTGGGAGATAAATTCAGCCTCAAAATTGCAAAAAAATACCAGGAAGAGACCTACTTGACCACAAGCTTCTGCCCGGGCGTAATTTTATTATTTGAAAGATTATTGAGGCTGATCAGTTTTTCAGTGGTTAGTCCTTCAAACTTTTTTGCTATACCCCATAAAGTATCGCCGGGTTGAACTTCGTATAGTGAGCCTGACGCAGGCTTTGGTGTTGCCTGAGTAGAAGCTTTTGCGACTTGAGCAGACTTACCGGGAGGGAGCATTATTTTCAGTAATTGCCCGGGATGAATCATATTACCTTTCAGGTTGTTCCACTGTTTCAAATCGTTGATGCCGACTCTGTGGTTGGCAGCAATGGAGCCAAGGCTATTTCCGAATCTTACTTTATAATAGATATACTGGCGTTCTTCCATTTGCTTTGCCAGTTTTTCAAAGTCTGCTTTTCCGCTTCTGCCGGCAGAGTCAAGGATTGCGGCTCTGTTTTTTTCAAGTTCATCTTTAGCGTGAACCGGAATTCGTAGAATGTGTGTTTTCCCATTGTCAGGAACTGCATGCACTTTTAATTGCGGATTAAGTTGTTTCAGATCATCCTGACATGTTCCTGTAAGCGCACCAAAAGTTTTAAGGTCCAGATAGGACTTAACATGCAGGGTATCGTTGGGAATAACCTGTTCTGAATAAGGTTCTGTCAGATTATGGTTGTCTGCATACTTCATGGCATACACGATAGCGATAAACTGAGGAACATAGGCCTTGGTTTCTCTGGGAAGGTGCAGATAAACCTGCCAGAAATCATTTTTAAAACCTGATCTGCGGTTTGCTTTAAGGACAGTTCCCGGTCCTGAATTATAGGCGGCAAGCGCAAGTGGCCAGTCTTTGAATATCCTGAATAGCTCAGCAAGATAGCGACATGCTGCTTCGGTTGATTTTTCCGGATCCATGCGATCGTCCCAATACCAGCTTGAGTGAAGTCCGTAATGTTTACCGGTGGCCGACATGAATTGCCAGAGCCCTACCGCTCTTGCTCTGCTGACAGCTGCCGGGTTAAGTCCGGATTCAATTATCGAAAGATATTTTAGTTCATCCGGCAACCCATAAAGAGCGAGATATTTTTCAAATAAGGGGAAATAGACATCTTTTTTTCTAAGCATGGACTTAGTCCATTCGCGATCCCTGATGGTGAAGTAATCAATGAAGGATTGAACATTTCTGTTATAAGTGAACGGAAAAGCAGTAGTGCTGATGCAGGAAAGTCTGTCCGCAACAAGTTCCGGTGAATCTTCTCCGGGAATGAATTCGAAGGCAGGCGCTACAACATAAAGTTCTTCATGGACCGAATCGGATGGTGTTACCCACGCTGATGAATCTGCAACGGAGTCCTGCGCGGAAATCTCACTTCCTTCCTGCTGTGCCATGATGGCTACCGTCATCAGAACAAAACAAGCTGTCAGAAAAGTAATATGGTACCTCATGAACAGGAAAGTTACAAATTCTAACCGATTTTGGATAAAGCTTTGGCGCCTGCAAGAAGAACCTCCTCCTTGAAAGCACCGGCCATCAATTGCAGACCTACCGGTAAATCATCACGGTCTTTTCCGCACGGAACTGATATTGCAGGCAGACCTGCAATATTTGCCTGAACTGTAAATAAATCAGAAAGGAACATTTTTATTGGATCATTTTGGTGTTCTCCTATGCGCATGGCTGTTGAAGGAGCCACCGGCATCAATAACAAGTCATTGGATTTAAATAGTTCCCGAAGGTTGTCTGAAATAAGTCTTCTTACTTTCTGTGCCTGATTGAAGTAGGAGTCATAATAATCGGAAGACAAGACGAAATTACCCAGCAGGATTCTCCGTTTAACTTCTTCTCCGAAACCTTCCGTGCGGGTTTGTTTGTACATGGATTCAAGGTCTTTCGCCGCCTCACTACGGAATCCATAACGCACACCATCGTAGCGCGCTAAATTGGAGCTTGCTTCAGCTGTAGTGAGTATGTAATAGGCAGGAAGAACCTGTTCCTGAAATGGAAAATGGTAGCTTGTAATCTGATGTCCTGCCATTTTCAGTCCTTCAGCCTTCTCATTTAAGATCCTGATAATATCAGGTTGCATTCCTTCGTGTGGAAAATTACTCAGGACTGCAATTTTTAATACACTGTTCTCAGACTTTTGAATTGAATCCGAATAGGAGGGCACTTCAGTCTTTGAAACTGTACTGTCATAATCATCCTTCCCTGCAATGACTTCAAGAATAAGCGCGCAATCTTCTGCACTGCGTGCAAGAATGCCGATGCAGTCAAAAGAGGAGGCATAGGCAATCAGTCCATACCTGGAAATTCTTGAATAGGTAGGTTTAAGTCCCCAGATTCCGCAGAAAGCAGCGGGCTGACGAACAGATCCACCTGTGTCAGAGCCAAGTGAAACCTGACAAAGGTCTGCGGCAACTGCTGCTGCTGAGCCTCCCGACGATCCGCCGGGTGCATGCTTTGTGTTACGGGGGTTCAGCACAGGACCGAAGGCTGAATTTTCATTGGAAGAACCCATTCCGAATTCGTCACAATTTTGCCCGCCAATGATGATGGCATCTTCATCAATCAGTCTTTGTACTGCAGTAGCATTGTATTGGGCGGTAAATCCGCTGAGAATTTTACTTGATCCCTGCAAGGGATGATCTTTAAAGCTTAAAACATCCTTGATGCCAACGATGAGTCCTGCAAGTTTACCTGCTTTTCCTGATCTGATTTTTTGATCTGTAATATCAGCGAGGCGAAGAGCTTCCCCGTCATAGACAGACAGGAAAGCATTGAGATGGCTGTTTTCCTTGATTTGCTGAAGATGCCATAGTACACGATCCCTGCAGGTTGTTTTACCTGCAAAAAGGTCTTTCCGGAGTTGGCAGTAATCCGGATAGTGTGCCAATTTTATTTGTTGTCTTCTATTTTTTTGGATGCTTCACGACCAGTGTCCTCAAGGTCGCGTTTTACATCGTTCATAGAGTCCTTGAATTCGCGAACGCCTTTACCCAGGCCTTTCATGAATTCAGGAATTTTCTTTGCGCCAAAGAAAATCAGAACAAAAAGACCGATCAGAAGGATTTCCTGAAATCCGACTCCACCAAGAAACAACAGAATTGCATTCATTGTAATCCACATAAGATTTCAAAATTAACCATAATTGGGAATTGCGCGTCACTCCGGTGCCTAAATCTGCCAATTCTTAATTTTATAAGGCCGGATTTGAATTGTTCTTTACTACGATTTAAGAGGCATTGCTTCAGATTTTCCTATTTTTGACGCTTATCGGCTATTCTGATGTCTGTTCTTAGAATTTCAATTTTTACTGCATTTTTTCTGCTGACCGGCATCAGCGCGTTTGCTCAGCAATACCAAAAGCGGGTGATTCAGCTTTCAGGTGTTGTAATCGGGACAGACAGCTCACGAGCCGTTGCCGGTGTTCATGTTTATGTTCCGAAAGCCGGAAGGGGTGCCGTAACTAATTCTGCAGGTTTTTTTTCTATGCCGGTGCTGGTTG
>Ga0315901_10006989_pt1 | contig 13418 bp, 8 predicted proteins | sample LakEriMetagenome_10_FD_203761 | JGI IMG/M metagenome (GOLD analysis project Ga0315901, IMG submission 203761) | Freshwater fungal communities from buoy surface, Lake Erie, Ohio, United States - Buoy 2 MA116 | ecosystem: Environmental > Aquatic > Freshwater > Lake | place: USA: Lake Erie, Ohio... | reverse complement strand
AGGGGGATTACATTCGCGGCAAGCTGACGGCGCTTGACGACAAGGTGGTCAGGTTCCAGGTCGCGGGAGCAGCCGAAGCCAAGGAACTGCGGCGGGCGGACGTGACCCGGGTGATCTGGCTGAGCGTTGAAGGAGACGGATCAGATGCCGCTGCTGTCGCCGCCATCGCCGCCGGCCTGAAGCCGGAGGACGTCCCCGTGCGGGCGCTGCTCAGCGGCCCCGAGGGGGCGCGGCGGGTGACATGCACGGCCGACCGGATCGAAGGCGACAGGCTGTTCGGGCGGAATGGCGTCCTCGGCGAAGTCGCCGTGGACCTGGCGTCGTGCGTCAGCCTCGAGGTGGGACCGGCGGCGGTGGCGATTCCCGACGGCCTACCCTACGCCCAGTGGCGGCTCAAGCCTGCGGCCGCGCCCCGGGCCCTGCAGACCGACAAGTAGCCGCCGTTGCTGGGCTCCAGGGCGGCACGGCTATTCGGCACCGAAATCACGGTGCCAGGTCGAGGCACATGAGCGTCGCGTCATCGCGAATATAGAGCCGACCGGCGGCCAGCGCCGGCAACGCCCGCAGCGAGCCCGGCAACGGCCGGCAGCGGCCGAGCACTTTCACGCCGGCCGGCGTGGCCTGCAGGAGCTGGAGCTCGCCGTTGGTCTTGGTGGCGAGCAGCTTGCCGTCGGCGGCGAGGAGCGTGCCGTACCCGAAGTTTCGCTCCCGCCAGAGGACGCGGCCGGTCTGCGGATCGGCACAGACGAGATCGGCGGGGGGCACGTCGTCGCGGCCGTCGATGCCGTAGAGATGCCCGGCGACGAGCAGCGGCGTGCAGTATTGCGTCGCCAGCGGCTCCTCCCCCTGCCACTGCGGCCGCACCGTCGTGGCGTCGAACGCCGCACACACGCCCCCCACGCCGTAGGCGGCCGTGACGAACAGCCGGCCGTCCGGCAGGACCACCGGCGTGGCGGCGTTGACCGTCGGCCCCCGCTTGCCGAAGGGAAACTGCCAGCACACGTCGCCGCGCGATGCCTCCAGGAGCAGGCACGCGGCCCGCGTCACCGCCAGCACGTGCGGCCGCCCGGCGACGGCCACGGCGACCGGGGCGGAGTAGCTCGCGGACTCGCCCGTCCGCTGCCAGACGGTGGCACCGGTGCGGCGGTCGAAGGCCACGATGCCGGCGTCCGGGCGGCCGCCGACGTTCACGATCACGAGGTCGCCGACGACCAGCGGCGTGGAGCCGGCGCCAAAGTAGCCCTCGGCCGCGGCAAACTCGCGGTGCGTCCGTCGCGACCAGATCGTCTTGCCCGTCGCCAGGTCGCGACAGGCGAGCCCGCCCTGGGCGCCGAAGGTGAACACGCTCCCGGCGTCGATCAGCGGCACGCACAGCGGCCCGTCGCCGCCACCGACTTGAGGCTGGAACGTCGTCGGCTCGTCGGCCGTCCACAGGCAGCGGCCGGTGGCCACATCGACGGCCTCGACGATCTCGCGGTCGCCCCGGCGGTGGAAGAGGACGGCCCGGTCGCCGACGATGGCGAGCCCGGCGTAGCCCGCGCCAACTTCCTTCCGCCAGCGAACGGGCGGCCCCGCCTCCGGCCAGCGGTCGGCCAGCCGCTCATCGGCGGCGGCGACGCCGGTGCGGTCGGGCCCCAGAATCTGCGGCCAGTCGCCGCCGAGGGCGGGCCGACATGCCGTGACGACGAGCCCGACGAGGACGATTCCCACAAGCGGCATCACATCCACCTGAATCACGACTGGTGCGCGCCACGAAAGTCCACGGCACCCGCGGCCAGCCCGGCGGCATGGAGCATCGTACACGGCAGGCCGCCTGCGAATCGTGTCGTGCCGGACCCGTGACCGCCGGGCGCGGTTCAAGAAGCCCCGGGTGGAAACCCGGGGACTCCGGGCACGACAACCAACCCACCGCCCATGCCGCACGACCGCACGTGATTCCCGCGCTCAAACCCACATCGCATGGCACACGGGAGGGCGCGTGACGCCTTAATCGGCCCGACCGCGCTGGCGGTAATACTTGAGGCCGGGCACGAAGAAGCAGGCGGCACTCACCAGCCCGAAGATCACGTGCTGGTAGGTCGGCACGACGCACATCACCAGCGCCGTGGCAAAGAGGACAGCGGCCTGGATGTAGAAGGCTCCGGAGAGGATGCCGGCCTTGGCGAAGAACACGATCCCCGCCAGCAGCGCGAGCACCGGGGAGAGCGTGAGCACCTCCAGGCCGATCAGATCCTCGACCCAGAAGAGCATCACGCTGCCGAGCACGCTGCCGCCCCAGATGTGGGCGATCTGCCGCTCCACCGCGGTGACCGGGCCGGTGCGATGCCGCAGCGCCCAGAAGATCGGGGCCCACAGGGCGAGCCCGCCTCCCCAGAGGACGAGATACGGCCAGCGGGTGGTCACGCCCTGCCAAAACAGGACGTCGGTGGTCACCGACAAGGCCAGGATCACGACCGAGTGCCACATCCACAGCAGGCCCCAATTCTCGAGTACGACGGCGTGGTGCGTCTCGCGGAACAGCCGGGCGAAGACGTCGGAGAATCCGCCGCGGCGGGCGGCGACGGGCTCGCCGGCCAGAAACGACCGCAGATCCGCGGCCAGGCCGGCGGCGGAGTCGTACCGCAGGTCCTGCGGCTTCTGCAGCGACTTCAGGGCGATCATCTCCAGATCGCGATCGACGCCACGGTCGAGCGACCGGGGCACGGGAGGATCCGACTCGAGCACGGCCAGCAGCGTGTCCATCGGAGTCGCCGCCTGGAACGGCGGTCGGCCCGTGAGCGTCTGGTAGAGGATCGCGCCCAGGCTCCACACATCGCTCGTCGGACCGACGTCGCCGCGGCTGCCCGCGGCCTGTTCCGGCGACATGTAGCAAGGCGTGCCAAGGATGGCGCCGGTGTGCGTGACCGAGGCATCCCCTTCGAGCCGCTTCGCGAGGCCGAAGTCGGAGACATGCGGCTCGCCGAGGGCGTCGATGAGGATGTTGGACGGCTTCAGGTCGCGGTGCAGCACGCCGCGGTCGTGGGCGGCCTGCACGGCGTCGGCCACCTTGGCCACCAGCGCCGCGGCCTCGCGGGGCGGCAGCCGACCGCCGGCCAGCCGCCGGGAGAGCGTCGTGCCTTCCACGAACTGCATGCTGTAGAAGGGGTGACCGTCGCACTCACCGACCTCGAAGATCGACACGATCCCGGGGTGGTCGAGCCGGGCGGCCGCCTCGGCCTCGCTGCGAAAGCGGGCCAGGTCGGCGGGACTGGCGAGATCCCGCCGGAGCAGCATCTTCAGGGCCACCGTTCGCCCCAGGCTTTTCTGCGTCGCGCGGTAGACCACGCCCATGCCGCCCCGGCCGATCTCCTCGTGCAATTCATAGTCGCCGAAGGCGGCGGGGAGCGGCGTGCTGCCGGGCAGGAACCCGCCGGGCGTCGCGGACCATGAGCCCTGCGACGGCGGCTCGGCGGCACCGGCTTCGCCGCGCTGGAAGATCGTGGACTCATCGGCGACCGCGTCGGCCATCGACATCGCGGCGAACAGCTCCCGCAACTGTCCGGCGAGGTCGGGATGCGCCGTGGCCAGCGCTTCCAGGCGGGCCTGCGCCGCCGCCCCCCGCGCCTCGGAAAGCTCGTCCAGCAGCGCGGCGAGCCGGTCCTCCTGCTCTGGTGAGAGCGGGGCGTCGATCGCGAGCGTGCGACCTGGCGTCGTCGTTGGCATCGGCGGAGAACCCCGGAAAGTCCTTGTATCGTAGTCCCGTGGCGATCCCCGGCGATGCCTGCAACCGCGGGCCCCATGCCTCGGCACGGCCGGAGGCGGTGCCCGCGGCCCGCGCGGGCCGAGCGGCCGACTACTCCAACAGCGACCGCAGCCGCCGCATGGCCCGCAGGTAACGCATGCCGGCGGCGGGCTTCGACAGCCCGAGCACCTCGGCGGCCTCGGCGGTGGACAGGTGCTCGAAGTGCCGCAGGAGCACGATCTGGCGATCCATGTCGTCGAGGGCATCGACCGCGGCCGCGAACCGCCGCTCGAGCTCGTGCCAGGTGGCCGCCGCGGCCGGCGTCAGCTCCCGGTCGGCGACGATCCCGGCCAGTTCGGCTCCGGACCGGTCGTCGTCCGTGGCCAGGGGCACCTCGCGATCGACGCTCCGGCTGGCGGCGACGCGGTGCCGACGATGCGCGTCGATCAGCCTGTCGCGGGCCATGTGCCGCAGCCAGAGCTGGAACGGCATCGTGGGATTCGTGAGATACTCGCCCAGCCGCCGGTTGGCCTCGAGAAGCACGTCCTGCACGATGTCGCTGGCATCGACCCGACGTTGCACGCCGCGGTCCATGCGGCGATCGATCATCCGCTTGATCGCCGCGCGGTGCCGTTCGAGCAGTCCATTGACAGCCCCGTCGTCACCCTGGCGAACCCGCTCGAGCAGGACGAGCGTGGGCTGGGGCTCGGCCGCGGCAGCCGCCCCGTCGGCAGTGCTGTCCCGGGAGCGGGGGATGCCGGTTGGGGAGGTCATGGGGGTCGCACGGACTGGGCCGCGGGAGAACAAGGGGGCTGGAAATCCCATCGTACCAATGTGTCGCCCGAAAGGGGGCTGATGGCGGAACGGCCGTCGGGGCGGCGCGTGCGGCAGCGAGACCGGTTTCCCCGCAACGCCGGCGCGGTTTTTTGCCCGGCGCGGAAACGTGTTCCATAATCGCGAGCGGCCGCAGGAGAGGCCGCTGGCTGCCGCGACAGGACGCGGCCTTCTGAGAACGGATTGCCCCGTGACTGGCCGCCGCGCTCCGTCGTCTTTCGCGACGCGCCTCTCCTTGAGGGGCGGACTTGCAGCCGCCTTCCTGGCCCTCTGCGCCGGCGTCGCGGTGGGGGATCCGGGACTGAAGTGGGGCCCCGTGGCCCCCGAGCCTCCCGTGGCCGCCGCTGCGGCCGCCGACGACCTGGCCGCACGGACGGCGACACTGGTCCACCAGGGACGGTGGTCGGATGTCGTCAGCATGTGCGAGCCGGCCGCCCGCAAGGGCACGCTGGCGCCCGCGCTCGTTCAGCGGTACGACCTGGCGAAACTGCACTGCGACATCGCCCGCCGGCACGCGGAGCCGGCCTTCCGGCGCCAGCTCGCCACGCTCACCGAAGCCGACGCCCGGCGGGTGTACGCCGAGGTGCTGGCTCGGATCTCCTCGCATCACGTCGATGCGCCCGACTTTGCCCGGCTCTCGGCTCGCGGGCGGACGGCCGTGGAGATCGCCCTCGACGATCCGACGTTCGCCGCGTTGCACGCCACGCAGGCCTCGCCGGAGAGGCGGGCGTTGTACCGTGAACAGGTGGCCCGCATCGTGGAGTCGCGGCCCGTCGCCACCCAGGGCGAAGCCGAAACGCTCGGAACGTGGATCGCCCGGACGGCTCATTCGCTGCTCGGCGTGCCGCCGGCGGTGACCCTGATGGAGATGGCCGCCGCCGCCGTCGGCGGGCTCGACGAGTACTCGTCGTTTCTGACGACAGGCCAGCTCGATGATTTGTACGCGCAGATCGAGGGCAATTTCGTGGGTCTGGGCGTGGAGCTGAAGGCGGCCAGCGATGGGCTCTTGGTGGTGCACGTCATCCCGGGGAGTCCGGCCGAGCGGTCCGGCATCCGTGCCGGCGACCATCTCGTCGGCGTCGGCGGCCGGTCGATCGGCGGCATGGGTGTCGACGAGGCGGCCCAGCTGCTCCAGGGCCCGGAGGGTTCGCTGGTCACGTTGGCCATCCTGCGGGCGCCGGCGCCGGCCCGGGCGGTCACGGTCCGCCGCGAGCACGTTGATGTCCCGAGCATCGAGAACGCCCGGCTGCTCGACCCCTCCGCCGGCGTGGCCTATCTCAAACTGACGTCCTTTCAAAAGACGACCGCGGCCGACCTGGAGGCCACCATGCGGCGGCTCGACGCGGCGGGCATGCGGTCGCTGGTCATCGACCTGCGTGGCAATCCCGGCGGCCTGCTGTCGGCGGCCGTGGATGTCGCCGATCTGTTTCTCGAACGTGGGCTCGTGGTGGCCACCCGCGGCCGCAGCCCCGAGGAAGATTTCAACTACTCCGCCGGCCGCCCCGGCACATGGAAGATGCCGTTGGTGCTCCTGATCGACGGTGATTCGGCCAGTTCGAGCGAGATCTTCGCCGGCGCCATCCGCGACCATGGCCGCGGCACGCTCGTCGGCTCGCGCAGTTACGGAAAGGGATCGATTCAGGGCATCTTCCCGCTGGAATCGGCGGGAGTAGGCATGCGGCTGACGACCGCCAAGTTCTATTCGCCCCGTGGCCTGCCCTACAGCCGCGTGGGGGTGGAGCCCGATCTGGCCGTGCACGCCGCGGCCCGACCGATCGACGGTGCGATCGCGCGGCCGGCCGCTGACCCGGCGCTGGACGCCGCGGTCGACGTGGCCCGGCGGTCCATCGCCCGGTCGTCCGTGCCTGCCAAGCCTGGTACGCGTGCGACCGCTTCCCGCTGACCGCCGATCCAATGGAAAAACGCCGCGCGGGGGGGTGCTTGAACTGACTTTCTCCCCCAGATAGGCTGCCTGAAAGAACTCGATCAACCGCCCGTCGCTGAACTCTTCTTCTGGCTGCGACAGGTACGTTGGCCGTGGCACCACGGGGCGGATCTCGCGCCGTGGATCCGCGTCTGCTTTCGCTCCCGATCCCACCACGCCCAGGAAGAAGGACTCTCCCATGACCAGTGCCCGCTCCAGTGCCATCGCCGCCATCAATAGTTACAAGTCCAACGGCCAGGCGTGGAACTTCCGCGAGACACCCACGAGCGAGATTTTCGGCTCGAACGTCTTCAGCGACGCGGTGATGAAGGATCGGCTTCCCAAGAGCGTCTACAAGGCACTCCAGGCGACGATCAAGCAGGGCAAGCCGATCGACCCGGGCATCGCCGATGCGGTGGCCCTCGCCATGAAGGATTGGGCGATCGAGAAGGGCGCCACGCATTACGCCCACGTCTTCTACCCGCTCACGGGCCTCACCGCCGAGAAGCATGACAGCTTCCTCACGCCCACCGGCGACGGCGACGCGATCGCCGAGTTCTCCGGCAAGGAACTGATCCAGGGCGAGCCGGACGCGTCGAGCTTCCCCTCGGGCGGCCTGCGGGCGACGTTCGAGGCCCGCGGCTACACCGCCTGGGATCCGACGAGCCCGGCCTACATTCTCGACAACCCCAACGGCACCACGCTCTGCATCCCCACGGCGTTCTGCTCGTGGACGGGCGAGGCGCTCGACAAGAAAACGCCGCTGCTCCGCTCCATGCAGGCGGTCGACAAGCAGGCCCGCCGCGTGCTGGCCCTGTTCGGCCACAAGGACGTGGGCCAGGTGAGCGCCTCGGCCGGTCCTGAGCAGGAATACTTCCTCATCGACCGCAACTTCTTCTTCGCCCGGCCCGACCTGACCATGACCGGTCGGACGCTGTTCGGCGCCAAGCCGCCCAAGGGCCAGGAGTTCGAGGACCAGTACTTCGGCGCCATCCCCGAGCGGGTGCTGGCCTGCATGATGGAAGGCGAGCGGGAGCTGTTCAAGCTCGGCGTGCCGGTGAAGACCCGGCACAACGAGGTGGCCCCCAGCCAGTACGAGATCGCGCCGATCTACGAAAATGCCAACATCGCCACCGACCACCAGCAGGCGATCATGCAGACGCTGACGCGGGTGGCGCAGAAGTACGGCATGGCCTGCCTGCTCCATGAGAAGCCCTTCGCGGGCATCAACGGCTCGGGCAAGCACGTCAACTGGTCGCTCGGCTGCAAGCTCGGCAATCTGCTCGAGCCGGGCGAGACCCCGCACGCCAACATGCAGTTCCTCGTGTTTTGCGCGGCCGTCATCCGCGCCGTCCACAAGCACGGCGACCTGCTGCGGGCGGTCGTCGCCTCCAGTGGCAACGATCACCGCCTGGGGGCCAACGAGGCCCCGCCGGCGATCATCTCGATCTTCCTCGGCGAACAGCTCGCCGACGTCTTCGAGCAGATCGAGAAGGGCAAGGCGACCAGCTCCAAGAGCACCGGCACGCTGACCGTCGGCGTCGACACGCTGCCGCCGCTGCCCAAGCACGCCGGCGACCGCAACCGGACGAGCCCGTTCGCCTTCACGGGCAACAAGTTCGAGTTCCGGGCCGTGGGCTCTAGCCAGTCGATCGCCGGGCCGCTCGTGGCCCTGAACACGATCATGGCCGAGAGCCTCGATTACATCGCCACCGAGCTCGAGAAGGCGACCGGCGGCGATCAGGCGAAGCTGCCCGCCGCCGTCGAGAAGCTCCTCCAGAAGCTGATCTCCGAGCACAAGGCGGTGATCTTCAACGGCAATGGCTATTCGCAGGAGTGGCACGAGGAGGCCGCGAAGCGCGGCCTGCCCAACAATCGCGCCACGCCGGAGGCCCTCGACCAGCTCGTGGCCCCGAAGAACCTGGAGATGTTCGAGAAGTACGGCGTGCTCTCGAAGCGGGAGATGCAGAGCCGCTACGAGATCTACATGGAGCGGTACTGCAAGGACATCAACACCGAGGCACAGGCCGCCCTGCAGATCGCCAAGACGATGATCCTGCCGGCCGGCTACCGGTATCAGGGAGAGCTGGTCGACATCGCCACGAAGCTCAAGGGCCTCGGGCAGACGCCGCACATGGGCACGCTCGAGAAGCTCACGAAGTTGGTGGGCGAGTTCGAAGGGCGGATCGAAGCCCTGGAGAAGGCGCTCGGCCACCACGGCGGCGGTGACCTGCGGGCCGAGGTGAGCCACTTCTACGGTGACGTGATCCCGGCGATGACGGCACTGCGGGAGACGGCGGACCAGATCGAGGTCATCCTGCCCGACGACCTGTGGCCGCTGCCCACCTACCGCGAGATGCTGTTCATCAAGTGACGGGCGACCTGGAGCGGGCGATCGCGGCGGAGTGCGATCGCCTGGGACTCGTCGTTCCGCCCGAGGCCATGCCGAGGCTGGCCGCGTACGCGGCCAGCCTCTGGCTTTGGAACGAGCGGCTCAACCTCACCCGCCACACGGACGTGGAGAAGTTCGTGTCGCGTGACGTGGGCGACGCCGTGGCGATCGCCAGCCACCTCGCCGCCGGCGAGCGTGTGCTCGACGTCGGCACCGGCGGCGGCGTGCCGGGTGTGCTGCTGGCGATCATCCGGCCCGACCTGCGGGTGGAACTCGCCGAGAGCGTCGCCAAGAAGGCCCGTGCCGTGGCGGCGATTCTGCGCGACGTGGGCATCGCGATCCCGGTGCACGAGGGGGCGGCGCAAGCCCTCGTGAAGGCCCGCAGCACCGGCCCGGAACGCTTCGACACGCTCGTCGTGCGGGCGGTGGCTCCCCTGGAGAAACTGCTGCGCTGGTTCGAGCCGCTCGCCGCTGCATACGGTCGGATGCTGGTGGTGAAGGGGCCGCGTTGGGAGGAAGAGAAGGCGGCGGCCCGCCACCACGGGCTCGCGAAGCGGGTGCTCATCCGCCGCATCGCCTCCTGGCCGATCCGCGGCAGCGACAACGAGAGCGTGCTCCTGGAGATCCGCCAGCGGCCGGCGGGGTGAATCATCCACGCGAGGCCTCAGGTGGATCGACGCGTATTCCCTCAGCTTACGCTTCGGGCTTCCCGGCAACCGGACACGACGGTCAGAGACCGCCGCTCCAGAAGGCAGGGCCCGCGCGTCAAACAACGCCGCGACGGAAGGACAACCACGCCCGCGCGCCCAACCGCACGCAGCGGCCGAAGGCCGCGCCGCGTACCACCCGCCCAGGCGCGTCGCGGATCGACGCCTCGTCGAGCCGCCACGCCGCCGCAGCCCCGCTGCGGCCACGGCCGCCTGGAAGGCGGCCGCACGCCCGGCTGGTCGCACCTTGGCTGCGACCACGCCGGGCCAAGGCTGCCGGGGCCATGGATGGCCCGGCAGCCGTGAATCACAGATTCATCCCGAGAAATCCGCCGGCGGCATCGCTGGCGGCCTGCTCACGGGCCAGCCGTTCCAAGGCCCGCGACAGGTCGCCTGCGGCGATGTAGCGGTCGAACTCCACCTCGACCGCGTGCTTCACCGAGAGCCGCAGCCACTCCACGGCCGGTTGCGTCAGCCAGTCGCAGGTCTCCCCGTTGAGCTCGATGGCCAGGTCGCTGCCGATCGTCCGCGCGTCGGCCTCGTCGGTGAGCACGGTCCCCTCGAACGTGAACCGTGTCCACCCCAGGGCCGGATCGTTCGTAAACTGGAACGTGCACGAACCGTCGGTGAGATAGTAGGTGTTCCGCGTGCCGTGCTGTCCGACGGCCCGCTGGAATCGCTCCAGCCGGGCCCGGAAGCCCGGCGAAGCATCGAGCGGCACGTCGAGCCGCGGCACGCTCCGCAGGGGAGTGCACTCGAAGGCGATCGCAACGGCGGGCCGGGAAGGAGTCGGGGTCATGGATGCAAAAGTCTACCGCCAGACACTCGGAAAAGCAGCGTTGCTCCTGCTGGTCGCCTGCCTGGCAGCCTGCCGCCCGGGAGCCGAGCAGGCCCGCGTGAGCGAGACGCGGCGGCTGATGGGGGTGCCCTGGACGATCACGCTCCATGCCACCAGTCGGACCGCCGGCCAGGCGGCGCTCGCGGCCGCCTTCGCCGAGGTCGCCAGGCTGGAGACCATCCTCTCCGACTATGACCCGCACAGCGAGCTGTCGCGACTGTCGGCCTCCGCGCCCACGGCGGAGCCGGTGCCGGTCAGCGCGGACCTTTGGCAGGTGCTGGCCCGGTCCGTGGCCCTGCGCGACGCCAGCAACGGAGCCTTCGATCCGACCGTGGGACCGCTGACGACACTCTGGCGGCAGGCCCGCCGCTCCGGCCGCATGCCCCGGCCCGACAAACTCGCCGCCGCCCGCGCCGCCGTGGGGCCGCACGCGCTGCGACTGGAGGACCAGGTGCGGGCCGTGCACGTGCCGCAGGCCGGTACGCGACTGGATCTGGGCGGCATCGGCATGGGCTACGCGGCCGATCGCGTCCTGGCCGTGCTGCGCGACCGGGGCATCACGGCGGCACTGGTCGACGCCTCGGGAGACATTGCCGTGTCGGGGCCGCCGCCCGGCGCGAGTGGCTGGCGGATCGCGGTTCGCGGGCTGTCGGGCCAGGCGGTCGCCGGCCCGACGCTGCTGCTGGCCAACGCAGCGGTGACGACCTCGGGCGATGCTTTCCAGGCGGTCGAGATCGACGGGGTTCGCTACAGCCACATTGTCGATCCCCGCACGGGCCTGGGGGTCACCGGGCCGGCCGCCGTCACGGTGATCGCGCCCGACGGCACGACGGCCGACGCGCTGGCCACGGCCGCCAGCGTGCTCGGGCCCGCGGCGGGCGCCGGCCTGATCGCGCGGTTCCCGGGCTGTGCCGCCAGGTTCGTGTGGCTGGCCGACGATCGCGTCCACGAATCGACCACCGCCCCCTGGGCTGCGCATCTTGCCTGTTCCGCCAGCCGAGACGCCCGACTCTGACGATTCCTCCAAGTTTGCGGGTGGGGGGGCCGATAGTTTCCGTGCTGCCGCTGCGCCTTGGAGCATGCGGTGCGGGCACGGAGTCGGGGGGCGACGTGCCGGGAACGGGCCGCGCACCAGCGGCCGGTTCCCCAAGGCGCAGCGGCGGCCTTCGCGATCCCGCGAAGCACGACACCCTGGATCGAGCCTCCCGTGTCCCGACTCGCCCGTACTGCCTGGGTGCTGCTGACGAGCGTTTCGCTCCTTGCCGGGGGCTGCGCGCCGCGGCAGCCGTTCTACTTCTTCGAGGATGGTGACCTCTCGCACTACGTGGGGGCGATCCAGAAGATCGAGTACCCGGACACCTGCCAGGAACCGCTCGCCGAGGCGGCCGGGGCCATCGAGCCGGTCACACTCTCGAACGCGAAGTTCGATTCGATCTGGGAACTCTCGCTCGAGGAGGCGATCCGCACCGCCCTGGAGAACGGCAAGGTGCTGCGGAACCTCGGCGGCCGGTTCGGCAGTTTCGGCGGCCCGCGGCCGCAGACCGGCGAACCACCCGTCTCGCTGCTCACCGCACCACAGCAGACGCCGACGGCCTATGACCCGGCGATCACCGAGACCGACCCGTTCCGCGGCGTGGAGAGCGCCTTGGCCCTGTTCGACGCCCAGCTTTCCAGCTCGCTCACGTGGGAACGGCTCAATCGGCCGCAAAACTTCAACTCCGGCACCGGTGCCCTGATCTTCCCGCAGAATCTCCAAGGCGATCAGGGCAATTGGACCAGTGGCATCACCAAGCGGACGGCGACCGGTGCGACGTGGGGCTTCGCCAACTCCACGATCTATGACAACAACAACTCGCCGATCCGGGAGGTGCCGAGCACCTGGACGACGAACTACGACTTCACCTTCAGTCAGCCGCTGCTCCAAGGCGCCGGCGTCACCTACAACCGCATCGCCGGCCCCGATTCGTTCGAGAACATCTACGGCCGGCCGCTGTTCCGCGGCGTGCTGCTCGCCCGGATCAACGCCGACATCTCGCTGGCCGACTTCGAGGCCGGCGTCCGCAACCTGGTCAGCGACACGGAACAGTCGTACTGGGAGCTGTACTTCGCCTACCGAAACCTGGAGGCCCGCAAGGCGGGTCGCGACAGCTCGCTCGAGGCCTGGCGGAAGGTCCACGCCCTGATGGTCGAGGGCTCGCGGGGCGGCGAGCGTGACAAGGAGGCGCAGGCCCGCGAGCAATATTTCTTCTTCCGCAGCGAGGTCGAACAGGCGCTCACCGACGTCTACCGCAGCGAGAGCCGGCTCCGCTACATGATGGGCATCTCCGCCAGCGACGGTCGGCTCATCCGCCCGGCCGACGAGCCGACGACCGCCCGCATCGCGTTCGACTGGCAGCAGTCGCTCGTGGAAGCCCTGTCCCGGTCGGCCGAGCTCCGCAAGCAGAAGTGGGTCATCAAGCAGCGGGAGCTCGAGCTCACGGCCGCCAAGAACCTGATCCTCCCCCGGCTCGACCTCGTGGGCCGCTGGCGGTTCCTGGGCATGGGTCAGGAACTAATCAACCAAAACTACAATCCGTACGAGTCGAATAACGACGATCCCCTGCGGGGCACGGACGCCTACTCGACGATGTTCAGCGGCCAGTTCCAGGAATGGCAGGCGGGTGCCCAGTTCCTCATGCCGCTCGGCTTCCGCCGCGAGCTGGCGACGGTCCGCCACCACCAGCTCCAGCTCGCCCGGGAGCGGGCCCGCCTGCAGGACGAGGAACTGGAGGCCTCGCACGCGCTGGTCGATGCGGTCCGCAACGTCGACACGAACTTCGCCCTCGCGCAGACCAACTTCAACCGTCGCGTGGCCGCCGAGCGGCAGGTCGACGCCGTCCAGGCAGCCTACGATGCGGGCCAGGTGACGCTCGACCAGCTGCTCGACGCCCAGCGGCGGCGGGCCGAGGCGGAGAGCGCCTACTACCGGGCGCTCGTCGACTACAACCGCTCGATCTCGCAGC
>Ga0315901_10006982_pt1 | contig 13425 bp, 13 predicted proteins | sample LakEriMetagenome_10_FD_203761 | JGI IMG/M metagenome (GOLD analysis project Ga0315901, IMG submission 203761) | Freshwater fungal communities from buoy surface, Lake Erie, Ohio, United States - Buoy 2 MA116 | ecosystem: Environmental > Aquatic > Freshwater > Lake | place: USA: Lake Erie, Ohio... | reverse complement strand
CCCAGCTCGCCGATCACGACTTCGGCATAGGGGCGCGCGCCGAACAGCTTCTGGCTCAGCACCGCCTCATCAAAGCGGACTTCGTGAGCGAGCTTTTCATATTCGGCCAGATCGCGGATCAACTGGGCGATCAGGGGCAGGTCGGCCGGGGTGGCGGGGCGGATCGAAAGCGTCATGGCCGCGCCCTTGCCACGAAACGCCGCGCAAGGACAGTCAGCGGCAGCTCGCCCGCCGCACTGGCTCAGGCGTGCTTGCCGTGCAGACTGTCCATGCTGGCGACGGTGCCAGCCTCGATCTCGGCGGCCTTTTCCTCGACCAGTTTGACGATGTGATCGATCATGCCATCGTCGGAGACGTGGTGATCGGTCACCCCGCGCAGGTAGACCATGTGCTTGCCATTGCCGCCGCCGGTCACGCCGATATCGGTCTCGCGCGCTTCACCGGGTCCGTTGACCACGCAGCCGAGGACCGAGAGGCTCATTGGCGTCTTGATGTGGCTCAGCGCGTCTTCGAGTTTCTGGACGGTGCGGATCACATCGAAGCCCTGGCGCGCACAGCTGGGGCAGGAGACAACCCGGACGCCGCGGGTGCGCAGACCCAGCGACTTCAGGATTTCATAGCCGACCCGCACTTCCTCTTCCGGCTCGGCCGACAGGCTGACCCGGATCGTGTCGCCGATCCCGGCCCACAGCAGGTTGCCGATGCCAATGGCGCTCTTCACCGTGCCGCCGATCAGCCCGCCAGCCTCGGTAATGCCCAGGTGCAGCGGGCAATCGACCGCATCGGCCAGGCCCATATAGGCGCCTACGGCCAGGAACACGTCGCTGGCCTTCACCGCCACCTTGTATTCGTGGAAATCGTGATCCTGCAGCAACTTGATGTGATCGAGCGCGCTTTCGACCAGCGCTTCGGGACAGGGCTCGCCGTACTTTTCGAGCAGGTCCTTCTCAAGGCTGCCGGCATTGACGCCGATCCGGATCGCGCAGCCATTGGCCTTGGCCGCGCGGACCACTTCGGCGACGCGCTCGCTCGAGCCGATATTGCCGGGGTTGATCCGCAGGCAGGCCGCGCCGGCATCGGCCGCTTCGAGCCCGCGCTTGTAGTGGAAATGGATGTCGGCCACGATCGGCACACGCGCGGCCTTGACGATCTTGGACAGCGCCTGGGTGCTCTCCACATCCGGGCAGGACACGCGGATAATGTCGGCCCCGGCCTCCTCGCAGCGGCGGATCTGGTTGATCGTGGCCACCGGATCGGAGGTCAGTGTATTGGTCATGGTCTGGACCGTGATCGGCGCATCGCCGCCCACGGGGACCTTGCCGACCATGATCTGCCGGGACTTGCGCCGCGCGATATCGCGCCAGGGACGGACTGAGGACATGGGCGGCGATATAGGGGCAAAGCCGCGCCCTGCCTAGAGTCAGAGCCCAGGTCAGGACGCGGCCGGCCCGGTTCAGAAATCGAAGCCCAGTCGCACGAAAGCGCTGCGGCCCGGCGCAGGCAGGCGCTCACCCACTGCGACGTCGGACAGGGCAACGCGATTGCGGCCCGCCAGGTGATCGGCATAGCGCCGGTTCAGCAGGTTCTCGACCCCGCCGGACAGGGTCAGCCCGCTCGCCAGATCGGCCGTAAGCCACAGGTTGGCGCTGACCCAGCCAGGGCTGGCCGTCTCGCCATTGGTGGCCGATACCCGGTTCTGTGCGGCTGCGCCCACCGCTTCGGCGGTGACCGACCAGCCCGGCCCGTCCCAGGTCAGCGCCAGCCGCCCGTTCAGCGGAGCAATCCGATAGAGGTTGTCGGCAATGTCGCGTCGCTGGCCCCGCACATAGCTGATCGTGCCGTCCAGCCGCAGCTGCGGGGCAACCTGCCAGGTCAGGTCCGCATCGGCGCCATAGAGTTTAGCATCGACATTGCTGGCGATCAGCGGGGTGGCATCGCCGTTCATCGTCGCGATCGCGATCTGAACCAGCATGGTTGCGGGCACCGGGGTGCCCTGAATGTAACCATCGATCCGGCGATAGAACACCGAAGGGCGGAGGCGAAGCGGCCCGGCCACGACATCCACCCCGGCCTCTGCCGTCCAGGCCACTTCGGACTTCAGCGTCTGACGACCGATGTAGATGTTGCCATCGGCCAGCCCGCCACTGGCCTCGGTCGGCAGCCACGAAAACCGCTCGATCGCGTTAGGCACCCGGCTCTTGCGCGACAGGATCAGGCGCGGGCGGACTGTGCCGTCCTCGCGCCATAGCCGCAGCACTGCATCCCAGGTGGTGTCGCTGCGCGGAGCATTGGCGGTAGCAGTCATGGCGGCGAGGTTCGCCAGCATGGCTGGGACGCCGGGGCCGACGCGCGGATTGGCCATGCGCGCGCTATGCCGGTCGATCCGCAGGCCCAGATCTGCCTGCCAGTCGCCGGTCGATACCTTCAACTCGGCAAAGCCGCCGATCCGGTCCTGCCGCACCCGGTCAAGCGAAGTGACGGAGAAGGCCGCATTGGTCGGATTGGTGATGGTCACCAGCCGCTTGGTCGCCATGCCGTCCACCCCCAGCGTCAGCGCGCCCAGCCCCAGGCTGGCCATGCCGCTCAGGCTGTCTGCCTCGGCATAGGAATAGCGGTATTGTGGGGTGCTGGCGGGCGCCGGGCGCTGGCTGAAGTTGTCCATCCCGTGGCGCACCCCGGTATAGCCAAGTTCGATCTTCAGCCGGTTGCCCGCCACGATGCCATCGAACCCCAGCCGGGCGAAATTGGTATCGAAGTAATCGATATCCATCGCATAGGGCGGGTTACCGCTGGGATCGGTCTCCTGCCGCCGCAGGTCCAGTGTCAGGCGGTTGTTGCCGGTCTGCAATCCGGCGGAGAGGCCATAGGTCAGTCGTTCATGGGCCGTATCGCGGGCGCTGCCACCGGGGATGCTGTAATCGTCCCCCTGTTCCCACGAGGCAATCAGGTTAAGCTTCACCCGCTCGCTGGTCAGGCCAGCCACCCCGCCCAACGCGCTGCCATCGTCAGCGCTGCGATAGCTGGCGGCGAGGCTGGCGGTGGGGGTTAGCCGGTCACTTGTGCCGAACTCGACCGACTTTAGCCGCGCCTCGATCAGCGCGCCCAGGCCAGACCCTGCGCTGACCGGCGCGGCCCCGCGGCTCAAGCTGATGCTGTCCAGCAGGATTGCCGGGGCATAGTGCAGCGGCGGGTCCATCGCATTGGGGCCGCCGGTCTGGAAGAACTGCCCGCCAACGCGGATTGCCAGCCGGTCGGAGAACAGCCCGCGGAACTGCACCTGCCCGGAAATGGCGCCATTGTTGATCAGCGCGGCGCCAGGCAGTTTCGCCACCAGCGCAGCGGCATCGGGGGCGGTGGCATGGCCATCGACCGGATCGGCGATCGCGGGATCGGCGGCCGATTGGCGCTGGCCGGTCACGATGATCGTGTCGGTCAGCGGGGTGGCAGGTTCTGCTTCATCGGCCCAGGCGGCAGGCGCGGACAGCATCAGTGGCAGCGCCGCAGCGCCGCATAACAAACGGAATGACATGGTTCTGGAACTTTCGCTTTGATCGTTGGTCAGGTTGACGATTGGATCAGGCGAAAGCGGGTGGTCCCCGCAAGGGCGGCTGGAACCGGGTGAAGCGTGCGGGCAGGGCAGGCGCAACCAGCGCCAGGCCGATGGCCAGGATGAAGGCCAGGGCGATCGCCAGCAGCACCGGATCGGTTCCGGCCAGCGCCGGGAAGGCAAGGCCGGCAAAGGCGCACTGGCCCTTAGCGGCGCTGTTTTCGTGCGGAGCGGGTTTGCCGGGGATGATCAGCAGCTGGCTGTGCGGCATGCCGCTGGCATCGGCGCAGATTTCCATTGCCAGCACCTTGTCGCCGCTGCCCGGCATGGCTCCAGCGGGCACCAGCATCCGCACAGCGAGCGCCAGAACGACCAGCACCAGGGCCAGTGGGTAACGGGCACGAAGCAGGGCACGAATGGCCATCATCGCGGTCGCCTTAGGTCGTCTCGCCGTACAGGTAAATGTGCTAAATCAAACGGCCGAAGAGGAATTCCTCGTCCAGCTGCTCACCCACTCGAAAGGTGATGTCGGCCACCTTGTCAAAGCCATAGCGGCGGTAGAAGCGGTGGCCGCCGTCGTTGTAGGCATAGACCGAGATCTGCACCTCGTCCGCGCCGCGCGCGGCAAATTCCGCCATGGCCCAGTCCATCAGCTTCCCGCCAATGCCCAGGCCGGTGGCATCGGGTGCGGTGTAGAGCTGCTTCAGCTCCATTACCCGCTCACCCCGGGCATATTCGGGAAAGCCACAGGAAAGGCCAATCTTGCAATAGCCCAGCAGCGCCCCATCGCGTTCGGCCAGGCGATAGACCCGCTTCGGATTGGCCAGCTCGGCGGCGATCGCTGGTTCGGACAGGGCTTCGGCCAGAAAGGTGTTCAGGTCTTGCTCGCTGTAGAGCGTCCCGAACTTGGCGACAAAAGCATCGATGGCCAGGCGTGACAACGCGGGGATATCGGCTTCGGTCGCAGGGCGCAGGATCAGAGCGTTCGGGTCATGCATAGCGAGAAGGCATCTTCGGTATAGCCGGCGAAGGGCGGGCATTCCGTAAAGCCGTGGCTTTCGTACAGCCGCCGTGCCGGCAGGAACGGTTCGGGTCGCCCGGTTTCCAGGCTGACCCGCCGATAGCCCCGCGCCCGGGCTTCGCCAAGCAAATGCAGCAGGATTGCCTTGCCTGCACCCTGGCCGCGATAGTCCGGATGGGCGCGCATCGATTTCAGTTCGCCATGACCGGCTGCCAGGTGCTTGATCGCACCGCAGGCGGCAAGCCGTTCCCCGTCCCAGGCGGAATAGAACGTGACGTCCGGTTGTCGCAGCCGCTCGATCGGCATGGCATGCACACTTTCAGGGGGGGACCACCGATGCATTTCATCCAGATGCAATCGCAGCAAGGCGGCGATTTTTGCCCCCGTCAGATCATCCTCGATAATGCGGTATGAATTCATCAAACCATTCTGCACGCGGGATATTCTGGCGCAACCTCCGAAATAAGTAGTTTCCCCTAGGGAATCTTTGACTCCGCCCCCTTTGCGGCCTAGCTTTCAGATACTTGGGGGCGGAAATAAAATCGATCGGGACGCCCGGCTCCAGGGGCATGGGATGGGACAGGGTTGGCACTGTGCCGATGCTGATCGCATCCCGAAGTGGAGGGATGATCATGAAACTGATGCTCAAGGCGGCCGCTCTGGCCGCAACGCTGTCGTTCGCCTGCGCCACACCGGCCATGGCTCAGAGCAACCCGATGGTTGGTGGGGATCTGGTCGAGGTGTCCTCGATCACCATCGATGACGGGCACGGTCTTGACTATGCCAAGCACCTGGCCGGGATGTGGCGCCAGCAGCAGGAATATGCCAAGTCTCAAGGCTGGATCACCGGCTATGAAGTGCTGGCCAACGTCAACAAGCGCCCGGGCGAACCGGACGTGATCCTGGTGGTCCGCTTCAAGTCGATCCCCGATGCTGCGGAAGACGAGCGCCGGGCCAAGCAGTTCCGCGACAACGTCAAAATGACCGATGCACAGATGCAGGCGGCATCGGGCGAACGGGCCAAGTATCGCAAGGTGCTGGGCTCGCAGCTCTGGCAGGTGCTGAACTTCCGGAACTGACGATCCGGCTGGCGCGCGGCCGACAGACTTAGCTGTCGGCCACGTGCTTGCTGGCCTTGCGCTTGCCCAGTCGCATCCCGGCTTCCAGCCGAGCGCGCAGCTGGGTGTAATAGGCCTCAAGGAAGGCGCGCTCGTCGCCGGCACCGGGGTGCCACCCAATCTTGCGGCAGATCGCCTGGTGCACGGCCACCAGTGCTTCGGCCCGACCCTCGCGCAGCACCCGCTCCAGCGTTTGCAGCTCGAACTCGCCGTAAGCGGTGAGTTCGGCCTCACCAAAGCGGTATTCGGCGCCGGTAAAAGTGCTGGTGGCCTGCTTTGCGCTGGTCCCGGTTGAGAGCGCCGCCTCGAGCTTCTGGCGTGGGACCTCGATCACCCAGGTGCCGGCGATCAGGTCCCCGGCGCGCAAGCGATCCCGGTTGAACAGCGGGAACAGGGCAAACAGCAGGAACCAGGCCGTGGCCGCCCAGGCAGCGGGATCCCATTCGCTTTCGCCCAGCCGCTGCAGGATCAGCCACAGCGGCAGGAACAGCTCGATATCGCGCACCAGGTTGCGGGCCAGCACCATTTCGGCCGTCAACCGGCCACCATCCCGCGCGGCCACCCGCATGCCCATTGCGCGCTTGCCCGGCGTCGCGCCGCGCGGGCCCAGCTCGAAGAACAGAAAATAGGCGTGGCGGAACAGGAACATGATGGCGATCCAGGCTACCGCCAGGAATTCCAGTGCCTGCCGTTCGCCGCCCTGGGCCTGGTCGATTGCCCAGCCGGTCGTTTGGTTCAGGCCATAGCCGGCCAGCGCCAGCACCAGCGTGGTCCCGATCATTACCAGCACCAGCGCGATCAGGTCGGTCACAATCCCGCCGAACCGGCTGCCCCGGCTGGCCAGTACGACCGGCAATGCCAGCCCTTCCGGCGTCACCAGTGTGCGGCAGCGATCGGAGCGGGATGCCGCGCTCATGCCGTGTCGTCGCGGGGCCGGCCGCGTCCATAAAGGAAGAAATAGCCGAGCCAGAAGGCCAGCATGGCCCCGCCCACGCCATAGCGGCCGGCAGCATTGTCGATCAGCTGGCGGCCGAACCCTTCAAGGAAGGCGGCCACCACCATCATCAGGACAACCCCGGCCATCACCACGGCGGCGCGCTGGCCGGCGGCTGCGGCGGCGTCCAGCACAGAGCGTGCGCCCGGAAAGGCCATCGAGCGACCGATATGCAGGCCTGCCGCACCCGCCAGCATGATCGCGAACAGTTCAGTCGTGCCGTGAATCGCCAGCCAGCCGACAAAATCCCAGCCCAGCCCGGCGCTGAAGAACAGCCAGAGGATGGCCCCCAGCCCGGCCGTGTTGTGGACCAGCAGCAGCAGCGGGGGCACGCCAAAGGCAAAGCCCAGGGCAAAGCACAGGATCGCCACCCCGGCATTGTTGCTGAACAGGTGGGCAGCAAAGACTGACATGCCATCCTGCCCGGCATTGCCGTAAATCGTGCCGCGCAGCACCTCGGCACTGGCACCGGGCACGCGCTCGTCGGCAAAGGGCATCAGCGCGTGGTACCAGTCGGGATCGCTGGCGACGAGCAGCCAGCCAACCACGGTGCCGGCCACCATCAGCGCCAGGGCGACGAGCAGCTCTGGCCAGATCGCCCGCACCGCCGCGCTCCACCCCCCGCCGAAGAACCGCCGCAGCCAGCCGGCCAGCCCGACCCGCGGCCCATAGACCTGGAACCAGGCGCGCTGCACCAGCGCTTCCAGATAGGCGCGGGTATTGGCATCGAGCGAGGTCTCGCGCGCCACGGACAGGCTGGAGGCGACCGTGCGGTACAGTACAGGCAGGGCCAGCACGTCGTCATCGCTCAGGCGGCGCAGGCGGCCCTGCTCCATCGCCGTGACAATCGCGTCGAGCCGCTGCCAGTCTTCCTCGCGGGCCTGGCGGAACCGGTCGGAGCGCAGTGCTGCAGCCTCGATTGCGGCCTGCTGTGCCCCGGCCTTGCCGCCGAACAGTCCGAACCTGGCCATCAGCCGATTGCCCCCTTGCGCTTAATGGCCATGTAGGCGTCGATCAGCCGTGGACCGACCTGGTCCCAGCGCGCCTCGATCACGTCCACCCCGATCGACCGCAACCGCGACAGCACCAGCGCGCGTTGCCGCAGCAGCGCATCGGCGCCAACCGCCATGGCGAGTACCTGCTCGTCATCCGGCGGGGCAGCGGCCATGCTATCGAGTTCCTCGTCGATCAGGGTCACGAACAGCACCAGGTGGCGTCCGGTCAGTCGGCCGATCGATTCGATCATCAGTTCGGCGCTGGTGGGATCGGTGAAATCGGAAAAGACCACGATCAGCGAGCGGCGTTGCAGCCGGCTGGCCAGCGAAGCCAGCGCCAGGGTGAAATTCGGCTCCTGCGGCTGATAGTCCAGCTCGGCGGCGGCCTGTTGCAGCCGCTTGAAATTGCGCGTTTCGCTGAAGAACGGCGTCAGCAGCTGCGGCCGTGCCGCAAAGCCATAGAGCGCGACCCGGTCCCCGCCCTTCAGGGCGACATAGGCGGTGGCCAATGCGGCGGACACCGCACGGTCAATCCGGGCCAAACCACCCACCGGCTCGCACATCGCCTGCCCGCAATCGAAGGCAAAGACGATCTGGTTGTTGCGCTCCGCCTCGAACTCCTTGGCATAGAGCCGGGCATGGCGGGCGCTCGCTTTCCAGTCGATCCGGCGGCGGTCCATCCCCGGCTCGTATTCGCTGAGCGCCTCAAACTGCGTGCCTTCGCCCCGGATCCGCCGGGCGATCACGCCGAACTGGGCATCCTTGAGCAAGGTCTGGAACGTCGGTGAACGCACGGCCGCAACATTGGGCCAGATGCGCACCGCGCGGTCCACCGGCAGGCGCTGCTGCCGCGCGCCAAGCCCGAGCGGGCCGGTCCAGCGTAGCCAGAGTTGTTCGACCAGCCCGGTGCCGCGCCGACTGGGCGCACAAGTGGCCGTGCCTTGCCATTGCCCGTCCTCGCTCCGGTCCAGGGCAAGGTCGAGCCGCCCGCCGGGTAGCAGGCGCGGATCGCCTTCCAGCGCGGCGGCGATTCCGGCCGGCCAGCCGCGCCGCGTCGCAAGGCGGGCGGCAATCGCCAGTTCTGCGCCAACCTCGCCGTCACCCGGCAGGTCGAGCCGCACGGCCCCGGTATCCCCCGCCAGCCAGCCATCGAGCGCCACCAGTGCCAGCAGGGCCAGTGCGATGATGGGCGCGATCACCCACAGGCCTGGCGTGGCCGCGGCTACCAGCAGCGCGACCGGCGCGAGCGCAGCCGCAATCAGCCCGGCTCGGGCCGTTGGAACCAGCGGGGCGCGCCCGGCGACCATATCAGCGCGGCGCCTCGGTGCTTTCGACCAGTTCGCTGACCAGCGCCTCGACCGCCTTGCCCTCGATCTCGGCGGCGGGGGAGAGCAGCAGGCGGTGGCGCAGCACGGCCCCGGCCAGCGCCTTCACATCGTCCGGCAACACATAGTCGCGCCCGTCGAGCGCGGCGCGCGCGCGGGCCGCATTGGCCAGCAGCACGGCGGCGCGGGGGCTGGCCCCGGCGGCCAGATCGGCGCTTTCTCGGGTGGCGCGGACCAGCCGCACCACATAGTCAACCACGCTGTCGGCCAGCATCACGCTTTTGACGGCCTGTGCCGCTGCGGCAATTGCGGCCGTATCGGTCACCGTGCCAACATCAAGATCGGCCGGCCGCTGCGGACCCGCTCGCTCGCCAAAGGTGCGCACGATCCGGGCCTCTTCCTCGGCCGATGGGTAGGGCACCAGCAGCTTGAACAGGAACCGGTCAAGCTGGGCCTCGGGCAGCGGATAGACCCCCTGGCTCTCGATCGGGTTCTGCGTGGCGACGACCAGGAAGTTGGCGGGCAAGGGATGCGGTGTGCCATCGAGCGTGACCCGGCGTTCCTGCATGGCCTCCAGCAGCGCGGCCTGGGTCTTGGGCGGGGTACGGTTGATTTCGTCCGCCAGCAGCAGCTCGCAGAAGATCGGTCCGCGCGTCAGCGTGAAGGCACTGGTCTGGAAGTTGAACAGGTTGGAGCCAAGGATGTCCCCCGGCATCAGGTCCGGGGTGAACTGGATCCGCCCGAAATCGAGGCCGATGGCGGTCGCGAAACACTGCGCCAGAAAGGTCTTGGCCGTGCCCGGCGGCCCTTCGAGCAGGACGTGGCCCTGTGCAAACAGCGCGACCAGCAGGGCATCGACCGTCTCGGCCTGGCCCACCACGGCCTTGCCCACTTCGGCGCGGATCGCCTGGGCCAGCCGGCCCACTTCCTCCAGACTCATGGCGGGTGCGGTCATCGTTTGAGGGTCCTTTCGAGGGAATGGAGCACTTGCGCCGCACGGACCAGGTCGACCGGGCGACGGGCCGCGCGCATGGTTGCGGCGGCCGCGGAAAAGGGCGGGGCCGATGGCGCCCGGGCGGCAAGCGCACGGTCGATCGCGGCCTCTGTCGCTGCGGGATCAAGCCGGTGCGGCAAGGCCAGGGCGCGGGCGATCCGCTCGCGCGCGGCATCGGCATAGGGCTGTCCGGTCAGGTGCAGGCGCTGCGCCCGACGCAGCAGTCCGGCGGCATTGCCAACCAGCGCGCGCTTGCCAAAGGCCAGCGTCGGGCCGCGGCGGAGCGGCGGGCCGAACCGCAGGAAAGCCCGCCAGCCCAGTACCAGCGCGGCCAGCAGCAGGCACAGCGTCGCTGCCAGGAACGGGGGCTTGAATGCCAGGGTCAGCAGGTTCGGGGAGCGGCCATAGCCGTTCAGCGTCAGATCGAAGACCACGCTCTGCGTATCGGTATCGTCCAGCGCATCGATCAGCCGTTCGGCCAGCCGGGCATTGGCCGCATCGGCAAAACCGTAATTGTTCAAAAGGTCGGGCTCGAAAACGAAGGCGACCGGATAGATATCGAGATCGGCCTCGTCCGGATCGGCTCCCGCGAAATCGCCCGCAGCCATATCGCTGACGCCGGGATAGTCCCCCTCGTCCTGGATGAACCCGGCCAGCACGCGGCCGTCGGTATCGCCCACTACCAACGGCACCAGCCGTTCGCCGGACCCGGAGAGGACATGTTCGGAATTGGGCAGGGCGCCAGCAGTATCGGCCCCGCGCCACGCTGCGATCATGCCGCCGCTGCGCATCGGCTTCAGCTGCACCGAAAGATCGTCATAGAAGCCGGACCACTCGGGCAATTCCGCCGCCAGCAGGGTCACCCAGCCGGGCCTCGCCCCGGCCTGCGCGGCCCTGAGCGAGTCCTTGAGCGGCACGGCCAGCCACTTGGGGGTGATCACCAGGGTCGGGCCGATCCGCCGCCGCGCTTCGACAATCCGCGTCAGTTCCGCGCCATCGGCCGCAGTCGGGGGGGTAAGCACCAGCAGCCCCGGCTGGCGCAGTGCGGGAACGGCGCGGGCACGGCTGACGGCGTATCCGCGCTGGTCGAGATAGGCGGCAAGCGCGGCGTAGCCGTTAAGCCCGCGACCGCCGACGGTCGCTTCCCCGCGGTTGGTGTTGTCGCTGCCCAGCCCCGCCCCGATCAGCCACAGCAGGGCCACGAACAGCAGGGCGCCGCCCAGCACCAGGGCCAGGACAGCGCGCGGCGAGAAAGGCGAGCGGGCCGGGCTCACCCGGCCACCGCCGGCAGCCGCTGCAGGGCAAAGTCGGCATAGGCGGCGCGGGCGGCCTGCCAGTCCTCGACACCGAGCGGGCGCAAGGCATAGCGGCTGCGCTCAACCCGCTGGGCGATCACGGCAAAGGCGCTCCGGGCCGCCTCGGGCAGAGCGGCAAGGTGGCTTAGTTCGCGCGCGGTGCTGGCCGGGCGGACCCATTCGGCCCGCGCGGCAGCGATATGGCCGATCGACCGGCGCAGCAGCAGGTGCGCGGCTTCATCAAAGTGCCCCGCAGCAGCAAGGGCATCGGCAGCTTCGAGCAGGGCTTCGGCCTCGGCGCGGTCGGGCCGCCATTCCTCGGCCGTATCGATTTCGACCCGCGGGGCGCGGGCCAGGTTCGTGCCGAACAAGCGCCACAAGCCGTATAGCACCAGCGCCGCGGCCAGCGCCGCCAGGAAGGGCCAGGCCGTACCGAAGAATTGCCCCAGCCCCTCGGCCAGGGACCTGAGCCATTCGGGGGTCGGCTGCGGCGGTTCCTGCGGGATATTGAGCGGGGCATACTGGATCGCCGTGTCGCCGCGCACGGCGCGCCAGGCCTGCTCAGCCTGCTGCGCCGCTTCGGCTCCCTGGATCGCGGACCCCGGCTTACTCACCGCGCAGTCGTGGCACGGCGCGGTGCTGCGTGCAATCCTCTGCCATCAAGCATTTACGTGCGGTCAGCCGCGCGGCCGTTCCTGCGGATAGGTGCCCAGGATCCGCAGCTCCTTGCAATGAAAGGCAAGTTCCTCCAGCGCGCGGTCCACCCCCGGATCGCCCGGCGCGCCGACGATATCGGCATAGAAGGTGGTGGCGGCAAAGCTGGCGCCCTTCTGGTAACTTTCCAGCTTGGTCATGTTGACGCCATTGGTCGCGAAGCCGCCGAGCGCCTTGTAGAGCGCCGCCGGGATGTTCTTCACCTCGAATACGAAAGTGGTCATCGTTACCGTGCCTGCCAGACTGGCGGGGTCGAGCGGCGCGCGCGCGAGGACGACGAAGCGGGTCATGTTATCCGCCGCATCCTCGACATTCGCGGCAATGATCTTGAGGCCGTAGAGTTCGGCCGCAATCTTGGGGGCAATGGCGCAGACTTCGGGATTGCCCTGTTCGGCAACGAAGGCGGCGGCTCCGGCCGTATCGGCATAGGCCAGCGGCACGATGCCACGCTCGCGCAGGAAGAAGCGCGACTGGCCCAGGGCCTGGGGGTGCGAATAGGCCGCCTTGAACGGACCATCACCCAAGGCCATCAGATCGTGGTGGATCGCCATAAAGTGCTCACCGACGATCGACAGGCCGCTTTCGGGCAGCAGGAAGTGGATATCGGCCACCCGGCCGTGCTGCGAATTTTCGATCGGGATGATCGCCCGGCCGGCACGGCCATCCTTGACCGCTTCGAGCGCGTCCTCGAAGCTGAAGCAGGGCAGCGGCAGGCAGGCCGGATCGGCTTCGAGTGCGGCACGGTGGCCATTGCAGCCGGGCGCGCCCTGGAAGGCGACGGCGCGGGCCGGATTGGCGGCGGCCGCAGCGGCCATCTGTTCGACACGGGCGAGCGCGGGGGCGGGATAGGAATGCATTGCGCTGGCCGCTTACGCGGCGCGGGCGCGCTCTGCAAGCTGGCGACGTCCGAGCGGCGGCCGCGCCCCGCCGCGTGGCGGCGGCATGGCGGCTTCCCACAGCGCATGGGCCACGTGCCACAGCTTGCGTGCCGAAGAGGTGTGGATGCGGTGATCCCAGGCATGCTCGCCAGCGGCATCGACCGCCCGGGCAATCTCGCCATAGATCCCGGCCGCAGCCAGCACTGCCCAGCGCTGGCGGAACAGCAGCCGCCCGGCGCCGATCCGGGCCGAAGCCTCATAGCCCTTTTCCATCTCGCACATCCGGTGGACCAGCGCGGTCAACTGGCGGCGGTAATGCGGCTTCATCTGCTCACCGGGGGGAATGTCCGCCTCGACCAGCCATTCGAGCGGCAGATAGCACCGGTCGGCCGCATCGTCCTCGTCCAGATCGCGGGCAATGTTGGCGAGCTGAAAGGCCAGGCCCAGGTCGCAGGCGCGGTCGAGCGTGTCCTCGTCGTCCGGCGAGACGCCCATGACTACGGCCATCATCACCCCCACCGCCCCGGCAACGTGGTAGCAGTAT
>Ga0315901_10006981_pt1 | contig 13427 bp, 16 predicted proteins | sample LakEriMetagenome_10_FD_203761 | JGI IMG/M metagenome (GOLD analysis project Ga0315901, IMG submission 203761) | Freshwater fungal communities from buoy surface, Lake Erie, Ohio, United States - Buoy 2 MA116 | ecosystem: Environmental > Aquatic > Freshwater > Lake | place: USA: Lake Erie, Ohio... | reverse complement strand
TTCATTACGATTTCTTAAAAGATAATAACTTTGCCGAACTTAAAGAAGCTGAGTTACTTCAAAACCGCGTGGCGCTACTTAACGTTGTCGATCCATACGTTGGCAATTACTTTTCGAAAGCATGGGTCCGTAAAAATGTCCTCCAATTAACTGAAGATGACATTAAACTTATGGAAGAGCAAATGGCAGAAGAAGCAGCAAATCAAGAAGTTTCAACCGAATTGCAACCTGACGGTCAACAACCAGTACCAGGTCAAATGCAACAACCATCAGACGATAATGAAGATGGTAATGATATAAATACGAAAGTTAAAGAATTATTTTAGAGGGCTAAATCATGTCTAATTTTACCGACTTTGCACTTCAACAAGACGTAATGTCATTTAAAGAAAAACTTGAGTCAGCAATTGCCGATAAAGTTGGTGATGCACTTGCGCAAAAGAAACTTGAAGTTGCGCAAACGTTTTTTGATGTTCCTGAAACAGAAACTGCCGAAGTAGCAGAAGAAGTCGAGCAAACAAACGAAAAAGCCCTAAATCCATATGCCGTTGGCATGGCTCAAGCCATGAAGTCAACTGGCGATAAGCCACCTCTTAAGAAAGCAACAATTAAGAAGGCTCACGAGATTGCAAAAAGCGTAGCAAAGAAATAATAAATGGCATCCTTTAAAGAATTAAGAGCAAAACGTAAACCCTATCAAGATGCGCCAGCAATGTTGGTGCTCAAACGTGTTGGTATTCGTAACTATCCAAACGGTCAACAAGTTGCATTATACTATAATGCTGCTCTTGATCTAAATGTTAGCGTACCATTTCAAAAGAGTTCACTCGATCCAGATGGTCGTTTAGGAACACCTGTTCAAATCGGTTCTTTACTTCCTGCTGCTGCAGTTTCAGAGGGCGTTATTGGCGCTCTAAAAGATATTGCACAAAAACAATCACCTGCAGCAGTACGCTTTAATAACGGAACATCTGAAGAAGTTCACCCTTCAATCGCTCAACAGATTGTTGATGTGCACGCTCAACTTGACAACTCAAATAAAGATAAGTTTGAGCGTCTTGTTAACGTTGGTCCTGCAGGATTACAAAAAGTTACACATTGGCTTAAGAAACTAGAATCAAAATGAAACGTTTTAAGACATTTGTAGAAGAAGTTGAAAATAAATCAGAAGTTGCCGAAGAGCAACTCGATGAGGCATCATCAGCATTTAAGACCAGAAAAATTGGTCGTATGAAGTTGATTCCAATTCGTTTCCGTACAGTTGGTGGTAAAGTAGTCGCTCAACGTCGCGTTAAGAAATCTGCAGTAAAAGGTTTCACGCTTCGTGGTGGTAAATTAGTTAGAATGAGCCCTGGTGAAAGAATGAGGCGTAAGCGCGCACAACGTCGTGGCGCAATTAAACGTCGTGCGAAAATGGCTCGAGCCAAAATGAGAAGAATGCGCACAATGCGCCGCAGAAAGGCTCTTGGAATTTAGAGATAGGAATTCAAAAATGAAATTAATCGTAGAAACAATTGAAGCGGTAAAATACCTCACGGAAGAAAAGAACGGTGTAAAACAATATTACATCGAAGGTATTGGACTTCAAGGCAACAAAGTTAATCGTAACCTTCGTGAGTATAGAACACAGATTCTTGCTCGTGAAGTAGATCGTTACAATCGCGATTATGTTGATCAAAATCGCGCTTTCGGAGAATTAGGTCATCCAGACGGACCTTCTATCAATCTCGATCGTGTGTCGCACATGATTAAAGAGATCCGTCAGGAAGGCGATAACTTTATCATTAAAGCAAAAATTTTAGATACTCCATTCGGTAAGATTGTTAAAAGTCTTATTGATGAAGAAGCCAAGTTAGGTGTTTCTTCAAGAGGAATGGGTACTCTGAAGTCTGTAGGTGGTGTAAACCAAGTACAAGACGACTTTTATCTAGCCACAGCGGCAGATATAGTAGCTGACCCTTCAGCACCTGATGCGTTTGTTCGCGGTATTATGGAAGGCAAAGAATGGGTATGGAACAATGGCTGCATTGAAGAAGCCACCATAGACAAAATGCGCAATGAAATTGAAAGAGCAAAACGCAGACAGTTGGAAGATGTCAAGTTACGTCAATTTGAGAGTTTCCTCTCAAAACTGTAATTTTATAAATAAATTTATAACCATAGGAGTTATTTCTCATGAAAACATTAGCAGAAGCTGCCGCTGAAATCTTGATTAAATCAAAATCAGATTCACCAGCAGAATCAATGAAAAAATTAGCAAGTGGCGCAGAGGTCGTTGATCTCGGCGGTTCAACACTTGATAAGCCAGAAGGCGATGAGATCGGCAAGAAAGCCGCTGCCGTTCTTTCACAAGCACCAGCCCCAGGTAAGGGTGCTGCAGTCGCTGGTGACAAGGCTTCACAGGGTCTTGGTGGCGGTAAGTCAAATCCAACAGCCATGGCTGAAGAAGAAGAGACTGAAGAAGAAGTCGTAACTGAAGAAGAATCAACAGAAGAAGTTGAAGCGTCAGATGATGCAACAGAAACTGTTGAAGAAATTTCTGAAGACGAAGAACTAACTCCAGAAGAAATCGAAGAAGCCAAGCATGCTAAAGTCGCAATGATGCGCGACAAGATGAAGCAACTTGGTGTTAAAGAAGATATCGATGCTATTTTCAGCGGCGAAGATCTTTCTGAAGAATTCAAGTCAAAGGTTGGCACAGTATTCGAAGCGGCAGTTATTGCTCGTGCAGTAAATGTTGTTGAAGAAATGGAGAAGGAAATTCTTCAGGCTGCTGCTGAAACAATCGAAGAAGCAAAAGCACAGATCGAAGAGCAAGTCGACAGCTACCTCAACTATATGGTTGAGCAGTGGATGGAAGAAAACAAACTTGCAGTTACATCTGGCTTGAAGATGGAAATTGCAGAAGAATTTATGGCTGATATTAAGGCTGTATTCGAATCGCATAACATCAGCCTACCAGAAGAACAACTCGACGTTATGGAAGCAATTTCTAACGAAAACGAAGAGTTGAAGCAAAAGTTAAATGACGTTCTTCACAGCAACATTGACCTTAAGAAAGAAGTCAATGAAGCAAAGAAAGTCCAAATCGTTACTAAAGTTTGCGAAGGGCTCACCGCAACGCAAGCTGAAAAAGTAAAGACACTCGCAGAGGGTGTAGAGTTCACCACAGAGCGTGAATACAGTGAGAAGTTAAGCATCATTCGTGAGCAGTACTTCTCAAATAAGGTGAAAACAACTGCTGCTACGCCTGTCGTAGAAAGCGTTGATCCTGCTCCAGCAACGGACGAATCAGCAATGGTAAGTCCGCTAATGGAGCGTTATGTACGTTCAATTGGTAAAACTCTACCTCGTTAATTTTAGGAGTAAATAAAAAATGTTTCTATCTGAACAACTACAAACGAAGTGGTCACCAGTCCTAGATCACCCAGATCTACCAAAGATTGATGATCCATACCGTCGTGCTGTTACAGCTGTCGTTCTTGAAAACCAAGAGCGCGCAATGGCTGAAGAGTCACGCATCCTCAACGAAACGGCACCAGCAAATATCACTGGCTACACGACTGCATCATCAGCTGGCGGCGCAACCGCTGGTTATGATCCAATCCTAGTCAGCCTAGTCCGTCGTTCACTACCAAACCTAATGGCTTATGACATCTGCGGCGTTCAGCCAATGACAGGTCCAACAGGTTTGATCTTCGCAATGCGTTCCAAGTTTGCAAATAACACTGCACTTCTTGGTTCCGTTGGTCTAGGCAACGACGCTGGTGAAGCATTGTACAACGAAGCCGACACAGACTTCTCAGGTACAGGCACTCACACACCATTTGATGCATCAGTAAACCCTGGTTCAAACAGCGCATCAGTATTCGGTTCTGCCAATACGGGTCGCGGTGTACCAACAGCCACTGGTGAAGATCTTGGTGGTGCTACAGACATGGGCGCAATGGGCTTCTCAATCGAGAAGGTAACTGTAACAGCAAATACTCGCGCATTGAAGGCAGAGTACACGCTAGAACTAGCACAAGACCTCAAGGCAGTGCATGGTCTAGACGCTGAAACAGAATTGGCAAATATTCTTTCAACAGAAATTCTTGCCGAAATCAACCGCGAAGTCGTTCGTACGATCTATCGTACAGCAACTCCAGGCGTCGCATTCGCTGGTGCACCAGGTACATTCAACCTAGCAACTTCAGGTGGTGACACCGACGGTCGCTGGCAGGTTGAGAAGTACAAGGGCTTGATCTATGCAATCGAAAGAGAAGCAAATAAAATTGCTAAAGACACCCGTCGTGGCAAGGGCAATATCGTCGTCTGCTCATCAGACGTCGCATCAGCCCTCGCAATGTCAGGTCTTCTCGATTACAACTCAGCACTTGCAAGCCAAGTAAGCCTAACTGTTGACGATACAGGCAACACATTCGCTGGTACACTATTCGGTCGTATCAAAGTTTATGTTGACCCATATTCTGTCCAGACAGCAGACTACGCAGTAGTTGGTTATAAGGGTACTGTAGCATATGACGCTGGTCTATTCTACTGCCCATATGTCCCACTACAAATGGTCCGCGCAATCAATCCAGATACCTTCCAGCCAAAAATTGGCTTCAAGACCCGCTATGGTCTAGTTGCTAACCCATACGCTGAAGCAAACACGATTGGTCTCGGCAGACTAGCAAACAACTCAAACGTTTACTACCGCAAGTTTATCATCTCAAACTTGAAGTAATATTTGTTGAGAAAGTATTTGCCAACTTACTAAAAATAATAAGGCAAAACGAATTAGGGGAGCAGAAATGCTCCCCTTTTTTTATACCCTAAATAATTGGTAGTCACACGGAGTGATATGATGTCAATATCCTATGTACCAAACGATCGCGACATAGCGCAATATAGTAAGTTCAAATTAAATTTTGATCGCTTACCTAATATGACATTCTTTTGTAAAAATGTAAATTTACCTGGAATCATAAACAACGCTGTTCGCGTCGAAACGCCATTTTCTGCATTCCTAGTTCCTGGCGATAAAACTGAATTTAACACTTTAGAGGTGAACTTTTTAGTTGACGTCAATTATACAGCATGGATAGAAGTTTTCAACTGGATTACCGCATTGACCTTCCCTAAAGATTTCGAACAGTACCAGAATTTGCAAAACACTCAACGTACAACATTAGTTACAACTGGTCGTCAAAGAGGCAATCAGTATAGTGATGCTATGCTTACAATCTATACAAATCGCAATAATCCAAATCTTCGCGTCAAGTTCAAAGATTGCTTTCCGCTCGCTATTGGTTCAATCGACTTCGATGTTGAAAAAACCGCAGAAGATCCAGTTGTTTGTACTGCTTCTTTCGGATATTCTCTTTACGAAATTGAAAAAGTATAGTATAATAGTATAACAACCAGTTGTATTATTTGCAGGTGAATATATGAATGCAATTCCGCTCAATCAAATTATTGAGATGTGGGATAAAGACTCTGAGATAGATCAAACAGAGCCAGGCAAAGAAATCATAAGAATTCCAACCTTACACGCCAAGTATGCGCGTCTTCTTTCAGCACATTCTCTCGCATCTAAACAGTGTCATATTGAATATGCAAGAATGAAAAAAATTAAGTATGAATATTACAACGGTAAACTAGACGCTGATGAACTCAAGAAGTATGGTTGGGAACCATTTCGGTTTCTACTTAAATCGGATATTGGAACTTACTTGGATTCAGATCAAGACTTGGTGAAAATTACAGCAAAGATTGCTTTACACGAAGAATCAATCACATTTTGTTCCTCTGTCCTTAAAGAATTAAACGCTCGTACTTATCAATTGCGTGCATTCATGGACTGGGAAAAGTTTATTCAAGGAGCACATTAATGAACCCAGATGAAACCGCACATGATGCGCTCAATGGTATACCACCAGAAGCGCCAAAAATTTACACCACATATGTTCCTGAGGATAAGTATTTACAATTAAAAAAAGCCTCGGAAGATGCGTTAAAAGAATTAAACCGTGTGAATAGTTTTTTAGTTATTGACAATGACGTTATTGCTAATTTGAAAAATGCTTTGGTATGATTATATACACTAATATACATATCACTGTTAAGAAAGTAAATGAGGTTTATCTTCATTTAAGTTGCGAAGAAAATATCAAAGCAGAACTTGCTGAGTATTTTTCTTTCTTCGCGCCGAACTATCAGTTTAGTCCCCTTTATAAAAAGAAAATTTGGAACGGTAAGATATACCTTTTCAATCGTAAAAAATCTCTTTTATATTCAGGCTTGGTGCGGTATTTGACCGAGTTTGCAAAAGAAAAAGATTACGCTATTGATTACGACGATTCAATTGACGTATTCAAAGAATATTCGTTAGAAGAAGCAAAACAATTTGCTGACAGTTTAAATATTCAATCGCGCAATCAACCTATTGAGGTTCGCGATTATCAGTTGGCTGGCTTTGCAAAAGCCATTCGCTATCAAAAAATGCTGATGCTTTCGCCTACTGCGTCAGGTAAGTCGTTAATCATTTATTTGATTATGCGTAAATTGTTGAAAGACGAATGTAAACGTGGTTTGCTAATCGTACCAACTGTTTCTCTCGTTGAACAAATGTACAATGACTTCGAAGATTATTCAACTGGTAATGGTTGGAGTACCACTAATAATTGTCAAAAAATTTATCAGGGTCAAGACAAACTCATCACACGTAGATTAGTTATCTCTACTTGGCAGTCTATTATGGATATGCCGAAAAAGTTTTTTGAACAATTTGATTTTGTTATTGGCGACGAAGCACATGGTTTCGAAGCCAAATCGTTGTCTAAGATTATGACTCGTTTAGTGAATGCCAAGTATCGTATTGGTACAACTGGTACAGTTAAAGATACTAAAGTCCATAAGTTATCACTAGAGGGGTATTTCGGCGCAATCACTAAAATTATTACAACAAAAGAACTTATTGATCGTAAACAATTATCTGACTTTGAAATTAAATGCTTAACCTTAAAGTATCCAGAACATATATGTGAGATGGTAAGTAAGTTAGACTATCAACAAGAAATGGACTTTATTGTTTCTAACGTTGCACGAAATAATTTCATAAAAAACTTGGCTATTTCATTAAATGGTAATACACTAGTATTGTTCCAGTACGTTGAAAAACACGGTAAAGCATTGCACGAGTTAATTGCAGAAAAGTGCGGAGACCGTAAAGTATTTTTTGTCTTTGGTGGTACTGACGTATTGGATCGTGAGGCAATTCGTAAAATTGTTGAGACCGAAAAAGATGCCATCATCGTAGCGTCGTATGGCGTATACTCTACTGGCGTTAATATTCGTAACCTACATAATATTATATTTGCTTCGCCAAGCAAATCTAAGATTCGCAACCTACAATCTATCGGTCGCGGCTTGAGATTGGGAGACGACAAAGATAAAGCAACTCTTTATGATATATCTGATGACTTACGACACAAAAAGCATGTCAACTTCACTCTTAAACATTTCGCCGAACGTTTAAAGATATACCACGAAGAAAAGTTTAAAATCTCAACTTATAAGGTAGAATTGAAAAATGGCTAAAGATAAAAAAAATATCAAGTTCGTTAAATTGAACAACGGCGAAGACTTGATTGCTGAGATTTCAACAGAGAATGAGTTGGAGTATATGTTTATTCATCCAATGAAGATCATTGTTGATACTGATTTGGAATTAAGTAAACAAATTATCTTCTTACACCCATGGCTACCAACAGGTGTAGTACAACAGAAAGGAATTCAACTTCATGCGAGCGTGATTTTTTTAATCACAGACGTACAGGATGACGTTCGCGAATACTATACAAATATGGTTACTGAAGTAGAGATGAGCGAAACGCTCAAGAGCAAACAGAAACAGAAGAAAAGAAAAACAAAATCTGCCCCCGTTATAGAAGATAACGTCTTAAATTTCTCAGATTTATTGGATAGATTGAAGAAAGATAAACCGATACACTAAAGAGTATCTAATATAGCATTCAACCGACCACATAGTCTATTATAATTGTCAAGTTATTACAGGTCAAACAATATGGCAAAGAAAAATCATTATGTAAACAATGCGGACTTTTTGAAAGCATTGACTGAATACAAAAAGGCTTGTCGCAAGGCAAAACGCGAGGGGCTTCCTAAACCAAACATTCCAGACTATATTGGAAAATGTTTGATGCTCATCGCTGAAAATCTTTCACACAAACCTAACTTTTTGTCATATTCGTTTAGAGATGAAATGATCGGCGATGCGATCGAAAATTGCATTATGTATTTTGATAACTTTGATCCAAAGAAGTCCAAGAATCCGTTTGCATACTTTACTCAGATCATTTACTTCGCCTTTATTCGACGAATTCATAAAGAAAAGAAGCAGTTATATGTTAAATATAAGTCGACTGAACAAATCGGTATCCTGGACGAACACGATCAGTTTGACCCTGATGAAAGTGGTGGCGTGTCCAGACAGTTTGAGATGTATGATAATATCTCAGAGTTCATCGTGAACTTTGAAGAATCGAAGTTGAATAAGAAAAACAAACGAAAAAAGAAAAAGTCACTAGAAAACTTTATCGAGGACTAAAATGGCAATTGAAGAAGAAGATTTTGGTTTCACATTTATCGACGAATCTGAAATTGATTCAGAGATTAAGCGAGTGGCTGAGGATGCGGCAGAGGAAGCAGCAACCCAAGTAGAAACATCATATAAAGAACGACTTTTACAAGTTGAAAAGTTAATTCTTCCTTTCTTAACTAACTTGACTAAAGACCCTGAAAAGGTTATGATCAAGTGGCCAAATAGAAAAGAAGTTGTTGAAAAACAAATAACCAAACTACTCAAGATTACAAGAGACTAATGAAAATAGCGATACTTGGTGACACGCACTTCGGGATGCGTGGTGATTCGATACAGTTTCATCAATTGTATCAAGAGTTTTATGAGAAGCAATTCTTTCCGTATTTGAAAGAACACGGCATTACTCATATCTTTCAGCTAGGCGATTTGTTTGATCGTCGCAAGTATATTAATTTCAACACACTGTTTCTCTCAAAGAAATATTTCTTCGATCACATTGAAGCAAATAATTTAGTCTTTCATACCATTCTTGGCAATCACGATATTTCTTATCGTAACACGCTTGAAGTTAATTCTTCTGCCTTGTTGCTTGAAGGGTATAAGAGCATCACGGTTCACACCGAAGCCAAGACGTTAGACGTTGACGGTGTTTCGATTGATTTGATTCCGTGGATCTGTAAAGAGAACGAGGCTGAAATTGCCGAGTATCTAAAGAATACCAAATCACAAATCTGTTTCGGTCACTTTGAAATTGCTGGCTTTGAGATGGATCGCGGTAATGTATGCCATGAAGGTATTGATCGCGGCATGCTCTTGAAATATGAGATTGTTCTGACTGGACACTTTCATCACAAGAGCAGCGATGGTACGATATTTTACGTCGGCACTCCAGGTGAAATGACTTGGGCTGACTATAATGATCCTCGTGGCTTTCATATCTTTGATACTGAAACGCGAGAGTTAGAGTTTATCGAAAACCCATACAGAATGTTCTATAAGATTCTGTACGATGAAACTAAAGAAGATCTTGAAAGCGTCAAGAATAAGAATTATGCGCAATACAACAATCGTATCGTAAAGGTTGTTGTGGTGAATAAAACAAATCATATTCTATATGAGATGTTCTTAGACGCTCTTTACCAAGCAGTTCCGCTAGACGTTACAGTCGTAGAGGATTTTACAGACTATTCTGAAATATCCGACGATGACGTAATTGATCAAGCAGACGATACCTCTACAATCTTGGACAAGTACATTGAAACACTTGAACTAGAAGTTGACAAAAATACTTTAAAAAATCTCATGAAAGAGATATACTTTGAGGCTCAATCTCTAGAAACTTCAGCTGCATGACTACATTTAAAACTATTCGTTATAAGAACTTTCTTTCTGCTGGTAATATCTTTACCGAAATCAATTTACAGAAAGAAGAACACACACTTATCATCGGCGAGAATGGCGCAGGTAAATCGACCATTCTTGACGCAATCACATTTGCGTTGTTCGGTAAGCCTTTCAGAAATATTAACAAGCCTCAAATCATCAATTCAGTCAACGGTCGCGACTGCGTAGTTGAAGTTGAATTTAAGTCTTTGTCGAAAGACTATAAGATTGTTCGTGGATTGAAACCTAATGTGTTTGAAATCTACTGTGACGGCGATCTAGTAGATCAGGACGCAAAATCTAAAGACTATCAAGATTATCTTGAAAAACATATCCTCAAGTTTAATTACAAAGCATTCACACAGATCGTAATTCTTGGTAGTTCGTCATTCGTTCCTTTCATGCAGTTGTCTGCTGCCGATCGTCGTGCAATTATCGAAGACCTGCTCGATATTCAAATCTTCTCCGCAATGAATCAGGTTGTGAAAGAACGCAATGCAACTTTGAAAAATGAAGCAACAAAACTCAAGTCTGATATTGATAGTACCGTTGCTCAGATTGAAATGCAAAAGAAGTATATTGAGGAAGCAAAAAAGAACAATCAAGATCAGATTGATGTGAAAGAACAAGAATTGAAAGAGAATCAAGAGCAGTTGGAAAAACTGCAAAACGATTCGGCATTAATTCAAAAACATGTCGACACTTTACTCAAAACGATTACTGATGAAAAGAAAGTAAAAGACAAAAACAAAAAACTATCTCAGTTTGAAGCCAAGATAGACAATAACATTACCAAGTTACAGAAGGATATAGACTTCTTCAATAATAACGATACTTGTCCGACTTGCGATCAATCAATCAATAATAAAGAAGAGAAGGTTGAGCAGTACACGAGCAAGATGAATGAGTTCTCGGAAGGTATGAAAAAACTAAAGGAAGAACAAGATGCCGTTTTACGTCGAATCAATAACATTGAAGCGGTCAATAAGAACATACTTTCTCACCAGTCCGAGATTACAAGGATTAATGCGTCCTATACTCAGATTCAGAAATATGTTAAGAAACTTGAGAAAGAAATAGAAGACCTGAAGGGTAAGAAAGTCTTGAGCGACGACATGATGAATATCTCGCAAGAACTATATGATAAGTTGACGCAATTGCAAACGAACAAAGCGACGCTGATTGATCGTAAAAAGTATATTGACGTTGCGGCTTATCTCTTGAAAGATAGCGGCATCAAAGCGAAGATTGTAAAGCAATACTTGCCGATCATCAATAAACTTGTAAACAAGTATCTCGCGTCTATGAACTTCTTTGTTAATTTCGAGATTGATGAAGAATTTAAAGAGAGTATTAAGTCGCGACATCGCGACGATTTCAGTTATGAAAACTTCTCTGAAGGTGAAAAGCAAAAGATCGACTTGTCGCTATTGTTTACTTGGCGCGCAATTGCCAAGATGAAGAATAGTATCAACACAAATATCTTATTACTTGATGAAGTGTTTGATTCAAGCCTAGACGCGAACGGTACAGAATCGTTGTTGCAAATATTGCATACGTTACCAGACAATACAAACATCTTTGTTATTTCGCACAAAGATAGTTTACATGATAAGTTCAAGAACATTTTGAAATTTGAGAAGCGCAAAGGTTTCTCAGTATTAGTGTAAGAGGGTTTTATGAGCGATAAGAAAATTAAATTTGTCGATGGACAAATGTATGAGTATGAGATATACAATCTCGTTGATTGTTATGATCCGATCTTATCGGAAAAGTTAGAGCCATTCGACTTTAATAACCCACCCGTCGTCCCAAGGTACTTGGCTGTATCTTTAATTGAAACGATGGTCGCTAATCGTGGCGTTGGTCTTGCAGCCAATCAAGTTGGTTTACCATATCGAGTTTTAGTTATGGGTGCAGAGAATGTTGGCTTTGCTTGTTTCAATCCAGAAATTCTTTCAGTTGAAAGAGAGGAAACCGTACAAGAGAGTTGTCTGAGTTTTCCAGGATTGTTTTTGAAAGTAAAAAGACCATATCGAATTGAAGTTAAATATACAGATATGGCAGGTGTAACGCAGCAGAGATTTTTCGAAGGTCTCACCGCCCGAATCTTTCAGCATGAATTGGATCACTTGAATGGTGTAAAGTTTACATCCCTTGTTGGTCCTGCTGCGCTAGACATAGCCAAGCAAAAGGTGAAGAAAAACCTGAAGAAAATGGTGGGTGTCGTAAGTTATTGATTCTATTAGGTTTTTTTACCCTTGCCTTTTTATGGGGTTTAATGGTAAAATAGTCTTATGAATCAGAGTAATTTACAAACTTCCAAGGGCATTCTTGCCAAACTGCTTGCGGCTGAAAACATTACAGTCTCGCACCAGCAAGTCAAGACTGCATATTTCGACCTCAAGAATCGTACGATGGTTCTTCCTATATGGAAGGACATGGACGGCGATCTTTATGACTTGCTTACAGGTCATGAAGTAGGTCATGCGCTCAATACACCCGAGCAGGGTTGGCACGATCAAGTTGCTACCAGTAACAAGAAATATAAAGATTTTTTGAATGTTATCGAAGATGCGCGCATCGAAAAACTTGTCAAACGCAAGTTTCCTGGTCTTGCAAAGTCTTTCTCGCGCGCATACGGCTCATTATATGAGCGCGACTTCTTCGGCGTCAAGAAACTTGACAGCCTCAACAAACTGAATTTGATCGACCGCATCAACCTGCGGTTCAAACTCGGTGCGCATGTCGTTGTTGAATTCAATGACTTCGAGCGTGACATCGTGCGTGAAGTTGACAATGCCGAGACTTGGGAACAGGTTGTTGATATTGCTCAGCGCGTCTATAACTATGTCAAAGAGCACGAGCAAGACAAGATTCAGAACAAGAATGATCTGAACGATGCCTTTGCTCCACCTGAGACTGAGCAAGAGGACAGCGGCGAACAGGATTCTGATGATTCGTTCGATGAAGAAGATGATGAGTTCCGTGACGCTGATGATTCCAGCGACGGTGATGATTCTGATCTCAGCGAAGAATCTGACGGTCAGGATTCTCAGTCAACTGATGAGCAAGAAGAATCAGATGAAGATTCTGATGAAGGCAGTAAGGGTGGTGAGAACAACGGTGACGGCGAAGATGAAGATGAGCCGCAGTCTGTAACGGATCAAAACTTTCGACGTCGTGAAGATGAATTGGTCAATGCCTCTGGCAAAGTCTTCATGTTCAATCTTCCTGAAGTCAATCTCGACAATATCATTCTTCCGAACAGTGAAGTGATGAATGATCTTGAGACTTTCTTCCGCGAGCAAGTTGCTGACAAATACAAGCCATACGGTCGCCACGGTATCTCTTATGAGACTGTTGTGCAAAAGGCTGTGCGTCGGTTCAATGCTGACAATAAGAAAGTCATCATGCATATCTTGAAGGAATTCGA
>Ga0315901_10006978_pt1 | contig 13430 bp, 18 predicted proteins | sample LakEriMetagenome_10_FD_203761 | JGI IMG/M metagenome (GOLD analysis project Ga0315901, IMG submission 203761) | Freshwater fungal communities from buoy surface, Lake Erie, Ohio, United States - Buoy 2 MA116 | ecosystem: Environmental > Aquatic > Freshwater > Lake | place: USA: Lake Erie, Ohio... | reverse complement strand
CCAAGATTTTGAAACGGACTGGGCTTTAACCAAGTATGAGCCGTCAAATAGCGTCAATGTGGTGGCGATAGAACCCCTCTACACCCACCCACCCCGCCGCGAGTGGCGAGGGCTGACGGAGGAGGAGATTCGCGTACTTGTGCGTCAGACGCTGCGTCTCGTCGAGGCAAACGGCGGCGAAGAAGACGTTGAGTTTTACCGCCTCATCGAGGCTGCGCTGAAGGAAAAAAACCATGACTGACCTGAGAGCAGCAGCGCAGCAAGCGCTGGCGGCGTTGGAGCACAGCGTAAAACTGCGTGACGAAGATTACGACGCAATGGATGCCCTCAAGGCCGCGCTGGAGCAGGATGTTCCCGAAACAGATTGCGGGAACATAGAGCCGGTGGCGTGGATGCACCCAAGCGGAGAAGGCTATGACTCCGCATTCAGGGACCACAGCACAGTTATCGCTTGCACCGGCAACAAATGGGAAGGATGGATTCCCCTCTACACCCACCCACCCCGCCGCGAGTGGCGAGGGCTGACGGATGGAGAGATGGGCCACATCTATGTTCGCTCTGCCACGCCTGAAGAATTCGCCCGAGCCATCGAGGCCGCGCTGAAGGAGAAGAACAGTGATCAGCCTTGAACAGTTGATTGGAAGGGTTTGGGAGCTACAAGGAAAGTATGATGATCTTCAACACAGGTATCAGCTATTGATCCACCAGTATGAGCAGTTGAAAGAAGCATATGAGAATTGTTCTCGACATAGAGACAAACAGCAAGGCGAAGCAGATTCACCTAGTAGTAACTAAAGACATCGACACCGGAAAGGTTCGTTTATGGAGAGCAGCAGACGGTCTAAGGGAATTTCTGGATCAATGTACGTTGATAGTCATGCAGAACGGCATCGGTTTCGATGCTCCTCTATTGAATCGCTTATGGAAGACGAAGATACGATTGAGCCAGTGCTACGATACATTAGTCGCAAGCCGACTGCTAGAGCCGAGCAGGGAAGGCGGACACAGCCTAGAGGCTTGGGGAAGGACACTAGGGAGGAACAAGATTGACTATGCCACTAGGTGGGAAGAACTTGCAGGCCGTAAGCAACTTTATCGTGGGGAGTGTTTTGATGATCCTTTTGATGATCTTCTTGTTGAGTACTGCATTGCTGATGTTGAAGTAACTGAACTGCTCTACAATCATCTTACAACCCAGCTAAAGAAGAAGGAGTTCTCGGACGAAAGCATTGAACTGGAACACCAAGTAGCAGCTATCATAGCACAGCAGGAACGTAATGGATTCAAACTTGACATCCCGTACACGACCAGTCTACTTGCTGACATCAAAGGAAGAATGGCAGAAGTTTATGAGTCAATGCAGCAGCGTTGGCCTGCCTATGAAGTCCCAAGAGTCTCCGAGAAAACTGGCAAGTCTCTTAAACCCAAACTGGTTGAGTTCAATCCAGGATCAAGAAAGCAGATCGGAGAAAAGCTGATAGAACTTGGGTGGAAACCTGAGACTTTCACTGAGACAGGACAGCCCATTGTCGATGAAGGAGTGTTGTCTAAGTTGTCTTTTCCTGAAGCTAAGATGATTGCAGAGTATCTGATGCTCCAGAAGCGTGTAGCACAGATTGAATCATGGATGGAGGCTCTGGGAGAAGACAACAGAGTACACGGTAGGGTGATCACTAACGGCGCCGTTACGGGCCGTATGACGCACCACAGCCCCAACATGGCACAGATTCCGAACTCTGGCAGCATCTACGGGCACGAGTGCCGCGAGTGCTGGACAGTGGAAGACGGTAGTGTGCTTGTAGGCTGTGACGCTAGTGGTCTTGAGCTTCGGATGCTTGCTCATTACATGAAGGATGAAGACTATGTTAAAGCGGTCGTCTCAGGGTCTTCTAAGGACGGCACAGACATCCACACCAAGAACCAGAAAGCAGCCGGCTTACAAACGAGAGACCAAGCGAAGACGTTCATCTACGCTTTCTTGTACGGTGCCGGCCCAGCAAAGATTGGTTCTATTGTGGGTGGTGGGGCAAAAGAAGGACAGAAACTTATTGATGCCTTTCTTAAAGCGACTCCCGCTCTCAAGAGTCTACGTGATAGAGTCTCTAAGTATGCGGGCAAGGGTTATGTACCGGGGCTTGATGGTCGAAAGATTTGGGTACGCTCCGAACATGCGGCACTTAACAGCCTACTTCAAGGAGCAGGCGCGATTGTGATGAAGAAGGCTTTGGTGTTGTTCAACGACAAGATCAAGGCTAACAAGTGGCCTGTGAAGTTCGTGGCTAATGTTCATGATGAGTTTCAGTTTGAATGCCATCCTGACATTGCAGAACTTGCAGGCAAAGCAGCTAAACAAAGCATCATTGATGCAGGGACATACTTCAAGCTAAGGTGTCCTCTAGATGGAGAATACAAAGTTGGCAAGTCGTGGCGAGACACCCATTGAGCGCATGGTAGTACTCCAAGTCATTGATGATGAACTGCGGGTTCAGGCATCAGAAGACTTGGACATTGAATACGTAGGAGCAATGTTGTATAAAGCACTACAGGCTATACATTTTGCTGCCTATGGGGTTGACAACGGCAAAGAAAGAGTGCTACAATAGCATTCATGCGGTTGTGGTGGAACAGGTAGACACAAGGGACTTAAAATCCCTCGCCGTTAGGCGTATCGGTTCGACTCCGATCAGCCGTACCAATTTAATCGAAAGAGGAATAAACAATGAGTGATGTTTTCAAACCTGTCAAGGTTTCTGGTGAACTGTTCTGGGCTTCGTTCATGAACACCTTCAACACAAAGTTTGATGAAGATAACACTAAGTATGAGTGCTGCCTCGGTGGCCTCAGCGAGGCTGCTGTAAAGGCTCTTGAGGGTCAGCTTGGCATCAAGGTTAAAGACCGTGATCCTATGGGCCGCTACGTGGTTGCCAAGTCTAAGTTTGTGTTCGAGCCTGTGGACGAAGATGGTAACAAGATTGACATTGCGAAGATCGGTAACGGCACTAAGGTTGTGGCTCTGGTGTCTTCTTATCGTCATAAGATGTCGGCTAAGTTCGGGGCTTCTCCGTCGATTCGTAAGTTGATTGTGACTGAACTCAAGGTGTACGACCCTGAAGGCAGCGTAGCGGAAGAGAATGACGACATCCTGTGATGATCTGAAACTAGCGTTGATTGATGCAGACTTCTTGGTGTATCGTGTCTCCTTCGCTGATCCAGAAGGACCGAACGATAGGGTCTGCTATCATTTGACAGAGTTTCTCAATGACTTTGTTTATCGTGTCCTCAAGTGTGACGATTACAAAGCCTACTTAACAGGTAAGAACAATTTCAGGTACGACATTGCCAAACATGTGCCTTACAAAGGTAACCGTAAGGATGTTGCAAAGCCGCCACACTACGATGTCTTACGAGAACATCTAGTCAAACTGGGGGCTGAGGTAACAGACGGTGATGAAGCTGACGATGCTGTGGCTAGGGAGTCTGTCAAGGGGGGTTGCTGGATAGCCCATGTGGACAAAGATTTGGATCAACTTGAGGGCTGGCACTACAACCCGGTGAAGGACGAGAAGTACTACATCAGTGCCTTTGACGGACTGAAGAACTTTTACAAACAGATGTTAACAGGGGATCGCACCGATAACATTGAAGGTGTTAGAGGAATCGGTCCTGTTAAAGCAAACAAACTGCTCATGGACTGCAAGACTGAGCAAGAAATGTATGAGGTCATATGCAAAGTGTACGCCGACAACGGAATGGAATCTACAAGGATTCTGGAGAACGGGAATCTCCTGTGGCTAAGGAGAAGCGTGACGGAGAGTTGGTGTCCTCCTTCATGCTCGCAGGGACAGTCTGGGATGTCTACGAAGTAGATCACCTGACGGAGATGGGAAACTGTGAGCCTGCTCAGGCCATGCTGCGTATTAGCAGGAACATGCCAGTACAAGCTAAAGAGTCTACCTTCTACCATGAGCTTGTTCATGCTATCCTTTACACTATGGGCAGGAATGACCACGATGAGGTCTTTGTAGACTCCTTCGGTAACCTGCTCCACCAGTTTATGAATACATTCCATGAACCCGAGCAGTGCGAAGAATAAGGGAAGGCTCCTCCAGCAGTGGGTGGCTAAGAAGTTACTAGAGCATGCTCCTAAGCTAGAGCCTGACGATGTTGTCAGTACCAGCATGGGAGCACCGGGGGAAGACGTTAAGTTATCCCCTGCTGCACGTAAGGTTTATCCAATTCAGATAGAATGCAAGAGTTACGCAAAGATAGCTGTATATGAATTTTACAAACAAGCCTCTGTGCACGGTAATAAGGAGCCTGTTGTGGTCATTAAGCAGAATCAGTGCAAGCCTCTTGTTGTTGTTGATGCTGATTATTTCTTTAAGGTACTGACCGATGCAAGTAAATGAAATCACTGAACACGAAGATGGTTCAGCAACGTTGCACTTTGATCTGACCAACGAAGAAGTAAAGCTGTTGCTTGATTGGGCTATCAAAGAGGCTATCAAGAACGCTATTAAAGAAAGTGGAAAGGTCTTTGATGACATTCGATGAATATCAAAAGCAGGCATGGAGCTATGCGCTACCGACAGCAAAGACAAACCAGTACCTGCTTCCCGGTCTTGCTGGTGAAGTAGGTGAGCTACAAAGTCTATTTGCTAAATGCTTGCGTGATCGTACTAATTTAGACTACATGGCTTTGCCTAAGGAACTAGGAGACATTCTGTGGTTCGTCTCAGGGATCGCCATGTATCATGGGCTGTCGTTGTCAGAGATTGCTGACAAGAACATTGAGAAGCTAGAGTCTCGTAAGCAACGTAATACTATTAAAGGATCAGGCAATGACCGTTAAGAACGATGTATTTACTTTCAACTATAAGTCTGAAGAGGCTAACATCAGTTTTGAACTGACTGAGACAGACTATCAGTTGCAATCATGGCCGTATGTTCTGGATCATTTCGTAAAGTTCCTTGAGTCAGTATATCGATACGAGATTCAAAGCAAAATTCAATTGAAGTATTCTCCTTACACTGATCCTGAAACAGATTGGCATGGAGAGTTCTTCAATGTCCCGGAAGACAATGAAGACGAACAAGATGATGAAAAGGCAGGACTGACTGAATGACTCGACACCTGATTATCCCTGATTGCCAAGTTCGTGAGGGTGTTCCTCTAGAGCATCTTGAATGGGCTGGTAAAGCAATCGTGGAATACAGGCCTGACGTAGTGATCAACCTCGGAGACTTTGCGGACATGCCTAGCCTATCAACACACGATAAGGCAGGCTCCAAGGTCTTTGAGGGCCTTCGCTACAAGAAGGACGTAGACTTCACTAAGGAAGCAATGCAAATGCTTCTGAAGCCTATACGTGACTTGCAGGCACAGCAGAAGAAGAACAAGGACAAGATCTACAAGCCTCGGATGGTTCTGCTCCTGGGTAACCATGAGAACAGAATCGACAGAGCCATTAACAACTCGCCTATCCTTGACGGGCTGATCAGCACTAAAGACTTAGGCTATGAAAAAGATTGGGAAGTACATGGATTTCTACAACCTGTCTTCATTGACGGTGTGGGTTACAGTCATTATTGGCCTGTTGGGGCTATGGGCAGGCCTGCTTCCAGCGCCTCTGCTATTGTCTCTAAACTTCATATGTCTTGCATTGCTGGTCATCAGCAAGGCAAACAAGTAGCATATGGTAAGAGGGCTGATGGAATTCCTCTGTGCTCCATCATTGCAGGCTCTTACTATCTTCACGATGAGCCCTACATGGATGGCCTCAGCAACAGTCATTGGCGTGGCCTTGTTGTCTTGAATGATGTACGACAAGGGCAGTTTGATGAGATGTTCCTGAGCATTGAATACCTTCGGAGGAAGTATGCAAACGGCTGACATTAAAGTAGAACTGATTACTTTCTGCGGAACAGATACCACTATCGTCAATGCTGCCCGTGTTTCTTTCAACAAAGAAAGTGCAATGGAGCTTAACGACGATAATTGGCCTGTCTTCCCTGAGAAGGACAAGAAGCTGCTGAACTATCTTGCAAAGCATAAGCATCTCAGTCCATTCAATCATGCCTTCATGAGCTTCCGTGTCAAGGCTCCGATCTTTGTTGCTCGACAACTAGTGAAGCACAAGTTCATGCCGTGGAACGAGGTGAGTAGGCGCTACGTTGATGCTGAACCAGAGTTCTACATGCCTCCAATCCGTAAGCGGGCAGAGAGTGTCAAGCAAGGCAGCAGCGATGAACTGGTGGAAGAAGAGAAGCTAAATGGCATGGACGTGCTAATTTCTGATGCACTGGCGCAGTACAACTACCTAATTAGGGTAGGAGCATGCCCAGAGCAGGCACGAATGGTACTGCCTCAGAACACCATGACAGAATGGATCTGGAGTGGTACATTGGGTGCCTTCTGTGACATGCTTGCGCTACGATTGAAACCAGACACACAAAAGGAAACACGAATGGTTGCAGAACTCGTTGCTGAGACTATCGAAGAGTTGTTTCCTGAATCATATAGGGCACGAATGACGTATGGGAAATAAGTTTACTACCTGCAAGGACTGCTTCTACGAGAAGTTTACAGATTATGAAACGCCTTGCACTAACTGCTCCTGGAGCAACCGGTTTATTGCTAAAGGAGTCTTCAGTGACCCTCCTATCAAAACTGTACCAATCACAAAACAGTCACAAGACAATGTGAACCATCCTAAACACTACACACAGGGTGGCATTGAAGTGATTGACGCGATTGAAGCATGGGGACTGAACTTCAGGCTTGCCAACGTGATCAAATATGTAGCACGGGCAGACCACAAGAAGAATAAACTTGAGGATCTGCGTAAGGCATTGTGGTATCTAAACAGGGAGATTAGCAAACTTGAGCAATCCGCTAACGTTTGAAGAGATTAAGGAATGCCTGAAGAGACTTGACGAGGTTACGCTTTTAGAACTCTTAGACATTAAGAGTGACGACATCGTAGAACGATTCTCAGACATTATTGAAGACCAAGTAGAACAACTACAGGAAGAACTATGACATTTAAGATGAATGGCTATAACGAGTACATTGCCAAGTCTCGGTACTCTCGATTTCTTGACGACAAGGGTCGTCGTGAACACTGGCCTGAGACAGTGAATCGGTACTTTGACTTCATGTCAGGACACTTGCTCAAGAAGCATAACTATGAAATGCCTATAGGGCTGCGTGAGCGACTGCAAGAGGCTGTGACTAACCTTGAAGTCGTGCCAAGTATGCGCTCCATCATGACAAGCGGGGATGCACTGGAACGACAGAACGCAGCAGGTTACAACTGCTCATACTTGCCCATCGATGATACAAAGGCCTTTGATGAGGCCATGTACATTTTGCTGTGCGGCACTGGTGTGGGCTTCAGCGTGGAACAGAAGTATGTCAATAAGTTGCCTGAGATCCCTTGTAAGCTCTACGATTCTGAGTCTGTGGTTGTTGTTAAAGACTCCAAGGAAGGATGGGCTAAGGCGCTACGACAGGTTATCGCCCTACTTTATGCAGGCGAGATCCCGAAGTGGGATGTCTCTGGAGTCCGCCCTGCTGGTGCTCGACTCAAGACTTTCGGAGGCAGGGCATCCGGGCCTGGGCCGCTTGTTGAACTCTTTAAGTACGTGGTCAGCAAGTTCAAAGGCGCGGCTGGTCGTAAACTTAACAGTCTTGAGGCTCACGACATCCTTTGCAAGATTGGAGAAGTTGTGGTCGTGGGAGGAGTCCGTAGGTCTGCGATGATCTCTCTGTCTGACTTGAGCGATGATCGTATGGCTCACGCTAAGGCAGGCAACTGGTGGGATGGTAACGGACAACGAGCATTGGCTAACAACTCTGCTGTGTACGACAGTCGTCCTACGGTGGGTCAGTTCATGCGTGAGTGGACTAGCATCTATGAGTCGCATTCAGGTGAGCGAGGAATCTTTAATCGATATGCAAGTAAACTTCAGGCAGCTAAGAATGGCAGACGGGAAGAAGATCAAGAGTGGGGCACTAACCCTTGTTCAGAAATTATCTTGCGTCCTTATCAGTTCTGTAATCTTTCTTCTGTCATTGTTCGTAGCGATGATAGTGTGGATTCTCTTAGGAACAAGATTGCTATGGCTACTATCCTTGGAACTTTTCAGTCGACGATGACCAGCTTCCCGTATCTTCGGAAGATTTGGCAGACGAACACTGAAGAGGAACGGTTGCTTGGTGTGTCGATGACAGGTATTCTTGACAATCCTTTGCTCAATGATCCTGATAATGCAGCATTGCCTGCTCTGTTGGAGGAACTTCGTAGTGTTGCTGTTGCTACTAACGCTGAGTACGCTGATGCTATTGGTATCAATCGTTCTGTGGCTATCACCGCCATCAAGCCGGAGGGGACGGTTTCTCAACTTGCGGGAACTGCTAGTGGTATCCATCCTCAGCATAGTGCTTTTTACATCCGCCGTGTCCGTTCTGATAACAAAGACCCTCTTACTGACTTCCTGAAGTCTCAGGGGTTCCCTGCTGAAGCAGACTTCTACAAGCCTGACAGCACCACTGTCTTCAGCTTCCCTGTAAAGGTTGCTCCAGGCGCATTGCTGCGGGAAGACTTGGATGCTATCAAGCATCTGCGTCTGTGGTTGCTGTATCAGCGTCACTACTGTGAGCATAAGCCTTCTGTGACCATCAGTGTCAAGGAATCTGAATGGCCTGCAGTTGGTGCATGGGTGTGGGATAACTTTGATGAGATCACTGGTGTGAGTTTCCTGCCGATGGACGGAGGTACTTATAAACAGGCTCCTTATGAGTCCATCACTGAAGAGGAGTACAACAAGCTGATGCAGACAATGCCTAAGGGTATTGATTGGGATGCCTTCCAAGAAGGTCAGGATAACGTAGAGGGAGCACAGACGCTGGCCTGCACTGCAAACGGATGTGAAATCTGATGGTGACACGACGGAAGTTAGAAGACGACACGCCTGTAAAGCCAACACAGAGTCTGAAACTTAAGCTGGATCACATGAGTACGATTCAGCCTAAGACTGCTAAGCAGCAGGACTTCTTCGATGCCTACACCCGAGGAGATTACTTCATGTGTCTCCACGGTGTAGCAGGCACCGGGAAGTCCTACATTGCCCTCTACAAGGCCCTGGAGGAGGTTCTAGAGCGTAGCAACCCATACGACAAGGTAGTGGTTGTTCGTAGCTCCGTACAGGGCCGAGACATGGGGCACTTGCCGGGTAACGCTGATGACAAAATGGAGGTGTATATTCAGCCTTACCGACAAATTGCATCAGACCTGTTCCGTCGCAAGGATGCTTGGGATCGACTCTGTGAGCAAGGACATGCTGAGTTCCTGTCCACATCGTTCATCCGTGGGACCACATTCACAAACACTATCCTGTTAGTGGATGAGTTTCAGAACATGAACTTTGAGGAACTGGACACAATCATTACCCGTGTTGGTCACACCAGTAAGATTATCTTCTGTGGTGACATCAGGCAGACAGACTTGCGGAAGAAGGATGACAAATCTGGACTCCCTAAGTTCCTGTCTATCTGCGACACCATGAAGCAGTTTAGCAGGTTTGAGTTCACCACTGATGACATTGTGCGCAGCAGCTTGGTCAAGGACTACATCATTGCCAAGACTAAGTTCGAAGACCAGTGCCCATAATTGAATAGACAATAAAAAAGCCCCTGCAAGGTTCCTTTAAGGTTCCTTGACAGGGGCTTTTTTGTTTCTACTACTTGAGCAACATTGCTTCGGCTTGTCGTCTGATAGTCAGTCCTCTGAGGACTCTACCAGCAGCCTTGTTCCACTTCAGGATCTCTGTAGCGGCCTCATCCCATCGTTCTTCATTAACCATCTTACGCAGTGTACTGATCTGATAGTTCCTTAAGCCACAGTTGTAGCAGAAGGAGATCAGAGCAGCCTGCTTACGGGGATAGTTAACCACCTTTGGTGACAGCTTCAGCAGACCCTTGTTGAAGTACTCTAGATGCTCGTCTAGGGCTGCTTCAGCCTGCTGGTGTGTCCAGACAGTCTCTGGAGTGATCTCAGGCCCCGTAGAGCCGTAGCCGATGGTCCAGGGGTGTCCTCCAGTACCGGGATCAGGATAGGCTTTACAGCCCCCATCAGGCAGTCTCTTGTGATAACCCTCAAAGGGCTTCACAAGAGCTTCCCTAGCAATCTTAATTGCTTCCACGATACTTGTCTATGGTTCTACCAAGAAACCAGAACGTCAGGATCATGTTGAGCATCCCGAAGTCTTCCGCAGTCCATAGCGATACCAGTGCTTCATGCCAGTGAGCACCAGAGTCTATGGCATAAGACACCATAATGATCTTGTAGGCAACGTACATCCCAAAGAGAACGTAAGTGACTCCGGGCCTAACAAGGGCAGACAAACTAGCAACCCACTTCCATGCCTTCTTGTCTGCTTCACCTTGTTGCTTGAAGGCCTCACCAATAGCATCTAACTGAGCAATGCCGTGGTCTGCGTAGCGTTCTTCCATACGGAACTCACCACGCAACTTCTCCAAGTCCGTCTGCAAAGTGAACATCTTTAGTTCGTGTTGTCGTTCATCCTTGCGGTCAAAGAACTTCAGGATCTCGGGAGCTAGTCGGAACAAGCCACCTAAGAGACTGCCTAGAATACCTCCTGAAAAGAAGTCCATTATTGCTCCTCTTGGGTATACAGAGAAGACATCAAACCTGGGATTCTCAGGTCTGCACCGGGTGTTGGTAACGTACCACCAGCAATGTCCGACATAAGCCTGCGAGTTCCTGATGTACGAAGGAAACTCTGGAGTTTATCAGCACCATAACCAGCGCCAGCCATAGTAACACCAACAACGGGATGAGCAACACCGCCCACTACAGCAGTTCCTGCTGCAAGTTGACTACGCTCAGGGTTGAACCTAGCCAAGAGGCTTAAAAGCGGATCGCCTGAACCGCCCTGTGCTGCTGCTTTGATTGCATTCTGTTCACGCTCTGTGAAAGACCGCATCTTGTTCTTATCAGCAGCAAGGTTAATCAGTTGCCGTCTCAGTAACTCACCCTGAGACGCTTTAGGATCAAGTGCCTTAGCTTCAGACACATCCAAAGCATTCTCTAGGATAGAAGCCTTAGAAAGATTACGCCAATCCTGTCGTGCCTCTTGCACAGCTTTCACTGCCGTAGACACATTGCCTTTACCTGAAACAACATCCTTAGGAGAAACTTGTCCAATGTATGAGTCGATCTCAGCAACTAACTGACCAGCAAACTTACGTGTAGCAGGTTCCTTAGAAGCCCGTAAGTCGGTTGCAGCGGAACGCATCTGCTCTAACTTGGTGAAGGACACTCGTTGAGTGCCTACCATGTCCTTTAACTGATCCAGTACCTGCTGCACAGGCTTATGGGTGTCTAGTTTAGGATTGAAGTTAGAAGAAGTCAGATTAGTCTCTGCACTGTCAAGCATGTCCAGCACACTTTTAGGTTTCAGTGCAACTCCTTGAGCCTCCATCTTCTGATAGTTTGCCTGTGCCTTGGCTTTGATGTCATCCAAAGACACTTTAGGGCGTACAAAATCCTTAGCGCCGCTTACTGATTTACCCGCTAAGTTTCCAACAGTAGCGCCGCCAACCATACCAGCAATCACAGCAGCAAGATCACTGTCAGTGGCTTCCTTGGTCCCCTCAGCAGCTACTTGAGCAGCCATACCAGCAGGAGCAGCAGTGGCTACTTGAGCACCTAAGTTCTGCGTCAAAGGCTTCAAAGCCGACACATTCTTAGCCAGAGCAGCCTGAGGAGCAACACCGCCCATCGCTGATGCGCCAGCCTGAACTGCCCTTTCTAAGCCTCCTTGAGGCTCTGGAAGGCCCGCCATAGTCATCAGATTCTGAACACCTTGGCTAGGCAACTCCATGACCTTCTTGCCTGCCGCTTGATTGACCATACTAGCCAAAGGGTCTGCAAGCATCGAAGGAATCGCGGTAGCTGCTGTGCCTGCTGCCCGTGCAGTCAAGCCTAATTGACGAAGAATCTTAGAGCCCATAGAGGGCTCTTGTTTACCATAGTTGGCTTTAGCGTATGCCAACACTTCGTCCTGTGTTGCCCCTTCAGGAGCAGTTACTTCATATTCCTTGCCATCAGGGGCAGTAACGACATATGTAGGCATACGTTTCCTTATTGCTTAGGCTTGATAGACCAGCCACCAGCAGGTGCTTGAGGGGCTTGGGGAGCAGGTTGTTTAGACTTCTGGAACTCTTCAAAAGAAATAGGCTGCTCACCCTTCGTGGTTCTGATCCAGTTAGCGTAGTGGTGTTCAATCTTGCTCAGGTTCTTAGCCAGTTCTCTACTGTCTTGTCCAATTTCAAGCGAACCTACAGTTGCTTGCAAAGCCTGCAATTCCTGAACAGCCACCTGACCAAGAGCACCCCCGGTAGGACTAGCGTCACGCATCTGTTGCAAGCGATCAAAACCTAAGTTAGCCTTGAGTGTCAAAAGACGCTGATTCAGATTGTAAGCATCCGTACCGGGAATAAACGAAGTAGGCTTACCGACGATACCCGTATTGGCTGGTTTAACCAAAGTGTTGGTTTCGGCAACATCACCAAGAACCTTCTGAGCATGTGACAAAGCGGCTTGCTTCGCAGCATCTTTCTTGTCAGTACGTTCAGCAGCTTTTTCTTTCAAATCATCAAGACGCTGCTGGGCAATCTGTTGTTGGACACCAGTAAGAGCAGAGCGATTCGCCGCAGTTGCAGCGGCTAATTCTCGCTTAAACGCTGCATCACGTTCTTTCTGTGCGGCCTCTAATTGAGCCTTTTCCCGAGCAAGTTCCATTGCAGCCTGTTTCTTAGCTTCTACTTCTTGTCTACGAGAAACAGCTTTCAGAACATCTTCAGGCTTACCAAATTTACGAGTAACAGCCTCAACATCAGCATCGGTAGCATCCGGTGGAAGAGCATGGATAGCCTGTTCATATCTAGCAGCCTTACTGGTCTCGGCTTCTTTAGCCTTGGCCTCAGCCATTGCACGTTGTTCCTGAGCACCAATCTGCCCTTGTCGAGCACGCTCAGTGACCATCTGAGACTCGGTAAGAGCCATCTGCTGGGCCTTCGCAGCAGCCTGCTGAGCCATCGCAGGGTTCACACTCTGCAAAGCCTTAGCATACTGCATCATGCCCTCGGCGGTGCTGGTGTCAAACTGAGTAGCCAGATCACGCATCTTAGAAGCCTGAGCCAGCATAGGGTCTTCAACACCGGCAGCCCTCAGAAGACCTTGACCTACTCGACCAGCATACATACCAATGTTGGACGCTAACTGTTCTTTTACAGGCATCTTAGCAAACTGCTGAGCCTGTGCGTCACGGAGGTACTGAATAGCCTGCTCAGGAGGCATGCCACCTTGAACCAAGGTAGCCAATTGTGTCATCATGTCAGC
>Ga0315901_10006977_pt1 | contig 13430 bp, 24 predicted proteins | sample LakEriMetagenome_10_FD_203761 | JGI IMG/M metagenome (GOLD analysis project Ga0315901, IMG submission 203761) | Freshwater fungal communities from buoy surface, Lake Erie, Ohio, United States - Buoy 2 MA116 | ecosystem: Environmental > Aquatic > Freshwater > Lake | place: USA: Lake Erie, Ohio... | reverse complement strand
ATGTCGGTTTTAGTCTTTAATTTAATGCTCGTTTTGTACTTGGCAAATCAGTCGTAAACTGAAAGTCTTGGATTCCTTTATCCGCCACATCGCCAAGTTGCAGGACGTTATGGTTAATGCTACGAAACGGGTTCAAAAGACGAATTGAAAACCAAAGAAACAAAAGAGCGATGTCCTTCTGTTCTTGTAGTTTCTTCAAATCCTAATTCTTTTAATAATTCGTGTCCTTTAGACCAATCTCTTGACATTTCCTCTCCGCATAAATAAAGTGCTTTTACATATTTTTCAGTTTGTAAAGCGTTGAAAATTGCCATTTTTTCATCAGGAACTTTTTTCAGTTCGTATTGTGTTAAAATTCTTTTTAGTTGATATGGATAAATTTTTACTCCATAAGTCAAGCATCTTTGAATAAGCATTGGTAATTCCATTGTAATTTAGTTTTATGAACCGCACTAACCATAACAAGTGTTTGGCAAAAAAGCGGGTTCGGTTATTAATTTAAAGTTTGTTTTTGTGTTATCGTGTTCTTGGCTTCGGGAAAACGATAGTTTTTATTTGTCCGCTTCTTCGCCAAGCCCAAAAACGTTATCACTCAGCTTTTAGAAATACCTGTTAAATTAGTTTCAGCTTCTTTTTTAGCTTGTTCCGTTCTTAATTGAACCCAAACACATTGCATAATTGCCATTTTTTTAATATCATAATTAAAACCACCATTGATGTATTTTTGATATTCACGAGGACTTATTTCAAGTAATTCACAAAACTTTTCTTTTGACAAATTAAATTCTTGAATTAAGTTTCTTGCATCACGAGCCATTGATAACTGAATGTTTAAATATCTAAAATCTAAATCATTCAAATCGGTTAAAAATTTTCTAACTTCTATTGCTTTCATTTTGTGTGTGAATTAAGCCGAAGTGATAACAGTGGTTTCACAATATTGCCACTTCGGGAGTTATTTAATGTTTATTTTGTACTTGTAAACCATTTTGCTGACATCAACAATATGGTCTTATTTATTTGGCAACAAGACAAAGCCGCAAACCGTTATAACCAATTATAACCCATCTTTGTAAATAACATCGAAATCACGATATTTTTTTCTTAAATGTTCGTAACTTAAATCAATTCCATCTTCTCTAATTAGTCTTGGAAATGGAAATGATGGCATAATTGGGTTTAACTGCTTTTCAATTTCTTTTATTTTATTAGATAATAAGTAATTCTCATATTCTAATAACTTTATTCTTTCTTTTAATTCTCTATTCGACATAATAACTGGTTATAAAAGCAATTACACTCTATTGCTACATTGTGATTAATTTAATGTTTATTTTGTACTTTCAAACCATTTTGCTGACGTCAGCAAAATGGTCTTATTTATTTGGCAACAAGACAAAGCCACAAGACGTTATAAGCAATAAAAATTACTGCTTTTGTGGTAAACAAATCTTACACGTTACTTTACTAACATCTTTGGTATTCGGCAAATCTGTTATTACGTGCCTTATTTTACCACAAATTGTTTTAAAGTGTGTTATCCTTTCTCCTGTTTTGTGTTCTTGCCGAATTAAATGTGCTTTCATAATTTCTATTGATTTTCAATTAATAATACATAATCTTCCCAAGTTAAATTTCTATTATCGGAATGCGAACGTCGTAAAACGTCGATAAATATTTCTTTTGCTGCAAGGTTATAACCTGCAATATCAAAGAAGTGATTTTCTACACTTGAGTTTTTCTTTTTCCAAGCGAAACCAATAACCTCATCGCCTTTTTTAGTTTCGGTTCGATGCTCCGCTTCAAAGTGTGAAAAATATCCTTTCATCGAATATTTACCTTTTTCGCTTTGTGGGAAATTCATAAATCCCGACGGTTGAAACCCATCCATACCCATTTTAACAGCCATATTTGATGCTAAAATATCTTTCAATTGATTTACTTGAAGCATATACAATTTACCCGCCATTTCTTTACTACGGCTAATAATCGGAGTGTCTTTACTGATTTTTCGATATTCATCTTCTGCATAACCTTTAACTCCAATCACAATCCTATCATTAATAGATTTGATGTAATCATAACTTAATTTAGTGAAATGCCCCGTATCGATAACCGTAATATCAATATCGTAAACAATTCCGCTTTGGCTTTCTAAACTCGCTCTTACAATCTCGCTTAGATAACTCCAAACGCTAAACTTTTGCCCGAAGTTATAAGTATATTTATCTCGATTACTTTCGTTTTCACGCTCTGAAACCGTCTTTTTTCTTGAACGCTTAAACGTTCCAATCGAACCGTGATTAATCGAATACGTTACGCCAGTTGAACTATGCGCTATGATTTCCCAATCCAATCTAACATCTTCGTTGTCTTGTTCCATAACCCCACCTAAGTCACACGCCATAGTTATCAATACTATTTTACCATTACCGTCTTTTTCGCAAGTAACATCTGGAACAATTCCGATTGGATAAGTACGAGTATTGTTTTCCATCATTTCGTTAACTCGTAATGATTTCCCTAACTCTACCCACGTTTGCCCCAGTTCCGTATTTAAAAACGTTTTCAATTTATCTTGGTCAACAACTCCGTTAGGAGGACAAGCTTCCAACCATTTATAAACCAAATCAACCCACGAAATAAAACCAGGCGGCAACACCAAAGAATTTAATTGATAACTCCTAATGTTTGGTTTTTTTGCTACTGCAGTTGGTATCCAAACACCCGATAAATTCAAATCATATTTTTGAGTTGGTAATATTTTTCCCGTGCAACTTTGACATTCATAGTGTACGCTTTCCGGAATTAATTCAAACTTATCGTTTAGCTCCCACTTTATACCGCCAAATGTTCCATCTTCACGGTCAACACGCCACTCAATTGGAATTAAAGTTTTGCAATGTGGACAATTCCAATTCCATTTGCGTTGATCACCATCCAAAAAAACATCTTCAACATTACTTTGTCCTTTAATCGTTGGCGAACTTATCCAAGCTATTTTTTTTGTTCCTGAAAAAGATTTCGTTCGAGCTTCAACTAAGCTACGAATACTACCTTCTTTTTTGTTGATACGTGGTGCATCGTCTAACTCGTCAGCTAAAATATACTTTACTGAATAAAATCTCAAATGACGTGGATTGTACGTTGCAACCGTTAAACTCCCACCAGCAAATTCTTTTTTGAAGTCAGTATCTCCAGATTTTTGATTTTTCTTTTTTATAATCGACGGACGGATTAAATGCGATAAACCAGAATTGTGTATTATTGGGTCTAACCTATCTCGAACGGTATCTTGCGCCAAGGTTTCCGAGCCCGAAAGAAACATTATATTACTTGGAGTTTCTGAAATTATATAAGGAATTATAGCCGTGATAAAAGCAGTCAATCCACTTTGAGAACATTTCATAACTGCAAATTGCTCAACGTCGGAGTTTGCGCTCATATTGTCCGCTATTTCTAGTAGATACGGCGTTAACTTGAAACTAAAAAACCCACTATAATTACTTTCTGCACTCGTTAAGTAAATGTTTTTTTCAATCCATTCCGTAGGCTCAATGCGTACATTACGAAAACTAAACGCTTTTGTTTGTATCTTTTGAATTGAGGTTTTGAATAGTTCGTTTAGCATAATTAAAATTTATGATTTTCGATTGACTTTTTACAACCGTCTTTGCCACGTCTAAAAAGACCTTCAACTATTTTACAATCACATTCGTTTTTAATTTCTTTTTTTTCGGATTGTAATTTATTTTTTTTGACCTTAGAAACTATTTCTTTTTCTAATTGCTCAAATTCATAAGTCATTCCACTTTCAGTATCATAAGCAGCTAATTTAATCCCTATTGCTTCCAACACAGAAACCATAACATCAAATTTCATAGATACGCCTTTTTCCCACTCGTAAAAAAAAGCCAAACGCAAACCAGTCATCTTTGAAAGATTAGCTTTGCTCCCCGCTTTTTTTTCCGCTATTTCTAATAATTGTTTTTGGTTCATAATAATTGTGTCCATTTTTTAATTATTTCATCTTCTCTTTTTAACTTATTTTTAAATAAAATTTGGTCTTTAGAATAATTAAATTCGTTATCTCTTGACCAAGTTATATTACCTTCCCAATCACATAATAAAATTCTTTTTACCATGTATTTATTAGCTCCGACATCGTCAGTATCTCCAAACCTACTCCATTGATATTCAAAAATACGTTTTAAATCTGGATGTATTGACGTTAGTAAAAAATCTTTGTATTCCTTCCAAGTTTTAAATTGATTTGGTAATTCTTTTATTGAATACATTAAATTTTCTTTTCCATACATGGCAGCCGTATGAACGCCTTTTAATCGACGTTCTAATTTATCATAAGTTTCTGGTTCAAGTTCTTGCAAATCTGTTAAACATCTAAACGCTTTTTCGTGTACTAAATTTGAAACTCTAAAACTTCTTAAATTACCACCAAGCATATACATTTTATCATAAACTTTGTTATATGGTAAATTATTTTCAATTAAATATTTCCAAATATCAGTATAACTCCAGTCAATTATTGGATAAGCCTTATTTGGTTCGGTTTTTCTTCTTAACCAAAACAAATCACTATCTTCTCCAAACATCACAAATCTTCTATCTGGACTTTCTTCAGCTCGTAAACCAATAATTGAAACAAAACTTCCTTCAAAGTTTCTTCTATTTTGTTGAGCAACCCAAAGATTAAATTTATAAAATCGTTTAGGATATTTATTATCTAATTTTTGAATAGCTAACGGATGTTTTTCTCTTACCCAATCTTCGCTATCACCCCACGCCCATAAGAATAGTTGCTCGTGACTTGCTGCATTAGTCATAAATATAGGTACTTGATACCATTGGGGAATAACATTTGGCTGCAACATTGCCCATTCAACAAAATCAATTGTGCCTTGATATTCGGCTTCTTGGTCTTGAAAATACAAAATGAATTTACGATTACGTTTTTTAGCTTCTGCATTTACCAAATGAAATAAAACGGTACTGTCTTTTCCACCAGAAAAAGCAAGCTGAATATTATCGTAATTATCAAATAAAAACGATATTCTTTTTTCAGTTGCACTAAGCACATTTTCTATACCTCTTATTGCGGTTCTTCCCATGACTTTATATCTTCTTCAACTTCTACAATTTGACGCTCTATTGAGTACGGAATACCTTTAATTTCTGATGCTATTCCTTTCAAACCAATTAACCTTTGAACTTCTTCTAAAGTCATTCCTAGCTCTTTCATTATTTTAAGTTCATCCCATCCAGATTTTAGCATTCCAACCAACGATGCTTGTAATTCAACTTCATGTTTACCTCTAGCTCGATTATGGCGAATAGTAGATGCCATTCTATCTGAAATATCCTTTTCGATGACAGAAACGGGCAACATTCCGTTTTCACGATCAAAAATATCTTTTCGAGTAAGCATTATTGTATAACGGTGAAATCCATCAACAATAATATATTTATCACGTTCTTTGTCATAAAAAGCCACAACAGGCATTGTATAACCATCGGCTTTTATGGATTGATAAAGCAAATCCATTTCACGCTTTGCCACGTGGTTTGGATTATAGTCGTTTGCTTCCATTTTATCAATAGGAACTGCAATAACATTGTAAACTGGACTTATAAATTTTTTCATAATACTTGTTTTAATTCTTTTTTACTTATGCTTTTAAAATAATTCAAGGCATCTAATTTGTTTTGGTTGTTTTTTTTAATCAAATTATCCAAAGGTATTCGACCATCTAAATAATAATGATAACAAGTTCTTTTTTGACCAGTTCTAAAAATTCTACGTTGGTACTGATCCACATTCATCCAATCCCAAGTTTTATCAAATTCAACAGTAACATTAAACTGGTTTTGCAAATTTAAACTCATGCTATCGGATTGTAAAGAAAAAACATTTATACCTTGTATTTCATTTTCTAAAAACTCTCTACTATTAATAAACTTCGTATAAACTGCAACATTTTTTAAACCGTGTTTTTCAATTATTGTTTTTACAATTTGTATTTTTTCACTTGCACAACAATAACAATGTTGAAGTTTTTGAACCATCATTAGAAAAATATTATTATTATATTCTTCTAAATTTTCCTTACATAAAAAGTAATCCTTTATTTCTTCATATTCAATTTTCATTAAACCATCAATTGAGTAAGAAATATTAATATGCTGAACATCTACATCTAAAACCAAATCAGCTTCGTAAATAAATGGTTTTATCAAATGAAAAAGATAATCAATATTTGCGTAACCAGTTATAAACTCATTTGTTCTACCATTTTTTAAAACAGTAGTTTTTTCACAAAATACATTTTCAAATTCTGCATACGACATATTCAATATTTTAGGCGAAAGAAAAAACATTTGTGACCAAATATCTAATAAGTTTCTTGAAAATGGAGTTCCGTTTAATATCAATTTATATTCTGAATTATGCGACAAATCAAATATTCTATTTGTTCTTTTAGCTGTTGGATTTTTAATCAAAAGACTTTCATCGACAACTATAAAAACTTTTTTAAATTGAGTTGTTTTTTTACTTAATTCCAAGTAAACTCTATCACTCATTCCAACACTTTGAACTCCAATAAAATCTATATTTTCAAACGTATGCCATTTTTCAACCTCTGTTTTAATTCCAGTATTTTCAATTTTAGGATTTACAGATTTAAAAGGAGCAAACCACAACACATAATCTGGATTGACTTGTTTTATTAATTCAACTGCAACTCTAGTTTTTCCAGTTCCAGAAGATTTAAACAATGCTCCTACTTTTTTTGTATGCAAATGATTTATTGCGTTTGATTGATTATTTAATAAGGCTTGCATCTGGTAAGTCATTAGGGTTAAAATTTATTTTTACTGGAGTATGTTTTTCAATATACCAACTTGCAATGTTTTTCTTCTCTTCATCTGTTAGTTTTGATAAATCACATTCAAATAGTCTTTCATAAATAAAAGGCGGTATTTCTAATTTTCCAGAAAGATTGTTTTTAATTGATAATTTATAACACAATTTAGATGGTATCCAATACTCTTGATTATTGATACGAATTAAATTTGCTTTACCAGTTTGAGCAACTAACTTATCAAATTCAATTCGTATTGATTTTATGATAACCATTATAGGTAAGTCAAATTAGCAAATCTTTCAAGTAGTAGTTTTTCGCCTTCGGTTTCAAAAACTATTCTAAATTTTTTCATGCCGTCGTTTTCGATTTCTTCAACGATTTCGCCTAATCCAAAACGAGCATGTTTTACTTTTTTACTTTCGCCTAATTTTACTTTTGCTTTTTCTATTCTTGGTTCATGTTTAGAAACTAATACATTTGCAGCAATCTCTAATTTTTTAGTTTTTGGTAGGTTTTCAAAAATAGCTTGAGGGTAAACATTAAATCTTTCGTCAAATTGATTTTCAGTTAAAAAGCTATCTTCAACTTTTCCATCATAAGAAATTTTAACCTCAACTTCTGTTTCGTCTTGTGATAACCTAGCATCGATTAACTCTACTTTAGATAATTCAATGATTTCTAAAATTTCATTTTCAACATTTTCTATAACTTCGTTTTGCTGACTTTCAATCCAGTTATCAGATTGCGAAGGACAATCAATAAAACATCTAACCACAAACTCGTCATTTCTAATTTCAACATAAGTTTTTGTTGACATCTTTTTTGTATTGTAACCTCTATCAATATAAACTCTTTCTTTACCTTCTTTTGACCAAAATTTTCCGTTTAATTTAGTTGCTAATTCTTGAAGTGTGATAATTGATTTCATAATTGCTATTTATTAAAGATTGTTTTTTCTTGCTTGTTGTCTTCTTAATTCATTTGCATCTTCTATTTGAGCCATTGACAAATTACTTACTTCGCTAGTGTTAGCAGTATTAACTTTAGTGTTAATGGCTTTAGAACCGATTTTAACTAATTTATTTACAGTTGTCATTCCGTTAGCTCCTAATGCTTGAACTTCCACATATTCGTAAACTAAACCTTTTTTGTTTAATAATTCTAATGTTGCGATTTCTTTTGCTGTAAGTGTCATAATTTCTAAATGTTTTAATGTTATTATTTTAAGACTTTGTAAAATTACAACTTTCCGTAAAACCACCAAACAAAAACTAAAAAAAATTACTAAAAACCGTAAAATTTAACATTATTACGGAATTTAGTAATTTGTATCTTACGGAATTTAGTAAAAACTATTTTCGCTCCCCTCGACTTCTCACTTCTTGATACTGACTAACTGCAATATCTAACTCGTAATTAGCATCCTTTTCAGCTTTACTAATCACTACATCCATTATTTTATCTAATGCCGTAGTGATTTCCACTAAGTCCTTACGATTACCACCGAAACGCTCCACCATTACTAACGCCATGTTATCACGTTCACTTCGAAAGTTCTTTAATATCGCCTGAACATTGACTACAATTATCTTTTCAACTTGATCCACGGGCAATAAGTTCCCCGCCAATTTCTCCAACTGCAAACGCTTCAATTCAGCTTCACGCTCCTTGGTTTCTGCTGCTGCAATCTTAGTCCTTAAATCAATATCAGCGTACTGCTTTTGTTGTGCTGTTAATCCCGTAGGACGTTCAACCGTTTTTCTAGTCTTAGAAACATCATTTTGAGCAACAACTGGATTTGGTTTGTTGATGTTTTGCGCCTTTTTCTTATCCAAAAACAATCTATTTACAGCATTGTCCGTATCTATTTTGCCGTCTGTCCCCTTTATTATTTTTCCCCGCTGTGCGTTCTTCTTTGCCGTGTCATAAGACATTCCAATCATTTCAGCGAACTCTGTTAAACTTACTATTGCCATGTTTTGAGGTTTTTGTCCCTACAAATATAAGAAGCTAGGGACTTTTTTCGGGACTGTTTTAAAAAAAGGTTTATGTATGAACAAATCGAAGTGCGCAACATATTGCAATCTGATTTTTGTAATTTTTTACAGTACCTTTTTTAAAGCGATTAAACCCGTAATTAAATGCTTTTTCTTGCGTTTTAGACACTATCGCATCATTGAATGAGTAGTTATTCATTTAACTTGCCTTTCGTTTCTCTACGGCTTTGCATTGACTTTGTAGGTTGTTTAATGTTGTACTCTACTCCATTGCATCGTGAACAAAAGCCTTTGATTGAAATCTCTTTGTCGTGGTGATTAATATCACAATTGTTTTTTCTTGATGGTTTCATAGTGTATTACCTATTAGATATTAAATCCTTCAATCATTCTCTTAATAGCTTCTTTAATAAATACATTGTTCATTTTATTTTTTTTATTCGTCATACCTCCAAATAATCACACCCCAAACCATTTTTGCGTTATAATCCATAAACCTATCCAAATAATAGTCGTAATAACCTCTGAACTCTTTTTCTGTCGTTAGGTCACGGATTATGATGTCTTTTGATATTCGCTCGTTGTGTGGCATTGGTTCGGGTATTACCTCTGGTTGATGCCATTTGTAGCGTTTGTCTTTGTAAACCAAATAAAGTAATCTTAAAAAAGCGATCAAGACTAATACTATTATTGTTATTTCAAATGTTTTCATAAATATTGTTTTTAAAGTGTTTAAAAGTTTCTTCTTGAGAGTGCCATTCGTTGTTAAAAAAATACTTTTTGTCTTTTGGGTAATAAATAGAATTTTCGTTTAACCATTCTAAAAACTTAATGGTAAAATCGTCGTTTATTTGTTCGCATTGTATAGCAAATCTTTCAGATTCTCCGATTGTATTAATACTTACTTTTGTTTTGAAATTCTCTCTTAACTTATTCATTTTTTTTTTGGTTTTTTAGGGTTTAATCTAAATTCTAAAATCCATCCGTAAAAATAAATTTCAAAACTATCTATCAATCGTGTAAAATAAATTTTCATACTCTCATTTTTTTACAACCCCAATTCCTTAGCGAATTTAGGGGTTAGGGTTAGCGAATAAGGGATTAAATCTTCTATTGTTTTTATTTCAGTAGTATAGTTGTTTTCTGAATTATACAAAAACAATGTTTTATTTTCTGTGTCAAAAATTAAAAGCGTTTCGCCATTTTTAACATAAATAAATCCTTCCTCCGAACCATCATATTCAAATCCTTCAAATATTACGTTGTCTAGGGCGGTGGTGTATTCAATCCATTCATCTGTTTCAATTGAAGTTCCCCATCTATCCTTGCTGTTTTTCCATCTCATTCTGGGTTTCTCAAGTATCCTCCACTCCCCATTTTCTTCCACCGCTGCAACAACCATTCCGACGTTGGTTTCTTGGGAGAGGAAATTGGCGAAGTTAAAAAGTCTATATAATGTTTGCGTGTCTGTTTCGGTGTTAGTCGACACGTCAAGACTTTTTACGTACTCCACCATCGATGGTAATTTAATTTTATTCATCTTTCAAAGTTTTAATATTAATAGCCAAATTTCGGTAGATTAGGTTAAAACAATCAAAATTCCAAGATAATAACTTTTGCATTTCAGAATAATCAAGTCCGTTAATTGGATTTTCTAAATCTTCTCTAAAAAATAAATGACGTTGACTTTCTTTTATATTATCCATCGGCACAAACCCTAAATCTTCACGATATTCTGTTAAACTTGATAGTGGGTAAAGTAGAGGTTTGAAAAACTTATAAATTGATAAATTATCTACATGTCTGCCTTGTAAAACATCTTCTTTGGTTGATGAATATCTACCTATGATTTTGAATTTAATCTTCAACCCAGTACCCAAATACCCTTTTAATTCATTAATAGTTAGTTTATCCATTGCCTTTTACTTTTTTGATTAGTTGATTAAATTTTATAATTCTATTGTAAGGTATTAAATGTCCTGAATCAGCACATTCTTCAAATTGATATTTAGGATTTAAAACATCTTCCATAGCATCCAACAACTCCGATAACTCGCAGTTGATTTGCTGACGGACTTTGAATGCATCGACTATTAGATTGGCGTTTTTTTCAGTTTTTTGTATACTCACAAACTCGTTAGTGTAAACTCTCAATATAAGCTCTTTTTTATCATTTACAATAAAACAATCGCCATTGTGATAATTTGCTTTTACCTCGCCTCTCGTTCCTTTAAACCCGCTCATTTTTTTTTGTTTTTAATTACTGAAACCTTATAACTGTTTGACTTATACTTTTCGATTTTCTCTTTTGTAACTAAAACCAATGTACGGTCTTTTTTCATCCAAATTGCACCGTTTTTGATTAAATCGGCTTCGATTTTTTTAGCATCATTTAAAGTTTTGATTGCTTGTAATCTGTTTTGTTGGTTGATTTTGTCGCCAACTGCATTTGTCGGATTTAGAAGTCTATCTTCCATAATTGAAATAATTTTAATTGTTTGACGTCGTAAAAGTAAAAATTTATTTTACAATAGCAAATATTTTTTTTACTTTTTTATTTAAAACAAAAAAAAGACTGTCGTAAAACAGTCTTTAAATTACTATTAGTTTTATTTTTACGGGATTACTAAAAACCCTTAATTAAAAGGCAAATCCGAATCGTCATCTTCTTTCGGGTTTGGTTGTGGGTTGTTTTCGCTTTGTGGCGCACTTTGTTGAGGTTGCTCATTGCTTTGATTATCACTTTTTGCCCCGCCAAATTCTATTTCATCAACAATACATTTCAAAACGCTTTTTGTTTGTCCGTTTTGATCTTGGTATTGCTCCACATCTGCACGTCCTGTTACTATTACATACGTTCCTTTTTTCAAATAAGGCGCAATAGAAACGTTATTTGTAAAACGTGAACACTTTACCCAAACCGTTTTTGTTTCTTCCTTAAACTTATCCGTTGTGGCTACATTGAAGTTTATCACTTGCATATTTCCACTTGGTAAGTCGTTTACTTGGGCGTCATTTCCAAGAAAGCCCGCCACGATAATTTTCCTCATTTCTAATTGTTTTTAATTATTGTTTCTATTTATAAATTTGGTTTGTAATTTTTTCTAATAACCGTATGAACTTTATTTGATAAGTCTTGAAAATAAGTAGAACTTGCAACTTCTGGAATATCGATTAATGAATTGTTTACTTCTTCACATTTTTTAGTAAGCAATTCTTTATACTCAATAGCTTCTTTAGTTGTTGGTTTTAATTCGTCCAATACTTCTAATGTCAAATTTGATAACACTACTAATAAATGACATAACTCTGATTTCTTTTTTGGATTCATAATTCTAAAGTTTGTTGTTGTCCGTATTTTTTCCTCACAATTCTAATTTTAATTGTTTAGGTTTTTGCCATTCAGCTAAACCAGTTGATAAATCTATTAAATCGATAAAAACACTATCAGTACACCAATGACCGCATTTAAAATAATAAGTTTTTCCAATGACTTTTTTTAATACGAAAACACGATTGTTGTTTGGTTCTGGATATTTATATTTTTTTACCGCCATGAATTTTTGACAATTGATATTTTTTTGATAGTTCTGAATTATTTTCTAATTCTAAATTATGCTCCAAACAACATCCCGCCCAAGTTGTTGTGTCAAGATAGTTTTTACCCCAGCGTCCAACTCTGTGTTCAATAGTTGTTGATGGCTTATTGCATCCGTCGATAAAACAAATTCTATTTTCTGGTTTATTTAAAAACTCTATTCTCAAAACTGAATATTTAGCGTTTTCAATTTTCCTTTTTTTTGAAACTTTCGGAATTGGATTTAGTGATTTTAGTTTTAGATTACTGTTGAACTTTTTAGGAGCATAAACCTTTTTTGGAATGAGTTTTTTACACTCATCGCAAGTGCATTTTTGTAGGGAGTTGTACTGCTTCCATACAACTCCAGATAACTTACATATTTTTTCAATGTAATTAGCCATTTTTTAAACAGCTTTTAAAGTTGAAGTTCCAAGTCCTTCGGTTTCGCTACTTTGAGGTTTTGACTTTTGGTTAAACAAGTCGTTATCTCTTTTTCCTTTGAACAAAAACAAATAAACTTCGCTTGTAATTTGCTCAATTATGGTTTCGGATTTTGCTCCCAAATCAAGATCGTCAAATTTGATTATTCCCGATGGAATTCCAATTTTACCGTAGTCAGTTTCTAAACTTCCAGTTATTTTAACTCCTTCGTTGCCCTCGCCACCAACCAAAGAAAATCCAGATACTTTGCAGCGGTCAATTTCACTTTGATACTCATTCATTGCGATTTTCAAAGCTTCATCATTCTTTTTGATGTAATCTCTGGAATGTTCCCAACCACGAAGTAAACCTAAACTTTGAGCGAAAACCTCGCTGAGTAAATTTACTTTGTTAAACAAATCTTCACTTGGCTTACTATCGCTATCAATAGTAATTAAATCATTTCGGTTTTTCGCATTGAAATACTGAATGTGAATTGATTTCTCACTTACTTTGATTTTTTGCAATTCAAAGTCTTTTAATTCGATT
>Ga0315901_10006975_pt1 | contig 13435 bp, 21 predicted proteins | sample LakEriMetagenome_10_FD_203761 | JGI IMG/M metagenome (GOLD analysis project Ga0315901, IMG submission 203761) | Freshwater fungal communities from buoy surface, Lake Erie, Ohio, United States - Buoy 2 MA116 | ecosystem: Environmental > Aquatic > Freshwater > Lake | place: USA: Lake Erie, Ohio... | reverse complement strand
CGCGTTGCCCCAAAAGGACGCACCATAGGCAACCTGATCTGCTCTTGGTACAGCACATGGCCGTAACCAATCGTCCAAATATGGGCAGGGCAAAGGTACGGCCTCGTCCGATACCCTTCATATCGGTGCATAAGATCCGCGCCCTTTGCGCTCAGTTTCACTTCTTACTCCAGCTACGAGTACCAAACCAGAAGCCTATGATCCCACCCAGCATCGCCATCTCGTCATCAGAGAAGATCACGGTAGTGATGCGGATCAGGTCATCAACGCTCTTAACCAACCCAGGCTGGTTAAACGCATACCAAGCGATGGCTGCGTTGATGGCAACAAGTTCAAGGATGAAGATGTAGGTGACCGTAGGACGTACAGTGCCAACATAATTAGCAACCCACTTGCTGGCCTTTTCCAGAACCTTTTCGTCATGCCTAAGCGCCGCCTCAGTCATCTGAGCTTCGGTCTGCATGGCGATTTGATCAGTCCTGATTTCTTCCATTCGAGCCTGAGCAGCAAAGCCTTGAGCTGCTAGCTGCAACTCTCGCTCAGTCTGAACGCGGGCAAGAGCCAACTCATGCTTCTGGTCTGCGCGGTTCTGGAAGTAGTCTAGTAGCTTGGGAAGACCGCTGATAAGCAGGCCCCCAAGGGTTGAGAGCAGAGACAGCATTACACGCTCCTCGTGGTGATCGTGTCATCACCCTTTGACACAGTAACGTGACCATCATTCACATCAACGCGCATCGGGGGTTCTTTTTGATCAAGGCGGTTAATCAGTTCCTTGATGATGGTGATCTCAGGTTTTTCCTCCTTTTTCACCTCATTGACGATACCAGAAACCATCTGGATCAAAGCCATAGTCGCTGTTGCTACTAGGCCGATCACGGCAGGTAGAGCATTGGCATCCAAAAAAGCAGATGCGCCTACACCTACAAGCACCAGCAGAAAAATCCACAGAAGGGCTTCTTTTCCAATCGCTTTGCTTGCCACTTCACGGGCAGTGGCTTGAGCCTCCAGTCGATCAAGCTCAACCTTGGCTTGAACCTTCAAAAGTTTGATCGGATCTGGTTCCATGTTTACACCAAAACGACAGACATAATCAGTTTGCCCAAACAAGCGCAGGAAGTTCCGGTTCCACATCAGAAAAACCAGCAGGCATCGGTCGAGTACCAGCCTTTACCTCATCCAGCATTTCGTAGAGCTTGGCCCAAGTCTCAGCGCGAACATCACGGCAGTAAGTCCCTTCAGCATCAAATTTTGACACTGCGCAACCGGCGTAGCCACTTGCAGACTTGATGTCGTCGTAACCTCTGGTACGAGCAAAGGCGTCTAAACGGGCCTGGGTGGCTGCAACGATATCAGCTAGTAACGCCTGTTCTTGCTGCGCTACCTCAGCAGGGGTTGCAGATCGCACCGCCCACGCCTGTGTCCATACCCCAGATATTAGTTCCGGCGTGGTCTCCTCAACCACTTGGCCCACCGAGGCCGTGGGCGGGCTGGCCGGGGCGACAGCATAGATTCCAACCTCGTTAAGCTGCGCTGTGGTTGGCGACATGGGCAAACTGACGTTTTGGTTGTCAATTTGAAACTGACCGATGGAGTACGGGTATGCAACAACGGCCCCGGTTTGAATGAGTGCGTACATCAGAAATTGCTCCCGAAGAAAAGACTATTGCCGCCAATAAAGTTCCAACCAGTATTACTTCCGCCATCCACATTGCCGTCATTCAATCCAGCAATCCATGTTGCGCCACCGGTAGCGTTCGATTTGGAGATGTTGCAGTAAGAGACTGTAATAGTTCCAGATGACTTAGACAAAGTTGCTTGCCCAGTTGATGTAGCTGTTATGACAGTTAAATTCCCCGCAGTGCCAGACACATTAAAGTTAGTCACTGTTTGCGTAGTACCAGATGTAAAGTTAAAAGTCCTTGGACTTCCAGATACATCTATAGTTGTAAAAGTATTACTGCCAGCAATTGTTAACGCACCTGCGCCGCTATTTCTAAGAGTTGGGTATGTAACTCCGCCGCCAGTAAACGTTTTAGATGACGCTGAGTACATACTGATTGAACCGCCGCTACCAGAAACAGTTTTTGCGGCACTGTTATCAAAGTTCCCCCCAACTGCTAATTGATAAACGCTGAGATCTAAGGACGTTGCGCCTGCTCCAATAGTGGCATCACCTGTGACTTGGATTGATGAACTCAAAGTTCCTGCACCAGCAGCAAACGTAATGCTGGAACATAAAATTCCAAAAGTATTGCTCAAACTTATTGTGTATGCACCTGAAGACCGTAAAGTAAAACTATTACTAGTATTGCCGTTGTATCTTCCAAGAGTAACTGGATTGATGCTTACAGATCCGTATATATCTATATTTGATGCCGTTCCTGTACCCATTGTCAGAATAAAATCTTGTGCTGTAACGGTTAAATTTGCACAAACAGCACTAGATACAGTTACTGTATAGTTTGCCCCAGAATCTGAGTTGTTATCAAAAATTACATTATCTGCAGATGTTGGCGCAGATGCACCAGAAGCGCCGCCAGAAGACGTAGCCCAGTTAGTAGTGCTTGATGTATTCCAAGTCCCACTTCCGCCTACCCAATAACGATCTGCCATGATGCTTTACGCCTGATTACTGCCAATGGCAAAGTAATTTGTGCCGTCGTACCAAAAATTTATGATGGCCTTTTTGTTGTTTGCGCCCGCCCAAACTGAGCCGAGCCAAATTAGCGTACCCGGCCAGTTAATGGTCTGCGCAGTACTTGTGCCATCAGAGTCAATTAAGAGCTGAAGGTGACAAGGGCCGGGGGGCGCAGTGAAAGTGTATGTAATTGTGCCTGTGGGCTCTGTTTGTTTTTGGTTTTGGGCCGTCGTCCAGTCAACTGTTATTGCTCCAGTGGTAGTAGCAATTGTGGTTTGGCTGTTAAATGTTGCATTCTTAATACCGGTCAGGTTACTGTTACCTAACGCCGGATTGGTCAAGGTCTTATTAGTCAGCGTCTGGGTATCTGTTGTACCGACAACACTACCTGATGGCAGTGCTTTACCACCGTCTTGAATGATCTTGCCGGTGACGCCGTTAAAAGTTGCAATGTTGCCGCTAACACTGCTACCCGGACCAGTTACATCACCAGTTCCACTTGCTGGCGTATAAGCCTCCCACGCAGACCCGCCAGCATTTATACGAATAGATTGTCCCGCCGTGGCGGTAAGAGCCGTCAACGTGTTAAGCGTGTTTGCTACGGGAATAGAAAGCGCTGCAAATGTAGCTAGCCCAGTGCCGCCATTTGTTACCGGCAATGTCCCAGTGACGTTTGTTGTCAAGGAACAGTACGTCGTGGAGGTTGAGCCAGTACCACCAGAAGCAATCGGCAGAGCTGCGCCCAGCGTCAAAGAACCAAAATAGTTCTGCGCAGCTACAACGTCTGTACCATCACAGCGCAGCGTCATCCGAGCACCGTTGGGCACAGAAATCCCAGAGCCAGAAGGTGTCTTGACCGTCTGCGCAAATCCTGTGTTGTTGGCAACAAAGTACAACTTGCTGACCGCTGGGCAGATGACCTGATATGAAGCCCCCGGCGTTCCACCCAGCACGAGGAACATGGCCCGAGCTTCGTCTGCAGCACCATTGGCATTAGACAGCGTGTAGTTTGCTGCCGTCATCGTGATGCTGGCAGTCCCCGCAATGGAGGTGTCTACCAACGCCGTCAGGCCCGTGTTGACCTGAGTACCCCACGTACCAGAGTACTCCCCGGTAGCAGGCTGAACCAGCCGAAGACTTGTGGTGTATGAAGCCATGATTTAGTGCCAGTTCGGAGACTGGGTGTTAGTAATCTGCGCCCATGCAGGGGCTTGCGTATCGGGCACTACCGCCCACCCCGGCGTTTGACTTGTTCCCGCAGCGCTCCAGCCAGGAGTTTGTGAGTCAACCAAAAGCTGCCAAGCGGGCGTCTGTGCAGTATCAATCAGCACCCAGCCGTCTATCGTGACAACCGTGATGTTGCCAATTAGACCAAGCGCCTGAACCCCAGATACAAGAACGGTGACATTTGTGCCTCCAACAATCTGGAACGCACTTGCTTGGAAGGCGTCTGACTGGAAGGCAGTAGTCACTTAGTCCACCACTGTGACGGGTTTTATCAAGGTTGCGTGCGTGTCGAGCGCGGCTTCCTTGTAGTTTTGCAGGGCAAACTGTACGTGGTCTGGGTGCCGAGCGCCCAGTTCCGGCGAGAACGAGTATCCCCAAGTGGCGTCAAAATTGCAAGAGTACCCCGCCGGGTTCCACTTCTTGTCAGTGTGCGGTGCATTTGCATCACGCCACGCCTGCTTCAGGTAGTAGTAGAACATCTCCGAGACCGGGGGCCACTGATGCGTGAAGTCCCCGTAAGCCCGGTTTGAAGCCCAGTGCGGCGTAATGACTGTGGCTTTCGCCCCCTCCTTCATGACCCGGAATGCCTCGTTCATGAAGTGGACACGTTGCGGCGCAGTCAGATGCTCAAGGAAATGGCTGGCGTGGATCTCCTCCACAGTGCCGTCTTCCCAAGGCCAAGGATCGACACCGATGTTCAAAACGACATCAACACCTTCCATTTGGTATTGATCAACACCGATGAAGCCTTCACGCTTCTTGCCGCCACACCCGAGATCGAGCTTTGTCATTTAGTTTCCCGCAGATACTCTTCTATTTTGCCAATACGTTGTTCATAAAACCCCAAGGCAATATTGCACGGACTACACAATAGTCCACGAACCTTGCCAGACTTATGGCAATGATCCACTGCAAAATATTTATTGCCATGTGTCTTTGGCTCTTGAGTTTTGCAAAGTTTGCATTTACCGTCTTGGCTGGCAAGCATTCTGTCGTACTCTGCAACGTCAATACCATATACCTTTTGATATTGCCGATTACGCTCATACGCAACATAGTAATCTTTTCTTGCTTCGTAAACTTCTTTCTTGCGTTTTGCAATCTTTTCCTTATTGCGCTCTTGGTATGCCTTTTTTCTTGCAGTGTCCTTAGCCTTTTGCTCAGGCGTCCTTCGCTGCCATCTTGTTAGCTTACCAGACGTAGTCTGCGATTCCGCCTCGTTGCCCGGTGAGATCATAGTGGCCTACTTTTATTGAACAGTCAATTGCGCATCGGTATCCGTATTGTCGAGCGTTTTGCCAAAAAAACAAATCCTGAGTGGCAACGCCGTTATCAGTCTGCGTCACAAACCAAGGTTTACGCAGGCGCTCGTCCTTAAACATATCCAGTCGCCAGACGTTGAAACCCATCCCGGTTCCACAGCATTCAACCAATCCACCAGCAGGATCAGGACGCTGTGGACGGAAGTTGGTCACGGGGTCTTTGGGATCACCCCAAATCTGAGCACAACCGCCTGGGCCTTGGGTGAAGTAAAGACCACCGATACAAGCGTATTCCGGGTGGTTTTCCATCTGCATCAGGAGCTTTACAACTCCATCAGGAGGCGGAATGTTGTCGTGCTCCAGCGTGATGATGTACTTCCACTTGCTCAGGTCTGGGTGAGCCAGGATGCTCTCAATAGCAGACGAGAACGCCTTGCCAACCTCCATGCCTACAGCCCACAGACGGGTGAACTTGGCATTCGGAGGCGCGTACATATTCATCCACGAAGCCACCGCCCGCGTGGGGATCTGCCCAAAGCACGGCACGATCTGGATACAAGACAGGTCTTTGTAAGACTTCTCTGCCGTCAGGCGAGAAACGGTCTTTTCCAGATCAGCGTTATGTGCGCCGCCGTCGTAGGAGGAGATGATCTGTGGCTGCATCAAGGCATCCCAACAATCACAGTAGCCACGTAAGAAGCCCCGCCTGTTACATCCGCCTCACGGACGCACAAGCCAATATTCGGCACGGGTACGCTCAAAACAATGTAAGTGATACCGTCCACTTCAATCCTTTGGCAACTGTCAAAGTCGTTGATGTCCATTATTAAACCGTGCTGTTGATGAACATCACCGCAGGAGCGCGGAAGTTGTTGGAGTCTGACCCGCGAAGCTGACTAAACGCAACTGAGTTTGGCATGCCGCTGGTTGTGGCGGTATATACGCCTTGGCCCTGCGTCCACTGCTGCGTAGTGTTGTGTGACTGCCCAAAGAAACCCACAAAGTTGCTTGCCACGTTAGATACAAGCATCTGAGAGATTGAAGCGTTGGCTCCAGCCGTGCTTGTGCGAGACAGGTGACCGATGTAAACCTCACTTTCGGGGACTGTCAAATTCCAGGGGAACGTCAACAGCCGCATGCCAGAGAACAACGAGTAGCTGCCAGCAGTGCCAGAGAATGTAAAGCCCGTGCTAAAAGAAGTGCTGGCGCTAAGAGACAGCGTGCTGCCGTTCTGGGTGTAGAACCCCATCCAGTAGCTGACTGTTACTGAGCCTGTGGAGTTGTTAGCGTTTGAATAGGCAATGGGTACGCCAACACGATCTTGCACATAGTACGGGCTGTGCTCTGGCTCAAAGTACAGCGTACCTTGCCCCTGCTGACCTGCAACCATCATCAGGTCCGCATATGGAGCCCAACCGTCGTATGTTGCATTTGGGATGATTGAGGCAGTCATGGTGCTGCCATTAAGGCCAAAACTCACGCCGTTGGAGTTGCTGAAGACTACCGTACCCGAGGTAATAGTAGAACCGCCTGCGGCAATATTTGGACCCGTTTGGTTAGTTACCCCGCCCCCTGCGCCAGCAGAGATGATGATGGTGTTGGAGTTCCCGCTCAGCGTAATGTTGTTGCCACCCTGAAGATACAGCGGGGAAGTCGTTGTGAGAGTCGTGGCTGTGGTGCCAGCCGTGTTGGTCCCCTCAAGCTCCCACGCCATGAAGTTGGCGTCTACGTTATTCAGAGAGAGCGCAACCCCATTGGTGTTTACCGCCAACGTGCCCGTCAAATTTGTCAGCGCAAGCGTGGTTCCTGTACCCGCCCGACCCGAGGTCAGATCATTTACGTAAGTCGTGATGTACGCAGGCACTGCCATTGAGAGGCCGTTTGTGCCCTGTGTGGCGACGATGGCTGTACCCGCCGTGGTCGTGCTGGTAAAGCCAGTAGCTGCGTAGTCCGTCTTTACGGACGCGGTCATCTGGTTGGTGCTGAGCCCGAAGGTGACACCGTTGCTGTTGGCAAACTGGATCGTCCCGGTGTTCTGGGTGTACGTACCAGAACCTTGCAGCGCCGCACCGCCACCACCGCCAGCAGCGTTGCCGCTCAAAGACAGCGCTACGCCGTTTGTACCTACGTTCAGCGTGCCGGTGATGTTTGTCAGGGCAAGCGTTGTGCCTGTACCCGCCCGACCGGAAGTCAGGTCGTTGACGAAGGTTGTGATGTACTGGGGCACCGCCATCGAAAGGCCGTTCGTACCTTGCGTGGCAACAATCGCGGTTCCTGCGGTTGTGGTGCTTGTGAACCCTGTACCTGCAATCGCCCCGGAGGCTTGTGTCTGCGTTGTCTGAGCAGCAAACGTGGTGATGTAGGCTGGCACGGCCATAGAAAGGCCGTTGGTGCCCAGCGCTGCAGTGATTGCTGTTCCCGCCGTTGTGGTTGAAGTAAATCCCGTGCCAGCCCGCCCAGAGGTCAAATCATTGACGAAGGTGGTGATGTAGGCCGGGACAGCCATGCTCAGGCCATTGGTGCCCAAAGCTGCGGTTACAGCGGTGCCTGCCGTTGTGGTCGAGGTGAAGCCGGTCCCGGCAATAGCGCCAGAGGCTTGGGTCTGAACAGACTGTGTGGCTGTCGTCAGGAATGCCGGGACAGCCATTGAAAGGCCGTTGGTTCCTTGGGTGGCAACAATCGCTGTACCAGCCGTTGTGGCGCTTGTAAAGCCAGTCCCGGCGCGGCCTGAAGTCAGGTCGTTGACAAAGGTGGTGATGAACGCAGGGACGGCCATGCTTAGGCCGTTTGTCCCCATCGTGGCCGTAACAGCGGTCCCCGCTGTCGTCGTGGAGGTGAATCCCGTACCGGCTATTGCACCTGACGCTTGAGTCTGTACCGTCTGCGCGACGGTGTTGGCCCCGCTGATGATGATCGTCGCTGCACCCGCTGCAGTCGCCGCGCTCAAGGTGACGTTGTTGCCACCTTGAAGGACGATGTTCGTCCCCGTAAACGATGAAGCCCCTGCCGTATTGCCAGAGATCGTCTGGCCTTGAACGTGAGCAGAGTTCCAGTCGCTAGGGCGAACGACAGAGGTCGCGGTTCCATCCGCAACCGTCTGCGTATAGGCGTGGTACAGCGCCGTCATTACGCAATGCGGATCAGCGCATCAGAGGCCGTAGCAGCAGGCATCTGCACCGTGAACGTGCCGTTGGTCGAAGTCTTGTCAGACCCGAAATCCAGCACCGCGATGGCTTTGTTGCTCTTGCTGCTGTTGTAGATCAGTGCCCCACGGGCTGTGATCGTCGCAGACGTAAACGAGATGTCGTTGAAGTCCACAAACGCAGTCGTTCCCGACGTACTGATCGCCGCTCCGGTCAAAGTACCACCGCCTGCAGCGTAGGTGCCACTTGCAGCTACTTCATTGGTTGAGGAGTACACAGTGGTCGTTGCGTCCAGCGTAGCAGCGCTGGTGTACAGAGCCAGCTTGATCACATCGGTATCAAGATCCTGAACGCCCCCAAGAGCATCAGCCTTGAAGGAAGTGACCATACATTGCGTGATAGGCATGATGCCTCCTTATATAACTTTGGTTCTTAGTTGCCCACTACGGTAGGCGTCTTGACGATTCTTGCCGTCACCCAGGTTCTTTAGCAGGGTCAGGGATTGCACGTACTGCTTGTCCATCTCAGCCACGATGTCAGGCTCTTGCTTCATGAACCGCGCCGCCTCAACCATCACCGCGTTAAACAGCACGGAGTCAAAGTTGTCACCCAGCCAAGACGTACCCGCTGAGACGATGCTCACTGGGTAATAGAAGTAGTGAAGCTCTGCCGTCAGACCAGCACTGGGCGTCGGGCCAAGGATCAGCGTCAACTCAGTCAGGTTGGATGAGTCCGGGCCAAACAGCGCGTAGTACTTGGGCGTGCCCGTCGTGTTGGGATTGGGGAACGCGGAGCGGATGAAGTTGACATCCTTGTCCAGCAAGTACTCGTAGTTGCCTTGGGCATCGATCACTGCAAGGCTGAAGACAGACAGAAAGTCTGTCGGCGCTGAGAGGTACTGATTGCCAGAGGTCAGAGTGCCCGTGACGTTCTTGCGAAGCGCAGGAAGCTGCACCGAGTTGTAGATGCGCTGCTCAGCCAACTCCGTCATCGTGGCGAAGTCAGCCGCCGAGAAAGTGTTCTCGGTGTAATCCTCTACAGCAGTCTGCAACTCGGTGTAGTTCACGCCATCGGCCCTCTAGCCATCGTGCCTTTGGTGGCAGCGCCAGTCCCACGGATCTTGATCCCGGAGGTCTTGGCGGGGGGTGCGGGTTCTTTGGAGAAGTTACCCACAACCATGCAAGTGTCCCGAGGGTTCTCGGCCCCCTGCGGATATGCCTGCTTAGCAGGCGGCAGCTTTGTAATCTTGCCCATGATGTCAGCCCGTCTTTTGGTTCATGGCGCGGGAAAGATTCTTCCCGTACTTCATGCGGTCGTCCGTGGTCGGACCACCCTTTTTGAAGCCCTGGGCGTTCTTGCCGTGCGCCTTGTTAGGGGGCAGCTTGGCGTGTTGTTCCAGCGTCATTTTCTTCATGTCAACTCCTTACGTGGTCACTACGGTGACTGTACCTACTAAACCCTGCGGTGCCAAGTCGTTCGGCGTCAGGGCTGCGTCAAAACCTCTGGACCCGCCAACCGGGTTCCAGTTCCACTGAATCACGCGACTGCCCTCACCAAACGAGCCCGTCGCAGTCAAACCAGAAAAGTACCAAGTGTTTGTGTCAGGACGCGGATCACGCAACGCCTGCGGATCTGAGACGGGGTACATCCCAAGCTGCAACTGCGGCTGATCTGGAGTCCAGCATTGAGGGCACGCTTTAATCGCAGTTCGCTTTGTCTTTACCGTAAGGTTCTTGAGTTTCTTCAGGTCAAAACGAAACCCGCAGACATCGCAGAAGCCAAATGCCCTTGCGCCGTTTGCAAAGCGATTGCTCATGAGATGAACATTTCGCGTGGTACAAATCTTACGGACGCCTTCTCACGGTCCTCAGTACTCGCCAGATCCCAATCTTGGTCGTACTGCGCCTTCAACACCTGCATACGCTCTATAGCGCCGGGGATCTTCATGGACAGGTAGTAGGCAAGCCCTGAGACCAACGCATTGAGGAAGCGGAAGGGGATGTCCTGCGTGTACGTACCGCCCGTACCAGCGTCCTGAATCCGGCGCAGTCGCCAGTAAACAAACGTGTAGGTCTGCGAGTTGTCGGGCGTGGGCCAGACAGTGATGGTTGGAGCAGGCTGCTGGCGGTTGATCCACACCTGAATTGGCCTTGCCTGCTGCAGCTTGTTCGGGATAGATGCGTAGGTGGAGACCGAGATGCGCGTGATGGTCAGGTCGGCCTGGGTAGATGCAGAGCCCGCGCCCGTGCGGATCACATGCTCAATCAAGTCCACCGTGTCGGCGGGGAGGGTGTACGTGGCTGTGCCAGGAGTCAGGACTTGTTGGCCCTGCTCAATGGTCCACATATTGATGCCACGGTTCGCCCAGTCTGCGAACAGCAGGTTCAGGGATCGACGGGCAGTCTTCAGGTCGTAGCCCGTGCGCAACTCAGCACCACAACGCTCAAAGGCTTCTTCAACAGCCTCGTTGAGGTCAAGATTAAACGTAGTGGTGCCGGAGGTTGCCATGATTTACTTTGCTGTCAGCGCGGAACGCTTGAAGGCTTTGGCAGTAGGAGCGCCGGGAGAACCCGGTTTACGCATCTTTTCACCTGATCCAGCGGCAATGCGTTTACGCTTTGCGTGAATGTTTTCGTAGAGGCCGCCAGAGGCATACTCGGTGAAATCCGTGTTGTCGCGGCGGGCATGACGCTTTCCATCTTGGAGAAAGTCCGTATTATCACGGCGCTTCTTGGTGACGCCCTTTTGGATAGCGCCCATACCGCGACTGGCTCTCATACAAACTTGCCCTTAGTCTTGCCGCGCATTTCGCAGCCGCCACCACGCACTTGACCGCCCTTGGCATAGCCGATCCGGCCACCACGAGCGCGGAGTTCGTAGTCTGTTTCTTCATCCCGCGTGCGAGAACGAGGAGACTTCTTCTTGGGCATAGCTTGCAGAACAGGCTTGTTGGCCTCCATGGCTTCAGCACGGCCTTTGGCAACAGCAGGAGGGGTCTCTTCAGAGCCAATCCTGCGGCGAGTCACATTGGCCTCTGCTTTTGCCGGAGGCAACTGCTTCGGGCTATCGCCACCCTTGACCGGCGTACCAGACTTCGGGCCTTCAAGCCTGTCCATCTTGTTTACACCAACACGCTCAGCAGGCGTGACGTTGCGACGACCAGAAGCGCCCAAGAACGTCACCGGAGTTTCGGTGGTTGCCAGTGCGCGGCCAGTCGGCCTAGCGGCTTGTGCGCCACGAGCAGCCATACGCAGACCTGACAACCCAGAAACACCACCGAGCGTGTTCAGGATGTTGCGCTCTGTGTCGCTCATGCTCCGGCTACCATCAGAAGGCGGAGCAGTGTAGGAGCCAGCACCTGGGATTTGCCCGGTCGGAGTGGAATCTACACGCGCAGCGGAAGCAGGTGCTGCAGCTTTGGCTGCAGGCTTCGGAGCAGGTTTAGACGCACGAACCGACGCAGCAGGCCCCTGGTTTACAAAGCGCTTGGCACGCTCGTAAACATCTTGGTCAAAGCTGCCCTTCTCTTCGCCTGAAGCAAGTGCATCAAGCGCCGAATAGCGCTTGGGCATGGCCTTGTCTTCAAAGTCCTCAAGATCACGGGGTTTCGCTTTGGGAAGAGCTTTATCTTCAAAGTCTTCCATGCCACCTTCGGCAAACTTACGCATACGGCGCTTCATATCACCCTCCCGCGAGTCTTTCCGCGCTGAGCACAGCCATCGATCTTGCCGCCCTTGGCGTAGCCTTTAATACTGCCGCCTTTGGCTTTGCCTTCACCATATGGGTCGGGCATAGCGCGGTCATATGCTTCGCCCATTTTTTTTAGCGCCATGTCGTCTTTAACTCTCATTAATGCTTCGCGTGCAGCAGGCGACATAGTGGCGTCAACATTAAGAGCCCGCCTACGGGGAGCTTCACCTCGCTCCACTTCTCGCGCCAATTCCGACATTTCTTCCGAAGTTCTAGGGGTGCGTGGCGACACCTTTGATCGCACAAAGTCATAAACCTCAGATGGGCCCGTCATCATGTTGGGGCCTTTTAACGCCCCAGACATAGCTTTGTTTCTTGTGGTCGCAGGAGCCATGCGGTACTGCTCCATTTGCTCTGCTTTTTTGCGCGATTCGGTTGCCATTGCAAACTCCTTAGCAGGCTTTGCCGCCCATAGCCATCTTGACCATCTTGCCCTTGGTCTTGCCCTTGGACTCGATGCCACCGCCACGGGCGTAACCCTTGCCTTTGGCTTCAGCCATCTCGTGCTTGATCATGGACTTCGGAGCGCCCTTCTTCTTCATGAAGGCCAGTTCCTTCTTCATCATCGCGGGGGATTCTTTTTTCACGGTGCCTCCTTCGGCATGTGCTTTGGGACCAACAAACTTCTTCGCTACGCTACGGGGGATGCCTGTGCCCTTGGGATCTTTCAGTGCCGCGTACATCAGCCGTTTCTGGGCTTCGGATTTAAGGGGCACTTTGCTTGCTCCGCAGAGTATCTAGCTTGGCTTCGATTCTGTCAAAGCGCTCCAGCAATTCTTTCATGTCCGCACGAAACTCAGACCTCGTGATGTGGTCACGGGCAATCTCTTCCCTGGTCCGGTTAAGCAAAATAGACAATCTATCAAGCTCCTTGAACTTGGCAGACATAAAGAAAGCCACCGCACCAAGCAGCACAGTCAAGACGAGGTTCCACAACACCGTAGCGTCCATAAACCACTCAGCAGTTCCATGCCCGCAGGCTCTTGTTGATACGAGAGTTCGGATCTTTGGCTGTTTTCTCGCTGGTGAGTTTAGCCTTCATCCCCTTCATCCTCTGGCAAAAGGATTTCCTTCTTGCTGCGTCTTTGTCCGTCTTGGGGTTTGGTGCCGGTGGTTTCAGCCCAGGCTTGCCGGGATTAGCCTTATTGTAAGAAGCTCGGCCTTTGGCCGACAGCCCACCCTCGGGGTTCTTACCTTCAGCCCTTTGCCAAGCAGGTGACTTAGCCATATCACGCCCACACACGAAGAGGAGTTACGGGAGTCGGACTCACCACAAACGCATCCAGCTCAGGCGCTGGCCCAATGTTGCGCACGTTGGCGTGGTAGCCCGTGTACGGCAGCGGCTTGTAGTTCTCAGGCACCGGATCAGGCGCAGGCTCGTAGATCGTGCCGATCATGTCCACCGCAGTGAAGCG
>Ga0315901_10006973_pt1 | contig 13438 bp, 17 predicted proteins | sample LakEriMetagenome_10_FD_203761 | JGI IMG/M metagenome (GOLD analysis project Ga0315901, IMG submission 203761) | Freshwater fungal communities from buoy surface, Lake Erie, Ohio, United States - Buoy 2 MA116 | ecosystem: Environmental > Aquatic > Freshwater > Lake | place: USA: Lake Erie, Ohio... | reverse complement strand
GAAATGCGCTATTCACGACAACGTCGGTTTTGGACGGATTGTTCATGGTGAATAATGCGTACTACGATACTTCGTACAAATACGCTTCTACTGGTTACGCTTCTAGATACACACATTATCAGGGTGCGCATCAATGGTTCACCGCCCCATCCGGCACCGCTGGCAACGCCATCACCTTCACGCAAGCCATGACGCTGGATGCGTCGGGGCGGCTGCTGGTGGGAACTGTTACGAGCGGAACTTCTGCCGGTGATGGCATTGTTAAACTTGGAACTCACGGACACTGCATCTCTCAGACCGGAACAAGCATCGCAAGCGGCAGCTTTGTCGACCTTACTATTTCAACTGCTGCGACTGGTTATCAAGGATTCCTGTCTATTGCTAACACTCAAAACTCAAACGCAAATGTAAGAACCCAAACAACATATTCGGTTTTTGGGCGTGGAAGTACCGCAACATTTACGCAGATTGCTACTGCTGACGGACCGACTGGTGGAGCTTCATTTACGGTGACAATTCCTTCTAACGGAGTGATTCGCATAACAAACACATTGGCAACATTTGACACAACAATTTCTGCTCAGTTTTTTGGTGGAACCAGTGCATAGTCATAACATAAACACTAACATGACCATTAAATGGATTATTGAAAACCTTCTGGTCCGTAAGACCGAAGGCTCTCTCACCGATGTCGTAATCACCGCCGACTGGAGGTGCAACGGCTCGCAGGAAAACTACAGCGGCACCTGCTACGGTAGCTGCTCATTCGCTCCGCCGAGTGGTAGCTTCACGCCTTATCCTGACCTCACGCAGGATCAGGTTCTCGGTTGGTGCTACGCCAACGGAGTCGATCAGAGCGCGATTGAGGCGAACGTCTCGCTCCAGATCCAGAACCAGATCAACCCGCCGGTTGTGAGTTTGCCGCTGCCGTGGGTGCCGCCGGTGGAAATCGTCCCGCCGCTCATCGAGCAGAAGGTTCCGAGTTTGGTTGCGAATGATGAGCCTGTCGCTGATGCTCCAGCCGCATGATCAAGATCGAACTCAGCACCGAGCAGGTGAATAGCCTGCTCCAACTCATCGACATCGCCATCAAGGCCGGTGGCTACCAGAACGCCAAGGTCGGCGTTCCTTTGGCCGACATCATCCTCGCAGCAGCTCAACCGAAACCTGAATGAAGAACTGGAAGACAACCGCCGGCGGTGTGGCCGTCCTACTGGCCGCCCTCTCAATCGCCATCAAGCAGGCCATCGCCGGTGACATGGGTGGTGCCATCGCCGCCGCTGTCGGTGGTGCTGGTGCCATGTTCACCGCTCTGAAGGCCCAGGACGCCCAGCAGGAGGGCAAGGAAAAGTGAAGGAAACGCTGCGAGATCTCGGAGTCAATATCGGGCTTCTTGCAGCAGGATTCGCCGGCAGCCTGGTCACTGTGAAGAAGGACGGTCACAAGGACTGGTTCACCACACTGACCTCGCTGCTGGTGGGCACCCTGTCGGCCAACTACCTGACTCCGGTGGTGGTCGACATTTTTGGAATGAAGAACAGCAATACCCAGTATGCCGCGGCGTTCCTGATGGGATTCCTCGGTCTAAACGGTGTGGAGCTGGTCATGGACAGGCTGAAGCTCAAGAAGAAATGAGGCCCGAGACGATCATCAATGTGATCGCCAATGCCGTCCTGGCCGGTGGCGTCTCTGTCTTCATGGTGATGATCTACCGCACCGGCGGCCTGATCGAACGCTGGCCGAAGGCTTCAAGCCTGACCCTCCGGCTGTCACTGGCTGGAACCGCGGCAGGAGCCCTAGGCAACTGCCTGACGCTATCGACACCGCCCGACACCGAGATCGTGATGAATTGCGGCCTGGCCGGGATCTTCGTTTGGGCCGCTATCTTCCACGCCAACCTGATCAAACATGGACCCCCTAGCCAGCCTATCGCAGGGCCTGATGCGTGCAGCCCTCGACAAGCTGCTGGACCAGAAGGATCAAACCTGTGAAGACGGAGCCAAGGACAACTCTCTGGCCGCTCGTCTTCATGCTCGCATTGACGACGCTGGCCTGCGCCCCGACCCGAGTGGTCCTGGTGCCTCCGGGGACTCCGGTGCGCCTGGCCGAGCAGGTAAAGGCTAAGGTCTGGGCGAAGGACTCAACCGGCGCCGTCGTCAAAAGCAGAAACCGCGTGATCATCCCTGAGGGATGGTACGCTTTGCCGAAAGAGTGATGATCAACTACAAGGGCAACAAGTTCTCGGGCTACAACAAGCCCAAGGCAACCCCCGGGGAGTCCAAGAAGTCCGCCGTGCTGGCCAAGGAAAACGGCAAGGTTAAGCTCGTGCGTTTCGGCGACCCGGACATGACCATCAAGAAGCACATCCCGGAGCGCCGGGCCAACTTCCGCGCTCGTCACGGCTGTGATAACCCGGGATCGAAACTCTCGGCCAAGTACTGGTCCTGCAAAGCCTGGTAGCCAATGAGAACCGTCACCTACGACTACGTCCTGCAACGCGCCTGTGAGCTCACTGGGCGCGTTTTCTCAACGCTGACCACCGAGGAGTCCAACTTCTTCCGCACGTTCATCTCAATGAGCTTGCGGAGCGCCTGGGAGTGCTTCGACTGGCCCGAGCAGACGGTCTACCAGCAGGAGTTCTTCGCGCCGACCTATTCCTACTCGGCGACCTACAACGCCGGGGACGTGGTCTACTACAAGGTCGAGGAGAAGTACTACCAGTGGGTCAACGTAAACCCTGGTGTTGGCCAGACACCGACCAGCGGTGGCCCCAATGGTTCGCTCAACTCGATCTATTGGTCTGAGGCGTTGCCCAGCTACGGAAACAATGACGGCGACTGGGACAGTACCACGGCCTACACTCTAGGCCAGATCGTGTTGTACCCGGTGACACAGGAGCACTACCAGGCAACCTCAGTGCCCCCGGTTGGCACCGCGCCCACCAACACCGCCTACTGGGGCATCCTTAACAAGTTCCTGCGCAACATCTCGCAGACCAACAACCCCGACGGCACGACCCGGGCTGTCCCTATCGGCGAGACCTTCTCGGTCTGGCCGGGCGACCCCCGCGTGTCCTGGCGCCAGCAGGAGGCCACCTACACCTTCACCGACGACGGCGTGCTGGTCGGAGATCAGTTGCCCTACGTCTGGCTGGAGTTCCGCAAGACACCTCCCCTGCTCTCGACCGCCGGGGAGGCCAGCGCCTACGCCTTCCCCTACCGCTTCTCGGAGATCTGCGCACTCAAGGCCGCGGGCCAGATGCTGCGGGTCGACGGCAAGATCGACCTGGGCAACCAGTTCTTGGAGTTAGGGGAGGTTGAGCTCACCAAGGAGATCGACAAGGTGGCGCTGCAGGAGAAATATGTGCGCCAGATAATCGTGCCGTCCCGGTGATATGCCTGACCTGCCTCAAATCGGTGGAATCGACGATGGATTCGTTGGAGTGGTATCGCGCATTGACCCTGCGCTGATTCCGGCCTCCTACGTTTCCAACGCCGTTAACCGACGATTCGAGGACCAGGTCATCAAGAACCGATGGGGCATCGTGCAGCCCAAGTGGGGCGGTCGCTGGTCGAATGGATCACGCATCGTCACGCTGACCGCCGGCTCCTCGGTAGGTGTGCCCGTCTCCGGCACCCAGATCCCGGCAAACTCTCAGGTGGTTTGCGACGTCGACGCCAACACCCAGATCTTTTCCAACGGCACGCTCTGTACGCTGGACGACAACACCAACGCTACCTTCAGCACTGCAGCGTTCAGTTTCTCACCGTCGCCCGCCAACAAGACGGTTCAGTTCTACGGCTCGACCGCTCCCTTTGAGGAGATCTTAGGCGTCCTGCCTTACCGCGACCCGGACACCGGGGCCAACGCGCTCCTGGTGGCAGTCAACGAGGCCCGGGCCTCCGACGGCGGTCAGGGCAAGGTCTGGTGCATCCGGCCCAACCAGTCGCCCGTGGAAGTGCCCATGAACGGGCACGACATCTACCTCCCGGTGCGCCTCATTCAGGCCACCAACGGCGTGGTCATGCTGCGCCCGGGCAACGCCCGCTACTACTTCGATAGCGTCATCGGCATCGTCTACGACTCCATCGACACCGAGGGCAACGATGCAATCCTGTGCGAAAGCGGTGCCCTGCTTTCTCAAGAGGTATCCACTGAAGTCACCTTGAACGTGGTGCCCGATCTGGCCACCGGAGACATCGTGAATGTCGGCCAGGTTGGCAGTGCTGCTCCCCTCTGGAATGCGTCCCTCGGCTCTGGCCAGGGCTTTCAGCTCTACGTCAACGTGGTTAATCAGGAGATCTCGCTGCACCTGACTCTCGCTGATGCCCGGGCCAAGACCAACTCGCTGGCACTGAACCCGGAGAACAACGCCCGCTACTACATCGAGCTGGCCAGCAATACGACCGGCTACGACCTGGCGCAGGACATCGTCAACAACCTGAACGACGGGATGCCGATCCTGATGCAGAGCACGGCAACCAACCCGTCTGCGCTCGACGCCGGGTTCGATCGCATCCCGTCCACTCTTTCGATCAACAGCTCAGACGCTACCGCGGACACCATAGCGGTCTTCAACCACAACTTCATCCCGGGCGATCAGGTCACGCTGACCAACATTGAAAACGGTGGGGCCAACGTTACCAACAAGATCTACTACGTCTACCCGGTCGACAACAACACGCTGCGCCTGTTCTCGGGCACGACCGAGGAGACCGACTCGCTGAACGACGCCAATCGGGCAGTCATACAGCTCACGACCAGTGGCACGTCGCCAAACATCTCAATCATCGACGTCGTTATCCTTAACCAGGGCTCCGGCTACCTCTCGGCCCCGGTGATCACGGTCTCCGGCACATCCAGTGTGGCCGCAAGCCTGACCACTACCGTCACCGACGGCATCGTCAGCGCAGTCACCATCGTCAATCCGGGCGTCTATTCAACGACCCCCACTGCCACGGTGGCCATGCCTTCGACCCTGGTGGATGTCACCACGTCCAACATCACCGGCAGCATCAAGCGCTCGAGTGCTTCCGGTTCCTCGGTGCCCCCGGGCCGCGAGGGCCTGTACTTCCAGAACCGCCTGCTGCTGCTCTACGGCAACGACTACCTGGCCGTCTCCGACGTGCTGGACCCGCTGCACTATTCGCCCATCTTAAATGAGTTCAAATTGAACACCGGGTCGAACGACAAGGTGATCGCTTTGTACCCGTTCAACGCCACCACGTTGCTGGTATTCAAGGAGCGCTCGGTGCTGGCCGTGGAGAACCTCTACGGCGACCTGTCCACCACCCGTCTGACCGAAATCACTCGAGAGTTCGGCTGTGTCTCGCAGTCATCCATCGCGGGCACTGGGTCCGACGTCATCTTCCTGTCGCAGCGCGGCATCATCAGCCTGCGGCAGACCGAGTTCGGCATCAGCCAGTCGGTGGTGGTGCCGTTGTCCGACCAGATCCAGAACATCGTCGACGACATCGACCAGGCCTACTGGGGCAACACCTGCGCAACCTATTTCGCCAACCGCTACATCCTGAGCGTGCCGGTCGAGGGCGGTGACGGCACCAACCAGCGCACGCTGGTCTACAACTTCTTAAACAAGGCCTGGGAAGGCTACTGGGAGGGCTCGTTGCTCGTTCCGAAGTACTGGTGCCGCGTGATCGTGGCAGGCACCGACACGCTGTGCTGGGCCGACCAGAGCGGCCTGATCCATCAGTTCGACCCGCTAGGGCTTGTGGACGTAGACCGCACCGGCGTGCTGACCCAGATCAGCACCGAGGTTCGCTTCCGCGGCTACACCGGGGAGGACAACGTCGATCACAAGCAGTGGACCGACATCCAGTTCGAGTTGGGCAACTGGAACACCCGCTATTCCATCACCGCGCAGTTCGACGGCGTGAACGAGTCCTACGTGGTTGCCACCGACCAGACCAAGGATCGCACGGTCTACTACACCTACGGCAGCGGCACCTACAACACCAACAACACCGCCGACAACTTCCTGGCCCCGTACCGCGAGGACTACTCGGTGACCACCCAGTTCCGCACCGGCAACAACGGGTGGAAGGCCGGCCTGCATCAGTTCTTTAGCCACAAGGCCCGCCTGCGCAAGCACTCGGCCTCTGTGCAGCCCCTGATCACCACCGACCAGGGCTCCCTCGACATCTACAGCGCCAAGGTCATCGGTATCGCATTCCGACTATACGGCAAGAACGACGTCTAAAACACCATGCCACTCTTCGTAAACGTCACCCCAGGCACCACGATCAGCCCGACGACCACGCTGTCGGCCTCGACGCTCAACCTCCTTGGCACGCCCACGGTCAACATCACGGGCACCATCGACGGCGGCACGCTGACCATCGGTGCCAACTCGGTGAACACCTCGGCAATCCAAGATCTGTCTGTCATCACCAGCAAGATCGCCGACAACGCTGTCACCAACGCCAAGCTGGCGACGATGCCGGCCAACACGATCAAGGGCAACAACACCGGGTCGACCGCAACCGCATTGGACCTGACGGTAGCCAACGTCAAGACCATGCTCTCCTTGGTGCCCGACGAGGTCACCATCGAGACCAGCGGCACAAACATCCGGCTGAAGGACAACTCGGTCACATCGGCCAAGCTATCCACGGCCCCGCAGGCCAGCAGTTCGGCCACGCCATCCGTCAACGTCGGCACCAGTCTCACCTGGAACCTGACGCCGACAGCCAATGTCACCGCTGACATCCTCTTTGGCGCCAATGACGACGGCAAGACCGTCCTGGTGAAGGTGAAGCAGGATGCGACCGGAAACCTGACAGCAGCCTTCACCGCAACCGGAAAGACTATCCGCTGGCAGGGTGGCTCGCCGCCCAGCCCGTTGTTGACCACAGGTGCAAACAAAGCCGATCTCTTTGTGTTCGCCTGCATTGGAGCCAACGTCTACGCAAAGCAAATCGCCAACTTCGACGCCTAATGCATGACGCTTGGTTCAGCACTGGAGCACCCGTTCCAACAGGAACGGTTCAGTGTATTTTTGTTGTCCCGCCCAACACGCAGACAGATCCGAATGCGGGTGGGGATTACGTTATCAACCCGTCAGGAACGGTATTTACAGCACAGGATATTTATCAGCGACCAATACCTGCGACGACTACTCTGAAGATTCAGGTGGTTGAGAACAATCAAGGTTCCACCATCACCAACCCAATCACAAACACTGCTGCATTCTACACCTACACCGGGCCATTCACGCTCATCCAAGCGCTGCCCAGTGCGACGGTTGGGCCATCATACCTGATGGCGAGCCGGGCGTTTGACACAGTAACAGGAGACGGTATCCAGACCCCGGAACCGCAGCAGTGGAACACCGTCCCAAACAACCCTGAATCTTGATCCCGCAGATCACAGACTACCTTCTGGCCAAGGTGCCCGACAGCTTCGCGGGATGGACCCGCGAGGCAGTCGAGGACTACGTGATGTTCCACGCGGAGCAGGGCACGCTCAAGATCGCCTGCCAGGACGACCACGTGGTGGCTGTGCTCGTAGGCTGGCGCCAGACGGGCCCGGAGCCCCAGGCCTGGTCCTGGCAGCCCAACGACCCCAATGGCGACCATTGGTACTGGCACCAGTTCGCTGCCGACTGCGCGGTATTCGCCATGGCAGTGGCGGCTAAGTTCTTTCACGACCGACCGGAGGCTGCAATCCTCCCGGCCATCGGCTATCGCAACGGCAAACTGACCACCTACAAGAAAGGCTCGATGCCGATCTACAAGGTGGCTCACAAAAAATATGGCATCAGTTGAAGCACCAGCACCGCGGAATTACGCGGCAGAAACCCGAGACACGCTTCAAGCCCAGCTTGATCTAGCGCCGCAAAAGTATGCCGCCGAGGCCCAGTTCGCGCCGAAATATCAGGCGCTGCAGCTTGGGCTTCTTAAGGAGGCCACGCCCGAGCTCCTGGCTCTCTACAAGGAGCAGATCGCGCCCACCATGGGCGAGGTCGAGGCAGCCGCCCGTTCCCGCTCGCGTGCTGGTGACATCGCGGACATTTCAGCTCTCGGTCCTCAGGCACGCGCCGCCATCAAGGCCGCGTCACCGGAGCAGGCCGCTCTCGCCGACACTCTCACAGCCCAAGCCCAATCCGGTCTGGCTGCAGGCTCCCGTTTGACGCCGGAGCAACAGCGCATGGTTGAGCAGCAGACGCGCTCTGGTCTGGCTGCCCGCGGGCTGGCCCAAGGGCCGTCCGGTGCCTTGCAGGAGGCTGTACGCTCACAGATGGCCGGTGCCGGCCTCCAACAGCAGCGCCAACAGCAAGCAATGGGTGCTCTCGGGGCTTCCCAGGGTGTGTACGGTGACGTGTTCCAGCAGGTCTTGGGAAGGCCTTCCCAGGCATTCGCCGGCTCCCAGAGTTTCCTTGGGCAGGCGCAGGGCTTCAATCCGGGCCAGCTCTTCAACCCCGAGTCGCAGTACGCTGCCAACATCATGTCCGGCAATCAGCAGTCCCAGCTTGCCGCACGTACTGCTTCCGCCGCAAACACCACCGCGCTGATTGGCGCCGGTATGTCCGCTGCATCCAGCCTATGAACTACGGATACCAGCAGCCCGGTGGAATGATGCAGGGCTACGCACCCCAGCCGCCAATGATGCCTGGCAGTGGGTACGGTGCGCCCATGATGACCAACTTCCAGAACACCACCGCGGATGTGGAAGCCCAGCGCAAGCGCCTGAAGGCCCTCGGGTTGGACGACACGATGATCGACGATGCCCTGTCGTTTAAGCAGGGTCTCTTCGAGAAGCGCGACGAGATGCAGGACAAGGCCTTGGAGGCCATTGGAGGCGGGATCAAGGCTGCGGGCAGCAATATCACCGGGGCAGCGTCTGCTGCAGGTGCTGGCCTCAAAGGCCTCGCGTCCTCTTTGTGATCATCAAGTTCCAGAGATGCACAGGAATCAGGCTCTTTCGGTTGTTCCGATGGCAGCTTGAGGTCTGGTTTTGTCCCGCTGGAGAACTGATCCCGTCGCACTCCCACAGCCAGTTCGACTCCCGGATCATCCACATCCTCGGGACAATGCGCTGGATGATGGGAAACAAGTCCAAGCACGTCACAAGCTATCACTGCGGATGGTCTAAACCAGTCCCGGCCGGCGTGCAGCACAGTGCCATCGCGCTGTCGTTCTCGGTGTTCGCCAATCTTGAGCGGTGGAGCGGCAACCCAACCTCTGCGGCAGTCGACTTCAATCCGGCATGAACAAGCTAGGCCAGCTCTACTTCGATGCCGCTGGAGGCAACCACAACGCCGTGGTGTTCATCACGGCCTTCCATGCCTACTGCCATGCCATCGACGACCTGGTCGACGGTGACGTGCCGTTCACCCCTGAGGCGTTCCTGGATGTGATGATGCAGGCCAACAGCCTGTACTCGACCCCGTTCTACATCGACAACTGGTTCCGGCTGCAGCCCGTCATCGCGCAGATCACCAGCACCTACGCCGACTCGGTCGCGTGGGAAAAGGCCGACGAGGAATGGAAGCGTCAGACAGCAGATGTCCTACGGCTCTGCGGCAACGACATGATCCTCCAAGTGGCCTGGATTATCGGTGGCTACAAGCACATGAGGGCTATCAGCTTGAAACTGCGCGAGTTCGCGTACCATTCTCAACACAGCTAATTCTATGGCAACTTACGGCTACTCCACACCATACACGGGCCGCGGAGACGGCGGTCCTCTTCCTCCGGGATACATGGAGGCCGCAACCGCTCCGGGCCGCAACCTGGCCATGGGCATCGCTGCCATGGGGCAGGGACTGGGCAAAGCCATTGAGCAGTACCGCACCAAGAAGGCCGAGACCGAGGCTGCCACACAGAGCTGGGAGACCGTCTCCGGGCTCATGCAGCAGCAGCTCTCAAGCGACCCCAAGTACCTGGCCATCCAGCAGTACATGGAGACCGGAGCGCTGCCCCAAGGCGTCTCTGAACAGGACATTCCGCGCTACACCCAGCAGGTGCAGGCCGACCGGGAGATGCTCAATAAGTTCTCGGCTCTCGGTGAGAAGTTCCCGGACATGAGCCTGGCCAAGAAGAAGGCAGCGCTCGGGGACGCCGTAATGGTACTGAACCAGTACCGGACGGATCAGCAGAACGAGGTGCGTGATGCAGCGGCCAGGCAGCAGTTGGCTGCAGGTGCGTTGCAGTTGGCTAAGGCTCAACGAGAGGAGGCTGCTGCTCCGTATTTCACGCAGGCATTGATGGACTTGTATGCGCGTCAACCGGGACAAGGCCCGACCGCTCCGTATGCGGACGTTACTCAGGAGGTAATGGACAAGTACGGCAGCAAGCTGACTCAAGAGCAGGTGCAGGCGCTAATCCCGCTCACGCGCAGGATGGGGCAGACGCTACCTGCTAACCTGGTTCCTATTGGCGCCAAGATGGGACCGAGTGGCATTGAAACCGAATACGGAGCGCCGCCGGTTGTGACATCCACACCGATACCGGGAACTAATTTGGTTCAGCCCATGGTTGGTCCAAAAGCATCTGGATCGCCAGTGCCAGCTTCTCCGAAAATACAGTCGAAGATTGACGAGCTTCCTGAAGAAAAGCAGAAGTGGGCAAACGATACGTTGAATAAACTCAGGGAAAACAAACCGTTTGCTGATCTGGAATCTCGTGCAAGTGAGTTTGCAGCTCTTCAACAAATCGCCGCAAAGGAAAACCCAAGTCCTGCTGACGATATTGCGTTGATCATTCGATTCAACAAAACGATGGACCCTGCAGGTGCTGTGCTTGAGGGCGAGTTCAAGCGTAGTGTTGAAAGTGGGTCAGTTACTGAACGTGTTCGTCAACTATACGACTACTACACTCAAGGAAGTAGGCTCACGCCTGCAATGCGGAAAGACATAGTTAATTCCGCGAAGTCAATTGTTGACGCATATGTTCCATCTGTTGCTGGACGCATCAACGATGAGATAGTGGCTGCAAAATATAGAGGTGTTCCTGAAGACGCTGTCATCCCTGACAGTATGTTGAACTTCCTTAAAACTAAGGGAAACCTGCCTTCATTAAACAAGCCACAAGATTCAATCCAAGAAGGTCAGACAAGCGGAGGGGTCAAGTACAAGGTATTAAATAAATAAACTATGCCAATCGTCGTTGAGGTTCCAAACAGGGGGAGCATTGAGTTTGATGACGGTGCAACCGACGCTGACATAGAAGCAATTGTATCCAAGGAGTTCCCTCCGACCCCGGACGACTCCTACAACAAGGTGCTGCAGTTTCAAGCAGCGCAGACCGACTACACGCCCAGCAAGCAGGAGTTCCTCGACTACCTGAAGGTCTCCAAGACCAAGCCTCTGCTTGGCGAGAAGCCTCTGGAGACTATTGGCACCGCTGCCGCCCAGACCGCTGTGGACATCGCCACGATGCCTTACAAGCTGGGCGAAGCTATCGGGCAGTACATCGACCCACAGGAAGGCATAATGCCGACCGATGTGGCTTTAGGCACCGCGGCTGAGATTGCAGTGCAGTCCCGCCTAAAGGGCGAAAGCATGGCCCGCGGCGCCTACGATGTCGCACTGAGCAATCTGGAGAAGCTGACAGGCAAGCTACGCAGCGACGATGATCGCTACGAGGCCTTCCTGGCGACTTCCGAGATCAAGCGCCAGTTGGCCCGTGCCAATGCGCCGGAAGAAGAGCGCGTGCCTGCTGCCCAGGAGTTCCTGCAGGCCTACAACATCCCGCAAGAAGCTATCAGCCAGCCAGGACTTGAGGTTGGTGGGTTTGCTGCCGACCCGTCATCCATTGCCTTTGCCGGCGGTGGAAAGGCGGCGTCAATGCTGCTTCAACGTGCTGCTCCTCTAATCCCCAGGGCAGGTGCTGCACTGCAGCGCGGTGGCGAACGCATCACGGCATTAGGCCGGGCTCCCGAGACTGGTGCCGGCGCCTTTGCGGCCAGAGTCACCGGATCTCCGCAGATGGGCCAGGCCGTGCAGGAGGCAATCGCCAGGGGCACGACCGGCGTGGCCCTCGGTGAGGCTGCAGGCCTTCCGATCACTGCCCAGTTGAACGTCCCGGGTCTTGGCACTGCTTCCCGAATCATTGGTGGCACCAAGGCTCTAGGAGGCACCATGGAGACGCTTGGAGAGGCTGGGGCTATCTCGGGTGGCCAGGCGCTTACTCCGATTCAGAGAGGTCTTCTAGGCGCAGGGGAACGCATTGCAGCGGCTGAAGGTGCTTCTGCTGGTGCCCGTGCTTTCGGCACAGCGCTGGCCCGTTCAGGCCTGGAGACCCCGATCAAGACCACCGCATCAATCCTCATCCCGGCTGCCGGTGCTGCCGTTGGTGGCGGTTTACTGGCAGGGCTGACTGGCGAAGAGGGTGAAGCGGTTGCCGCGGCTGTCGGCAGCGGTCTTGCCTTTGGTGGCATCGACGCTGGGTTTAGGTTAGCAAAGGCAGCGTCCTCCGATGCGCTCAACGCAAACCGAGTCAAACGCACCGCGGTCGACGATCTGAACACCCGGCCCACCGAGGTTCAGTTCACCTACATCGACCCAACTACCGGGGCTGAGCAGCTTTCCACGATCAAGGACTCCGAGGCTCGGGCCAAGCTCTACGCTGGCCTGGACAACAAACAGCTTACCAAGGCCCTCTCCGAGGTCGCTGGTGCTGAGAACAGCGGCGTCGAGGTGATCTTCCATGGAGATGGTGATGCCGTCCCGACCTCGCTGCAGTCGGTCAACTACGCCGGCGTGTCTATCGGCCCGGACAACATCAAGAGCGGCAAGCCGACGATTCTGATCAACGTCGACCGTGCGAAACCCGAGACGCTGCCGCATGAGATCCTGCACGCCCGCATTACCGGGGACGTGGTCAGCCGGCTCGGTTCCCAGGTGATCGAGACCTCGGCACAGTCGCCCGAGTTCCAACGGCAGTTCACCGACTTCGCCAACCGCTACGCAGACAAGCTGCAGGCCAGCGGTGCTCCGATTGTTGCCGACCGTATCCGCACCGAGCTGCGTGATGCCTTCGATCCGGCACTGCAGCGTGCCCAGCGCATCGAGCAACTCAAGCGGATGACCGATGAGTTCGCTGCGTACTACACGCAGGAGTTCCTCAAAGGCAAAGATCCCAAGACGCTGCTGCCTGGACGCATACCGTCCTTCTTTGAGCTGGCCTTCAACAACGCCAAGGAGGCTGTCTCCGAGCGGTTTACCAGGCAGGCGCTGCAGAACGGCTTCGACCCGGTTGCTCGGACTTTCTACGACGCCAACGGCAAGCGCATCAAGATCCCGTGGATGGAGGACGCCATCAAGAACCTGGTGACGCCCAAGGAAGGCTACGAGCCCACCGAGCAGAGGGTGGACATCAACAAGCTCACGCAGGCGCAGCAGAATGCGGTGATCATGGCCCGGGGCTACTCGGACCTGTTTATGACAGGCCCGGATGGCAGCATCATCCGACCG
>Ga0315901_10006972_pt1 | contig 13440 bp, 10 predicted proteins | sample LakEriMetagenome_10_FD_203761 | JGI IMG/M metagenome (GOLD analysis project Ga0315901, IMG submission 203761) | Freshwater fungal communities from buoy surface, Lake Erie, Ohio, United States - Buoy 2 MA116 | ecosystem: Environmental > Aquatic > Freshwater > Lake | place: USA: Lake Erie, Ohio... | reverse complement strand
AGTCTAGTGCCCAAGCCATTCCATCCAAAATATCGGATTCTGACGCAACAAATTCAGTAGCACCGGTGGCCAGCATTACTCGGGACAAAACTAGTGATCCTGCTGCGATTACATCAACGCGGCCGGGATGCATATAACCAAGTGCTGCTATTTCTTCGCGTGACATAAGTGCGAACATTTGTGCAATTTCAATTACTTTTGCCGCAGGAATTCTAGATAAATGAATTGCATGTCGATCATATTCGCTAAGTCCTAGTGCAGCTGCGGCAACTGTTGTTGCAGTGCCCGCTACTGCAATTAAAGTCTTAGCTTCTTTGATTGGCACTATATAAGCAGCTTCGGCAATTGCATCATCAATATCTTGAATGGCTTTCTGCACAGCTAATGGATCTTGTGGTGCCTTATTTAGGTGGCGCTCGGACATGCGAACGCAGCCAATATTTACCGACTTTGCATATTTAACTTCGGAATCACCAAGAACAAATTCAGTAGATCCGCCGCCGATATCAACAACGAGATATGGAGATTCGGTGTGGGTTAGACCTTTTGTGGCGCCGATAAACGAAAGTTCGGCTTCTTCAGTACCGGGAATAACTTCTGGTTCGATTCCGAGAATTTCACGAACGCCATCGATAAATAATTCACGGTTGCTGGCATCTCTGGTTGCTGATGTGGCGCAGAAGCGAATCTTTTCGACGCCTTTACTTGCAATGATTTCAGCATATCTTCTTGTGGCGGTGAGTGTGCGCTCGATAGCTTCTGGATCAAATTTTCCGGTGGCATCGACGCCTTGGCCAAGTCGCACAATCTCCATCTCGCGAGTAATTTCTTGAAAGTTATCGCCAGTGATATCCGCAATTAGAAGTCGGATGGAATTTGTTCCACAATCTATTGCTGCTACACGGGTCATTTACTTTCCTCTGTTATTGCTTCGCATGAATCATTGAGCCACCATTTTGGTAGCGCTGCTAGTGCTTCATCGCCAAGGGGATTTACTCCGGGTCCGGCGCTTAGGGAATGAGCAACAAGTGAGTGTAAACATTTAACTCGATCTGGCATACCACCAGCTGTGATTCCTTTTACTTCTGGGACATCCATTCCTAATTCATTTCGTGCACCTTGATATTGCTCGTGCGCTTTTTGATATGCACCTGCTAAATCTTTATCTGTGCCCAGGCGTTCTTGCATTTCGGCCATCATGCCGGTTGTTTCGAGAGTTGAAATCGCGCCAGTCAACTTGGGACAAGTTGCGTAGTAAAAAGTTGGAAATGGTGTGCCATCAGAAAGTCTTGGCGGCGTTGCAACAACTGCAGGTTTGCCGCAAGGACAACGATAAGAAATTGCGTGGACATCTCTTGGTGTGCGACCGAGTTGAACTTGGATTACATCTAGATCTTCTTGAGTTGCCTTTTCGCTCATTTATTCACATTCGTTGTTGTTATTGATGCGATTAAGCGGCCATACCAAGGAAGACCATTTGGAATTAGTGTTGAAATTGGAGCTGCTGGACCGTTGGCTTCTTCTTCAGATTTAGGTGCATCTAAAACTATATATTGGCGCTCACCAGGAAATACAAAGTGCAATCTTTGGCGGGCTTGGGTTGCAACATATTCTGGATCGTTCCACTTTGCCAATTCTTCGCGTGCTTTTTCTAAAGCGTTGTTGCTGTCATTAACCTGCGCGCGCAATGAATTGATTTGTGCGCGTTGGGTAAAGTAATCCTGTAGTGGTGGAGCCAACGTGATGGCTAAAATGAAAGCAACAGTTACAACCACTAACCAGCGGGCGGATGTGCTTCTTTTTTTAACCATTGCAATTAAAGATTAGCCCTTGAAGCGAGGAAATGCTTCGCGGCCGGCATAAAGTGCAGAATCGCTCAGCTCTTCTTCGATGCGTAGAAGTTGGTTGTATTTTGCAACTCGCTCGCTACGTGCAGGTGCACCAGTTTTAATCTGGCCACATTCAAGTGCGACAGCTAAATCTGCAATTGTTGTGTCTTCGGTTTCACCGGAACGGTGGCTCATCATTGAACGATATCCACTGCGATGTGCAAGTGAGACAGCGTCGATAGTTTCAGTGAGTGTTCCGATTTGATTTACCTTAACAAGAAGTGCATTTGCTGTGCCAAGTCCGATGCCCTTTGCCAGGCGCTCTGGATTTGTAACGAATAGATCGTCGCCAACTATCTGAATCTTTGAACCAAGTTGTGCTGTCATCTTGGCCCAGCCATCCCAGTCATCTTCATCAAGTGGATCTTCGATTGAAACGATGGGATATGAAGCTACTAAATCAGCGTAGTAAGCAATCATTTCATCTGCTGAACGCTTATTGCCTTCGAAGGAATACTTACCATCTTTATGGAATTCAGTTGCAGCAACATCCATCGCAAGTGCGATGTCTTTGCCAGGCTTGAAACCAGCAGCTGTAACTGCTTCAAGAATTAGATCAAGTGCTGCGCGGTTTGAATCTAGATTTGGTGCAAAGCCACCTTCGTCGCCAATACTTGTTGCAAGGCCGCGTTGTTTTAATACTGACTTAAGGCTGTGATAAATCTCGGCGCCCCAGCGAAGTGATTCACTAAATGATTCGGCGCCAATTGGGGCAACCATGAATTCTTGGATATCAACATTGGTATCTGCATGTGCGCCACCGTTAAGGATGTTCATCATCGGGACTGGAAGTGTGTGCGCAGTTGGTCCACCGATGTAGCGGAAGAAAGATAGATCTGCAGATTCAGCTGCAGCGCGTGCTACTGAAAGTGAGACACCAAGAATTGCATTTGCACCAAGGCGGCTCTTATTTTTTGTGCCATCAAGTGCAATCATCTCTTCATCAATTAAACGTTGGTCTTGGGCATCGAATCCAGAAACTGCTGGCGCGATTTCATCGTTAACAAATTCAACGGCCTTTAAAACACCTTTACCGAGATAGCGCTTGCCACCATCGCGAAGTTCGGCTGCTTCAAATGCACCAGTAGATGCACCGCTTGGAACTGCAGCGCGAGCACTTGAACCATCTTCGAGAACAACTTCGACCTCAACTGTTGGGTTTCCGCGAGAATCTAAAATTTCGCGGGCGTGAACTGCCTCGATAAGTGCCATGATGCTCCTCTATTTTCTGCTAATTCTAACTTGTTATGAGTTGCTATCTTGCTTCATATTTCTTTATTTGCTCGATGTAGCCCTTGATTGCCGAGCGCAGGGCTGCTTCGGGATCGATATCTAGTGCAAGTGCCTGGTCGAGAATCCCGAGAAGCGCCTGACCTAATTCTTTCTCGGTAGTCCCGGGTGATAATTTGAGTGGATGCTCAATTGCAATTTGATGGCCATATTTCTGAGCCCGATAAATCAATTTAGTTGCAAGTGCCAGAGCTGGTTGACCAAGTGGAACACCTTGCGTTGCTGAAGTCCGCCCCTTTTCTGCAGCTTTCTGCGCCTCCCAATTCTCTAAAACTTCTGCGCTACCTGAAACTTTTGTGTCAGAAAAAACATGTGGATGTCTGCGAACTAGTTTTTCGGCGACCGTTTTTGCCACATCTTCAACGCTAAAGGGGTCTGTTGGATGTTCTTCGGCCATTCGAGCATGAAAGAAAACTTGAAGTAATACATCGCCAAGTTCTTCCCGCATTGCAGCGCGATCATTCTCTTCTACCGCTTCAATAAATTCGTAGGACTCTTCCAATAAATATTTCAGAAGTGATTCATGGCTCTGCTCAGCATCCCAAGGGCAACCCCCCGGAGATCTGAGTTGATTCATTACTTCACGTAACGCTTCAAGTTGTGAAGTTGAATCTGGCATTGCGTCTACTTCTTTACAGTTGCGTTATCTGCAATCGGAGCAATGTTGCCGCTCTCATAATCCCAAACACCGTAGCGTGGATTAATCTCGACTTTCAACTCCTTGGCCATACCAATAATTAAATTCTGGATACCGCTGCCATCGGTGCTTGTGTCACCATTTGCTATTAGAGCTTCTCCTAATTTTTCAGCAAGCAGAACCGTACGGATGTAACGTTCAAAATCGCTAGGTGCAATCTGGGCTCCGACAAGTGAGAAAGCCAGGCGATCTTCGCCACCAATTTGCTTAATAATATCTGCGCGACGTGCTGCGATTTCAGCACCAGTAATTTTAATGTTTATTCTCGCTGCAAGTTCATCGAATAGGACTGAAATAATATGGAATCGAACTGCATTTACATTTAGCTCTTCATCAACAGCAAGAGTTAAACCGGTGGTTTCGACTTTACTGCGCTCTTTAACTATCTCGCCAACTGTTCCTTGCACCGTTGAAATTGGGATAACTGTCTTTCCAATAGTCACTGCTGAATTTGTGCTTGAACAACCAGTTACAAAAAGAAGTAATCCGGCACCAAGCACTGCAACTATTTTCTTAACGTTATTCACAAAATCCCCGTTCACTTATCTTCAATTTTTAACTTAGCTTCTTTATTGGTGCAACGATTGAGGTTAGAACTTCGATCGTCCAAGGCAGAACTGAAGTATCCACTATCTCCCCGCCTGCAATCCAATTGGGGGCGCTGGTTCGCGCAACTAATACGCTTGAAGTGGCCACTTTCACGATTGAACCAGGATAAATTCGGTTCAATCTCATGATTGCCGAATCCGGCAGAGTCAATGGGGCCAATCGCAAGAATTTACCTTGGAGAACAACTTCGGTTAATCCAAAACTCTTTGCCAAGGTTCGAAGGTGCGCAACAGACAATAAGTTCAGCGCATCTTCTGGCAACTCGCCAAAGCGATCAATAAGTTCAGCTTGAATCGCATCTAACTCTTCCGAGTTCTGGGCATCAGCCATTCTGCGATAAACATCTAGGCGCAATCTTTCCGAGGCCAAGTATTCAACTGGAATGTGCGCAGTGATCGGAAGTTCTACCTTGCACTCTTTAAATTTACCTTCATCTTCATTCTGTGGAACAAAGCCAGTCTTAAATTCTTCAACTGCTTCCCCAACCATTCGCATATATAAGTCGAAGCCAACTTCTGCGATGTGGCCAGATTGTTCGCCGCCAAGCAAATTACCAGCACCACGGATTTCCAAATCCTTAAGTGCAACCTGCATGCCAGAACCTAAATCCGTATTTGTAGCAATCGTTGTAAGTCGATCGTGTGCAACTTCGGTAAGTGGCTTATCTGCGTTGTATAGAAAGTAGGCATATGCCCGTTCTCTAGAACGCCCAACGCGTCCTCGAAGTTGGTGCAACTGTGAAAGCCCAAAGGTGTCGGCGCGATCAACGATTAAAGTATTTGCATTTGGAATATCAATTCCACTTTCAATTATTGTTGTGCAGACCAAAATATCGAAATCTCGCTCCCAGAATCCGAGAATCGCATCTTCAAGTTCGCGCTCACCCATCTGACCATGTGCAACCCTGATCCGAGCTTCTGGAACTAATTTTCTTAGTCGTTCGACAACGCCATCAATGCTCTCTACTCGATTGTGGATATAAAAGATTTGGCCATCACGCAATAATTCTCGGTGAATTGCCGCGGTTACTTGTTTGTCATCATATGGTCCAACATAAGTTAGAACTGGATGTCGCTCTTCTGGGGGTGTAGTTATGTTCGACATTTCCCGGATGCCAGTAATTGCCATCTCTAAAGTCCTTGGAATCGGGGTCGCTGACATCGAGAGCACATCTACATTGGTTCGGGTCTTCTTAAGTTCTTCCTTATGTTCAACGCCAAAACGTTGCTCTTCATCAACAATCACTAGCCCTAAATCTCGAAACTCGACATCCTTCGAGAGCAGTCGATGAGTTCCGATTACAACATCAACTGAACCGGTCTTAATCCCCTCAAGAATTTCGCGACCTTCTTTTGGAGTGTTAAATCTCGATAGGCCAGCAACCTTTACCGGAAAACCGGTGTATCTATTATTGAAAGTTGTTAAGTGCTGCTGCACCAAAAGCGTTGTCGGAACCAACACCGCAACTTGTTTTCCATCTTGCACTGCTTTAAATGCGGCACGAATTGCAATTTCAGTTTTGCCATATCCAACATCGCCACAAACAATGCGATCCATTGGATGCGATTTCTCCATATCAGCTTTAACTTCTTCAATTGTTGCAAGTTGATCAGTTGTTTCAACATACGAGAACGCAGATTCGAGTTCACCTTGCCAAGCAGTGTCTGGTGAGAATGCATATCCAGGTGCGCTCATTCGCGCGGCATAAAGTTGAATCAATTCTGCAGCGATTTGTTTAACGGCCTTGCGGGCGCGACGCTTTGTGTTCTGCCAATCCGATCCACCAATACGATTTACTGAAGGGGCTTCGCCACCAACATATCGGGTTATTTGCTCCAAGGTATCGGTTGGAACAAATAATCTATCTGCAGGTTGGCCGCGCTTTGATGCCGCGTATTCGATTACTAAATATTCACGCGAGATGCCAGAAACTGTGCGGTTTACTAACTCTAAATACTTTCCGACCCCGTGCTGTTCATGAACTACATAATCTCCAGGTCGCAATTCAATTGGATCAATTGCCTTCTTTCTTCGCGAAGGCATTCGAGCTTGGTCTTTGCTAGATGTCCGTTGCCCAGAAATATCTTTCTCGGTAATCAGAGCGAACTTAATACTGTGATTAATGAAACCATGTTCAATGGAACTAGTGACTGCTTTAACGCCATCTAATTCAGATTCACGGAAGAGCGCTTGATAACGCTCAAGAATGCCGGCGCCGCTTGCACTAAAGAGAATTTGATAGCCATTTGCTAGCCAATTTTCGATATCTGCAATTGCGGCCTCTAACTTGCCACTATAAATAGGGATTTCTAGAAAATCATCTAAAGCCCCAGCGTTAGCTAAATCATCAGGGTTCTGGGTATATGGATTTAGCGACCACAACATCAACTTCGCGTCAGTGATTTTCGATTGCACTTCATCAAATGTTGAATAGCCGCCACTGGAAATTACTCCGGTGAGATCGATAGGGGCGCCCGTCCCGAAAGCTGCATTCGACCACGATGCTTCTAGAAATTCTTGATTGGTTGCTACTAGATCTGCAGCTCGAGATTTAATTCGCGGCTGGTCAATTATGACTACCTGAAAATTTGGTGGCAAGAATTCAATTATATTTTTGAACTCTGGTTTGAGCAAAGCACCAATCGATTCCATTCCTTCGACACAAATACCCTCACTTATCTTGCTTGCCATCTCAGTAAGTTGTGGGAATTCTGCTGAAAGATAACGTGCCTTCTCTTTCACATCTTCAGATATCAAAAGTTCTCGGCCAGGATAAATAATTACTTCACTTTTAATTGCCTCATATGTTCGCTGATCTGAAACTTGAAAATACTGAATATCTTCGATTGTGTCGCCAAAGAAATCTAAGCGAATTGGATGTTCATAATCCGATGGAAATAAATCAAGGATTCCACCGCGAACTGCAAAGTCTCCACGTTTTTCTACCAGGTCAGTTCTTGTGAAGCCAAAATAAGAGAGGCGTTCAATCAGTTTGGCCATCGATACTTCTTTATCCAGAGCCAGAGAGATAAGTTCTTCATCCAAGATGTCGCTAACGATTGGTTGAAGTGCGCCACGAATTGAAGTAACAATTACTTTTGGTGGCTTGGCAGAATTGATTTTATGCAGTGCCTTAATTCGTGTTGTAACTGTGTCGCTCTTTGGACTTAATCGCTCGTGCGGAAGCGTCTCCCAAGCTGGGAAATCAATTACATAATCGCCAATCAGCGATCGAATTTCATCGCTAAGTTCATCTGCTATTCGGGTAGAAGGTGCAATAACTAGCAGCGGTGCATTTGTGCTCAAGTTTGCAAGCACGTAAGAACGTATCGAATTTATACAGACGAGTTCGCCGTCGGTGCGAGTTGTAGTGATTGAAAGATCTGGGAGAGCGGATAAAAGTCTCACTTCATCGCCTCCAGAACAACGCCAAAAGCCCCACATCCAATCTGGATGGGGGTGTTATGGGAGAAATTGTATTCAAGGATTTAATTCGTTTCGACCAGGGTGCTAGACCTGTAATGATTAGCCAGTGAGCGAGCAGACAACACAATTTCAGGCAGATGATGCCGGGCTTCGTGCTGATGTTCGCCGATTAACTGAATTATTGGGTGAATCGCTGGTTCGCCAAGAGGGCTCACAACTTGTCGATCTAGTTGAGAAGGTTCGCAAAGCTGTTCGCGAAGGTGGCGGCGAGGAAATTCTTGAAAACATTTCAGTTGATGAAAGTGTCCAACTTGTAAGAGCCTTTAGTAACTACTTCAATTTAGCAAACGTTGCAGAGCAAGTGCACAGAGCACGAATTCTTTCGGATGAGCGAAACAGTGGCGGCTCTTGGTTAACCAGAGCTGTAGATCGCATAATTGCAGTTCAAGCCGAAAGTAAAGAATTCACTACAAAAGATATTCAGGGCTGGATTGATAATTTCTCAGTCCGTCCAGTATTTACTGCGCATCCAACCGAAGCGGCTCGTCGTTCGGTGTTAAGCAAGATGAATTCGATTGCAGAACTATTAGATCAACCGGCAAGTGCAAGACGTGATCGCAGACTTGCCGAAACCATCGACCTGCTCTGGGAGACTGATGAACTTCGCTTGGGACGTCCAGAACCTTTAGATGAAGCAACTAACGCGCTTTATTATCTCGATGACTTATTCCGATTAACAATCCCGGAAGTCTTAGATGATTTTTCTCATGAGTTAAAACGTCTTGGTGTAACCGTTTCGCCAACATCTCGCCCATTAAGTTTTGGAACCTGGATTGGTGGCGACCGTGATGGAAATCCAAACATCACCGCAAGTGTTACTACCGCTGCAATCACGCTTCAAACTGGCCACTTTATTCGCGCGCTAACTGCATCACTTGATCAACTTCGTCAAGCGCTTTCTGTATCAACTCGGATATCTGGCACCACGCCCGAATTGGATGCATCTGTTGCAAAGGATCTTGATTTACTTCCAGAGATTGAAGAGCGCTTCCGTAGATTAAATATTGAAGAGCCATATCGTTTGAAAGCAACTGCAATCCGCCATCGCTTAATTCTTACCCAACGCCGACATGCGGTTGGTGGCCCACATGTTGCAGGACGTGATTATGAGAGCACGGCGCAACTTCTTGCTGATTTAAATCTGATGCGCGATTCACTCCTGTCTCACCGTGGTGAATTAATCGCAACCGGTTTACTTGAACGAATTATTCGCACCGTTTCTAGTTTTGGTTTAACACATGCGACTATGGATATTCGCGAGCATTCCGATGCCCATCACCACGCTCTGGCTCAAATCGAGAGCGTTGGTTTAGAGAATTTACAGAACCTTGATGAAGCAGCCCGCAAAACTGTTGACACCTTTATTGCAATTCGCGATTTGATTGCAAAATTTGGGCCAGAAGTTATTGAAACCTACATAATCTCAATGACTAAGTCTCATAAGGATGTTCTAGCAGCTGTTGAACTTTCTCGTATTACCGGCCTCTTCGGAAAAGTTGGCTTTGCTCCACTACTTGAAACTGTTGCCGAACTTCAAACAGCTGACACTATTTTAGATAATCTGTTAAGCGATAAGAGCTATCGCGAACTCGTAACCATGCGGGCAAATGTGCAGGAAGTAATGCTTGGGTATTCAGATTCAAATAAAGATGCCGGTATTGCAACTTCGCAATGGGAGATTCATAAAGCCCAACGAAAGCTCCGCGATGTTGCAATCAAACATGGTGTAACACTGCGCTTATTTCATGGTCGCGGTGGATCAGTCGGACGCGGTGGCGGACCAACTTACGATGCGCTAATTGCTCTGCCTTGGGGATCAATTGATGGTCAAATAAAGATGACCGAGCAAGGTGAAGTTATCAGTGATAAATATGCGCTGCCATCCTTAGCTCGAGAGAATGTTGAACTTGCACTTGCTGCAGCACTTGAAGCTACAGTTTTGAATCGGGCACCACGTCAAAGTCCGCAGGCTCTTGCAAACTGGGGTTCGTGCATGGATGTTGTAAGTGGAAGTGCATTTAAAACTTATCGCGAACTAATTGATCATCCAGATCTGCCTGCATATTTCTATGCATCGACTCCAGTAGAACAGCTTGGCGAAATGTTCTTGGGTTCCAGACCTTCGCGCCGGCCTGATGCAGCAAGTGGATTAGCTTCACTTCGCGCTATTCCATGGGTTTTTGGTTGGACCCAATCTAGACAGATTGTTCCTGGTTGGTTCGGTGTCGGGTCTGGATTAAAGGCTGCACGTGAAAGTGGAAAGTCAGATGTTCTTGCTGAGATGTTAAAAGATTGGCACTTCTTCCGCACCTTCATAAGCAATGTTGAAATGACGCTAGCAAAGACAGATTTAGTAATGGCTCGTAAGTATGTGAAGAGTTTGGTTGACCCAAGCCTGCATCACTTCTTAGACACAATCGAAGCGGAATTCGAATTAACTAAATCTGAGATTCTGCTATTGACCTCTAAGCAGGATTTACTGGGAGATCAGAAGATACTTGCCCGCACCCTACAAGTTCGAGATGCCTATCTAGCCCCGCTACATTTGTTGCAGATTACGCTGCTTCATAAAGTGAGAAATGATCAGAACGTGGATCCGCTAATTAGACGAGCGCTATTGTTAACAATAAACGGTGTTGCTGCTGGCCTACGCAATACTGGCTGATTTACTTATTGAATTCCTGTTGCGCATAATCTAAGCCTTTTTCAATTAGCCGTTCAATTGCAAGTGCGCCTCTGGCAATAAAGTCGGCAAGCTCTTTCTTCTCTGGTTGGCTAAATGGTTTCAAGACATAATCAGCTGGATCTATCGGAGCCTGCGGTCTTCCGATTCCCATTCGAAGTCGGTAGTAATCAGGCGATGCAAAGTTGGTGGTTAATGACTTCAAACCATTGTGGCCGTTGTCCCCACCGCCGAGTTTGATTCGAATCGTGTTGAAATCAATATCTAATTCGTCGTGAATGACAATTAAATTCGCGGGTGCAATTTTGTAAAAATCTGCAAGGGCTTTAGTAGGCGCGCCGCTCTCATTCATGTAGCTAAGAGTTTTGGCCAGGACCACCGATTTTCCGGCGACGCGAATATCTGCAATCTGGGTCTTTGATTTGTGATTCGAAAACTTAACGTCAGAGGCCAGATAGTCGATAACCATCTGGCCTATGTTGTGACGAGTAGATGCATATTGATCTCCTGGGTTACCTAGTCCGAGAACTAACCAGCGATCGCTATTCATTTTTATATTAGAGTTTTATCTTAGTTAATTACTCTTTTGCAGCATCAGCAGCAGGTGCAGCAGCGCCATCGGCAGGTGCGGCAGCTTCAGCAACCGGAACTTCTTCAACAATTGTTGAACGCTCTGAAAGGTGAATAACTGGCATGTTTGATTCTGAAACAAGTGTTACGCCAGCAGGTAGAACGACATCTGATGCATAACGAGTTTCGCCAGCCATCATTCCATCCATGTTCAATTCTAGGAATTGTGGAATCGAAGTAGCTTCTGCTTCAACTTCAACTGTGTTGTGCATGTGTTCAAGAATTCCATCAACGTCATGCTTTCCGGTTGTGTGAACTGGAACTTCAACTTTAACGCGCTCACCGCGGCGAACGATTACTAAGTCGATGTGCGCAAGAACTCCGGTTAGTGGATTTCTTGTAACAGACTTTGGAAGTGTTAGCTCGGTCTTGCCATCAACAACAACATCGAGCAGAACGTTTGCACTCTTAAGTGCTGCGCCAAGTTCGCGTAGTGGAAGTGCAACGTGTTGTGGTGCTTCACCGTGACCATAAATAACAGCTGGAACATTTCCGGCACGACGGTCGCGACGTGATGCGCCTTTACCGAATTCGGTGCGCTTTGTTGCGTTAATAGTAATTTCAGCCATTTGCTTCTCTCTCTATCCAAATCGTTAATGTAGCAACGTCCGAGGAGAGCCAAGCCGTCGATTACGGATTTTTAATCCCTCGCCGGAACGAGTGGCTAGGTTATCTAATCTCTCTCAAAAAGCGAAATTTTTAGGAGTGGCCGTCGAAGAGGCTGGTGACCGAACCATCTTCGAAGACCTCGCGGATAGCGCGGGCCAGAAGTGGTGCGATTGGCAAGATTGTTAAGCCATCGAAGCGAGAATCTTCAGGGATCGGCAGGGTGTCGGTTACGACTACTTCGCTGACATTTGATGCCTTAAGACGTTCGACAGCCGGTCCGGAAAATACTGCGTGCGTTGCAGCGATGATTACATCCTTGGCGCCCTCGGCATAAAGAGCATCAACCGCCTTAGTAATTGTCCCGGCGGTATCGATCATGTCATCGATAACTACGCAGGTCTGGCCCTTAACATCACCAACAACTTTGCCGGTAGAAGATTCATTTGGAATACGTGGATCGCGCATCTTATGAATAAATGCGATTGGGCAACCACCAAGAAGATCTGACCAACGCTCGGCGACGCGAACTCGACCAGAGTCAGGTGAAACGATTGTCAGCTTGCTGCGATCAACTTTGCTTCCAACATAATTTGTTAGCAGCGGAAGTGCAAAGAGATGATCTACTGGACCATCAAAGAATCCTTGAATTTGTGAGGTGTGAAGATCTACAACCATCAAGCGATCTGCGCCAGCAGTCTTAAATAAATCTGCCATCAGTCTTGCGGAAATTGGCTCGCGACCACGGTGCTTCTTATCTTGACGGGCATAACCATAGAACGGTGCAACAACTGTGATTCGTTTTGCAGATGCGCGCTTAAGAGCATCGACCATAATTAGTTGTTCCATAATTTGCTTATTTACTGGGGCGCAGTGCGATTGAATTACGAAGGCATCGCTTCCGCGAACACTCTCTTCGAAACGAACAAATATTTCACCATTTGCAAAATCATATGCAGATGTTGGTGTGATTGGGATACCAAGTTCGGCGGCGACTCCTTCAGCTAACTCTGGATATCCACGACCAGTAAATATTCTTAGTCGTTTCTCCGAAGTGAGGCGAAGTTCGCTCATGTCTTAGCTCCCTTGTTCCGAGGTTTCAGTAGCACCTGCAGCTTTTGCTGCCTGCGCAGATTTTGTTCCGGATCTCTTGCGAAGCACCCAGCCCAGAATATTACGTTGTTTAGATCTTGCAACACCCATGGCTCCGGCAGGAACGTCATCAGTAATTACTGACCCAGCCGCAGTGTATGCGCCATCTCCAATGCAAACCGGTGCAACTAACATGGTGTCGCTTCCGATTCGAACTTCATTGCCAACTTTTGTCTTATGTTTTTCAACGCCGTCATAATTTACGAAGACCGTGGCCGCGCCAATATTTGTGCCAGAACCAATTTCTGCATCCCCGACATAGGAAAGGTGCGGCACCTTTGTGCCTTCGCCAATACTTGAATTCTTAATCTCAACATATGCACCAACCTTGGCTCCAGCCGCAAGCGATGTATCAGCGCGCAAATATGAATATGGACCAACCTTGGCACCGGCCCCAA
>Ga0315901_10006967_pt1 | contig 13442 bp, 13 predicted proteins | sample LakEriMetagenome_10_FD_203761 | JGI IMG/M metagenome (GOLD analysis project Ga0315901, IMG submission 203761) | Freshwater fungal communities from buoy surface, Lake Erie, Ohio, United States - Buoy 2 MA116 | ecosystem: Environmental > Aquatic > Freshwater > Lake | place: USA: Lake Erie, Ohio... | reverse complement strand
TGCAGCGCACCGCGCAGCCGGCGCGTGCGCTGGCTCTCGGGCCGGGCCGCGGCCTCCAGCGTGGCGGTGGCAGGTTCGCTCTCGGCGGCGTCGAGCAGCGGCAGCAGCAGGCGTTCGCGGTCCAGCGCCTGCAGCCGCGCGCGGCCCTCGGCGGGCGACGCGGCATCCCAGTAGGCCGGCAGTGCACGCGCCACGTCGGCGGCGGCGCGCCTGAGCAGCCAGCCCTTCCAGATGATCAGCACCCAGGCGGCGATGGACATGGCCAGCAGCAGCAGCGCGGTGGCGCGGCCCACGCCGTCGGCGGCGTTCCAGGCTTGGATCAGGCCTTCCATCGCGGTGGGCGGAGCCGGCCGCTGGGGCTACAGGCCGAGCACGTCGGCCATGCCGTACAGGCCCGGGCCGTGTGCCGCCAGGAAGTGCGCCGCGCGCAGGCTGCCTTCGGCGTAGTTGGCACGGCTGCCACTGCGGTGCGCGATCTCGATGCGCTCGCCGGTGCCGGCGAACATGACGAGGTGCTCGCCGATGATGTCGCCGCCGCGCAGCGTGCCGAAGCCGATGTCGCCTCGGCGGCGCTCGCCGGTGTGGCCTTCGCGGCTGAGCACGGCGCGCTCGGCGAAGTTCACGCCGCGGCCGCGCGCCACCGCTTCGCCCAGCGCCAGCGCCGTGCCGCTGGGGGCGTCGACCTTGTGGCGGTGGTGCACCTCGTAGACCTCGGCGTCGTAGCGCTCGTCGAGCGCCGCCGCGGCGGCCTCGACCAGCTTGACGAGCACGTTGACGCCCACGCTCATGTTCGGCGCGAAGACGATGCCGATGTCTTGCCCCGCCGCGCCGATGGCAGCCTTCTGCTCGGGCGTGAAGCCGGTGGTGCCGACGACGAGCTTGACGCCGTGCCGGCGCGCCAGCGCCAGGTGCGCCATCGTGCCTTCGGGCCGCGTGAAGTCGATCAGCACGTCGACGCCGCCAGCCAGCGCCGCCGCGGCATCGCCACTCACGGCGACGCCCGAGACCCGGCCCAGTGCCGCACCGGCATCCTGGCCGATGGCCGGGCTGCCGGGCTGGTCGAGTGCGGCCACCAGTTGCGCCTGCGCGTCGGCCAGCACGGCCTCGATCAACATGCGGCCCATGCGGCCACCCGCACCGGCGATGGCGATGCGCACGGCCACCGCGTCAGCCCGGCTCGAGCGGCGGGTAGGCGCGCGCCGGGCCCTGCGGCACCGGCTCGGCCGGCGGCGCCGGCAGCTTGGCCGGCGGCGGCAGCGCCTTGCGCTCTTCTTCGGTGAGCTCCAGCTTCACCGGCGTGATCTTCTGGTTGCGGCTGATCGAGGCCACGAATTCGCGCTCGGTCGGCAGGTCGTTCGGCGCCTCGACCGACTTGACGCGGTCGCCATCGAAGAACACCACCACACTGCGGCGCTGCAGCTCGGCCCCGGGGCGGCGCAGCGTGAAGAGGTAGTCCCAGCGGTCGGCGTGGAAGGGGTCGGCCAGCAGCGGCGTGCCGAGCACGTCGCGCACCTGCAGCCGCGTCGCGCCGGGCTTGATGAGCGCCAGCTGCTCTTTCGTGACCGCGTTGCCCTGCACGATGTCGATGCGGTAGGGGGTGATGAGGCCGAACAGGCTGTCGGTGCGGTCCAGTGACTCGCAGCCGGCCAGGGCGATGCAGGCAACGAGCAGGGCGGCAGGGTGGGTGAGTCGGCGCATGGGGGATTCGCAGGCACGCGGCAGGGTCGGCGACGCTGCGCGGGTGCTGGCTATGATCCGGCGATTCTAGCGAGGCGGCCCCGCCCCGCCCCGTGCCAGGAGAGGCGAGTGAAGCACGCCGACGAACTCAAGAGCAGCGGCCTGAAGGCCACGCTGCCGCGCATCAAGATCCTCGAGGTCTTCCAGCGCTCCGACCGCCGCCACCTGACGGCCGAAGATGTGTACAAGTCGCTGCTCATCGAAGGCGCCGACATCGGCCTGGCCACCGTGTACCGCGTGCTGATGCAGTTCGAGCAGGCCGGCCTGCTGAGCCGCAGCAACTTCGAGAGCGGCAAGGCCGTGTTCGAGCTCAACGAGGGCCAGCACCACGACCACCTGGTGTGCCTGGACTGCGGCCGTGTCGAGGAGTTCTTCGACGCCCAGATCGAGCAGCGCCAGCGCGCCGTGGCCAGCGAACGCGGCTTCACGTTGCAGGAGCACTCGCTGGCCTTGTACGCGCGCTGCTCGAAAGAGGCCTGCCCGCACCGGCAGGCGAAGTAGCGCTTGCCGCGGGCGGCGGCCTACTCCGGCGCGCCCTGGTCCATCGCCGCCTGGTGGCGGCGGATGAACTCCTGGTAGGTGTCGATGCCGCGCAGCTGCAGCACGGTGTTGCGCACCGCGGCCTCCACCAGCACCGCCAGGTTGCGGCCGGCGTCCACGGCGATGACCACCTTGCGCACCGGCAGGCCGAGGATGTCCTCGAACAGCGGCTCGTGCGGCAGGCGCTCGAACTCGCGCTCCAGCGTCTCCTTGCGCACCAGGTGCACGATGAGCTTCAGCCGCATCTTCCGCCGCACCGCCGTCTCGCCGAAGATGGCCTTGATGTCGAGCAGGCCGATGCCGCGCACCTCGAGCAGGTTCTGCAGCAGCTCGGGGCAGCGGCCTTCCAGCGCCGTCTGGCTGATGCGGTAGATGTCCACCGCATCGTCGGCCACCAGGCCGTGGCCGCGTGACACCAGCTCCAGCCCGAGCTCGCTCTTGCCCAGGCCCGACTCGCCCGTGAGCAGCACGCCCAGGCCCAGGATGTCCATGAACACGCCGTGGCGCGTGGTGCGCTCGGCGAAGTGCTGGCCGAGGTAGCCGCGCACGAGGTCGATCACGTGGCCGGCGCTCTCGGCGGTGGCGAACAGCGGGATCTCGGCGCGGTCGCACATCGCCGCCAGCCGCGGCGGCGTGGCCACGCCGTCGGCGACGATGATCACCGGCGGCTCCAGCGTGACGATGCGCGCGATGCGCCGCTCGGCGTCTTCGGGGCTGGCCGCGTCGAGGTAGTTCACCTCGCGCCGGCCGACGATCTGCACCCGGTAGGGGTGGATGTAGTTGAGGTAGCCCACCAGGTCGGCGGCGCTGCGGGCGTCGCGCACCGCGGCGTCGTCGAAGCGGCGCTCGGGGTGGCCTTGCCCGGCCACCCAGGCCCAGCGCAGCACCTCGCGGTGGGCTTCGAACAGCGCTTCGGCGCTGATGCTGGTGGGCTTCATGGGCCCGCGTCCGTCAGGCGACGGACTTCAGCGGTTCCCAGTCCGAGATCAGCTTGTGCACCGCGGCGGCGTCGGCTTCGGTCTTGAGGCGTTCGCGCAGGTCGCGGTCGGACAGCATCTCGGCGATCTCGGACAGGATCTCCAGGTGCCGCTGCGTCGCCGCTTCGGGCACGAGCAGAAAAATCAGCAGCGCCACCGGTTCGTCATCGGGCGCGTCAAACGGAATGGGCGCCTGCACGCGCAGCACGGCGGCCAGCGGGTTCTTCAGGCCCTTGATGCGGCCGTGCGGAATGGCCACCGCATGACCCAGGCCCGTGGAGCCGAGCCGCTCGCGCGCGAACAGGTTGTCGGTGACGGTGCCGCGGGCAATGGCGTGCTGGTTCTCGAACAACAGGCCGGCCTGCTCGAAGACTCGCTTCTTGCTGGTCGCGTCCACGTTCACCAGCACGTTGCTGGCAGGCAGGATGGCGGCGAGACGGTTCATCTGGGCTCTTCCCCTGGGGCGGATGGCCCCCTCTCGCCGGCTTCAAGCGTCGCGGTGGCGACGGCGGGCGGGCGACTGCAGCGAACTGCAAAAATTCATCATAGCGCTGGCCGACCCCGGGTATCGCTGGAGGAAAACCTCGAATCGGGGGCTATCGGCACACTTTGCGGCGCTGCAGCAACACCACGCCGCCGCGAGCCTGGCGGCGCGAGCCGCCACGAAAAACGGCCCCGCAGGGCCGTTCGACGGGTCGAGGCTCGCTCAGGCAGCGCCGGCCGTCAGACGCTTCGGGCTCTCGTGGTGGTGGTCCTGCAGGCGGTCCTTGTGGCGCACGACCTGGCGGTCGAGCTTGTCCATCAGGGTGTCGATCGCGGCGTACAGGTCTTCGGCGGCATGCTCGACGAAGATGTCACGGCCCTTGACGTGCAGCGTGACCTCGGCGCGCTGTCGTCGCTCCTTCTCCTTGTTCTTCTCCACCGTCAGCAGCACGGACACGTCCACCACCTGATCAAAATGTCGCGTCACTCGATCGAGCTTGGTGAGCACGTACTCTCTCAAGGCCGGTGTGACCTCGAGGTGATGGCCGCTGATCGTCAAGTTCATCAGAACCTCCTTTGCGCAAAATGCCGAAGGGACAGGAATGCCGGCTGGTCCTGGAGAGGAGCCGGCCACGGGAACGACGTGGGAAGGAGTTTTGGGGGGCGACCGGTGGGGGCCAGGCCTTGCGATCGCGGGGGCAGCAGGAGCAATGAGTCTGGACCCAGTGTGCACCTGTTCAGGGGGTGTGGCAAGGCACGCCGGGCGGCCCCAGGTGCGGCGCGGAAACCGTGTGACGAACTGCCCGCAAGCCGCGCGGTCGTGGCCCGGCAGCCGGCACCGTATGCTGCCTCCACGCTGCCCCGGAGCCCCCGATGCTGAAGACGCCCCGCGACCTGCTGATCCGCCACGCCACGCTGCCCGATGGCCGCTGCGGTATCGACCTGCTGGCCCGCGACGGCTACTTCGCCGCCATCGGCCCGGCGCTGCCGGCGCCCGAAGGCGCCGAGGTGCTCGACGCCGACGGCTGGCTCTTCAGCCCGCCCTTTGTCGACGCCCACTTCCACCTCGACTCCACGCTCAGCCACGGCCTGCCGCGCACCAACGACAGCGGCACGCTGCTCGAGGGCATCCGGCTCTGGGGCGAACTCAAGCCGCTGCTCACCGAAGAGGCCGTGGCCGAGCGCGCACTGGCCTACTGCGACTGGGCGGTGGCGCGCGGGCTGCTGGCCATCCGCACGCACGTCGACGTGTGCGACGACCGGCTGCTCGCGGTGCGCGCGCTCCTGGAGGTGAAGCGCCGCGTCGCGCCCTACCTCACGCTGCAGCTGGTGGCGTTTCCGCAGGATGGCCTCTTGCGCAGCGCGGGTGCCGAGGCGCAGCTGAAGCGCGCGCTCGATCTCGGCGTCGATGTGATCGGCGGCATCCCGCACCACGAACGCAGCGCCGCCGAGGGTGCCGAGAGCGTGCGGCGCCTGGCGGAGCTGGCCGCCGAGCGCGGCCTGATGCTCGACCTGCACTGCGACGAAACCGACGACCCGGCCTCGCGGCACGTCGAGACGCTGGCCTTGCACACCCAGCGCCTGGGCCTGCAGGGCCGCGCCACGGGCTCGCATCTCACATCGATGCACTCGATGGACAACGCCTACGCCGCCAAGCTGGTGGCGCTGATCGCCGACAGCGGCTTGAACGCCATCGCCAACCCGCTGATCAACATCACGCTGCAAGGCCGCTACGACAGCTACCCCAAGCGCCGCGGCATGACGCGCGTGCCCGAGCTGATGGACGCCGGCGTCACCGTCGCCTTCGGCCACGACTGCGTGATGGACCCCTGGTACGCCCTCGGCTCGGCCGACATGCTGGAGGTGGCCTCGATGGGCCTGCATGTCGCACAAATGACGAGTCAGGCCGCGCAGCAGCGCTGCTTCGAGGCCGTCACCACGAACCCGGCACGCATCCTGGGCCTGCAGGGCTACGGCCTCGAGGTGGGCTGCCGCGCCGACGGCGTGCTGCTGCAGGCGCGTTCGCCGCAAGAGGCCCTCCGGCTGCGCGCGCAGCGCCTGCTCGTGCTGCGCGGCGGGCAGGTGTTGTCGCGCATGGTGCCGGCCGCGGCGCAACTGTCCTTGCCGGGACGACCGCAGGTCGTGGACTTCACGCGACAGACCCCCGCCACGCCGCAGACCCCCCCTCGCTAGAATGAATCCGACCAGGGACGAGGCGCGCCGGCCACAGCCAGGACGCGACAGCACGATGAAACTGATCGGATCACTGACCAGCCCTTACGTGCGCAAGGTGCGCATCGTGATGGCAGAAAAGAAACTCGACGCCCAGCTCGCGCTGGAAGACGTCTGGGGCAACGACGACATCCTCAAGAGCAATCCGCTCGGCAAGGTGCCTTGCCTCGTGCTCGACGGCGGCGAGGCGGTGTTCGATTCGCGTGTCATCGTCGAGTACCTCGACACGCTCAGCCCGGTGGGCAAGCTGATCCCGCCCAGCGGCCGCGAGCGCATCGAGGTCAAGACCTGGGAAGCGCTGGCCGACGGCCTGCTCGATGCGTCCATCCTGGCGCGGCTCGAGGCCACCTGGCCGGGCCGCAGTGCCGAGCAACGCTCGCAGGCCTGGATCGACCGCCAGATGAGCCGAGTGCACGCCGCCGTCAAGAGCATGGCGCAGGGCCTGGGCGACAAGCCCTGGTGCAGCGGCACGCACTTCACGCTGGCCGACATCGCCGCGGCCTGCGCGCTGGGCTATCTCGACTTCCGCTTCGCGCACATCGACTGGCGCGACACGCACCCGAACCTGGCGAAGTGGCACGAGAAGATCGCCGCGCGCCAGAGCTACATCGACTCGGCGCCTCCCACGGCCTGATCAGCCCGCCACCGGCTGGAAGCTGCCGCTCTGCGCGAGCGGCCAGTACTGGCGGTACACGTTGTGCGGCCAGTCGGCACGGCCTTCGATGGCGGCCAGCAGGGCACCGGGCTTCAGGAAGGGCAGCTGGTTCGCCAACAGCTGCACGTCGCCCTGCGAGACACGGCGCACGATGTGGCTGGCGGTGATCTGCCCCGGGTGTGTGAGCCCCGCGGCCTGCACCAGCTCCTTCAGCGCCATCAGCGTGTGCTGGTGGAAGCGCCACACGCGCTCGGTCTTGGTGGGCACCACCAGCGCCTGCTGGCGCAGCGGGTCCTGCGTCGTCACGCCCGTGGGGCAGGCGCCGGTGTGGCAGGCCTGGGCCTGGATGCAGCCGAGGGCGAACATGAAGCCACGCGCCGAGTTGCACCAGTCGGCGCCCAGCGCCATGCAGCGTGCGATGTCGAAGGCGCTCACCACCTTGCCCGCCGCGCCGATGCGCACGCGGTGGCGCAGGTTCAAGCCCAGCAGCGTGTTGTGCACCAGCAGCAGGCCTTCCTGCAAGGGCGCGCCGACGTGGTCGATGAACTCCAGCGGCGCCGCACCCGTGCCACCCTCGGCGCCGTCGACGACGATGAAGTCGGGCATCAGGCCGGTCTCGAGCATGGCCATGCAGATGGCGAACCACTCCCAGGGGTGGCCGATGCAGAACTTGAATCCCACCGGCTTGCCACCTGAGAGCCGCCGCAGCCGCTCGATGAATTGCAGCATCTCCACCGGCGTGGCGAACGCCGAGTGGCTCGCAGGGCTCACGCAGTCCACGCCCACCGGCACGCCGCGCGCCGCGGCGATCTCGGCGGTGACCTTCGGCCCCGGCAGCACGCCGCCGTGCCCGGGCTTGGCGCCCTGGCTCAGCTTGAGCTCGATCATCTTCACCTGCGGATTCAGCGCGTTGGCGGCGAAGCGCTCCTCGCTGAAGCGGCCGGCCTCGTCGCGGCAGCCGAAGTAGCCGCTGCCGATCTCCCAGATGAGATCGCCGCCGTTGACGCGGTGGTACTGGCTGATGCTGCCTTCGCCGGTGTCGTGCGCGAAGCCGCCGCGCTTGGCGCCACCGTTGAGCGCGAGGATGGCGTTGGCGCTCAGGGCGCCGAAGCTCATGGCCGAGATGTTGAAGACGCTGGCGCTGTAAGGCTGGGTGCAGCTGGCGGCGTCGCCGATGCTGATACGGAAGTCGTGGCTCGCCACCTCGGTGGGCGCGATCGAGTGGTTGATCCACTCGTAGCCCAGCGCATGCACATCGAGCTGCGTGCCGAAGGGGCGCTTGTCGGCGTCGCCCTTGGCGCGCTGGTAGACCAGGCTGCGCTGCTGGCGCGAAAACGGCGCGGCCTCGTTGTCGGACTCGATGAAGTACTGGCGCATCTCCGGCCGGATGAACTCCAGCAGAAAGCGCAGGTGGCCGATCACGGGGTAGTTGCGCAGCACCGAATGGCGCGTCTGCCGCGTGTCGCGCCAGCCCAGGCCGACGAGAAAGAGGCCAGCGAGCGCAAACAGTCCGCCGCTGCCACTGATGACATGCATCAGCGCGAACACCAGCGTCAGCACGGCCGCGAGCAGCCAGGCCCAGTAGCGCACCGGAAAGTGCTGGTCGAGGCGTTGCAGCCAGGCGTGCATGTCGGGTTATCGGCCGTCAGGCCGCCGGGCTGAAGAAGCCGAGCAATCGCGCCGCCGTGGCCTCGGGCTGCTCTTCGGGCAGGTAGTGGCCGCAGTCGAGCGCCTCTCCCTGCACGCTGCCCCGGCTGGCGGCGCGCCACAGCGCCATCGGGTCGAACAAGGCCTGCACGATGCCGCGGCCGCCCCACAGCACCAGCAGATCGCAGGCCAGCTTGTCGCCGGCAGCGCGGCTGGCGCGGTCGAGTTCGAGGTCGCAGGTGAGTGCGGCGCGGTAGTCCTCGCACATGGCGTGCACGACCTCGGGCCGCTGGATGGCGCGTTCGTATTCGGCCAGCGCCGCGGGGTGCAGGTGGGACAAGTGTCCGGAAGGCGAAGCCGCGCCCCAGCCGCCGAGCTTGCGGTGCAGGTAGCGCACGGTGTCGGCGGCGATCATGCGCTCGGGCTCGGGCGCCGGCTGCGCCAGGAAGAACCAGTGGTAGTAGGCGCGGCCGAAGCGCCAGTCGGCGCCTTCGATCATGTCGAGCGTGGGCGCGATGTCGAGCACCGCGAGCTTCGTCACCGCCTCGGGTGCATCCAGCGCCAGGCGGTGCGCGACACGGCCGCCGCGGTCGTGGCCGGCGACGGCAAAGCGCTCGTGGCCCAGCTGTCGCATCAGCGCCAGCACATCGGCGGCCAGCGCGCGCTTGCCCATCTGCGTGTGCTGCGGCTCGTCGGGTGCGGGCTCGCTGTCGCCGTAGCCGCGCAGGTCGGGCAGCACGAGGCGGAAGTGCGGCGCCAGCATCGGCACCACGCGGTGCCAGAGCACGTGCGTCTGCGGGAAGCCGTGAAGCAGCAGCAGCGGCGGCGCACCGGCACGTCCGCCGGTGCGGCCGCGCAGGCGCCGGCCCTGGACGGGCAGGTCGAGCGGCTCGAAACCTTCGAAGCCGGGGATGGGGCTCATGTCGCTCATGTCGCTCACCTCGATGGTCAGTGGGCTCAGCGTTCCGCCGGACGGTCGGAACGGGCGAAGGTCCACGACACGCCCAGGCCCACGGCCGTGCCGCGCGTCTTGTCGACGAGCGGGCTGCTCTCGTTGGCGGCGCCGCGCACGCTGTCGACGCGCGCGAAGCCGAACACCACCCAGTCGGGGCCCAGGCGCCGGCTGAGGTTGAACGACAGCCGCGTCGCCACCAGCCCGGCCTGGGCCACGTAGGCCGGCCGGCTGGCGGTGGCGAAGACCGGCGCGACGCCGTAGAAGGTGTCGGCCAGGCGCTCGTCGGCGATCAGCAGGCCCAGGCTGGCACCGTAGTTGAAGCCGGCGGCGCGCCGTCCCCATCTGATCGAGGGTTCGAGCGCCATGCCGCGGTATTCGAAGCCGTTGTTGAGGTCGAACACCCCGCGCAGCGGCACGGCGGCACCGAGGTTGCCGCCGAAAGCAGAGCCCAGACGCCAGCGCAGGCGCGGGCCGAACTCCACCAGCGTGCCGATGTTGGGCAGACCGCGCCGGGCGTCGTTGTCCGAGGCCGCGGAGCCGAAGCTGCCGGCGAAGCCGACGTCCAGTTCCATGCGCTCGGTCTTGGCGGCCCGCACGCCCACCGTGCCTTGCTCGGCGCGCAGCACGCGGCCGCGGTACAGCAGGTAGGGCAGCACGATGGCGTTGCGGGTGCGCTGCCGGGCACCCGGGTAGGCCGGCGACTGCGCGCCGAAGGCGGCCAGGCCGGCCTCCCACAGCGGTTGCGGCGGGCGGCCGTCGGCAGGGGTTTCGGGGCCGGGCTCGTCGGCCGGCTGGGCCCGCGCCGCCGTGGGCAGGCACAAGAGCCCGGCGCAAGCCAGGGCGCCGATCAGGGAGGTGAAGGCGGGTGTGTTCATTGCCGGCCATGTTAGGGCGCTGGCTATACTTTTGCCTTCAGCGCCGATTTGCTCCGGATTGCGGGCGCTTTCAACAAATGCCGCTAAACAGGATTCCGAGCACCCAGCCCTGCGCTGAAGCCCGGTGTCCGTGTTGAAGCGCGGCACCGGGTTTTTTGTTGGTCATGGGTTCGGTCGGGTCCGTCACACCACAGTCGATGCGTTTCGAAGCGCCCCTGCCGCTGCAAAGCGGCGCGGCGCTGCCGGCCTATGAACTGGCCTACGAGACCTACGGCACGCTCGACGCCACGCGCAGCAACGCCGTGCTGGTGTGCCACGCGCTCAACGCCAGCCACCACGTGGCCGGGGTTGCGCCCGACGGCAGCGTGGGCTGGTGGGACAACCTCGTCGGCCCCGGCAAGCCGCTGGACACGAACCGCTTCTTCGTCATCGGCGTCAACAACCCCGGCTCGTGCTTTGGCAGCACCGGGCCGATGCACGCCAACCCGGCGACCGGGCGGCCGTGGGGCGCGGATTTCCCGGTCGTCACCGTCGAAGACTGGGTCGATGCACAGGCGCGCCTGCTCGACCGCCTGGGCATCGTGCAGCTCGCCGCCGTGATCGGCGGCAGCCTCGGCGGCATGCAGGCCCTGGCCTGGGCACTGCGCCACCCGCAGCGCGTGCGCCACGTGGCGGCCATCGCCACCGCGCCCAACCTGTCGGCGCAGAACATCGCCTTCAACGAGGTGGCGCGCCGCGCCATCGTCACCGACCCCGACTTCCACGGCGGCCATTTCTACGCCCACGGCGTGGTACCCGGCCGCGGCCTGCGCGTGGCGCGCATGCTGGGCCACATCACCTACCTGTCGGACGACGCCATGGAGGCGCGCTTCGGCCGCCGCCTGCAGGCCGGCGAGGCCGCGCCGCTGGCCTACAGCACGCGCGAGATCGAGTTCGCGGTGGAGAGCTACCTGCGCCACCAGGGCGACAAGTTCAGCACCTACTTCGACGCCAACACCTACCTGCTGATCACGCGCGCGCTCGACTACTTCGACCCGGCACGCGCACACGGCGGCAGCCTGAAGGCCGCGTTTGCCGCGGCGCGCGGCCTGCGCTTCCTGGTCGTGAGCTTCACCACCGACTGGCGCTTCGCGCCGGCGCGCAGCCGCGAGATCGTCAAGGCGCTGGTCGACAACGACATCGCCGTGAACTACGCCGAGATCGCCGCGCCGCACGGGCACGACGCCTTCCTGCTGGACGATCCGCGCTACCACGCGGTGGTGCGGGCGTGGTTCGCGCGCATCGAGGCCAGGGGCGGCGCCGTTTCGGATCCGGGTCCCCCGGTCCGAAACACGGCCCCCTCGGGGGGTGGCGAGCGCAGCGAGCCCGGGGGCACCAGTGTCTGAACGCAGCGATCTCGAGGTGATCGGCTCGCTGGTGCCGGCCGGCAGCCGCGTGCTCGACCTGGGCTGTGGCGACGGCGCGCTGCTGCAGTGGCTGCAGCGCGAAAAGGGCTGCAGCGGCTACGGCGTGGAGCTGGCCGATGCCAACGTGCTGAAGTGCGTGCAGCGCGGCGTCGACGTCGTGCAGCTCGACCTCGAGGAAGGCCTGGCCCTGTTCGACGACCAGAGCTTCGATGTCGTGCTGCAGATCGACACGCTGCAGGCCATCCGCCACACCGAGCGCATGCTGCGCGAGACGGCGCGCGTGGGCCGCATCGGCATCGTCGCGTTCCCCAACTTCGCGCACTGGCCGAACCGTCTGCGCGTGGCCGGCGGCCGCATGCCGGTGACGCGCGCGCTGCCGTATGAATGGCATGACACGCCGAACATCCGCGTCGGCACCTTCGCCGACTTCGGCGTGCTGGCGCGGCGCATCGGCCTGCACGTGACCGACGCCTTCGGCCTGCACCAGGGCCGCGCCGTGCGCGTGGCGCCGAACTGGCGCGCGAGCGTGGCGGTGTACCGGTTCGAACAACCCGCGCCGCGCTCGGCCTGAGGGCAGCTCCGAGCGCCACCCTCCGTTCGCGCTGAGCCGGGCGCGGCGCTCAACCCGCGGAAGAGTCCGCCGGCAGCCGCACCCAGAACGTGCTGCCCTGGCCCGGCGTGCTGGCCACGCCGATCTCGCCACCCAGTGCCTCCACCAGCTGGCGCGTCAGCGCCAGCCCGAGGCCGGTGCCGGCCACCGGGCCGCGTTCGGCGCCCAGGCGGTCGAAGGGCTGGTACAGGCGCGCCAGTTGCTGCTCGTCCAGACCGTGGCCCTGGTCGCTGACGCGCAGCTCCCAGCGCATCGGCGCGCCGTCGCGGGCCGGCGGCGCCTCGGCCACGGCCACGCGCACCCAGCCCTCGGCGCGGTTGTACTTGATGGCGTTGGACAGCAGGTTGCCGACGATCTGCTTCAGCCGCTTGCGGTCGGCCCGCACCACGCACCCCAGGCCGGCCACCTGGTTGTCGAAGCGCTGCATCAGCCCCGGCATGCTCAGGCTGCCGGCGGCCAGCATCGTCCAGGCCTCGTCGACGACGGCCTCCAGCGACACCGGCTCCAGGACCATGGCCAGCCGCCCGCTCTGCAGGCTGCTGAGATCGAGGATGTCCCCGAGCAACGCCAGCAAGTGGCGGCCGCTGTCCAGCACCTGCTTCACCCAGCCTCGCTGGCGCTCGCCGCTGCCGCCGGGGTCCAGATCGAGCAGCTGCGCAAAGCCGAGCACGGCGTTCAGCGGCGTGCGCAGCTCGTGGCTCACGCGGCTGAGGAACTCGCTCTTGGCGCGGTCGGCCGCCGCGGCGTTGTCGCGCTCCAGGCGCAGCCCCTCGGCCTGCTTGGCCGCGGTCACGTCGGTGTGGGTGCCGATCATGCGCAGCGGCCGGCCCATCGCGTCGCGCTCGATGACGAACCCGCGCGAGAGGATCCACTTCCAACTGCCGTCCTTGCAGCGCACGCGGTGCTCGTTGACGTAGCGTGCCGTGCGGCCGGCGAAGTGTTCTTCTCGGGCGGCCTGCATCGCGGCAAGGTCGTCGGGGTGGGTGCGGTCGTCGAGGGCATCCGGCCGGTCGGGCAGTTCGCCGGGCGCGAAGCCGTACATCGCCTTGCACTGCGGGCTGAGGATCTCGACGCCGTCCTGCACGCGCCAGTCCCAGACGCCGTCGCCGCTGGCCTGCAGGGCGCCGAGCCAGAGCTCGCTCTGCTGCTGCAGCGCCAGCAGCGCCTGCTTGCGCGCCGTCACGTCCAGCAGCACGCCCACCCGCACGGGGTCGCCATCTTCCGCAGGCCCCGGGGCGCTGCGCAGGTGCACCCACTTCTCGGTGCCGTCGCGCAGGCGCAGCGGCACCTCGTAGTCCAGCTCGCGCCCCTCGGCGATGGCCTTG
>Ga0315901_10006964_pt1 | contig 13449 bp, 14 predicted proteins | sample LakEriMetagenome_10_FD_203761 | JGI IMG/M metagenome (GOLD analysis project Ga0315901, IMG submission 203761) | Freshwater fungal communities from buoy surface, Lake Erie, Ohio, United States - Buoy 2 MA116 | ecosystem: Environmental > Aquatic > Freshwater > Lake | place: USA: Lake Erie, Ohio... | reverse complement strand
CCCGCCGCTTCAACGCCACCAACGCCGCCGCAACGTCGCAAATCCACGCCTCATGCGTGGCGTCGGTGAGCCCGGTGCGGACATGTAGCAGCTCGTGGCAGATGATGAGGTCGGGGTCTTTGTGGAGGCCGCGGCGGATCTTAACTGTCCACTGCGTTGCCCGGCAGTCGTCGAAGTCGGCGCGCGCGTCATCGCCGGGGATTTCGGACGCCGGGACGATGAGCAAGCGCGGGCGCTCTGTGATGCCAAGGATTGCGGCCCACTCGCCCAGCAGCAGCGCCCAGCGTTCGCGGGTCATAGGATCACCCGATAGTGCGGGATGGGCACCACGCGGGCGCCGTTGCGGATGCGGAACGTTTTGCGCTCCACCTTGCCGGCCAGCACCCCGGCCTTGATGATCTTGTTGGCTTGCTGGATACTGAGGCCCGCGGCTTCGGCGTGCTGCAGCGTGGTCCAGTAGCCATCGGGCGGGGTTTCAACGCCGCCATTGGCGAGGGCTACGGCGAGGTCCGCTAGGAGATTAGCCATCGGGGTGACTCCTTCGCGCCGTGTGCGCAATCCCACTGGAGAAGGTGCATCGTTGAATCGTTGTCGCAATACTCGCCATAGGCGATGCCGTGATTCCACGCCAGCGTCTGCCGCCGCCGCCGTGCGTACCCCATCGTGCGCGGGTCGCCACCGGTGCCGACGCATACGCCCCAGTGCCCGCCGTGATTGCGCGCCCGGAATGTGTGCGCCACGTGCAAGTGCGCCATGACGACATTCCCGCCCATCATTTCGACGTGATCGCGGAGAGCGTTGATGTTGTACATGTAGCCGTGGCCTAGCCAGATGTTGCCCATCTTTATCCAGCCGCGCTCGATGTCGTATGGGTGAATCTTCGCCCCGGCCTTTTCCGCCGCCGCTTGCATGTCGGACCACAGCCGGCGGGCGAGTTCGGCGACGATAGCGGACGGGTGGGAGAGTAGCTGGATGATTCGGTCGTCGTGGTTGCCTAGTAGCCAGTCCGATGGCTCCATTTCGCCCAGCCACGCCAGCCCCTTGTTGACATCCGGCTCCAGTGGCTCGGCTTCGTCCTTTGTGCCGCGGGCGCCGGATCGCAGGGCGGTAGTTTCGAGGAGGTCGCCCAGTTCGATATGCCGCGCCGGGTGGAATGCCGCCTTAAATGCCCGGACATTGCGCTGGTATTCGGCGCAGGCGTGGGTAGAGTGGAGGCAGCCCGTCGCAATCCACCGCTTCCACACGCGGTTTAGGTTGGCCATTACTTGCCCCCGTGATTTGCCAGCCACGTGAAGATTGACGCCACTAGCGCGGCTGGTATCGACGCGATCAGCGCGATAAACTTCCAGGCCCCGCGCTGTTCCGCCCGGTCGTTTTCGAGCGAGGAGAGGCGGTCTTCGGATTTGCCGAGCCGCCCATTAACCCGCGCCAGGTGATCCAAAATGTGCTTAATGTCCGAGGTCTGGACAGCTTGGGACGTGGTGAGAGCACTCACGTCCTCGCGCATATTATCGAGGGTCCCCGCAATACGTTCGAGTTGTTCCAATGTGTTCCCCTGCATGTGGGAGTCTACTGCTCGGGCGGTGGTGCTTCCGGCTTGATGGGTGACTGTTTGAGATACCCAGCCACGGCCACAGCGGCCCCGATGGCGGCCTTGGCTGCGAGTTGCTTGGGGTGAGTGCTGCCGTCGAACATCAGCGCGTCAGAGGCCGCCGTAGCGGCGCCACCCAACGCGGCGGCGAGAATGGCTTTCCATGCGGTGCGCATCGCTTACGCCTTCTCGATCAGCTTTTCGATGGCCTTTGCGGCGCCGGGGATGTTCAGGATTGCCGAGCGCCAATCGGTCGCCAGATCGGCCGCGACGCGCTTAAACTCCTCGACACTGCCGCCGCCGAACATCTGCGCCAGCATGGCCAGGTTGTGCCAATCACCACCGGCGAAAGCGACGAGGTTGTATTTCTCGCCCGGTTCCAGCGCCAGTTCTTCGACGGGCACGTAGTCCGCCGCTTCAGAGGCGGCCATTGCGTTTGCGTGCAACTTGCCCACCGGGAAGCCGAGCGCGCGGAGTTTGGCGACGAACTTCTCAGCGGCTTCGACGGTCATGTTGTGCGCACTGTTGGTTGCCTTGTAGGTCATAGTTTTTGCTCCGGTTTCTTGATGTCCAGCGGCCCGTATTCGCGGGCGAGTTCTTTTATTTCCTGTTTTGCGGGTTGGTCCAGCGGGAGGAAGTACGGCCCGCCTATCTTGTCTCCGTCGTCGGTCGTGGCCACTACGGCAGCGGTGCGGAGTTTCACTCCTCCACCGCCCGATAGACCTTGACGGTCACCGCCTTGTAGTCCGTTCCGTCGAATTGGACCAGCGCAATCAGCCGGCCCCAGGCGTCACGGATGAGATCGGCGAATTTCTGCACGCCATCGACCGTCACGCGCACGGCGTCGCCTTCGCGGATATGGACGAGTACCTGCGTCACCTTGCCCACCGGCCACCGGAAGTCCGGCGCCTGCGCGCGGAGCCGGTCGAAGTCGATGCAGGATACTTGGATGAGATCGACGTTCGGCGTGGGGCTTCGGTCGTCCTTGCCGCAGATGGACTCGCCCCGCAGCGCGGCGATGGCGAGGAGGATGGCAGGGATCAGCTTGGGCGAGATCACTTCTTTACCTCTTTGGTGGGCGGTTCCGGCAACGTCAGAAACGTGCCGTCCTGTTGCAAGCGGCAGCGGTCTTTCGGAATACTGCGGTCTGCGCAGGCTTCGGCCAGGATGACGTCGATTTGCTTATTGAGTTCGGCGACTTTGGCGGAAAGTTCCGTTAGCGCCATCCGTTCGGCGGTCTTCAGTGGTGCGGGCGTGGATTTCGGCTGTTCAGCCGCCGCAAGCAGGCCCAGGCTTGCGAGTAGGATGGTGGTGCGCATAAAGTCTTGAGCGAGTGTTTTCCGTACACTCGCGGAAACGCCCGCGTGGGAGAGGGCACGCGGGGAGGTCTAGCAGGTTCCGCCGGTCATGATGCCGCTCGAAAACGTGAGCGTACAGGTGCCAGTACCCGCTGAATCACGGACGGTTTTGGTGCCAGAAAAAGCCGTGCCGCTGGGAGGGATGACGCTCCCCGTGATATTCAGATCGCTTGTCCAGATCTTCCGCACCCGCCGCGTCGCACCGCCGACATCCACCGTTGTCACGCCCGAGGCCGGAAGAAACGAGGCGTATGCCACAACATTGTTCGCATGAATGGCGTTGAGGTAGTTCGTGCTGTTTCCGATCAGGTAGGTATTGCTGGAGCCAAACAGGATGTCAGACGCCACGGTGCCGGACAGCGTGATGGTGCCACTCGATGTCAGGTTCACGAACGTTGCGTGCCTAGAGGCGTCGATAACCGTCGTGCCAGACACTCGGTATGCAGGTGAGCCAGTGGCGTTGATGACCGCCGCCGACATATTGCCGGGGATGTCCACTGTGCCGCTGGTGTCGATCAGGAACCGCCGCACGGGCGAGCCAGAGCCCTGGTTCTGATAGATGGCAAAGTCACCCACGGCCAGTCCGCTCGTGCCGAACAGCCACCCGCCGTTGGTGTCGTCGGTGCGGTACAAGCCGAACGAAACGAATCCAGAGGTTCCGGTGACCCACAAGGGAGCGATATTCTGGCCGGCGCCCAGCGCTGGCCCGTTGTTGGTGATGGTGGCCGCGTTGAAGTTGCCGCGCACGCCGAAAAAGTCGCCATAGCGAGAGCCCACCGTGCCGATGCTACCGCTGTTGTTGACCTGGGGGGCGAGCGTTCCATACATGTAGTTGATGCCCGCGCCGAGCATGTCCACGAAGCCGTTGAACGTGGTGAGCCCAGTTACCGTCAGAGCCCCAGGGAGCGCCACGGCCTGATTCTTAATCGTGATAGCGTCCTGATAAGTGCCTGAGCCGGTGGCGGTTTGAATGGCGACTTTCTCATTAGTAAACGATGCCGATTCATACCCAGCGCACACCCGCGCGGCTCCATAGATAGTGCTGGTGACGGTATCGGTAGAGGCAAGCACAAGGCACGCCGGATCATATGTTGCGGTGCTGTTGGTCTGCGATAAGGTGAGCTGGTTCTGGACGCTAGCGATAGCCACCGTCTGTGGATTGACAAAGGTTTGCGTGACGTTGAGTCCGGCGATAGTGGCGTCCGCATTGGGCGGGGTGAGAACACGCGTGGTCGCTGTGGTGAAGCCATCCACCTCGAAACGCACAATCTTTGTTGCGTCGCTGGACCCCTTTGCGATGCCGGTGGTGTCGGTGACTGGGAGCGCGGCCGCAGCGGCTTGCCAGGAACCCGCCCCGCCGATGCTGGTGGCCGTCCACACGTAACCCACCGTTGCCGCGCCCGTGTTGATCGTGAGGCCCGTAAAGGTGGCCGCCGCCGCCGATAAACTGCCGGTCGTCTGCCATGTGCCAGTACCGTCGATATCCTTGACCCAAAACTTCTTCCACCGAGCTAAATCCACGCCGAGGTCAAGCGTTTCCGTTGTCCCGCCTGGCCACAACTGGTACATGGTGGAAACGCCGTTGTATGCAATTCCGGTCGAGTCCCACCGCATGACGAGGTTCCCGGCCGTATTCCTGAGGTCGATAGACGTTGATGTTGGCTTCGAGAAAGAATCGAATAGCGTTCCGGTGGCGTCGCCGTGCACTTCAAGTTTTCTCGTGGCAACGAACCCAGCAGAACTTTGGATCGACTCGAAACCGGTGGCGAAAACGGTGTTAAATTGCTTGGTGCGGTCGCCCAGATACAAGTAGGCATCAGTTTCTGGAAGCAGCGTGGTGGCATTGAGCCGAAGTTTGATAGAGTTGTCTTGGAGCACCAGCAGGGGATGATTGGTTTCGGTGCCGAGGTACCCGGCGCCGCCGCTCACATAGCTCTGTAGGATGATCGTCCCGTCAGTGCTGCGGATGGTGCCGTTGACGTCGAGCGCTACGCCCGGGCTCGGGCTGCGGCCAATGCCGACCTTATAGTGGAATTGCGCATCACCGTCGGTTTGCAGTGTGAGATCAGTGGAAGGTGCGGCTGTTTTGGCCGTGCCGAACCGCGCGAAATTTAGGTCGCCAGTGTTGTAGCCCCACCAAATCCCACGCTGCGTGTCAGAGCCAGTCGATCCATTCAACAGCATGATGGCGTTATTGGCAGTGGTGCCGACCGAAGACTGGGCAAACTCGGCAATAGCCTGAATGTTTGACCCGCTTGACCACGACCGCGAATACCCGGAAACAAACAGCGGCGCATTTGGGCGGATGTTCGCGTCGTTGGCGATGTCGTACTTTGTGGTGAGGTTGTAAAGCGTGTTTTGGCCTAGGTTAACCTGCGTGGCCGCTGAGCTAGTTTTGATGCCGGTGGTGTAGAGGCCGATGGTGTTCCCGTCGATTGTGACCTTATCAGCGCTGCCAATGCGGATTGCAGTCCCAGAGCCCTGCATGTTGTTGCCAATGATGGCCACGTTGTCGATGTCGTCGGTGGTGTCGCCAATATCGATTGCTTCGTAGCCGGACGCTCCGGCCCCGGTGAAAATGTTTGATGAAATGTTGATGAACGCAAAAGAGTCAGGCGACGGCGCGCGAACCTTTACGCTGAACTCGGTCTGATTGTCAAACGAGTTGCCGATTATTGAGGCAATGATGGTGTTGGTGTTCGACTCCAAATCAATCGCACCACCCTGCGTGTTGAATTTATTGGATGCGATACGCGCCCCGCCCGCCGACAGCCATTTAATCGCCGTCGTTCCAATTCCACCGGCGCCAACGACTTGAAAATAGTTCCCGGTGATGGTTTGATCGCCCGCGTCGGGGTTGTCGTAGTTTTCCAGCCGCAACCCCTCGTAGGAGTACGCGGAAAACATATTATTATTCACCCACGGAAGGCATCCGCGCTCTAAATGCATCCCCGTCCGAAGTTGCGATAGTTGCAAATCACGAAAAATGGAATTGCAGTTTTGGTAAGTTGTTGGGCCAGATGGTACGGGCGCGGTCAATTTGATTCCGCCGCCGCTAGCCATCGAGCCCGTCCCGCCGATGGCTAGATTGCTTACGTGGACAGGAAAAATTGTATCGAAGATCATGGCCCACTGATCGCCCGTTACATAGACGTAGGAGCCGGTGCCGGGATCGTTTCCAGCGCCAGCGATGGTGAGCCCCTGTTGAATGTAGACCGTCGTTTCCTCGCCCGGTGCGGGCGCGGATGGCGTGTGCGTGCCCAACGGGATGAATAGGCGCTTGGCACCCGTCGCCATGCGCGCCGCCTCGTGAATGCCGTCCGAAGCGCTGCCGATAGTCCACGCGCCGCTATGGTTGTTGGCCGGGGTAAATGTGATGTCGCAAGTTGAGCCGCTGCCAGAGACGGCGGTGATGAGCACGGTTTCAGCGGTGCCGGTGCCGCCGCTGATGCGGACGTTGTGGTGGGTGCTGTACGGAGCGACGCCATCAGGGCAAGGGGTCAGCGTGACCGTGGCGGGCGTGGCGGCCGTGAGGGAGCCACCGGGCGTCTGTGACCAGTCGTAGTCGCTGGTGATGACATCTACGCCAGAGCCACAGGTGCCCCATGCCCACGTACCACTGCCGTCAGTTTGCAAGCATTGATCGGCAGTACCATCGGCAGATGGAAGCGTCCAGACGATGTTAGACGGAACAGACTGCGGAGCCTTGATACCGACGTAGTTCTGGCCGTTCGTGCGCCGCTCCTGCATCCGCAGTTCGCCCGTAGCGCTGCCGGCGCTTTGGGTGATGGTAAGAGGCGTCTGTGACTGCCCAAACGCCGCCAGGGCGGCCAGGGCGCAAAGGATGATGGGTTTATTCATAAAGAACCGAATAGGGCGCGCATACCGCCCACCACTTGCCGTCGGCACGCCCGCGGAACTGGAAGCACGTAACCGCGCCATCTTTTCCGTGGAGCGTAGAGCCGAAATTTGTATTGAAATCGGAGTCGAAGCTGATCGTGTATGGCCCAGCTCCCTGCGTCACGTAGACGGTCAGCAGGTCGGCCGCGGTGGGCGTGTACGGGCTAGCGATGGTGGTATTGGCCGTCAGCGTGATTTCGATGGGCGTTGACCTGCCGCCAGTGCCGGTCGAGCCTCCGGCCACAAACGAGCTCGTGGCACCGCCGCCAGACGAGCCGCCCGCGATGGCCTTCCAGAACTCGACTGCGCCGCCAAGACGGTTCGTGCTGATCGCCTTGGCCGTAAATTGCAACCACTGCCCGTAGACGTCGCGGAGGGAGACTTCGCGGATCAAATATGTGCCGCTGGAGACGTCGAAGTAGCTATTAGCGATGGTCTGAAGTTGCCCAGGCCGCAGCGTGTGGCATGTCGCCTCTATTTGCTGGTCGGTTTCGTAGGTGATCTCGACGGCGTTGTTCTTGCGCGCCGCCACTAGCGCCAAGCCTTCAACGCTGGCCTGTTGCTGTCCAATGCCGGGACGGTCGAACGGCAGCGCATAGATGCCGCTGTTGCCTTCGAGCGTGGCGGTGGCGGAGATGTCTGCGCTATCCTCTTCGGCAATCGTGTTGGCACCGAACTTGCGGTATACCACGCGGAGCGTATCGGCTGCCGTAAGCACGGTTTGGTCGGCATCTTGCCGAATATAGACCTTGCCGATTTCGTAGTAGTACGCGCGGTCCGAGTCGGTGAGCCACTGGGCAAACTCTTTGTCCTCGCCGTTCACCTGGACGCGGACAATCTGCCCGACGGGGTTCGTGAGGGACCATTTGACGGTTGAGCCGTCGCCGGTGAAGGATTCGTCCTCATACCCGATTTGCTCGATATCCACGTTGACGAGCGCGGAGTTGCATTTATCTTCGCGCGTGGTGCGCACGCGAATGTTGCGGTAGTTGCCGCTGGTGTTGTTGATCGAAAACGGCGCGGTTGCAAAGGTGCGCGGCTTGAAAAATAGATCGCGCTCCTCGTCAATCCACCACACATAATTCGAGGCGTCGGCTAGGGCGGCGATGGCTTCCGAGACGGACGTGCCCGCGTCGAAGATGACGGTATCGACCACCGCGCCGCTGTCGATGTTGGCGGTGCCGATTGGCTCGGATGTAGCCGCGTCGGTGAGTAGAGCGGATACGATCAGCCCGGCCCGGTTGGTGACGAGAATTTGGTCGAGCGTGCCGGCGTCCGTGATATTGACCGCGGCGCCACCGCTGGTGAGGGAGAGCTGCAGCGCCGCGCCGCTGGCCGATATCACGAAGTATTCGACGGTGGCCGAGAGCCCGCCCGGAACCGTGCCGTTGGCGTGCGCCTTGACGCGCACTTTGTCGCCGTTGCTGAGGCTATGCGCCACCGTGCAGGTCAGCGTGTCCGTGCCCGCGTTGGCGGTGTACTCGAAGTTGCGCTCATAAATCAGCGGGCGGCCGGTGCTGGTGTTGTAGCAGAAGCGGCGGTCAAGGTACTGTTCCCACGAAACGGCGCGGATGGCATAATAGCGCCCGGTCGGGTTGGCTTCCGTGATCGAAAATTCGTCCACTTCGTCCACTGAGCCAGCCCATAGTTTCGTCGCTCCCTCGAATAGTTCGAGGTCTTTGCCGACGACCGGGCGATAGCTGCCGTCTTCGCTGATAACCGTCACGCTTAACCCGGCGCGGGAGCCGAGCGAGTAGGACATTTCGAGCGTGCCTTGTTTCGCGGAGACGGTGGTTCCGTCGATTTTTACGATGGGGGTGGGCAAGGGTTAGCCGCGTGGGATGACGCCGTACTGCTTCAGGGTCCGAGTGATTTCTTCGAGCGCGGCTTTCGGATCGCCGCCGTTCAGGTTAATAACAACGGACGCGCCGCCGCCCGCGCCTACCGCCATCTGGCGCTGCTCCATGCGAATCAAGGACTCCCACACGGACTTCATGTAGGGCCAGAACTCGTTGCCTTTTTCGAGAATGTGCAGGAGGTGGATTTGGCTGTAGCGGACTTCCTTCTCGATGAGGTCGAGGGATTTGTTCATCCCGGCCATCTGGAAATTTCCGATGACGCCAGAGATGGCAGAGACGACCGAACCCACCGCGCCAACGATTCCGGCGATTCCAGACGATGCGGCCGACGCCGCGCCGCCGATGCCTCCAGCGGCAGAGCCAGCCGCGCCAGCAACGCTCCCGCCCGCGCTTGATGCGGCGGAGAATACCGAGCCGCCAACGGACGTTGCGCCGCCGAACACCTTGCCCATCAGCCCGCCGACGTCCAGGAGCTTAGAGGTCAGCTTGGTAAGCGCTCCTTCGATTAGCAGCCGAGTGATAGACTGCGCCGCCTGTTGCGCGACACTCTTAAACATGTCGCCCAGCTTGCCGCCCTTGAAAATGATGTCAGTGATGCCGCGGCTCAAGTCGGTGATTACCGTTGAGACTTGCTGCATTGCGGCCTTGCCGACTTTTCCCAGGTCTTTGTACCGAGCGGTGATGGCGGCGTGCTGCTCTTTCGTCATCATGCCTTCGGGGCCGATGTTTTTGGAGCCTTTGATAAAATCGCCCATGCCGTTGTCATTCGCCAGGTCCACGGATGGCGCTTTCGGCATTTTGAAGTCGCCAAGCATCCCGCTCAACCCAAGCGGCGGAGCATCAGATAACTGGCGGTAGCTCTGGAACAGTAGGTCGAATGAGCGCGCCACACGCTGCGCGCCGCTGATGGTGACTTGTTCCCAACGGCCCGTGATTTCCGCTATCTTTTTGACAGCTTCGGCCTTTTTTGTATCGGCGTCTTTGAAGCGGTCAAACAGCGCCAAAAGCTCCATGGTCGGCAGCTTTGCCGATTCCATGGCCTTGGCGTGCTTCTCAACAGCGGTAGCAGCGGCGGCGTGGGCCTCGGCGTGCTTTTCAACGGGCGGCGTAGACTGCCCTAGGAGTTGCATGTAGCCGGTAATAGCCGCAGTGCCCGCGCCGAACGCTACCGGCGTGCCAGTGCCGACGCGCTCGTTTAAGCGCTGGATAGCCTCGCCCGTGGTATCGACCGGCTTTCCGCCGTTGTCGACCAAAAACTTCATGAACAGCCCGACGCCAGCGGCGGCAGCACCAGCGGCCACGCCCGCAAGTGAAAGACTGCTTGCGAACGCCTTGATGATCGGGATGCCTTTATTCAGCACGCCGACAACCAGCGCGCCCTTTTCAATCAGCGTGCCGAGAGCGACCAGCGCCAGCGGTGCGGCGGTAGCCACTGCGGTGAGCCCAATGGCCCAGTCCTGCGTGGGTTGAGGCAGATCCCGGAACGCCGTAGCCAGCGACTTCGCCTTCTCGATGCCGGGCGTCAGGAAGTCGTCAAGCACGCGCTGCGCGATGGGGAGGAGCGTCTTCCCGAACTCCGCCGCCGCGTCCTTCGCGGCCATCTGGATATTCTCCCAGGAGTTCTTATACGTGTTCCCGGCGCGCTCGCCCTTGGCTAATTCGTCCGTGATAATGCGGATGAATTGCTGCGAGGATATGCCCAGCCGTTCAAACGTCTTCGCAGGGTCGCCCAGCGCTTCGGCGCCGAACTTTTCCTTGATGATCGCGGCCAGTTGCGGGATGCGCTCGATAATCGGATCGAGGTTTTCTTTAGTGACCTTGCCGACAGCGCCAAGCTGCGACAACTGACGGATCACCTCGTTAAAGTCCTCGCGCCCGCCACCGACGACGGCCAGGGCGTTGCCGAGTTCGCCCATAATGCGGCGGGACTGGTCGGCGGAGTTGCCGAGGATCTGAAGGCGGATAGTGCCTTTGACGGCCTCTTCCAGTCCCAGGCCGGGGAGCTTCGCCACCTCGCGTAGCTTCGCCATTTCCGTGGCCGTGGCTTCGCTCGACTTCATCACGGCTTTGAGCCCCATGGTGAGCGATTCCATGTCGGAACCGGCTTTGATAGCGGCGGCGCCGGCGGCGATCAGCGGCGCTGAAAAGCCGATAGAGAGCGCGGTGCCGGCTGCCGTGACATCGGAGGCAAAGCGCTTGACTTTGTTGAGGGAGCGGTCTACCTGTTTATCGAAGTCGTCGGTACTTGCCCCGATGCGCACTATGAGGTTGGAGAGTATGGGCATCGTTTACCGTCGTCTAATGGGTGTCGGGGAAGGTGGTGTCTGGGCTTTTTGGGCTTTTTCCTGCTCGTCGGCTTTCAGCTTTAGATAGCAGGCCCATTCGGTGAGTTCAGAGGAGGGCATCGCGGCGGTGAGTTCCGCCACGGTTTTATGCAGGATTTCGGCGAGGGCGAAGAGAAAACGCCGCTCGCCTACGAGTTTTTTTCCAGGTCGTCGGCGGCTTTGTCGGTGAGGCCGGATAGCTCGCAAATCTTCGTGGCGATCCGGTCGATAACATCGCCTGATTTACCCAGGAGCATGTCCTGGTGCGCCTTCTCGAATAGCTTCGCGCCCGTGGCCGGGTCGGTGGCGCAATCAATAATCAGGCGGACAGCCGCGGCGTGGGGTATGTTCTTCGCGTTGGCGCCGAACTCAACCCGCTCTTTTGCCGTCATCTCCCGGACGCCGATCTCCACCCCCCACTCGGGAATCGTGATTGCGTCCGTCTTCAGCGTCACCGCTGAAATTCTCTCCAGGATCGTGCTCATTTGGCTCCTTTGCCTTGATCGTGATGGGACCAGGCAGGTTTAATGCCCACCCGTTCCAGTAGTCGATTTCCGCGCCGTTGCGGCACACGCGGTTGATTTCAGACTCGGGAATGACGAGCGCCCGAGCCTGTTTGTCGTAGTGCATTACGTGGTCGAGAAGTCCACTTCGCCATGCAGCGCGAAGGAGACGTTTTCCTTAATGAGTTCGTTCTCGCCCGACGTGATGCCGGTTGAGGACATGTGGCCGGCTGCCATGAATCGGTCGTTGCCGGAAAGGTTGGTGTAGAGGTACAGGACGTAGTAGCTGCCCAAATTCGTGTTAGCGAAGTAGGCGTCGTTGTAAAAGCGCTGGAAGGACACCGTGCCCGATTTCATGACCAGCGTTCGCTCTTTCCACGTATCGCCGAACGTCTGCGATTCTTCCGTGATGACTTCGGAATCGTAGGACCATTCAAACGCCTGCGCCGCTTGCGCCAGCGTCAGGTATTCGGCGGTGATCGTGATGGTTCCGCCGGCGGTGTACCCATTCGTGAGGGTGATCTTCCCCGATGCCCAGCCAATTTGATAGTTGGCCTTCGGCACGGTCGAGACGCCGTCCAGCACGGTCACGGCCGCGTTGGGATTGATCGCCCGTTTCGCCGTGTCCGTGATCTGGTAGACGCCGCCACCGAGGGAGGTTACTGCCTCCCCCGTCATGGCGGTGCCCGATCCGGTGGCGATGTAGATGTCGGCTGCGTTTCCTGCGAGTACGGCCATGATGGCTCCTTAGGTGTAGGACAGCGCGCCGGTTCCGGTGAAGGTGTAGGAGGCGGTGATGATGCCGTTTTCAGGCGCGGAGAATGACGCCTGAACGAAGGCGTTCCCGCTGTAGTAATTCGTACCGTCCAGGTAGAAGCGGATCGCCACGGTGGAACCGGCGAGGAAGGCGGTCTTCAACGCAACGTGGCCGTTGGTGTCGGCGGTGTCGAGACGGCCGGAACCGCTGCCGCTCCATTCCTTGATGGTCGAGGTGCGTTCTTTCCAGGTGTCGCCGAAGGCTTGCGTCTCTTCGAGTCCGGTCTGGACGTCGAGCGACCAGTTATCCATCTCGCCGATTGTGTTCGTGCTGATCTTGAGCGCGGCAGCATTGCCTACCATTACAGCCATAGGGGCTCCTTTCGCCTCACGGCGATAGCTAGAAGTGGGTGGCGGAACATCTCACGACGTGCCGCCGGCACCCACGCCTAAACGGCGTGGATGATGTCAAATTCAAGGACCGCGGAGTAGAGCTTTGCGCTCGTCTCCAGGTCGTGTTCAAACTCGTTGCGCCGCCCGTTGAGGTGCGTGCTGTAGACCGTCAGCGATCCGGCCGCCGTGGTGATTTCGGCGGCGTGGTTGATGACGTTGGTGTATACCAAATCGGCGAGGTCTTCCGCGGCCTTCGGGTTGCCCTGCGCCATGCAGTACAGCGCCACCGGGCGGCGTGTGGCCGTCGGTGCGGCCGATCCAATGGAGTGGAATGGCGCGGAGTCGATCACTTCGATGACGATGGCCGGATAGTCCACCACGCGCCCTTGATCGGCGTGCATGTCGTACACCCTCGTACCGGTCAGGTCGGTGATGGCCGATATGGTCTGGAGGTACTTGTAGAGCGCCTGGTAGATTCTCATGCAGCCCGCCCGAGCGCATCGAATGCGGCCTTAACGCGGGATTCCAGGAGACGCTTCACGGCGTTGCGCTGCGCACGGATGGCGTCACGGAAGAACGGGATGGGACGGCTGCCGGGGTGCTGCGCTTTCTTTGCGAATCGCTTGAACAGGTTGCCGAACATGAGGAACTTTTTATCCTTCGGCGTGACCGTGTGGGCTTTGGTGCCGAACTCGACCAGATGCGCGTGCGGTGCCGCCTGTTTGAGCGTGTAGGCGTAGGCTTGCAGAAACGTCTTGAATTGCC
>Ga0315901_10006959_pt1 | contig 13459 bp, 9 predicted proteins | sample LakEriMetagenome_10_FD_203761 | JGI IMG/M metagenome (GOLD analysis project Ga0315901, IMG submission 203761) | Freshwater fungal communities from buoy surface, Lake Erie, Ohio, United States - Buoy 2 MA116 | ecosystem: Environmental > Aquatic > Freshwater > Lake | place: USA: Lake Erie, Ohio... | reverse complement strand
GTGCAGCAGATAGATGACTGGCGTGTGCCAGGTTCGCCAGCGCGGCACGGTGCGCAAGCAGGCATAGATCATGGCTGTGCAGACCACGGTCGCAACCGAGACGACCAACAGGAGCGCCCCGGACCAGGCTGCGAACGCCGAACCCCGTTGGCTGAGCACCCCGTGCAACAGGGCCAGCGCCAGCCAGAGCAGGGCACACAGCGCCTCGCGCGAGAGCCAGGAGGTGCGCACCCGAGCCAGCGATCGCCAGGCATTGCGCGGATTGGCCAGGTGCTGCGTGGAAGACATCAAGCCAGCGATGACCAGAACCATCGAGGCCACGCCTGCCGCACGAAGCAGCGACTGGTCAGCCGCGGGGGCTCCGCCAGCGGCCGCCCAGCCCCATTGGGCCAGCACCAGCCAGATGGCCAGCCCCAGCCCGGCACCTGAACTCACCGTGAAGAAAATGACCGAGAGGGCGGGTTTCATGCGAGCGGCCTCTCAAAGCCGGATCAAGGTGTTGACCATCGATGCCAGGCGCTTTTTGAGCGTATCGGGCGCAGCCATCGTCTGGGGCTGAGGCACCTGAGCCTGAGGGCGCGGGGGCAGATACTGATTGACCGGCTTGTAGCCCAGCGATTCAAGCAGAGACTGCCCCTGACGCTCCCGGGCCAGCACCGACACATTCGATGCCGGATTGTCGTAATCACCAAAGTGACGGGCATGCGAGGGGCAGGCCAGCACACAGGCGGGCTGGCGCTCTGCTTCGGGCAGTGCGGTGTCGTAAATGCGGTCCACGCACAGCGTGCACTTGCGCATCACACCCTGTTGCTCGTCGAGCTCGCGCGCACCATAGGGGCAGGCCCAGGCGCAGTAGTTACAGCCCATGCACTTCTCGGGATCGATCAGCACGATGCCGTCTTCGGCTCGCTTGTACGAAGCCCCCGTCGGACAGACCGTGACGCATTCGGCCTGCTCGCAATGCATGCACGACATCGGAACATTGAGCGTGCGGTTGTCGGGATAGTCGCCCGCCTCGAAGTGCCGGACCCGATTGAACCAGACACCCGCCGGCACGGGTCCTTGCGGATCGTAGTCGGGCGCCCCTCCTGCCATCAGACTCTCGCCATTCCATTCCTTGCAGGCCGTGGCACAGGCATGACAGCCCACACAGGCATCAATGTCGATCGCCAGACCGAGCTTCATGCTGCGTCTCCTTCAATTGACGCCAGTGTGCCGCTGGCCGCTGCGCCGGGCGGTGGCGTCTGGTCGGGGTCTTTGCGCACCCGCACCTTGAGGTCGTACCAGGCGGCCTGCCCGGTGATGGGATCGCTGTTGGTGAGGCTGGCCTCACCCGGGCGTGCGGGCAGGGTTTCGCTGATGAGGTGATTGAGCAGAAAACCGGCATTGGCCTCGGCGGAAGCTTTGGACAGGCCCCAGGTCCCAGCCATCTTGCCGATCGCATTCCAGGTCCAGACCGTATTGCGCTCGCAGCCCTGCATGGTTCGCAGCTGACAGCGAATGCGTCGGTGCGCATCGGTGGCCTTCATGCGGGCATGGTCGGGCGTGCCAGGCTGAGGCCCGACTGGAGCATGCATGGATTCAACCAGCACCCAGTCTCCATCGGCCAGGTTCAGATCTGCTGCAGTCTGCGCATTCATGTAGAGCGCGTTCTGCGCCACGATCTGGCGCAACCAGGCATTCTGGCTGTCCCAGGAGTGGTACATCACCATGGGTCGCTGCGTGATGGCATGAAACGGAAAGGCGTCGGCGCCCATCTGCTCGTCGGTGCGCTCCATCTCGATCGGTGCGTACCACATCGGCAGTGGATCGAAGTAGCGCACCAGACGCTCACGGTCTTCGGCGCGCTCCGGGCACGGGCCGTCGTACAGGCCCTGGCCAGCAAGACGGAACTTCTGCAGCGGCTCACTGTAGATCTGCATGATGATGGGCTCGGCCTTGCCGATGAAGCCCGCACGCGCAGCCACCTCGAGATAGTCCCGGTTGGCAAAGCGCATGTACTTCTGCGAGTCGGGCCAGTGATGGGCATGAAAGGCCTTGCCGCGAATGTAGGCCTGCCACTGATCCGGATTGGGCTCACCCACCAGCGACTGATCGCCGTTCTTGCCGCGCCATCCCGTCAGAAAACCGATTCCGGGTGCACGCTCATAGCGCAGGATGAAATCCTCGTAGCCGGAAAAGCGCGGCTCGCCCTGTTCATCCACGAAGGCTGGAAATTTGAGGCGGCCGGCGAGGTCGATGAGGACATCCTGCCAGGGCCGCACGTCGCGGTCGGGCTTGAGCAGCGGATGCCGGATGGCATCGGCTGCAGCATCCGGCTCCGAGATTGGGCGATCCAGCATGGAGATCGCATCGAAACGCTCGAAGTAGGTGGTGTCGGGCAACACCAGATCGGCATAACGCACGGTCTCGGAGTCAAAGGCATCGCAGACCACAATGAACGGGATGCGGTACTGGCCCTCGTCGTTTCGGGCAACCAGCATCTGCTGGGTACCGGTGGTGTTCATGGATGAGTTCCAGGCCATGTTGGCCATGAACAGCATCAGGGTGTCGATGGGATAGGGATCGGCCTCGACCGCATTGCGGATCACCATGTGCATCAGGCCGTGTGCCGCGATCGGACTCTCCCAGGAATAGGCCTTGTCGATGCGAAGCGGTCTGCCGCGCAGGTCGATGGCGAGATCTTCGGGTCGGGTCGGAAAGCCCAGCAGCGGACGTGCGCAGGCCGTATCGGGGGCATCGATGCGGGCCGCATCGTTCTCGGGCAGTTGCACCGGTGGCACGGGCTTCGGGAACGGCGCGCGAGCCCTGAAGTTGCCGGGGCCATCGAGCGCGCCCAGCAGCATCTGGATCAGGTGCAGGGCCCGACAGGTCTGAAAGCCGTTGCTGTGGGCCGACACGCCTCGCATGGCATACATCGCGACGGGCCGCCCGATCACCTGGTCGTGCTCCACGCCCCAGGCATCGGTCCAGCGGATCGGCAGCGTGATGGTCTGCTCAAAGGCCACCTGAGCCATTTCGAGCGCCAGCCGCTCGATCTGCTCGGCGGGTACGCCGCATTGCGAGGCCACTGTGGCGGGCGCGTATTCGTCGGCCAGCGCGCGCTCGGCCATCAGGGTCATGGATGTCACCACCGCGGTGCCGTCAGGCGCCTTGAAGCGGCCAAACATGGCGGGCGTGCAGCCGGGTGCCTGAATGGCGGGCGCCTGGGTCTGCTGATCCCAGAGCAGAGGATGACCCTGCTCATTGCGCAGGAACAGACCATCGCGTGATGTGCCTGGCGCCTCGATGACCAACCAGGGCGCATTGGTGTAGCGAAGCAGAAATTCAGCGTCAAAGAGTTCGCGCGACAGCAGCACATGCGCGATCGCCATCGCAAGCAGGCCATCCGTGCCGGGGCGGATTGGCACCCATTCATCGGCGAGCGAGGAGTAACCCGTGCGCACAGGATTGACCGAGACGAACTTGGCGCCACGGCGCTTGAGCTTTTCCAGGCCGATCTTGATCGGATTGCTGGCATGGTCTTCGGCCACACCCCACATCATGAAATAGCGGGCATGGTCCCAGTCGGGCGCACCGAACTCCCAGAAGGAGTAGCCGATGGAATACAGCCCGGCGGCGGCCATATTGACCGAGCAAAAGCCGCCATGTGCGGCCCAGTTGGGGGTGCCAAACTGCTGGGCCCACAGGCCTGTGAGGGCCTGCATCTGATCGCGCCCGGTGAAGAAGGCGAGCTGTCGGGGCTGGCTGCTGCGCAGGCGGGCCAGTCGGCCTGTCAGGAGTTCGAGCGCCTCATCCCAGGATATCGGATCAAAGATGCCCTCTCCACGCTCGGTTCCGGGCCGGCGAATGAGCGGGTGACTCAGTTTGGCGGGTGAGAGCTGCTTCTGAATGCCCGCACTGCCCTTGGCGCACAGCACGCCATCGTTGACCGGATGACCGGCAGTGCCCTGCAGGAATCTGAGCCGCGTCTTGACGCTGCCATCGGCCTGCTCATCGTCCTGCAGCGTGACCTGCAGTCCACATCGACAGGCGCACATGTAGCAGGTGGTGTGCTCCACGCGCTGCCGGGAACGGTCTTCGAATCGCACCGGATGTTCGGCAGCGTCTGTCAGGGGCGGATTCAAGGGCGGGTCATCCTCGTCGGGGCGGCGGTCACGCAGTGGCGTGCCCCGTCTGTCTGGGCGACCGAACCCCGCGAGCGGGACCAGTCGAGTTGACTAAATTCTACGCGCCGCCCCTGCGGCTCGGGTCTGTTCCCCCGGAAGGTGGGCGTACGGCGTTCCGTTTCAGGGGGATCCGGGAGGATCCTGTGGACACAGGAGCCTGCTGACCGTGAGGGCAGGACCCGCGCGCCACCAATGTCAGGACGCGGTCACGAGCTCTGCGAATCGGGGCAGATCAACATTGCCGCCACTCAGAATCACGCCCACACGCTGGCCCGCCAGTGGCAGGATGCGTTGCAGGGCGGCGGCGGCGGCCAGGGCTCCCGTGGGCTCGACCACCAGCTTCATGCGCGCGGCCAGAAAGCGCATCGCATCGCGCAACTGATCGTCGGTGACGGTCACGATGCCGGCAGCCCGATCCCGCAGAATGCCGAAAGTGAGCTCGCCGAGATGCTGGGTCTGGGCGCCATCGGCAATCGTGCGGGGCACCTCGATATGCACGATCCGGCCTTCGGCCAGCGATCGCTGTCCATCATTGCCCGCCTCGGGCTCCACGCCCCAGACCTTGCACTCTGGCGACTTCAGTGCCGCGGCCAGCGCACAGCCCGAGGTCAGGCCTCCGCCGCCCAGGCAGACCAGCAAGGCATCGAGCGGCCCCACTTCCTCAAAGAGCTCGAGTGCCGCGGTGCCCTGGCCGGCAATCACATCGGCATGGTCGTAGGGCGGAATCAGCGTCAGTCCCCGTTGCCGGGCCAGCTCGCGGGCCAGCACTTCCCGATCCTGGGTATAGCGGTCAAAGAGCACCACCTCGGCACCATAACCCTGGGTTGCCTCGATTTTCATGCGTGGGGCGTCCTGGGGCATCAGGATGGTTGCCTTCACGTTCATCAGCGATGAAGCGTAGGCCATCGCCTGGGCATGATTGCCCGAAGAAAAAGCCAGCACCCCTGCAGCCTTCTGGTTCGAGGTGAGCGCGGCAATCGCATTGGCGGCGCCCCGAAATTTGAAGGCACCGGCCCTTTGCAGGTTTTCGCACTTGAAGAACAGCTGCGCTCCGGTGATGGCATCGGCAGTGCGTGAGGTCATGACCGGAGTCCGGTGAGCCAGACCCTGCAGACGTTGGGCGGCCTCAAGAACCGATTCGGGAAGGGGCAGATTCATGCGAATGGACCTGGAGAGTCAACGGGACGCCCGGATGCTACCGCGACACCCTGTTCCCGGATCGGCGGATACCGACTGAACACAGCCCGGCCTCTGCCGGTCTTTCATGCGTTACCCTTCGCGGCAGTACAGGACGGAAATCGTCCTGACCGGACAGGAAACCTTCTGGACGCAAAACAGCACAGGGAGACAGACCATGACCGATTCACTCCGTCGACACCTTCTGCAATCGGCCGCTGCACTGGGTGGTTCAGGCCTGATGGGCATACCCATGGCGGCCCTGGCGCAAGCCTCGCGCGGTGGCGTGGTGGTGGTGGGCACCACCCAGCGCCCGCGTCACCTCAACCCGGGCGTGCAGTCGGGCATCGCCACGATGATGCCGGGCGCACAGCTCTTTGCCACGCCCCTGCGGATCGACGATCAATGGAAGCCTGTGCCGTACCTGGCCGAACGCTGGACGGTCTCGGACGACGCCCGAAGCATCACCCTGCATCTGCGCAAGGATGCAGTCTTTCATGATGGCAAGCCGGTCACCTCCGAGGACGTTCAGTTCTCGATCGAGGCCGTGCGTGACAACCATCCCTTCAAGACCATGTTCGGTCCGGTCAATGGCGTGTCCCTGCCCGACCGGCATACCGCCGTGGTGCGACTGTCCGAGCCCCATCCGGCACTCGCCCTGGCCATGACCACGGTCTTTCTGCCGATCATGCCCAAGCACATCTATGGCGATGGTCAGCCGCTGGCCACCCATCCGCGCAACTCAACCAATCCGGTGGGCTCGGGCGCCTTCCGGCTGGTGGAGTTCAAGCCGGGCGAGCACATCATCCTGCAGCGCTTCGAGAACTTTTTCGAAAAAGACATACCTCGACTCGACCGCATCATCATCCGGGAGTTCAAGGACGCTTCGAGCATGCTGCTCGCCTTTGAAAAGGGCGAGATCGACGTGCACACCACCCTGACCGATCCGCGTGATGTGGAGCGCGCCCGCAAGATCCCGGGTGCAACCGTGATCCCCAACATGGCGGGCGGTATTGGCGCCTTGATCTGGCTCGCGTTCAATACCCGCCATGCCCAGTTGAAAGACAAGCGGGTACGCCAGGCGATCAGCTTTGCGATCGATCGCGACTTCATCGTCAAGACCCTGCATGCGGGTCTTCACAAGCGCGCCACCGGCCCCATCGGGTCGGCCAGCCCCTTCTACAGCACCGACGTCGAGCGCTACGACCACAATCCCCAAAAAGCCCTGCAGCTGCTCGATGCGGCAGGGCTCAAGCCGGGTGCCAATGGCACGCGCCTGACCCTCAGCCTGGATCTGGTGCCCGGTGTGGCAGACATGCGAGCCACCGCCGAATACATCAAGCCCACCCTGGCCAAGGTCGGTATCGATGTTCAACTTCGCAATTCGCCCGACTTTCCGGCCTGGGCCCGGCGTGTCTCGAGCCATCAGTTCGACATGACCATGGATTCGGTCTGGAACTGGGGCGATCCGGTGATCGGCGTACACCGCACTTACCTCTCGAGCAATATCCGGGAGGGCGTGATCTGGTCGAATACCCAGTCGTACAGCAACCCGAAGGTGGATGAGCTACTGGCCGCTGCGGGCAAGGAAATGAATCTGGCCAAACGCAAGGCGCTCTATCGGGAATTCCAGAAGATCGTGGTCGATGAGGCGCCGATCGCATTCCTGTACGAACCCAATTTCTCGGTCGGCTTCAAGCGCATCGCCGACCCCCGGGCCAGCGTCTGGGGGCTGATGTCCCCGATGCAGGACTGGGCGTTGGGCAAGGGCTGAGCCCGCGCGCAGCAACAGCCCGATGAAACATGCAGCACTCGCCCGATGAACCCGACGTGAACGACGCACGCTCATCGCGAGATGGTCTGGACGTTGTGGTCATCGGCGGCTACCTGGGCGCCGGCAAGACGACGCTGATCAACCATCTGCTGCGCGAGGCGTCGGGCCAGCGCATCGCAGTGATGGTCAATGACTTTGGCGAGATCGGCATCGATGCCGATCTGATCCTGGGCCAGGACGGTGACGTTCTGCAACTGGCGGGCGGTTGCATCTGCTGCAGTGTGGGCAGTGATCTGGTCGAGTCCCTCATGGCATTGGCCACGCGCAACCCGCGGCCCGACCGGGTGCTGATCGAGACCAGTGGTGTGGCCCTGCCTGGACAGGTTGCTCGCGGCGCAGCCCTCGCACCGGGCCTGGTCATTGACGGCGTGGTGGTCATGGCCGATGCCCAGGCGATTCGCACTCAAAGTGCCGACCGGCATGTGGGCGATACCGTGCGCGCCCAGCTGGGCCAGGCGGATCTGCTGCTCCTGAACAAGACCGAGCATGAGACGCCAGAGGCCCTCGAGGCACTGCAAACCTGGCTGGTGAACCTGGCGCCGCGAGCCCGGATCATCCCCTGCAGCGAAGCTCAGGTGCCTGCCGAGCTGGTGCTCGGTCTGCGTCCGAATGCCCCGAATGCCTCCAGGGCCTCGAATTTCTCAAACACTTCTGTCAGCTCCTCGGCCGACCGACCCGCGCCACTGGCACGCCGCGCGGCCCTGGCGCGCGCCAGTCGTGGGCAGCGCCCGGCCGCATCGATTTTTGACTCCCTCAGCCTTGCACTGCCCGATCCCTGTGATGTCCATCAGCTGGCCACCCTGCTCACCGACCCGGCGCTGGGGCTGGTACGGGTCAAGGGCTGGGTTCCCGATCGGCACGGCGGGCGGCATCTGCTGCAAATGGTCGGTGATCGCTGGCGGTGCACCCCTGCGCCAGTCGACCCTGGCGCTCCGGACGCAGGCCGACTGATGCTGATCGGTCTGCGTGACAGGCTGGACCCGCTGCGAATTGATGCCATCCTGAAACGCTGCGTTTCGTGAAAATGGAAAGAGGGTGATTTCAAGTCAGCCCGCTTGCGCCGAACTGAGCTCTACACTGCCAACACCATGTCGATGATCAAACTGCTCGCCAAACGCCTGGCCTATGCGCTGGGGTTGATTCTGGCCGTGCTGACGATCAACTTTGGCCTGATTCATGCGGCGCCGGGCGACCCGGCCATGGTGATCGCAGGCGAAATGGGCGGTGCTGATCAGTCCACTCTTGCGCAGATCCGCAAGACCTATGGGCTCGACCGCCCCCTGAGCGAGCAGTACCTCACCTACATCACTCGGGCCGCCCAGGGTGATCTGGGTCAGTCCTACCTCTACAACCAGCCGGTCACTGATCTCATCCTGCAGCGGCTGCCCGCCACGGTGCTGCTGGTCCTGAGCGCGCTGCTTACCGCCATTGCGGTGGGTACCCTCGTGGGTGTGTGGGCCTCACGCAAGCCCCACAGTGTGGGCAGTGGAGCCGTCACCGTGCTTTCGCTGGTGGGCTATTCCATGCCCACCTTTTGGACCGGCATTCTGCTGGTCATCCTGTTTGGCAAGATCATTCCCATCATGCCGATCGCCGGCATGCGTGATGTGCGCATCTACGGGGGCTGGTGGGTCACCAGCCTCGATGTACTGCACCATCTGATCTTGCCGGCCTTCACCCTGGCCATCGTGTACATGGCCCAGTACAGCCGACTCTCCAGAGCCAGCATGCTGGAGGTGCTCAGTTCAGACTACATCCGCACCGCGCGCGCCAAAGGCCTGGCCGAGCGACTGGTGATCTGGAAGCATGCCCTGCGCAATGCCCTGATGCCGGTGGTCACCATCGCCGGTCTGCAGTTTGGCAATCTGGTCTCGGGTGCGGTGCTGGTCGAGACGGTCTTTTCATGGCCAGGGCTGGGAACACTGGCCTTTGATTCCATCCTGGGTCGCGACTATCCCACCCTGCTGGGGGTGCTCTTCTTTTCCTCGGTGCTGGTGATAGCGGCCAATCAACTCACTGATCTCACCTACCGCTGGATCGATCCGCGACTGCGCAGCCGATGAGCCCTTCTCCAGTCACGTCCAACACGGCCGCCAGTCCAGCAGCACCCGCGGAATCATCGCCGGGTCAGACCCCGGCTGATGCCGGCACTAAGGCTCCGCTGGTCATCGAGGTGCTGTCGCCCTCGCGCGAGGCCTGGAGCGTGTTTCGCAAGAACAAAGCCGCCATGCTCGGGCTCATCATGCTGAGCTGCGTGATTCTGGTCATGCTGCTGGGCCCGAGTATCTATCCGGTGGCGCCCTTCGATATTTCAGGAGCGCCCTTTACCGAGCCTTTCGTGAACCCGGCGCTGCCGCTGGGGTCGGATTATCTGGGTCGCGACATCCTCGCCGGCATGGCGGTTGGAGGCCGCGCCACGCTGCTGGTCGGCCTTACCGCAGCGGCGATCACGGTATCGATCGGCCTCACCGTGGGTGCGCTGGCGGGCTTTTTCGGCGGATGGGTCGATGAGGCGCTTTCTCGACTGACTGAAGTCTTTCAGGTGATGCCCTCATTGCTGTTTGCAATGGTGCTGATGACGCTCTTCGACCCCTCGCTCACGACCGCGATCATCGCCATTGGCATGGTCACCTGGACGGGCACCGCGAGGCTCGCGCGGGCTGAATTCATGCGGCTTCGCAAGCTGGAATATGTCAATGCCGCGCGCGCACTGGGTGCGGGCCCCATACGACTCATGCTGCGCGAGATCCTCCCCAATGCCGCCCCGCCTCTGATCGTGTCGGCCACGCTCATCATTGGCGTGGCCATCCTGTTCGAGGCCGGCCTGAGCTTTCTGGGGCTGTCGGACCCCAACGTGATGAGCTGGGGTCTCATGATCGGCGCCAATCGCAAGTACGTGCTCGATGCCTGGTGGGCCGTGACCTTTCCGGGTCTGGCCATCTTTGCCACCGTGCTCGCGGTGAGCCTGGTGGGCGATGGGCTGAACGACGCGCTCAATCCCAAGATGCATCTGCGATGAACGCCACCGCCCCATCCCAACGCCCTAGCCAGGCAGGCGACTCCTCAGCGCGCCAGCCAGCGGATGATGCAGGGCCGCTGCTCGAGGTCGAAAATCTGTCGGTCGAATTCGATACGCGCAAGGGTGTGGCCCGCGTGCTGGAGTCGGTGTCGTTTGCGCTGAACCGGGGTCAGACTCTGGGCCTGGTGGGCGAATCGGGCTGCGGCAAGAGCATGACCGCCCTGGCCATCATGCGGCTGATCCCGAATCCACCCGGGCGCATTACGGCCGGCCAAGTGCGATTCAATGGAACCGACCTGCTCGGGCTGTCCGATCCGGCCATGCGCGAGATTCGGGGCAATCGGGTCTCGATGATCTTCCAGGAGCCCATGACCTCGCTCAATCCGGTGTACACCGTGGGCGAGCAGATCGCCGAAGCTGTGCGTCTGCATCAGCGCCTCGATCGACGTGCAGCCCATGCCCGGGCCATCGAAATGCTCGAGCAGGTGGGCATTCCGGCTGCACGCACGCGGGTTGACGAGTATCCGCATCAGTTTTCAGGCGGCATGCGCCAGCGGGTCATGATTGCCATGGCGCTGGCCTGCAATCCTGGCGTGCTGATTGCCGATGAACCGACCACCGCGCTGGATGTGACGGTGCAGGCCCAGATCTTCGACCTGATCTCCGATCTGCGCAGCCGCACGGGCACGGCCGTGGTGCTGATCACGCATGACATGGGCGCGATCGCCGAGATGACCGACCGCGTGGCGGTCATGTACGCCGGTCGCATCGTCGAAGAGGGGACGGTGGCCGAGGTGCTCGAGCATCCACTGCATCCCTACACCCAGGGCCTGATCGCCTGTGCCCCTGGGCGGCGAACGGCTGCACATGGCGAGCCTCTTGAGGAAATCCCAGGCACCGTACCGTCGCTGCTCGAGCGGCGGGGTGGCTGCGCATTCGCGGATCGATGCCGTCATGTGATGCCCCGATGTCGGCTGGAGCTGCCTGCCGAGACGCAGCTCGATGGGGGGCAGCGCCGCGTGCTCTGTTGGCTGCATGCGGAGAACCAGCCATGAGCGCCCTCTCGCGCACGACGTCTGATAATCCCTTGGACGCATCACCCATGCCTCCCGCTGCCACAGCCCCCGCGGCCGGCACACTGCTCGAAGTGCGTGACCTGAAGGTGCACTTTCCGATCGGTGCAGGCCTGATCGGCAAGCCCAAGGCCTGGGTCAAGGCTGTGGATGGGGTGAGCTTTTCGATTGCCCGGGGCCGCACCTTCGGCATCGTGGGCGAAAGCGGCTCGGGCAAGAGCACCACGGCGCTGGCCGTGATGCGGCTGGTCAGGCACACCGCAGGGCAGATCCTGCTCGGCGATCAAGATATCGGTAGCGCCCAGGGCGAAGCGCTGAGACAGGCTCGTCGGCAGTTTCAGATGGTCTTTCAGGATCCGTATGCATCGCTCAATCCGCGCAAGCGCGCGGGCGATGCGGTGCGTGAAGCCCTGATGCTGATGAAGGCAGGCGATCCTGCCGGATTCGACGCCCGAGTGGCCGAGCTCTTTGCCCAGACCGGACTGCGCCCCGAGCAGCAGATGCTGTTTCCGCATCAATTCTCGGGAGGCCAGCGCCAGCGCATCGTGTTGGCGCGTGCCCTGGCGGCCAACCCGGATCTTGTGGTGTGCGACGAGCCGGTTTCGGCGCTGGATGTGGCCATCCAGGCCCAGATCCTGAACCTGATGCAGCGGCTGCAAAAGGACCTGGGCCTCACCTACCTCTTCATCTCCCATGATCTCGGCGTCATCCAGCACATGTGTGATGACGTGGCGGTCATGTACCTGGGCCTGATCGTTGAGCAGGCGCCGCGTGAAGCCCTCTTTGCGCGCCCCCTGCATCCGTACACGCTGGCCCTGTGGTCAGCTGCTCCGTCGTTTGACCCCAAGGCACGCGCCCGCGGCCAGCGCATTCGCCTGCAGGGCGATCCGCCCAGCCCGATCAATGTGCCCCAGGGATGCCGGTTTGCCGGGCGTTGTCCTTTTGCGGAACCGCGCTGCCACGCCGAGGCACCCCCGCTGCGCGAAGTACGCACGGGGCATCAGATTGCCTGCCACCGGGTTTCCGATTCGGGAGAACCGCTGTATCCGGCGCCTTCGCTCTAGGCCGCCTGCCCCGCTGCTGCCCCTGATCGTCTGACTGCCTTCAAATCAACATCCTGCGGGCGACGGCTCCATCGGCTTCAGAACGATCAGGACTTGATGCGCTCATTGCGTGGGTCGTACCAGGCCTCAAGCTGTACAAGGGCTGGGATGCGCTCACTGGCCACCTCCACTTCGAACCCCCCCTGGGCCAGCCACTCCCGGCTCACGCCCTGCTGGCAACTCACCCAACCCATGCCGAGCGAGGCATTGAGCCGGTGGCCGAACATGCCGCTGCTCACCAGACCGACAGGCTCACCATTGAGCAGGATGGGTTCGTCATGAATCAGCAGCGCTGAGGGATCCTGCAGCTGGATCTGCACCAGTCGGCGCTCGGGCAGCCCACGCTCACGCGCCCTGAGGAGCGCCTCTCGGCCCCGAAAGCCACCGGGCTTGTCCCAAGCACAGGTAAAGGCCAGGCCTGCCTGAAGAGGGTTGTCTTCGACGCCAATGTCATGACCCCAGTGGCGGTAGCCTTTCTCGGTACGACAGGCATTCATGGCACGCAGACCCGCATGGGCCAATCCAAAATCCAAACCGGTCTGCAAAACACGCTCGTGCACATGCAAAGCAGATTCGGCCGGGATGTAAAGCTCCCATCCGAGCTCACCCACGTAGGTGATCCGGCTGGCTCGCACAATCGCGTAGCCAATCTCGATCTCACGCGAGGTGCCGAACGGAAAGGCGGCGTTCGAAAAATCCTCGCCGCTCAGACGGGTGAGCAGTGCCCTCGAGGCCGGCCCCATCAGCCCGAGCATGGGCAGGCCTGATGTGACATCGATCACCGAGCAATGCTCTTGCGGCAAGATCGATTCCTGCAGCCAGGCCTTGTCGCGCACCTGTGAACCCGCCGAGGTGACCACCAGAAAATCATCCTCGGCCAGTCGAGTGATGGTGAGATCGGCTTCGATTCCGCCCCGCGGGTTCAACCACTGGGTGTAGATCACGCTGCCAGACGGTCGATCGATCCGCGCGGTGCTGAGTCGCTCCAGCACCGCGCAAGCATCTCGCCCGAGCACCCGCAACTTCGCCATTGAGGATTGATCAAATAGGGCCACACGTTCCCTCACCGCGTCGCACTCCCGTGC
>Ga0315901_10006957_pt1 | contig 13462 bp, 13 predicted proteins | sample LakEriMetagenome_10_FD_203761 | JGI IMG/M metagenome (GOLD analysis project Ga0315901, IMG submission 203761) | Freshwater fungal communities from buoy surface, Lake Erie, Ohio, United States - Buoy 2 MA116 | ecosystem: Environmental > Aquatic > Freshwater > Lake | place: USA: Lake Erie, Ohio... | reverse complement strand
GGCTGATCGACTACTACGACGTGAAGAGCGGCGTGATCTTCTGCAACACGCAGCAGATGGTCGAGGAGCTGGCCGACCGGCTCGTGGCCCGCGGCTGCTCCGCCGAGCGGCTGCACGGCGGCATGGCGCAGGCCCAGCGGACGCGGGTGATGAACGGCTTCAAGAAGGCCGCCTTCCGGTTTCTCATCGCCACCGACGTGGCCGCCCGCGGCATCGACGTCAACGACCTCGAGCTGGTGGTCAACTACGACCTGCCCTACGACGCCGAGGACTACGTGCACCGCATCGGCCGCACGGGACGCGCCGGCCGCAAGGGGCGAGCCGTGACGCTCGTCTCGGGGGCGGGCATCTACAAGCTTCAGTCGATCGAGCGGTTCACGAAGACGCGGATCCGCCGCGAGCACGTGCCCACGGTGGCGGCAGTAGAGAGCAAGCGGTCCGACGCCCTCTTCGAGACCCTCCGCGGCCGGCTCGAAGCCGGCGAATTCCCGCGGGAAACGCTCCTCGTGGAGCGGCTGCTCGAGCAGGGCTACACGCCCACGGAAGTGGCCGCAGCGATCCTCGGCCACTTCGCGCCGCTGCCGGCGCAGGCCGCCGGCCCCGACGACGTGGCCGCCCCGCCGCCGGATCGCCCGCGCGGCCGGCCGGATCATCGCAAGCCACCCCACCACAAGCCGGCGCGGTTCGAACGCCGTCAGGGCGGCAAGCCACCGGGCAAGCGTCGCAAGTTCGGTCCCCGCGGCGGACCGCAGAAACGCGGCTGAGTCTCGTCGCCTTGCTGTCGTGCACACGGTCTTCCCCAATGAAAGCCCGAGGCGTAAGCCGAAGGGGCATTCAACGCTGCACCTCCCTCGCGGCCGCAAGCCAACCTACCGCCGCTGCATGGCGGGCGCCCCGTCGATCGAGTCGACGGCATCGACCACGAAGTCGGTGAGCTGATCGATCTGCATCTGCATCACGTCGACGGACGACTGGCGAAACGACGGGTCGCTCCACAGCTCGAGACGCAACTGCGCAATCTCCAGTTTCGTTTCCAGCTGCTGGAGTTCATTGTCGGAGACTGCGGCAGCGTTCCTCGCCCGCACGGCCCGTGCGCCCTCGAGATCCTCGGCGGCGATCCGCACCCGCACGCGGGCGGCCGCCTCCTGCTCATCCACCGCATTGCCATGCGGGTTTCGCCGAGTCGCGTCGATCTGTTCCCGCAGGAGCACGACTCGATTGCGAAGTCGCCGCATGTCGGTTTCCGTGAGCAGGCCCGACATGCGGCGGTTGAGTTCCTCGGCTCGCGTCACCTTCAGCTCCGCCAGCCGCAGCCGTGCCGCGGCATACCGCTCGTGCACGGCCGCATCCGGCGGGTCAGTTGAGCGGCTCTCGGCCACGGGTGATCCCGACGTTGCCAGGATGAGACACAGGCATCCGCTCCCGACTGCCACCGGGATGCTGGCCAACATGAGTGGACGTCGTATCGGACGTGCGCGGGGCTCGGTCATGGGAAACCCTACGCATGCACGACGGCCGAAGGCCAGCATGGCACCCGCCTGCGAGACGGCTACTTGTGCAGGATCAGCTTGCCGGCCCGCGTCACCGTGAGCCGGTAGGTGTCGCCGTTGTGGAGGATGTGCACCTCTCCGCCCCCCTGGAGAAGATCGGCGGAACGGATGACCGGCGTGACGGTTCGAACGGCTGGTGTTCGCGGGGCCGGTGGCCCGGCGGCCGGCGGCGACGGGCCGTGCCGAGTGGCCGCCGGAACTTCGGTGCTGCGATCAGAACCGTCCCTAGATGGGGGGTAATTTGACACGATATTTTTCAAATATTGGCCAGCGTAAAGCCACTTGACACAGAGAAAAATGAACCTACCATTCTACTATTGATACTGATTCTCGTTCGCGACTTGCCTCAGTGTAGCTGGTCGGAGCCTCTGGGCAATCGCGAATCTTGCCAGCCAGCCTCGGGTCGTCCGTGACCCGTCCGCCAGCCAGCCCACATCCATGCGTTCGTCCTGAACGCCGGCTCGTGCTGGACGGAGTTGCTCGTGAATCGAAACGGCTGATGTCGCCGCTGGCCGTTGCCGGCGGACTCGTGAACGGCGTGTGTCCGTTTACCCATCACCTGCGCCAGGGCGTCAGCGGGCGTCCGGCATCACATGCATCGAGGAGTGTCTGGACATGGTTCATGGCTTGGTTCTGGGCTGCGTGAGAAAGCGGACCGCGTGCGCGTTGGCCGCGGTGATCTGCGGTGTGCTCACGGGGGCCGAGCGGGCGTCCGCTGTGACGGTACCGTTCACCGAGACGTTCGCCGGCAATGCGGCGGGCTGGGTGATCTCGCTCGTGCCATCCGGCACCGGAAGTCCCACGTGGTCGAGTAGCGGTGGCGTCGACAACGGTGGCTTCATTTCACTGAGCCGCACGATGTCCGCGTCGCAGTTCAACGGCTCGGGCTTCGGCTTCATCGCTTTCCGTGGCAACGCCGCCGCCGACGCCAGCGGCGACGCCTTCGTCGGCAACTGGCTCACGGCGGGTGTTTCCGCGTTCTCTGCGGCCGTACGGCACAACGCACCGGCGGCGCTCGACATGTACCTGCGGATCGACGCCGGCGGCGGCGCTGCGGCCAGCAGCGTGGTGTTCGGCGTGCCGAGCAATACGTGGACGACCATCGGGGTGCCGATCGTCGATTCCCCGTCGAGCTTCCAGTCGTACGGTGCCGGCAACTTCAGCAGCGTGTTCTCGAACGTGCAGAACGTGCAGATCGCGCTCGCTCCGACCCAGCCGGCCGAAGTGCTCGACGGCACGACGACGTACACGTTCGGGCTCGACAACGTGTCGGCGGTGCCCGAGCCCTCGGCCATCGCACTGGCGGCCACCGCAGTGGGATGCGTGGCGGGCCTTCGCCTCAGGCGGCGCGGCATGAGCTGCAGCGCCGAACTTCAGCAAGAAAGGAGCCGCTCGGCATGAATCCCGCGATGCACGCCCGCGGCACGTTGCCGCAGGGTGGCTCTCCCTCCATTCCTGTCACGGAGATCACAGATCATGGCCAGCCTGTTTCGATCGATTCGTCCTGCACTCATCACAGCGCTTCTCTGCAGCCTGCCGGGCACCGCGGCCGCCGAGTTTCTCGTGCCGTCGTGGCGCGGCAACGCCAACACCACCTGGTATCAGTGGGCCAATCCATACGGCACGGAGACGTCGCTCGGCGGCGATCCCGAATTGTTCTCCTACGCGCCGGGCAACTCGGCCGTGCCGTCACGCGCGCCCTCCGGCACCGCGAGCCTCGTGACACCGCTCATTCCGATCAGCACGGGCAACTTCTACAACGGGAGTTTCGGTTTCGGCACGTTCACGCCGGACACGTTCACGCTCTCGGTGCCCTCGTTCCTCCAGTCAGGCTCGGCCGGCACGATCTGGCTCCAGGTCCGCGGCGCACTGGGGGAATTCAATTCCTTCATCAGCACGCCACGGCTGACGGTCGGCAGCGGATCGGCCGCTGCGACGCTCGTGCAGCAGGTCGTCACGGGCACAGCGGGAGGCGGTGGCTTCGGCAGCACGGTCGTCGAGTCGCTCTATGCCTGGGACTCGGTCGTGACAGGCGGCGGCCTGCTGACAATCGAGTTCGAGAACGCCAATCATGTGTCGCTGATGGCCCTTTCCGTCGACACGGCCACGATCACGGCCGTGCCGGAGCCGACGACCGCGGCCATGGCGGCCGCCGCGGCGTTGGCGGCAGCGGGCCATGCCGGGCGGCGGTTCGTGCGGCGGCGGCGGGTGGCCACCGATACGGATCTCGACGCCGGAACACCGGCGGGTTCACCCTCGTCGAGCTGCTCGTCGTCATCGCCATCGTCGGCGTGCTCATCGGGCTCCTGCTCCCGGCCGTGCAATCGGCGCGGGAGTCCGCCCGCCGCGGCCAGTGCATGAGCAACCTGCGGCAGGTCGGGCTCGGGCTGCATCTGTATCACGACGCGAAGAAGCGGCTGCCGGCGGCGACCGCCTTTGGCAGTTCGTACGCCAGCGCGTTCACGCAGATCCTCCCCTACATCGAGGAGACGGCGATGGCGCAGCAGTACGACAAGACCAAGTCGGCTCTCGAAAATGCCGACGTCGTCAAGCAGCGGATCTCGCTGTTCCTCTGCCCGAGCATGGCCCTGCGGCGGGACGTACCCGACCCCACCTGTGACGAGGTGAGCGCACCGGCCAGCTATGCCTTCTGCACCGGCACCGGCTCGGCCTGGGTGATCCCCCACAACGGCGCCTTCGTCGACGAGACGGAGCCGGCGGTGCGGTTTCAGTCGATCTCCGACGGCCTCTCGAAGACGCTCCTCGCCGGCGAGCTCGACTACGGCCTCTCCAACTACCGCCGCAGCATGTGCCGGAACAACAGAACCGGCATGCGGTGGGGCACCACCGCCTGGGGCTTCGGCTACGCGGGCTTCTCGCTGGCCAGCGTGTTCGGCGTTTACAACGCCGACCGGTTGATCACCGGCAACAACGAGTACCAGACCTTCCGCAGCGACCATCCCGGTGGCTGCGTGTTCACGATGGCCGACGGCTCGACGCGGTTCGTCGAGGATTCCGTCGAGCGGGCCGTCCTGCAGGCAGTCGCCTCGCGGGACGGCGGCGAGGCGTTGACCCTTCCCTAAGGACTTCATCCATGCGGCGGCGATTCGAGGAGTACATGATGCACAATGGTCGATCGATGGCAGCTGCGGTCGTCGTGACGGCGATCGCCCTGGCGGCGGGCACCGCCCGCGGCCACTTCATCTTCGTTCTGCCCGACGAGGAGGGCACCCAGGCCCGCGTGATCCTCAGCGAGACACTCGAGGTCGATGACAACGTCGATCCCGCGCTCGTCGACGGCGTGAAGCTCGTCACCCGCGACGGGTCCGGGGCCGAAGCGGCCCTCACCCTCGGCCGTGACGGCGAGACGCGGCTCGTGAAGCTGGCCGAAAAGATGCGAGGGGCGATCCACGGCACGCTCACCCACGGCGTCATGAAGCATGGCCCCAAACCGTTCCTCGTCGTCTATCACCCCAAGGCCTGCCTCGGCTATCCGTTCGGCTCGGCCGCCCTGATCGGCCCGGAGTCGCCGGCGGAGATCGTGCCGGCCGGCCATCCGGGCGCCGTGCGGTTTCAACTGCTCTCCCGCGGCGAGCCGGTGGCCGACGCCAAGATGATCGTCCTCCTGCCGGATGGCAAGCAGCAGGAGGTCGCCACCGACGCCAATGGCCATACGCCCGTGTTCGACGCGGCTGGCCGCTACGGGGCCTGGGCCCGCCACGTGGTCGCCAAACCGGGAACGCATGCCGGCGATGCCTACGTGGAGGAGCGGCACTATCCCACGCTCGTGATGGACGTCCCGGCCGGCCACCGCGGCGCGGCCAAGGAGACCCATGCGACGTTCACGAAGACCGACAAGCTCCCCGCCTTGCCGATCGCTGCCTCCAGCCTGGGCGCTGTGGCCTGCGATGGCCATGTCTATGTGTATGGTGGCCACGTGGCCCCGGTGCACACCTACTCGACCGAGGCCGTGACTGGCCGGTTCTTCCGCCGGCCGCTGTCCGGCAAAGGCGATCAAGCCTGGGAGGAACTCGCCGGGGGCCCCGCGCTCCAGGGCATGAACCTCGCCACCCACGGCGGCAAGATCTACCGCATCGGCGGGATGGATCCGCGAAACAAGCCGGGCGACCCGGCCGAGAACTTCTCGGTCGCATCGGCGGCCTGCTACGACCCGGCCACGAATGCGTGGACCGACCTGCCTCCCCTGCCCGAGCCGCGGTCGAGCCACGACGTGGCGGTGATCGGCGACACGCTCTACGTGGTCGGGGGCTGGAACATGCTCGGCCACGACGGCGAGGAATGGTGCGACACGATGCTCGCGCTCGATCTTGCGAATCCGGCGTCCGGCTGGAAGACGCTGCCGCAGCCCTTCGTGCGGCGGGCCCTGATCGCGGCCGTGGACGACGGCAAGCTCTATGTGATCGGCGGCTTCACCGAGCACGAGGAGGCCAGCCGGAACGTGGACATCTTCGATCCCGCGACGGGCGCATGGGCGAAGGGTCCAAACCTTCCTGGCGAGGACCTCAATGGCTTTGCACCGGCCGCCTGCACGGTCGGCGGCCTGGTGCATGTGAGCGTGGCCGACGGCAGCGTGCACCGGCTCTCGCAGTCTGGCTGCCACTGGGAGCCGGTGGCGAGCGTCGTGCCGCGGATCGTGCATCGAGCGGTATCCGATGGCGACGCCCATCTAGTGCTCGTCGGGGGCGCGGCCAACGCTGAGAACCTCGACCTCGTCGAACGCGTGCCGGTGCCGTAGCCCCGGTTCGTGTCATTGCCCCGTCGGCCGGCCGAGCAGCCGACCGAGGCAGGCCGTGGCCAGCCGCGCCTGACCGAGAGCCGTGTCGGCGTCATCGGCGTCGTATTCATCGGTCGGAATGAAGTCGATGTCGCCGTAGAAACTGAACTCCCGCTCCTTGCGCAATTCCTTCGAGGCTTCGGCCAGTGCCGTCAGCTCGTGTCTGCTCACGCCCCCGAAACGCTCCGCGAACTGGAGCAGGAGGTCGCCGACGTCGTGGATCTTCGGAGGATCGATGCCCGCCCAGCGGAGCATGCCTTTGAGCGCGAGTTCGACGACTTCTTGGCTCTTCCGCACCACGTCCGAAAACGCCCCGCGGGCATGAAGCACCTCGAGGGCCGCGAGGCGGTCGTCGCACTTGCGATGATAGCCGGTCGCGAGATCGTTGGTCGTCATAGCTCGACCACCTCTCCAGGGCGGAAATCCGGCTTGTAGTCCCAGAACACGCCCCCCTTGAAGGGCACGCGCCGCGACCCGAGCAACTCCATCCGACGCCGCAGTCCCGCGAGAAACGACTCCAGCATTCCGCCACGATCGACGAGCACCACGCGCCACAGTGTCATGTCGAGATACAGCGGGCTGCCCGCGGCGAGCTCTTCGGGAGTCTTGAACACCGGGGCGAGCTCGATCTCGGGCCCCTCCGTCGACCAGACGCGAGATCGCACGGCCCGGGTGGCATCGGCCACGGGCCGGAACTCACGCACCCGCTTCATCCGACTGGGCGGCAGCGGCTCGGCGACGACGAGGAGGTCGAGATCGGACGCGGGCGTAGCTGCACCGCGGGCCCACGATCCGAAAATGGCGAGCGCCACGAGCCGCTCGCCATAGAAGGAGACAGTGGCCTCACGAATAGCCCCGAACATTTCGTCTCGCGTAGTGGAATCCATACCTCGGATTCTACCACCACGATGAGCGCGTTCCGACGTCAATACACCCCGATCGTGGCCCAGCCGTCGGTCTGGCGGTTGAGGTTGAAGATCATCGCCGAATGGGCGATGTGGATGCCGGGCAGCACGTCCGCCACGGCATTCCCGCCGCGGATCACCGACTGGCCGCACACCCATACTTCCACGCCATTGGCGAGCAGCTTCTCGACCAACTCACGATTCGGGTTCACGCCCCCGGACGCCGTCTTGGCATGGGCCGCATCGGTGAGGGCCGCGGCCGTGGCGTTGAAGTGCAGGATCACCGCGATCTTCGGGCGATCGGCCGTCATCTGCTCCAGTTCGTAGATGTTCACCAGCCGGGCGGCGCTCTCCAGGCCGCGATTCGGCTTGCCCGCGGGGGCCGCCGCCGTGGTGTCGAACACCACCCGGCCGCCTGCCCGTGGCCGCTCCTCGGCCGTCGGCAGGGCCACGACGGATCCGTACTTCTCGATCTTCGGAAACTGAAGCGCCGGCGCAGCGGTGGACTCGGCTGCGGAAGACGACGCGGCCGCCGCCGCGGTGAGCAGCAGGGCGAGGCCCGCGCGATGGACGAACTGGATGCGGTGGTTCATGAAGAGTGTCCTTTGCGTCATGGGGAATGAACTCGGGCTCAGGTGCCCGACAGGGTCTTGAAGATGATGAAGGCCGCGACGAGGACGATCGCCACGGCGAAGACGCGGGCGAGCGTCGGACCGCCGAGCCGCCGGCCGAGCCAGGAGCCCGCGAAGAGGGCCGGCACGCTGCCGGCGACGAACCCGGCCACGATGTCGGGTGGGATGGCGCGGCCGCTCGCAAGCTGGGATGTGACGGCGGATCCGCCGACGAGCGTCATCACGAAGAGCGACGTGCCGACGGCGCGGAAGACGTCCATCGTGGCGAAGGCCACGAGCGCCGGCACGATCAAAAACCCGCCGCCGACACCGAACAGGCCGGAGAGCAGCCCGACCGCGAGCCCCACGATCGTGAGCAGCACGAAGCACCTGGTCGTCATCCGCAGCCGGCCCTCCGCGTCGCGGCTGCACGTCGGGCCGACGCCCGAGGCGAAGACGCAGGCCGCGGCCCGCTCCGACCGATCGGCCGCCTTGCGCCACATCCGCCCGGCGATCACGAGCATCAGGATCGCGAAGCACGTCAGCAGCGCCTGGGGAGGGAGGCGGTCGCCGAGCCAGCCGCCGGCCGGAGCGGTCAGCATCCCGGCAGCGGCGAAGAGTACGCCGGTGCGGAGTTCGACCTGGCCGTACCACCGCCGCTCGATCGCACCGACGAGGGCCGTCGCCGTCACCGTGACGAGCGAGATGCTCACGGCCGTCCGCGGATCGACGCCGATCCAGTAGACGAGCAGCGGCACCGCGAAGATCGCGCCGCCGCCGCCGGTGAGGCCGAGCGACAGGCCGACGATCGCCCCGGCAGCAAGCGATGCGGCGTTCATGCAGGCAGCTTCGCCGCGAGCCAGGCCTTGTAGCCGCCCACCATGTCGTGCACGTGGGCGCGACCGAGCTTCTGGAGCAGGCTGGCGGCGATCGCGGAGCGGTAGCCTCCCTCGCAGTGCACGGCCACGGGCTTTCCCGAGGGAATCTCGCCGATCCGCTCGTCGAGATGTGTCAGCGGGATGTTCAGGGAGCCCACAATGTGCCCCCCCGCATGCTCTGCCTCGCTCCGCACGTCGACCACGATCGGCGCCGCACCGGCGTCGGGCCGCTTGCCAGCGAGCCATTCAGCGAGGGCCGGGGCCGTGATCCGCTCCGTCCGCTCGACGAGATCGTCGCGGGTGGCCAGGGCGTTCATGCCGCCCGCGAGGTAGCCGGCCACGTTGTCGAAGCCGATCCGGCCGAGCCGCATCACGGCCTCTTCCTCGCCCCCTTCCTCCGCGATTACCACGATCGGCTTGTCGTGCGAGAGCATCGAGCCGGCCCACGTGGCGTACTTGCCGTTCAAGGCGATGTTGAGGGAGCCCCTGAGGTGGCCTCCTTCGAAGTCGATGCCGTCACGCACGTCGAGCAGTTGACCACCCTGCTTTTCGGCCGCGAGCACCTCGTCGAGCGACAGCGGCTTGAGCGTCTTCTCCATCGCTTCGCCGAGCGACGACCGTTCCTTGCGATTCAGGATCGCATCGTGCACGAAGTAGTCGGGGGCCTCCGGCTGGTCGGCCGTGACGATCGCCTTAAACGCCTCCCGGCTCATCGGCTGGAGGGCGTAGTTGAACTTCTTCTGTTCGCCGATCGTGGAGACGGTCTCCTTCGACAGGCTCTTGCCACACATGCTGCCGGCACCGTGGGCCGGATAGACGAGCGTGGCGTCGGGCAGCTTCACGAGCTTGTTGGTGATGCTGTCGTAGAGCATGTCGGCCAGCTCGTCGGCCGTCACGCCGATGCTCGCCAAGAGATCGGGCCGGCCCACGTCGCCGATGAAGAGCGTGTCGCCGGTGAGCACGGCGAGCGGCTCGGTGCGGCTCTTCGCCAGGTCGTACACGAGGATCGAGATGCCCTCGGGCGTGTGGCCCGGTGTCTCCATGATCTCGAGCTTGACGTCGCCGAATTCGACCACATCGCCGTCCTTCACCTTCACGCACGAAAACTCCGCCTCCGCCCGCCGCCCGAGGTGGATCGTCGCCCCGGCTTGGTCACGCAATTCGATATGGCCGGCGACGAAGTCGGCATGAAAGTGCGTGAGGAAGACGTGCTTGATCGTATATCCGCCGGCCTTGGCGTCGGCGAGATACTGGTCGATGTCGCGCTGCGGATCGACCACCGCGGCCGTCTTCGTCTTCTCGTCGGTGATCATGTACGACGCGTGCGACAGGCACGCGAGGTAGTACTGCTGGATCTTCATGGCGATCTCTCCGGTGATGGTGTGGGGATGGGAAAAGCCGGCCCGTCACTTGCCGACGACGGCGGGGAATCCGGCCTTCACGAGCTGCGGGTAGCCGGGCTTGATCGCCCGCACGTCGTAGCCGAGCGGCTTGAGGATCGCAGCCGCCTCCATGCAGCGGCCGCCGGCAAGGCAGTAGCAGTAAATGATCTTGTCCTTGGGCAGAACCTTGGCGAGTTCTTGCGGCGCGATGCCCCGCTCGAGCGTGCTCAGCGGCAGGAGGCCGGCCCCGGCGAGATGGCCCTCCTTCCATTCCTCCGGCTCGCGGACATCGATGATCACGGCCTTCTGCTCGCGCACGGCCTGCTTCACGACGTCGAGCGAATCCTTTGTATGCTCGGCGATCGCGGTGCCGGACAGGGCTCCCAGCACGAGCCCGAACAGCACGGCACGCGAGCAGGTGGTGGCCGTGCGGCAGGCCTGATTCCACGGCATCCGGGCGATCAGCATCGCCATGCCGCAGGTGTCGGTGATCCCGGCGAACACGAGGCCGCAGCCCACGAAGCCGGCCAGCCCCATGCCGATCCGCTGCCACATGAGATCGGGACCGAAGGCAGCCAGCGCCGCGCCGATGGCGACGAGCGAGCCGGCGGCGATCCGCACCTGCCGCTCGAGCGACATCACCTTGCGGCCGCGGACCACCGGCACACCGGCGGCCTCGCAGGCGGCCGTGCCCCCTTCGACGCTGACCACGTCGTTGATGCCCGCGGCGACCAGCTTCTCGCAGGCCTTCTGGCTGCGGGTGCCCGACTTGCAGACGAAGTAGACCGGCCCATCGCCGGCGACCGCCTTCACGGCCTGCGCGTCGAGCCTGTCGAGCGGGATGTTGTGAGCGAAATCGACGTGCACCTCCCCGAACTCAGCGGGCGTGCGAACGTCGATGAGCGTGACCTTCTCGCCCTTGCGGCGGAGATCGGAGAGCGTGGTGGGGGAAATCGTGGCAACCATAAAAACATCCTCCGGAGTGGGTGTGGGAACCGTCGTGTGGTCGGCTACTCGAACTGTCGACTCGTCGTATCGTCGTGTCGTGATTACTCGATATGTTAGGGGCGAGGCCTTGTCCGAGGCCAGGTCAAAAATCCTCACGCCGAGGCGGTGATTCGCGGTGATTTCGGGCCGCCGAAGCGGGCCTCGATGCAGGCCATGATGCTGGCCAGGTGGGGCTCGGCGATCGTGTAGTAGACGCACCGCCCCTCCTTCTCCACGTCGAGGAAGCCGCACCGCTGCATCAGCCGCAGGTGCTCCGAGGCCATGTGGCTCGGAATCTCGCAGGCCTCGGCGAGTTCGCCCACCGTGTAGCGGCCGCCGAGCAGCATCTGCACGATCCGCAGCCGATGGGGATGGGCGAGGGTCTTCAGGCATTCGGCCGCCTGCCCCAGGCTCTCGAGGCTCGTGAGCTTCGGCAGACGGGCGGGTTTGCGTTTGGTGTCGACCATGACGGTGTCGTTCGGCCGCCGGGAGGGGCGTGGGGGGTCCGAGGGCCACACCAATCATATCGGAACATTCCGATATGTCAATGAGTTTTTTTGGGGATGGTTCGCCCTGGTGGCTGGCTCCATGGGTCTTGAAAGCCGTATAACACCTTTTTATGCCCGCAAGCCTGCTGCTCCTGCTCGACGATATCGCGACCGTCCTCGACGACGTCGCGGCGATGACGAAGCTCGCCGTCAAGAAGACCGCGGGCGTGCTCGGCGACGATCTGGCCCTCAACGCCAAACAGGTCACGGGCGTGCTGCCTGCCCGCGAGCTCGCCGTCGTCTGGCGGGTGGCCCGCGGCTCGGCGATCAACAAGGTGATCCTCGTGCCGGCGGCCCTCGCGCTCAGCTGGATCGCCCCCTGGGCCGTCACGCCGCTCATGATCGCCGGCGGCGCCTACCTCTGCTACGAAGGGGCCGAGAAGATCCTCCACCGCCTGCTGCACGGCGCCGGCGACGGCCATGGCAGCGACGAAGCGAGCGGGCATGCCGCCACGGCCGATTCGCCGGCCGATCCCGAGCATGATCCAGCGGCTACGGAGTCGCGGAAGATCTCCGGGGCGATCCGCACTGATTTCATCCTCTCGGCCGAGATCATCGTGATCACGCTCGGCGTCGTGGCGGGCAAGCCGCTCCTCACCCAGTTGGCCGTGCTGCTCGCGATCTCGGCCGGCATGACGGTCGGCGTCTACGGCCTCGTCGCCGCGATCGTGAAGCTCGACGATGCCGGCAGCCTGCTCGCCCTCCGGCCGGAGCCGGTCGTCGCAGCCCTCGGGCGTGGCATCCTCGCTGCGGCTCCCTGGCTGATGCGCGGTCTTTCCATCGCCGGCACGGCGGCGATGTTTCTCGTGGGCGGCGGCATCATCGTCCACGGCATCCCGGCCATTCACCACATGCTTCACGACCTCGCGGCCTGGCTCGGCGGAGGCGGCCACGCCGCGTCACCGTGGGCCACGCCGCTCACGACGGCGGCCGATGCGGTCGTCGGCATCTGCGTCGGCTTCCTGCTCGTCGGCATCACCACCGTCGCGCGTGCTGGGCCACGCAGCCACTGATCGGGCGGAAAACTCGTCTCGCCGCCTGCCACCCATCCCGAGGAACCTCGCATGCCTGCCCGCACCTGTCTGGCCGTCGTCGCAGCGGTCGCCGTTCTCCGCTTCGCCACCGCCGCCGAACCCGCCGAGCGGATCATCCGCGGCGGCAGCATCGTCACGGTCAATCCCGCGCAGCCCACGGCCGAGGCGGTGGCGATCCGCGGCGGGAAGATCGTGGCCGTGGGCGCGGAGGCCGACGTGCTGCAGCACAAGGGGCCGAACACACAGGTGACCGACCTCGCGGGCCGCACGCTCGTGCCCGGCTTCGTCGATGGCCACAGCCATTTCTTCACCTGCGGCACGGTGCAGGTGCAGGCGCTCTGCGCCTCGCCTCCGGCGGGCCCATGCACGACCGTTGCCGACGTCATCGGGCAGCTCAAGAAGCTCCGGCAGCGATTGCAGCTCGGGCCGGGAAAGTTCGTCGTCGGGTTCGGCTACGACCCTGATCTGCTCGCCGAGAAGCGGGCTCCGACGAAGCAGGAGCTCGACGCGGCGTTTCCCGACAACCCCGTGATCCTCGTACATGTGTCGGGCCACGGCGCGATGCTCAACAGCAAGGCCCTCGCCGCCTACGACATCACCGCCGCCACGCCCACGCCGTCGGGCGGCGTGATCGGCCGCGAGCCAGGCTCGTCCGAGCCGAACGGCCTGCTCTTCGAGACGGCGTTCCTGCCGGTGTTCGCGAAGGTGCCGGGGCCGAGCGACGACGAGCAGATCGAGCTCTTGAAGACCGGCCAGGATCTCTATCTCCGCG
>Ga0315901_10006955_pt1 | contig 13466 bp, 11 predicted proteins | sample LakEriMetagenome_10_FD_203761 | JGI IMG/M metagenome (GOLD analysis project Ga0315901, IMG submission 203761) | Freshwater fungal communities from buoy surface, Lake Erie, Ohio, United States - Buoy 2 MA116 | ecosystem: Environmental > Aquatic > Freshwater > Lake | place: USA: Lake Erie, Ohio... | reverse complement strand
CTTTGGACGGTGGGAATCGGGTAGCTACCAGCTGACTGATACGCCCCTCGTACTGACTCAATAGTTGTTCGATTCGGTCGTATTCGCTTTGGCAATGGTCGAGCCAAGTGTGCCACTGTGGTTGTACACGCTCGGGGATATCGTTTTTGAATGACTTGACCAGTGCTTTGCGCAGACCGGCAAAATCAAGCGTGTACCATGACCAAAGCGAGGTACTGATGGTGGCACCGAGTGGCGCAAAGTTACGTACGAGCGTTTGGACGGTCTCATTAATGAACTGCAAGCGTTGTTGTTGCAAGTCAACTGCATGCACAGTGAGTTCGGTGAGTGCGTCGTACTCATTCAGCGCATCAGGGACTGGAATATAGTCGATAACCGTATGTGCCAAACTACTCCCTTTGGCTTTCTGGCGATTTAGCCATCGTTGTAGTGGCGTGCTATTCAGATAGCCGAGGAGCCACAACGGTGGGTCAGTGAACCATGGTGTGGCGGTGACATAGCCTTGTGGGGCGAGGGTAAACGCAATTTGACTCTTTTGGGCATGCCACGTCAACACTTGTTGGGTGCGATCAGGGAGTTGGGTATCCGCGTCAAGCTCCCACCACACCTGATGATGCGGTCGGTCTGCCACAAACAGGCTGAGGTGGCGAGCAAGGGCCGGATAATGCTCGGCCACGCATTGCCAGGCTTCGGTTGATTGGGGTGTCGCGCCACAGAGTTTGGCGGTCCATCCGGCCGGCAGTGCCAGCAGAAAGCGATGTTGGTTGTCGACGCCATATCGATGGATATCGTCGCTGTGCACATAGCGGCGAAAAAGCGGTGCCAGTGTCGGATCAAGTAGAACAATCCGGTCGCGCATGGACTTGTCGAGGACAAACGCGGTGCGTGGACTTGGTTGAATGCCCGGTTGACTGCGTTGACTGATGACCTGGGCGAGCGGTGTGCAGTTTGCCGGAAAATCGCTCATCATGTCTGGTACTCAAGTGGTAATTGGCGCAGTGCAGTCAAATCCGCACAGCCACTACAGAACATGGCGACGCGTAGTTCGTCGATCATACCTTGGAGTTCGGTAATGACGGCGTCGCTCCCTGCAGCGTCAACGGCTGCAATCAGGGCCGGTTTGGCGGTGCCACCGAGATCGGCGCCGAGGGCAATCGCCTTGGCCACGTCAACGCCACTGCGCACACCACCACTGCCAATCAGTGGCACGAGAGGTAGGGCACTCCGCACCTGGCGGATGGCTTGACTGGTGGGAATGCCCCAATCCGCAAATGCGCCAGCCGTGCGGGCACTGCGCTCTTGCGTATGACGGAACCGTTCGACCTCGGACCAACTCGTACCACCAGCGCCAGCAACGTCAATGGCGGCTACGCCGGCTTCGATGAGGCGTCGTGCGGTGTGAGGACCAATGCCGTTGCCAACCTCTTTGATGATGACGGGCACAGTCAGGGCACGACAGACGGCAGAAATCTTGGGGAGAAGCCCTGAAAAATCCGTGTTCCCCTCAGGCTGGACGGCCTCTTGTAGAGGGTTGAGATGCAAAATGAGTGCATCCGCTTCAATCATGTCGACGGCACGCTGACACTCAGTGATGCCGTAGCCGTAGTTCAGTTGGACAGCGCCGAGGTTGGCAAATAACAACACATCAGGTGCGATATGACGGATGCGGTAGGTGCTAGCGAGATCGGCGTTGCCGATAGCGGCGCGTTGCGAGCCGACGCCCATGGCGATGCCGAGCACTTGTGCAGCGTGTGCTAATGCAGTATTGATAGCAGTGACATCGTGTGCGCCGCCCGTCATCGAGCTGATGAGGATGGGGGCATTGAGTCGTTTGCCGAGGAACGTTGTGCCAAGATTGATGGCCTTCATGTCGAGCTCTGGCAGTGCCTCATGGGGCATCCGATAGCGACCGAAATCGGTGCTTATTCCTTTGGCCGCGACGTTTTCGTCGAGAACGATGCGAACGTGGTCGAGCTTGCGACTGTGTGTTAGGGACTGTTCGTCCATGCGTTGTATTCTTTCCAAGTGCACTGCACTCAATTGAATTCTATTATACCAATAGTTGTGTGGCTATCTCATGACAAAACTACAGAGGGCAAATGAGTCGGGTATAATGGACATCAGTGTCATTAGTGACAGATTGTTCGTTCGATTACGCAGATGATGTAGGTGAATTGTGGCAAAGCAAAAGAACGCCTCGAGTGGAGCAAATAACGCTCCAAAACCATCCAGCAATGTGCCGGCTTATCTATCGGCATCAGTCGTGTTGTTGGTGTTGATCTTGATTGGCTGGTCGTTAGGCGGTGGTTCAACCGCAACAACGACCGAAGGCAGTGACATGCCGGTGACAGTGGTCAGTGAGCCGGCTGATGCCGCCCAACCAGAGGTTCCAGCCGATGGACCATATACTGAGGCTCCACCGATGACCATTGACGCCAGCAAAAACTACACCGCAACGATTACGACGCCACGTGGCGACATTGTGATTAAGTTGCGCCCAGATTTGGCTCCTCAAACCGTCAACAGTTTCGTCTTTTTGGCGCGTGAGGGGTACTATGATGGCCTGACATGGCATCGTGTACTTGCCGATTTCATGGCGCAAGGTGGCGACCCCACTGGGACTGGAGCTGGTGGTCCTGGCTACACGGTACCGGCCGAGTTCAGCGATGTATCGTTTGACCGCCCTGGTATTTTGGCGATGGCACGTCCTGGCAACGATATCAACGGCAACGGCTCGCAGTTCTTTATTACGACGGCTCCGGCCACGTATTTAGATGGGCAGTACACCGTGTTTGGCGAGGTGATTAGTGGTCAAGAGATTGTCGACGCTATTCCATTGCGCGATCCAATGACGGCTACCGAGCCCGGCGAGCAAATGTTGTCAATCACGATTACTGAGGGCTAAAGTTGTATGCGTGCCACTCCTTCGTCATCGCCATCGTCGCCGCCACCACCATGGATTTTTGTGGTGATTGTGGTGATTGTGGTATTGGGTGGGGGAGTGGCATGGTTGTTGTCTCAGGCCTTAAATAATCGGGTTGTAGTCACTGACCCAACCGCGACACCGGTGACATCGCCGCAGGCCACTGCAACTGAGGTAGCCCCAATAGATGTGGGTTCGACCGTGACACCGCTACCGGTTGATCCAACCGTAACAGTTGCGCCTGCTGCACGATTTTTGACACTTGATGAAATCGTCTATGCGGCGGAATTTGATGCCGATACAATTACGTCGTTTTTGCAACAGGCAGGCGGGGAGTTAGCCGATGTTAAGGTAACTGTGGGTGGGCGCCGTTACCCATTCCCTGTGGCACTCCTCGGTCAAACCCTTTATTACAGTGCTAGCCCCAAAACAATTTTGGCACTGCTGGAGTATCAGGCTGGTTTGGTCACACAATCTGGTCTGCCTGATGAGCGATATCGGTGGGCAGTTGGATATCGGGGTGATCCCAATCGTTTTGCCGGTATGAGTGGGCAAATTCGCTGGGCAGTGCGTGAGTTATTTTATGCACGTCGCGATCTTCCTCTGCGCCCGCCACTCACCTACGCCGACGGTGTGACGCTTGAAGCGCCGGCTGACCTGAATGATGCGCAATATGTAATGGCGCGTGTGCTTGCGCCGACAATCGCCTCTGGGCAAATCATGCAAGCACTGACCCAATATGCCGACGTGTATGTACGCTTATTTGGCGCATTATCGTCCGACGAAGTCGCAGTGGCTGTTCCGCCAGCGATCCTGCATCGACCCCTCCAAACAATTAAACCTGTGACGTCGTTTTTTGACCATAGTGGGCCGTTTTTGACGCGCAACATGAGTGATGGTGTGACGACCTATTGGGGCTTTGTCGAGACGAATACTGCAGCGTTTGCCTATGATGGGCATGATGGGTGGGATTATGCGGCGGCACCTCCTGATCTCGTGTTGGCTTCTGCCGACGGCAAGGTTATTTTTGCAGGAACGGCCGATGATGGATGTAATACGGGGGCAGTCATTATTGATCACGGTGATGATTTACGTACGCTGTATTGGCATCTTTCGCAGGTGACTGTCGAGGTTGGCCAACGTGTGTCCACCGGTGAGGAAATCGGTGTGGTAGGCAACACGGGTTGTTCGAAAGGCCCACATTTACACTTTGGCGTACATCATCGTGGGGTGAGCATTGACCCATACGGATGGTGTGGCCGCGAGGCAGATCCATGGCAAACGCATCCAGCTGGTGCGCCGAGTTACTGGTTGTGGGCCGATTATCCATCGCCGTGTGGTCCAGTCCCGGCCACAGACGTGCTGGTTGATAGTAACGACCCCGTGCGCTTTACGATTGTACAGGCAACCCCGCAAACCGTCTTGTCTGGCGTCCAAAACGATGCATTCTATGTTGTAGGACAACGTGGTGTGGATGCGTTGCGCCCATGGCGTGCGCGCCCATTTGTGCCTCTTGCGGTTGCCCGCTGGCAGGCTGAATTACCAGTGCCCGGCCGATATCGCGTGAGCGTGTATATTCCGTATGCGTTGAGTGGGTTGATCGATAGTGATGTCGTGTATTACCAGGTCCAACATCGTGATGGCGTCAGCGAGGTACCGGTGCGCATGCAAATTGGCGCGAATGAATGGATTGACCTCGGCACGTATGCATTTGATGGGCCAGCGAGTGTGGTTTTGCCGTTGCGCGATTCGGTTGGTGGGCGTGGTGTATGGATTGATGCAATACTTTGGCAGTCTGTTGAGGGAGGGCAACCATGAACCCGCTCGATTTATTGCCGCATCAATCGTTGCCATTTGGTGAGGCGATGCGCGTTGTGGCTGCCCGTTGGTATGACCGTGGCGGGAGCCTTGATCAGCTTGATGCATCTGCCGTCGATTTGGCGCGCCGCCTTGATATGCCGATTGCCGATGTGCAACGGCGGTTGTGGATTGCCTACGGCGAGGCGATGGCCGAAAAGCGTCAAGCTGAGCGCGAAGGTGAGTTGTTACGGCGCATGGCTGAGCTCCGTGGTCTCCATCGGATTATTGCGGCCGCTAACTCGACGCTCGATCTCGAGACATCGATGAGCCAAGTTGTGAATACGGTTGTTGATGTCGGTACGGTTGATGCATGTGCCATTTATATTTATGATCGTGATGCCAATGAACTAGTGTTGCGTGCCTGTGCCGGGTTCGATGTGAGTGCAATCGGCCAAATTCGTATGGCACTCGGTGAGGGAATTGTTGGTGCAGCTGGTCAACAAGGCACGCCGTTGATGGTTGCAGACGTGCGCCTTGATGGGCGCGGGTTGGCAAGCCTTGGCACCGTGGCAGGGCATTTGCATGGCATTTTGGCAGTGCCAATCGTGCTGTTTAGCGATAGTCGGTTCCATTTGGGGATGCCGCAACTTCAAGGCGTTGTAACGGTGCAAACGCGCCAGCCACACACCTTTAATGAGAGCGAAATCAGTTTTGTGGAGACGGTCGCTGGTGAACTGGCGTTTTTTATTACGAACGCCCAAATGTACCAACAAGCTGATAGTCAGTTGCACCGCAAGGTACGTGAGTTGACGACACTCCAGCAGGTCTCAAAGCGCATCGCCGAACAAATCAAAATTGATGAGTTGTTGCAGTTGATCGCGGCTAAGGCTGTTGAGTTGAGTCAAGTTGATCGAGCGGATATTTTGCGTCTGGATGCCAAAGGTGTATTGCAACTCGCAGCCAACTACGGTGCGCCTGCGCACCCTGCACCGATTCCGACTTGTATTGGCGATGCGGTACGCAATGGCTATCCGTTGGCGGTGTTGAATGCGTTCAATGACTCACGCTTTCCGGAGTTGGCAACGACGGCGGCGCATGATGGCTTTTATTCGCTCTATAGCATTCCCCTGCGCGTCGGTGGTGAGATGCCATTTGGTGCGATTAGTTTGTATACCAATCAAGAGCATCACTTTGATTTTGAGCAGGTACGCCTGCTCTCATCATTTGCAGATGCCGCGGCAATTGCGATTGAGAATGCCCGGCTCTACGACGAAAGTCAGCGGGCGCTTGCTGTCAAATCGGTCATGCTCCAAGAGATGCACCACCGCGTGCGTAACAATCTCCAGACGATCTCGGCATTACTCACGATGCAACTGCGCCGCATTGCAGATAACGCACCGGCGGCACAGATGTTGCGCGACAGTGTGGCGCGTATTCAAGCCATCTCGGCAGTGCATAACTTGCTCTGTCGTGAGGATATTGGCATTACGACCGTCGATGCTATTATTCGGCAAATCGTTGACCATGCAGTTGTGAGCATGACTGACCCTCAATTCCCGGTTGATTTTGCGGTGCGCGGTGATACGATAGAAGTGGCTTCGCGGCAGGCGACGATTTTGGCCATCGTATTAAATGAACTGGTGATGAACGCCTTGTCACACGGATTGGCCCAGGTAGGTGGTCACGTTGAAATTCAGCTGGAGCATGGTCATGATGCCTCCGTGGTGCGCATTCGTGATGATGGTCCACTGCGTACACAGCATTTGCCACCCTACAAAGGGAGTGGTATGGGGCAACAAATGGTGCGCATGTTGGTTGAAAGCGACTTGTACGGCAGTTTTGCGTTTGCGATTACCGATGGCTGGGCCTGTGCCACGGTGACGTTCCGTCCTATCGAAGAAGAAGAAGAGGAGAGTACCATATGAGTCGATTATCACGGTTGCGCGCTGCCATGCAGGATCAGCATATTGATGCGGTTGTGCTCGTACCTGGCAGTAATTTGCGCTATCTCAGTGGACTCGGATTCTCTACCAAACTCCGTATCAGCATGCTGATTGTGCCCCACGCTGGCACGCCAGTGATGATTTTGCCGACGATGGAAGTCCCACGTGCGCGCCAAAGTGCGTTGTTCTCCATAGACTTTTATGGTTGGGATGATGATACTGGTCCACTGCCGTTGTTGCAGCAAATGATTCACGAAATGGGCTTATCGGTGACCGCTATGGGGCTCTCAAACCTTAGAATTGCTGTCGAGAATAGCGTGATGCGTGTATTTGAACTGCGCGCCCTTGAGCGTGCCACCGAGGCCCAAATTTGTGATGCCGATCCCATTTTGGCGCAATTGCGCATGCACAAAGACGCAGATGAACTCGCTGCCATGCAACGTGCCATTACCGTGGCCGAGGAATCATTGGCCGAGACCGTGGCAGCCATTCGCCCGGGCATGACGGAGATTCAGGTGGCTGACATGTGGGAACAGGCGATTCGCGCACGGGGCAGTGTGCCGTCATTTGATATCGCCGTCGGGTCTGGCCCCAATGGCGCAAGCCCACACCACACCAATAGTGATCGTCCACTCCAAAACGGTGACCTCGTGGTGATTGATGGCGGCGCGATTGTTGATGGATACGTCTCAGATATCACCCGCACCATTGCTGTCGGGACGTTGTCTAATCGAGCCAAGTTGGTCTACGAGACCGTGTTAGCGGCCAATGCTGCGGGCCGTGCTGCGGCTGCTCAACCTGGTGCAACGGGTGATAGTGTTGATCGGGCGGCACGGGCAGTGATAGTGGCCGCCGGATTTGGCGAGTACTTCATTCATCGCACTGGCCACGGGCTCGGAATTGATGTGCACGAGCCACCGTTTATGGTCGGTGGTGACACGAACCTGATTCACGAGGGAATGACCTTTACGGTTGAACCCGGGATTTATGTGCCGGGCGAGTGTGGTGTGCGCATCGAGGATATGGTGGTGCGTACCACACACGGCGCCACCACGATGACATCGTTCCCCCGGGAACTGCAAAGTGTAGGCTAGTATGAGCGAGATACGCACACCGCAGTTGACACTTGAGTCATATATCGAGGCCATGTTATTTGTGGCTGGGGAGCCCGTGGCAATCGGGCAACTCTGCGAATGGCTTGATGTGTCACCACAGGTGATTGAGAACGCCCTCGAGCGCTTGCGCGATCAACTCGAAGGTCGCGGTATTACCCTGTTGCTCCACGATCAGCGGGTCCAATTGGTATCGCATGTGATTGCAGCGCCAGTCATTCGACGCATGCTCGGCCAAAGCGGCGCCCCGAAGTTGACCAACGCCGTATCCGAAGTGTTAACCATTATCGCCTACCGTCAGCCGATTACGCGCGCACAGATCGAGGCCATTCGTGGCGTTGATTGCAGTACGCTGGTGCGGCAGTTACAAGCGCGTGAGTTGGTGACCGAGGTTGGTCGTCTCGAGAGCATCGGTCGCCCTGTGTTGTTCGGTACCACCGATCATTTTTTGCGCCAGTTTGGCCTGCGTTCACTCGCAGAGCTGCCGCCATTGGTCATCCCTGATTTAGTTGAGCCGCCAGCGAGCGAATCTGTTTGATGCATAACGTGAGACCGCCCCACATGAGATCATGTGGGGCGGTTCGTGTGCTTGGTACATACTAAAAGCGATGTTCGTCGGTGCGCTGCGTGGCTCGGCTGTCTTCTTTGGGACCGAGTTCTTGTGTCTGTGTGTCGGGCTCCAATGTCTCGGTTTGACCGTCAACCGGGATGGGCGAGGTGTGATCCCCTGCGGGAATCATGTCCGTGATTTGCTGCGTTGGTTGCGGTATTTTGGGCATACGCCTGCCGAATGTAAGTTTACTCGTATCAAGTCCGGGAGGGAGTTGGAGTGTATTACTCGGATCTGCCATAAATGCATCGGTCTCATAATCGGTTTTGACACGATTTGTGCTGCCATCACCGAGGTTGGGAATTTGTGGCCCTAAGGGTTGGCTTATGCGCGGTTTCGTGACGACTGGTTTGGGCAGGATAACCGCCATCAAAACGCCGATAATACCACACCCCATCATGATGAGAAATGCACGCGTTGACCATGCCAAAAACTCAGGAAAGGCGCTGTCGTTCATGGCCGATACCACAGGCAAGAGCAGTCCGGCTTGCGCAGTGAACTCTTGAATAATGAAGGCCTCGAGCAGTAGCGGGCTACTTGTACTTGCGCCGTATGTGCACAAGACGCCAATCCCCGCAGCAATTAACAAGATACTACTGATCCAGCCAAATAACTGACGGCGCGAACGCACTGCGAGCGCAACAACCATGATCATCAGCGTTGCTGGGAACATGATACTTTGACCGGCACCAGACCGAATGCTGTTAATTTGATTGGCCATATCTGGGCTGGTATACAAGAAGATTTGGCTACTCATGATGATGCTATCAAACGAACGGTGGAGTACTTGATTGGTCATGTCGATAATTTGTGGTAACAGCGCAGGCGATGTGGGGGCACAATCAAATGCAGGGAGTTGATTCCGCCCGAGTGTTGCGCTAATCGCTGCTTCAGCATCAGTTGTGCATGCTGGCATTACACCAAGTGTTTGCGTCACGACGTTGATGAGACGTGTATCAAATGCATTCATCGTCATGACTGGCGATGATGTAGCCGTGGTTGTTGTGAGTATTTGTGGCAGAATCTGTTGAATCGTTGTACGCGTGGTTGCATCGGGGAAGAGTGTCGTAGCAATCGAGTCAGGGCTATCTGTATTAGTGAGTGCATCTTTGACGAGATACGGAGCAACATGACGGTATCTGGTGGTCATTGATTTGGAGTCTAGGCTGGCCACAAAGCTTGGTGATACCAAAATTGTTTGGGCAATCCCATTGTACAGTACGCTGATGGCTAATGCTGGCACCGCGATAATCGCTAAGAGCAAAGCACTAAAGATGCCACAAGTGCGCATATCAATCCTCCTCACACATCTCTTGTGTAGTATAACCGATTGATATGCGCAATAACGTAGTTTTTATGATGATTTTCGGCTTTTTTGCCGGTTTTTTGAGGGTATTTATTGATATATATCAATTTACTGATGGATTTTTTTTGTGTTTATTAACTAAACCTGCGGATTTGATGGCAAATCCGCAGGTTTGGGGGGCACTAACGAATAGGGTACGTCCGTAGTTCGAGTGTAATCACTGGTGCGTAGTAACTATATTCGTAGATAATCTGTGCTGGTGCGGTGTTGGAGGGTATTTCGAATGCAATTGCACCTCCGGCACGAGTGCCTGGGTAGACGTCTGTGCTGCTCTGATAATCAGGCATCGAATACGTTTCACTTGCATGGCTATAGCTACGACCCTCGAGATCAATCAACGTAAATCGGTAATTGTTGTACAGCACCGACGAATCCCCACGAGGACGATCGTTTCGAACGGTAATAGCGAAGATGACGTACTTTTTGGCGTTTGATGCATCCCAATAGCTAATTTGACTCTGATAGCGAAAGCTCCCTGCGGCTAATGTGATGCCGTCTGAAGTCGTCGTCCAGAATCCGCGAGGCATGCCGCCACGACGTCGATTAAGATTTGCCTCAGGCACAAATGGACTGACCGTTGGTTTGGGGGTCGCTACTGGTTGGGGAGTGGCCGTTGGCTGTGTCCTGAACGCTTGATCTTCGTTGCCGAGCAATCCCAGTAATACATTGTATGGGGCTGGATTCTCGGGGTGCAGTTCAAATCGGGCACGTTCAAACCACTGCACTTGATACTGCTTGCCGTCACCCAGGGTTTCTGTTTCTACACCCGATATCGGCATACCGAATAACGCCAGGCTCTCGGCGTCGCTTACCGCCCGATTGGTATCGAGTTGGAGGCCATTGCTCCGCCATGCCTTGAGAATATCGCCACAGACGGCATGTCCAGTCTCAGCAAAGACACGACATCCACCGCTATCGCTACTTTTGGCAAACGTAAACCAGTCACGCCCTTGTTGCGTAAGTCGATCTGCGCCGAGTCGCCCGAGTTGCACATCATACGGCCGCTGGTTGTTCGGGTGTAACTCAATGCGATTACGTTCAAAGCGCTGATAGGTGATTGGATTGCCGTCAATCACCGTTTGCTCAATATTGTTGATTGGGAATCCAAATACTGCGAGTCCTCCGTTTTGCTCCCAAAACTCACGGATACGCCCATCAATGCAGTAACCTGTCTCGGCAAAACAGCGTTGGTCGGCGTGAGCTGCTTGGTACATGGTGCTCAACATTAGCGTTAATGCCACAATTACAACGAACACTTTGCGCATGGATATACTCCTATTTGGTGCTATTTTAGTAAATCAGTCAGTGCAAACCAGATGTTGCCATAGATGTCAACCATAATTGATTCGGTCATTTCGGTTGATCCTTCTTCAACTCGAATGACGGCAATGCGATTTTCACAACGTAATACTCCTGCGGTGCCAATGTAATACCGATTGATGGTCTCAACAGACGCCTTGTGGCTACAGCCACCGTAATCTGATTCGTTCCACTTTGTTTCGGTAGGATAGATATCGGTATATTTGAAATTGTTATAGGTGTTGATGGCTTCTTGTGTGGTTGCATATTCGGTAATGGTGACTGCAATGTCGTGTCGGTCATAGTACTTGTTAAACGCATATGTGCTTTTGGTGACAACTTGCACAACATTTTGGGGGAGTGAGCCATCAATCGTTGCAGATGTACTATCGACATAATTGCCGTATAACGGATTAACACGCCACGTAACCTGCCAATTAAGATGTCGTGTAACGCCAGCACTTGCACCAATATTGTCAGCAAAAAGCCGCCCAGTTAATGGCGTGCGTGGCTCATTTGAGAGTGGCATGTTTGCATTGCTAGCCGTCTCATTGCCCAACAACCCAAGTAACACGTCGTATGGGGCGGCGTTCTCGGGGTGTAACTCAAAGCGTGCTCGCTCAAACCATTGCACCTGATACTGCTTGCCGTCACTCAATGTCTCAGTGATGACGCCCGAGATGGGCAATCCGAAGAGTGCTAGACTCTCGGCCTCACTGATGGCCCGCTTACTGTCAAGTTGGAGCCCGTTGCTCCGCCACGCCTGCAAAATTTTGCCGCAGACAGCATGCCCTGTCTCGGCAAAAACACGACAGCCACCGGTATCTCCACTCTTGGCAAAACCAAACCAATCCCGCCCCTGTTGCTGTAACCGATCAACGCCTAACCGTCCGAGTTGTACATCATACGGGCGTTGGTTATTCGGATGTAACTCGATTCGATTGCGCTCAAACCGCTGTACCGTGATGGTGTTGCCCTCAATCGTGACTTGCTCTTGTGGCGCAATCGGAAAGCCAAAGACGGGTAAGCCGCCGTTCTGCTCCCAAAACTCACGAATCCGCCCATCAATACAATAGCCTGTCTCAGCAAAACAACGCTGTGCGGCCTGTACGGTTGTGGCTGGCTGCACTAGCCAGCTGATTCCTGCGATGAGTAGTATCGCTATCAATCGTTTTCCCATTATCATGTATCATCCCTCTTTGGTATAATCGCATTACAACGTAATTTTATATTTTTAAAAGTCCACATATGTGGTTTTTTAATAAAAATAGATGCCGATTACAAAACTAATGTGAAAAATCACAAAAACAAAATATTCAACTAATCAGATGCGAGAGTGGTTTGACCAATCTACGTTGAACTGCTTGAAACGGCATAAACTCTGACGTACAATGTAAACATGGAAGTGCACCTCGATCCGTTAAGCTCCTCTCCACTCCCCGACCAACTCGCCAATGATTTGCTTCGCCGTATTTTGCGTGGCGAATTCGACCACGACGGTATGTTGCCGTCTGAGCGACAGCTCCGTGCAACGTATTCAGTTAGCCGATCGGTGGTGCGTGAGGCCATCAAATGGCTGAATGCGCGTGGGATTGTTACGACGACCAATGGGGTGGGAGCCATCATCAACCGTGATATCACGTCATCCACAGTGGAGGCCATGATGCTGGCCTTTCACTACGGGGATGTGCGTTTACGTGATTTGGTTGATACGCGACTCGTGCTTGAGCCCAAAATCGCCGCATTGGCAGCCATACATGCGACGCCAGCGCAAATCAGCGGCATGTACGTATCGTGTAATGCGATGGAGCAACTTGATGTGAGTGCGGGCGAGATTCAAGCGGCGATTAACTACAACCAAGTCAACGTTGATTTTCATTTGCAAATAAGTCGAGCGAGTCGTAATCCGGTACTCACCATTTTGGTTGATTTGCTCATCGGTGTGGTATGGCGCCACGAGCGTACGGCGAATCAGGTGATTGGGCTACCGCGGTACCTAAAGACGGCCACGGAGCATCGTCAAATCGTCGATGCAATTGCTCGACGCGACGCTGATGCAGCGCGCACCGCCATGACGATCCACCTCGATCTGACGCAGCGTTTATTGCGCGACAACGAAAGCCTCGACCAGCACCTGCAAATAATCACTGAATAATCTGGTGCTGGTCCATGCGCTTACACATTACAAAATACGTTGTCCGAACAGACTCCCCGCCAAATCAACTGCCAGTTCCGCAGTACGATTAAACTGGTCCAGTATCGGGTTGACCTCAACCAAATCCAGCGCAACGACCTTTTGGGTGTCATGCAGGACCTCCATGATGAGGTGCGCCTCGCGAATACTCAATCCACCGCTGACGGGTGTGCCGACGCCGGGGGCCACCGTGGGGTCGAGTGAATCCATATCAAAACT
>Ga0315901_10006952_pt1 | contig 13470 bp, 9 predicted proteins | sample LakEriMetagenome_10_FD_203761 | JGI IMG/M metagenome (GOLD analysis project Ga0315901, IMG submission 203761) | Freshwater fungal communities from buoy surface, Lake Erie, Ohio, United States - Buoy 2 MA116 | ecosystem: Environmental > Aquatic > Freshwater > Lake | place: USA: Lake Erie, Ohio... | reverse complement strand
TCGGGCGCCGATGCTTTTGCCGAGGCGCAGGGCCTCGAAATGGTCGACAATACGTACTTCGATACCGACTGGCGCCGCGAGGCGTTGCAGCGCGTGCTTGAGGAGCGCGAGCGGACGGCGGCGGACCGGCACGGAACGGTTGGCGCAGTGGCCATCGACGTGAACGGCAACCTTGCCGCGGCGACGACAACGGGCGGGATGACGGCGAAGGCGGCGGGACGCGTGGGCGACACGCCGCTGATCGGCGCCGCCACCTATGCGGAGAACGGCGTGTGCGCGGTTTCGGCCACCGGACACGGCGAGTATTTTATCCGGGTCGGCGTTGCGAAGACGATCTGTGACCGGGTGAAGCTGCTTGGCGAGCCGATTGTGCAGGCAGGCGATACGGCGCTGGCGGAAGTTGCAGCGCTGGGCGGCGATGGCGGCGTGATCCTGATTGATGCAGAGGGCAATGCCGGTTTCTCTTTCAATTCGGCCGGAATGTATCGCGGCGTGATCGATGCCAAAGGTTCGATGGTCGCGATCTACGGCGAAACGGCCGACTGAACTGAGCTTGTCTGCCGTTTGCGCTGCGAACGGGCCGATCCTAGGATGTCGGGACATCCAGGAAGGGGCTCGGCGCAAAGATGACCAAAAGACCGGTACTCGGCGGAATGGCGGCATTGCCAATGGCCTGGTCCCGGGCAACGGCCGGTCAGGCGCGGACGCCTGACACGATTGTGGTCGGCGCGGGCGTTTTCGGGGCATGGACGGCCGAGATGCTGCGCCGCACGGGCCGGAAGGTCGAACTGGTCGATGCCTGGGGACCCGCCCATGCGAGGGCGTCGTCAGGCGGCGAGTCGCGGCTCACGCGGGCGGGCTATGGCAGGAGCCGGCACTATACCGAGATGGCCGCAGACTCGCTTGAGGAATGGAAGCGGCTGTCGCGGGATCAGGATCTGCCACTCTTCCATCAGGCCGGCGTGCTCGCATTCTTCGACAGCGAGAATGAGTATGCGACCTGCAGCCATGAAACCATGCAGGCGCTGAACCTGAGTTCAGAGCGGCTTGAGCCGGCGGACCTTCGAAAGCGCTGGCCGCAGATTGACTGGACCGGCGTTGCGTTCGGACTGCATGAGCCGGATTTCGGAGCACTGATGGCGCGGCGGAGCGTTGGAACACTGGTGGAGCAGTTCATCCGCAATGGCGGAACCTACCGGAAGGCCGCCATCGTGCCGCCCAAGGGCACCGATATGCTGGCGTCCATCGAGACTGCCGCAGGCGAAACCCTGGCAGCCGGGGAGTTCGTGTTTGCTTGCGGGCCCTGGCTTGGCAAGCTTTTCGCTGACGTGATCGGCGCGCGGCTGTTCGTGACGAAGCAGGAAATCTTCTTCTTCCGTCCGCCTTCGGGAGATTCACGCTTTGGGATGCCGGCCATGCCGGGCTGGATCGAATTCTTAGGGGGCAACATGATGTACGGCTTTCCGGACCTGGAAAGCCGGGGCTTCAAGCTGGCGGACGACAGCCACGGCGCCATTGTCGATCCGGACTCCAATGACCGCCTGCCGGACGCAGAGACCCTTGCGCGCGTACGCGACTATCTGGGGCGCCGCTTTCCCGCGCTGAAGGATGCGCCGCTGTCTGAAACGCGGGTCTGCCAGTACGAAAACAGCTCGAACGGCGACCTTCTGATAGACCGGCATCCTCAATGGGCGAATACGATCCTTGTCGGGATGGGCTCGGGGCACGGGTTCAAGCATGGGCCGGGTGTCGGCAAGGCGGCCACCCGGCTCTTGGAAACGCCGGGCGCTGCGCCGGAGCCGCTTTTCGCGCTGGCGACGAAAACCCTGAAACAGGACCGGGCGGTGCATTGAGCCCTGCTGACCTCTCGTAAGGGATGACAGCGCCCGAACGGCGCGCTAACCGTCCGGCATCACAGAGTGAGTATCGCAGCATGACCAAGACCTGGGACAAATCCCGCCTGCCCTCGCGCCACGTTACCGAGGGCCCCGAGCGCGCACCGCACCGCAGCTATTACTACGCGATGGGTCTCTCCACGAAGGACATCAAGAAGCCGTTCGTGGGGGTTGCATCCTGCTGGAACGAGGCGGCGCCCTGCAACACGGCACTGATGCGCCAAGCACATGCGGCGTCGGTCGGCGTGAAGGAAGCGGACGGCACGCCGCGCGAGTTCTGCACGATCACCGTTACCGACGGGATCGCGATGGGCCATGAAGGCATGCGCTCGTCCCTGGTGAGCCGGGAAGTGATTGCGGACTCGGTCGAGCTGACGATGCGCGGGCATTCCTATGACGCACTGGTCGGCGTTGCGGGCTGCGACAAGTCCCTGCCCGGCATGATGATGGCGATGCTGCGGCTCAACGTACCCAGCGTGTTCATCTATGGCGGGTCGATCTTGCCGGGCCAGTTCGAAGGCAAGGATGTGACCGTACTCGACGTGTTCGAGGCCGTCGGTGCGCATGCGGCGGGCTCGAGCGAGATGTCGAGTGCAAAGCTTGAAGCACTCGAGAAGCTCGCCTGCCCCGGTGACGGCGCTTGCGGCGGCCAGTTCACGGCGAACACGATGGCGTGCGTTTCGGAGGCGATTGGTCTAGCGCTGCCGCTGTCATCGGCTCTTCCGGCGCCATACCTGGAGCGCGATGCCTATTGCGTGGAGAGCGGCCGGGCGGTGATGCGCCTGATCGAGCAGAACATCCGGCCACGGGATATCTGCACCCGGGAAGCGTTTGAAAATGCGGCGGTGGTGGTGGCGGCCTCGGGCGGCTCGACCAATGCCGCGCTGCACCTGCCCGCGATGGCGCATGAGTGCGGCGTGAAGTTCGACCTCAAGGATGTCGCCGCGATCTTCGCCAAGACGCCGTACATCGCTGACCTGAAACCAGGCGGCAATTACGTCGCCAAGGATTTCGGCGAAGCCGGCGGCGTGCCGATGCTGATGAAGACGCTGTATGATGCTGGCCTGATCCATGGCCACTGCATGACCGTGACCGGCAAGACGGTCGCCGAGAACCTGAAGGACGTTGTGTTCAACAAGGACCAGAAAGTCATCCGCGAGGCCTCCAACCCGATCTCGCCAAATGGCGGCGTGGTGGGCCTGTGGGGCTCGCTGGCACCGGACGGCGCCATTGTGAAGGTCGCCGGCCTGAAGGACCTGACCTTCTCGGGCCCGGCGCGTGTTTTCGATGGCGAGGAGGCGTGCTTTGCGGCCGTTCGCGACCGGAACTACAAGGAAGGCGAAGTACTGGTCATTCGCTACGAGGGCCCCAAGGGCGGCCCCGGCATGCGCGAAATGCTCTCGACCACTGCGGCGATCTACGGCCAGGGAATGGGTGACAAGGTGGCCCTGATCACGGACGGCCGCTTCTCGGGTGCAACGCGCGGATTCTGTGTCGGGCATGTCGGCCCGGAAGCGGCCGAGGGAGGCCCCATCGGCCTGATCCGCGACGGCGACATCATCACGCTGGATGCCATCAAGGGCACGATCGACGTGCGCGTGACGCCTGCCGAGATGGCCGATCGCAAACGGGAATGGAAGCCGCGCACGACGAAGTATGGCTCAGGCGCGCTTCAGAAGTTCGCGAAGCTGGTCGGCCCGGCGCATGAAGGCGCGGTGACCCACTCTGGCTTTTCGGGTGAGCTGCACGTCTATGCCGACATCTGAGCGAACCCTTTCGGGATCGTTCGGCGCGCTCTAAGCTCGGGTCTCGACAATTCCGGGGAGCTTCAAGATGAGCGAAGGCGAACAGAAACCGGTGCCGGGCGGGCCGATCTCGCTGGCTGATCTGCCGGAGGAATTCCGCGGATTCGACCGTGTGTTCGAGAACGAGATCCGGCCGGGACTCGTCGCGCGGGAGGCCGAACGGATTGCTGCGGCCCGGAAGGCGGTGCAGACGCGATGGATCGGCGGCGCGATCATCGTTGGGGGTGCGGCGCTCGGGCTAGCGGTCTTCAAGGCGCCCGTGGTGGCCATCGTGATCGCGATCATTGGCTTCGGCGTGATCGGCTGGGGCAACATGGACATCATGAAGCTGTCGGGCGAAGCCAAGTGGCTGATCGTCGAGCCAATTGCGCGGAAACTGGAGCTGAGCTTCGAGCCGAAGCCCGGAACGTGCGAGTCGATCTATCGCCACAAGGATGTCGGCGTGGTTCCGGGATGGGACCGGTCGAAATACGAAGACCTCGTGACCGGAAAGCGCGGCGTTGTGGATTTCGAACTCTTCGAGGCGCATCTAGAGGAAAAGCGGACGACCACCGATTCCAAAGGAAGGACACAGACCACCTGGGTGACCGTGTTCCAGGGCCAATGCCTGCGATTTGACTTCCACAAGACCTTCTACGGACGGACGCTGATCACGCGGGATGCCGGATTCTTCAATCGCTTTGGCGGCGGAAACGGCATGCAGCGCGCCTCGCTCGAAGACCCGGTGTTCGAGAAGATTTTCGAAGTCTACACGACCGATCAGGTCGAGAGCCGCTACCTGCTGACGCCGGACTTCATGCAGAAGCTCGTGGACCTTGAAGGCGTTTTCAAGGGCGGCAAGCTGAAGGCGGCGTTCGATGGCGGCGAAATGTTCGTGACCGTTCAGGGCGGCAACCTGTTTGAGCCCGGGTCGATGTTCAAACCGCTCGACAGCGCAGACAGGGTGCAGGAACTGCTGGCGGACTTCGCGGCGGTGTTCCGGCTGATCGATGCGGTTACGGCCGGACGAAGCCGGATGCCGCCGCCTCCGGCCTCCTGAGCCCCGATGCCATCATTCACGCGGCCTTCATGAGACCGTCGAAATATGGCCTCAGTTGTCGGGAAACTGAGCCCTATGTTGCGTCACATCGTTGCTTCCGGATTTCTAGTGTTGGCGATTGCAGGCCCTGCCGCGGCCAATGGCAAAGTGGACGTGGCTGCCTGCAAGGCCATGCAGGCGGCCCTCGTCCCTCGCCAAGCGGAAATCGCCAAGTTGACGGAGAAAAGAGCCGCCTCGGCCACCGAGGCCGAAGCGACGGGCGCGGCCTGGGAGGACGCGGAAATTCACCGGCTGGTCTCCTCCGCCTTTGCGAAAACGGCTGACGATCTCAAGGCCAGCTATGAAAGCGCAAAGGAACAACTGGCACGCGATGACCTCGCGCTGCAAAGCGCGGCGTCCGCGTTCAACACCGACGTTGCCACCTTCAACACGCGCTGCGTGAAGGGCTAGCTCTGCTTACGGCGTGACGATCGGGAACGGCTCCGGCGGTGCCGGCGGATCGAGTACGCCAAGCAAGGTCGCGGCGGCCAGCGGATCGCCTTCGATGCTCAGAGCGCCCTTCATGACCAGATCGGCGGGTTTCTGACCGCCAAAGATCATGCCGAGGAAGGCCGGCTTTGACAGCTTCAGGGTGGCGGATGCAGGCTGACCCGTTCCCGGCTCGTGAATGAGCACTGAGTTCCGTATGCTGACGAGACGCGTCTCACCGAGGTCGGTAAACTCGAAGGCGAGCGTGACGGACTTGCCTTCGGCGAGTGCCGGATCGACACGGATCGCAAGCATGTCGAAGACCTGCTCGACCGAGATGGCGGACACGACGTCAGGTGAAAGCGTCGTGAGCGACGCAGCCGCCGGATTGGCCCGGGCTTCGGCGGCGCCGGTCAGGTACATGTTGCGCCAGAGCGAGCCTTCGGCCTGATAGCCCATCTGCTCGAAGGACTGGGCAAGCATTTCGCGGGCGTCGGCATTGCTATCATCCGCGAAGACAATGTGGCTCGCGACCTCAGCCGACCAGCGATAATCGCCCGCGTCAAACGCCTCCTTTGCGATCCGCAGCGCCTTTTCAGGGCCACCCATTGCCGCGACATAGCGCTTTGCGGATTCTTCGGGCGGCCAAGGATTCAGGTTGGCTGGGTTGGCATCGTACCAGCCGAGATAACGCTGGTACACGGCCTTCGAATTGTGGGCCATCGTGCCGTAATAGCCGCGATTGTACCATTTGGAGGAAAGGCTCTCCGGCAGCGCGATGACCTCGGCAATTTCTTCGGCGGTGTAGCCTTGGTTCATCAGACGAACGGTCTGGTCGTGCAGGTATTTGTAGGCGTCGCGGTGGAAGCCCATGAAGCCGACGATCTCATCCTGGCCCCAGCGAGGCCAGCCGTGCGAGACGAACATGACGTCGGTCCGGTCTCCGTACAGGTGGATCGACTCGGTGAGATAGTCTGCCCAGGCCTTGGAATCGCGAACCAGCGCGCCGCGCGGCGGAAGGATGTTATGCATCGTCGCGTTGGCGTTCTCGGCGAGGCAGAGGGCCCGAAGGTGCGGCAAGTAGAAGTTCATCTCCGACGGAGCTTCTGTACCCGGAGTGATCTGGAACTCGATCTCGATGCCGTCGATGACCAGCTTCTCACCGGTTTCGAGAATCGTCCGCGTCGGTGCGATCAGGCTGAAGGAGCCACTCGGAAGGCCCGTGCCGATACCCGCGCCGCCCTGCCCGGCAGGTCCGGGCGTAAGGCGCGTTCCGAACTGGTAGTTGGCGCGCCGGCTCATGGCGGGACCGGCAATCAGGTTTTCGCTGACCGCGTGCTCCATGAAACCGTCCGGTGCGATGATCTGGACTTTCCCGGCGGCCACGTCTGCGTCGCTGACGATGCCTTTCACGCCGCCGAAATGGTCGCCGTGGCTGTGGGTGTAGATCACGGCAACGATGGGCTTGTCCCCGATATGCTCGCGCACCAGCGACATGGCGGCAGCCGCGGTCTCGGTGGCGGTCAGCGGATCGACAATGATGTAGCCATTCTCGGTGGCGATGACGCTCATCACCGAGATATCGAAGCCGCGGACCTGCCAGAGGCCGGGGGTGACTTCGAACAGGCCATGATTGTTCATCAGGCCGAGATGGCGCCAGAGGCTGGCATTCATGGTTGCCGGGGCATCGCCTTCGGCGAAATCGTAGGCGGAGGCATCGAAGACGACGCGGCCATCGGCTGCTCGGATCTTTGTGTCGGCGAGCGTTGCGATGAACCCGCGACTTGCGAGGGCGGCCTCGGATTCGTCGCTCCAGGGCAGGCCTTCGGAGAAGGCCGCATTGGCGGCGATGGTCGCGGGCGTGGCGGTTCCGCTGGCCGCAGGATCCGGCTTCACGGCCGACGTGCAGGATACGCTGACGAGTGCGGCAGTCGCCGCTGCGAGAGTTCTGAGCATTTATTCCTCCCCAGGAGTTCAGGCAGTTTGTGTGCCGTTATGCTTTCAGCCTATCGCGCTTCCGGGCGGACGCAAACGGGCGCCGAAGGGTTTTCCCTGCGGCAGTTGGCGGCGGGGACACTGGACGTTGCTGCACGGCGCGTTCTAACTGCCGTTCATGATTACCGGACCGACTTCTCATAGCTATATCTCGCAGCGGCTTCGCCTTCACTATGTCGACTGGGGCAATCCAGACGCGCCGCCACTCATCTTGCTGCATGGCGGGCGGGACCATTGCCGCAGCTGGGACTGGGTTGCAGACGAATTGCGCAAGGACTGGCACATTATTGCACCCGATCTGCGGGGGCATGGTGACAGCGGCTGGTCAGGCGACGGGGATTATTCTCTGCGTTCCTGCGTCTACGATCTCGCACAATTAATCCACCAGCGGCATCTCGCGCCGGTGACCATTGTCGCGCACTCTTATGGCGGAAACATCGCCCTGCGCTATGCCGGCATCTATCCGGAAAACGTGCGCAAGTTGATCGCCATCGAAGGACTTGGCCCCTCTCCGCGCATGCTGAAGCAGCGTCTGGGTGAACCGATCGGCAAGCGGATGCGGGAGTGGATCGATGCCAAACGCGCCGCTGCCGGACGCAGCCCGAAGAAGTATGCGACCTTGGAGGAAGCCTACCAGCGCATGAAGGAAGAGAATGGCTACCTGACCGATGCGCAGGCCCGGCACCTGACCATTCACGGGATCAGCCAGAACGAGGACGGCACCTATTCCTGGAAGTTCGACAACCATTTCCGCGTGATGGTGCCTTACGACATGCCGCAGGAAGATGTCGAAACGCTCTGGAGCGAAATCACCTGCCCGACCTTGTTGCTCTACGGCGCCAACAGCCATGCCTCCAACCCGGTGACGGACGGACGCATCCAGCATTTCCGGACTGCGGAGGTGAAGGTCTACGAGAATGCAGGCCACTGGCTGCATCACGATCAGTTTGACCGGTTCCTGGCGGAGCTTAAGGCGTTTCTCTGAGACTTGATCGAGACGTCAGGAGAAATGCAGGCGGCGGTACTTGCCACGGAAGTAGAGCAAAGGGTCGCGGCGCGGATCGAACGTGGCTCGGACGACTTCGCCGACCAGGATGATGTGGTCCCCGCCATCGTGGAGCTGATGCCGGCGGCATTCGAAATTGGCGAGGGCGTTGGACAATAGCGGCGCGTCATGCTTTCCGCGCTGCCACGGCGTCTGGCGAAAGCGGTTCTCACCGGGCTGGGAAAAGAGCTGTGACGCTGGTTGCTGGCCGATATGAAGCACGTTGACGGCGAAGTGGTCGGCCTTTTCGAGCGCCTTGAGACTGCCCGATGACTTGGCGATACACACGAGCAGGAGCGGCGGATCGAGCGACACGGACGTGAAGGAGTTGGCCGTGAGGCCGACCGGATCGCCGTTTTCCTCGAACGTGGTGACGACCGTTACGCCCGTGGCGAAGCAGCCTAATGCATCGCGCAGTGTGCGCGCGTCCGAGCCCGAGCGGTATTCGGGTACGAAGCGCGGAATGCGGCGTTCCATGAAGTCGAGCAGGGTTGCGCTGAAGAGATCTGACCGGTCTGAGGCGACCAGGTGGCCGGCTTCGCCGATCTCGGCATATTCGGCGCCGGGGATCTGCTCGACGATGCGGCTTGCGGAGGCCGCATCCGTGATGTCGCTCAGGGCGCCGCGCACGAACAGGGCCGGTACGCGGATGTTGGGCGCAGCGGCCTTGAAGCGCTCGAGCGCATGGTCGAGCTGGAAACGCTCAAGCATGCGGGCGTCATACGCGCCCCTGGCTGTTTCCGACGCTGCGCGGATCGCGCCGGCTGTCTGCGGGATGTTCGTGAGATCAAGGTCTGGCGGCGCGTCGGCGAGGACGAGGCCCGAGGCGAGGTGACCGCCGTCTTCACCAACGGCCGCGGCGGCAACCCATCCGCCAAGGGAGGCACCGACGATGACCGGCCGGGAGGGCAGCTGTGCAAGCACGGCGCGCAGGTCTTCGACATAGGCACCAAAGTCATAGCGGGCATCGGCGGGCCATTCGCTTTCGCCATGGCCGCGCAGGTCGATTGAAATCACTTGCCGTCCGGCGCGAACGAGGGCGGTCGCGGTGTCGCTCCAGATCTCACGGGTCTGGCCGCCGCCATGGACGAGCAGGACGAGAGGATCATCAGGATCGCCTTGCCGATCGCCCCGAAGGACGACGCCGGCGAACCCTTTGAACTGCGATGCACTCATCATGATCCTGAAATTTCCGGGCGGTCTGCGCCCTTGGTCCGCTTTGGTGTCAGGGATGTAGGGCGAAGACGTTAGCGTCAACTCCATAGAACCGCGCGGCACTGCTTATGGCCGGAAGCGCGTCCTGACGAGGCAGGCATTGACTCTGTCGCAAAAGAACAAAATAAGAACATAATGGACATAACAACACTCAAGACAAAGGGCCTTCTGGGCACCGTGACGGCTGCGCCTGCGGTTGCGGCGTCGTTTCCATACGGGCTTGGCGTCAGCGGCCTGCACGAGGTTGCGGAGGCCGCTTATGGAGACCGCGGCGCCATCACGGGCTTTGTTCTGGCCGCGACCCGTCAGGCGCGGCGCGGGGCATGGCTGTGGATAAATCAGGCAAAGGTGGCCGGCGATCTGGGGCGTGTGCCGGAAGCGGCGCTGCGCCAGATGCACGGGGCGCCGCCGCAGCGGCTGAACGCCGAGGTGCGCACGCTGGGTGATGCGCTCTGGACGGTTGAGGAAGCCGTCGTCTCTGGCGCCGTGAGCCTGGTGATCGCGGAAGTCGAGGCGGCCGACTTTACCGCCACACGGCGGCTGACACTCGCCTCCGGCCGGCATGGCGTGCCGGTAATCCTGCTGATGCCGCCGAGCTGCGAGGGCGCAACGGCGGCGGCTACGCGCTGGCGGATAAGCCCCAGGCCATCTTCCCCGAACCGTTATGACCCACAGGCACCGGGACATCCGCGCTGGCGGGCCGTGCTGGAGCGCTGCCGGACCGCACCGAATGCGACGGGGACAAGTTTTGATCTCGAGTGGAATGATGAAACGCTATCTCTCGGTGTGGTTTCCGGAATGGCCACTGGACCGGCTGCGCCGCGCCCGGCGCCGCGGGAAGCCAGCGGCCAGCGCAAGGCCGGCTAAGCCCCCACCCTTTGTCCTCTATGAAAAATCCGCACGCGGTCTTTTCATCGCAGCCGCCAATTTGACCGCCAGAGAGGCGGGCATCCAGGACGGCATGCGCTTCAGCGATGCGCGCGCATCGGTGCCCGAGCTGATGGCGGAGGAGATCAACCGCGACGATGATGCAAAGGCGCTGCGGCTGCTGGCGCGCTGGATGAACTGCTTTTCACCGCTGGTTTCGCTGGACGGGCTGGACGGTCTGATGCTGGAGACGACCGGGTGCGATCACCTGTTCGGAGGCGAGGCAGGGATGGTGCGCGCGCTTTCGCAGAAGCTTGCGCACACGGGGCATGAGCACCGGATCGCGCTGGCAAGCACGCCGGGGGCCGCACATGCGCTCGCGCGGCATGGTGATTCTGCCGAAGCACCGCAGATCTTGCCGGCTGAGGAAGAACGCAGCGGGCTGGCTGACCTGCCCGTGCAGGCGCTGAGGCTGTCGGCAGATGCGGCGACCCTGCTGCGCCGCTTTGGCCTGACGCGGATCGGGCAGCTTTACGGGATAGACCGGAAAGCGCTCACGCGCCGGTTCCAGTCGCGGCAGGCGGCGGATGCGGTCTGCCTGCGTCTCGACCAGGCGCTGGGACTGCGGCATGAGCCGGTTACGCCGCTGCGGCCGCCCGCGGAGCATGTCTGCCGGCTGGCCTGCCCCGAGCCATTGACGCAGTCGGCCGGGGTTGAGGAAGGCCTGCACCAGCTGACGGACCGTCTGTGTGCAGACCTCTCGGACAAGGGTGTCGGGGCCCGGGAGTTTGTTTTCTGCGCTTACCATTCGGATGGGCAGGTGTCGGAAGTCTGCGTCCACGCGGCCCGGCCTGTGCGCACGCCAATCCATATCCTGCGGCTTTTCCGGGAAAAGATCGGCAAGATCGAGCCGGGCTTTGGAATCGACCTCCTGCTGATGGAGGCTTTGCGGACAGGGCCGATGGCGGTCGGCAGCCGGCCACTTTCGGGGGAGATGGCGGCCACGCAGATTGATGAGGTGGCGCTTGCTGCCCTGGCGGACCGGATCAATGCGCGCCTCGGGGATGGCACGGTCACACATGTGCGACCGGCCGCGCGCCATCCGCCGGACCAGGCAGAACAGCGCACGGCGTTTACCGGGGAGCTTCCGGAAGCTGCGCCTGCGCCGCCGGCCATGCCGGAGCCGCGCCCCGTGCGGATGCTGCCCTGGCCCGAGCGGGTGGATGTGATTGCGCAGGTTCCGGACGGGCCGCCGCTAAGCTTTGTCTGGCGGCGGGTGATGCGCCGGGTGGTACGATCAGACGGGCCGGAGCGGATCGCGCCGGAATGGTGGCTGCACTTGCCCGGCGGACCGGACCGGACCACGCCCCTGCCCCGGACGCGCGACTTTTACCGGATCGAGGATGCCGAGGGGCGCCGGTACTGGGTGTTCCGGGAAGGCCTATATGATGACGGGCGCGGGCAGCTGCCCGAGTGGTTCGTACAGGGACTTTTCGCATGAGCCTGTATGCCGAACTGGCGGTGACCACGAACTTCTCCTTTCTCAGGGGCGCGAGCCATCCCGAGGAGCTGGTGAAGCGGGCGGCGGAACTCGGGCTGAAGGCGATCGGCATCGCGGACCGCAATACGCTGGCCGGCGTCGTACGGGCGCATCTGGCGGCGAAGGAAGCGGGCCTCAAGGTTCTGGTTGGCGCGCGGCTTGTGCCGGTGGATGGGCCTGAGATCATCACCTATCCGATGGACCGGGCCGCCTATGGCCGGCTGTCGCGCCTCATCTCCGAAGGAAAGCTGAAGGCAGAGAAAGGCGCCTGCCATCTGGAGATGCGGGACATATTGAACGCGGCGGAGGGGCAGATCCTGATCGTGTTGCCGCCGGAAATGCCGTCGCCCGCATTCGAGGAGACGCTTGAGCGTATCGCACAGACGGCGGCGGGGCGGACATTCCTGGCGGCGCGCTACAGCTATTCCGGGCGCAACCGGGAGCGTATCGCGCGCCTTGCGGCGCTTTCGGCACGCACCGGCGCGCCGCTGATCGCCATCAATGATGTGCTCTATCACCAGCCCGCGCGGCGGCCATTGCAGGATGTGCTGACCTGTATCCGGGAGCATTGCAGCATCGACGCGGCCGGGTTCCGGCTTGAGGCGAACGCCGAGCGCCACCTCAAGGATGGCCGCGAGATGGCGCGGTTGTTCAAGGGGTTCGAGCCGGCGCTTGCGCGCACGCTGGACGTTGCGGCGCGCTGCACCTTCAGCCTTGATGAGCTTGCGTATGAGTATCCGGATGAGCCGGTTCCGCCGGGGGCGACGCCGCAGCAGCATCTCGAGTGGCTGACCTGGAACGGCGCAAAGTGGCGCTATCCGGGCGGTGTGCCCGAGACGGTCAGCCGGCAGCTGGGCAAGGAGCTGCGGCTGATCGCGGAACTGTCCTACGCGCCCTACTTCCTGACCGTGCACGACATCGTTGCCTGGGCGCGCGAGCAGGGAATTCTCTGCCAAGGCCGGGGATCTGCGGCAAACTCGGCGGTGTGCTTCTGCCTTGGGGTGACGAGCGTGAACCCGGCGGAGACGAGCCTGCTGTTCGAGCGCTTCCTGTCACGCGAACGCAAGGAGCCGCCGGACATTGATGTCGACTTCGAGCATGAGCGGCGCGAGGAGGTCATTCAGTACGTATACAAACGATATGGCCGCCACCGCGCTGCGCTGACGGCAACGGTGATCTGCTACCGCCCGCGCTCTGCCGTGCGGGAGGTGTGCAAGGCGCTGGGGCTGAGTGAAGAGGTTTCGGGCGCGCTGGCCGGAACGGTCTGGGGGAGCTGGGGAAGCGGGATTTCTGCCAAGCAGATCGAAGGCGCAGGCCTTGATCCCGAGAACATGCTGATCCGCCGGGCCATCCAGCTAACGCAGCAGCTGATCGGCTTTCCGCGTCATCTTTCGCAACATGTCGGCGGGTTCGTGCTGACGCGCGGGCCGCTGATCGAAACGGTGCCCATCGGCAATGCGGCAATGGAGGAGCGCACCTTCATCGAGTGGGACAAGGACGACATCAACGCACTGGGCATTCTCAAGGTGGATGTGCTCGCGCTCGGCATGCTGACCTGTATCCGGAAGGCGTTTGACTTTCTCGAGCAACACAAGGGTCAG
>Ga0315901_10006950_pt1 | contig 13478 bp, 12 predicted proteins | sample LakEriMetagenome_10_FD_203761 | JGI IMG/M metagenome (GOLD analysis project Ga0315901, IMG submission 203761) | Freshwater fungal communities from buoy surface, Lake Erie, Ohio, United States - Buoy 2 MA116 | ecosystem: Environmental > Aquatic > Freshwater > Lake | place: USA: Lake Erie, Ohio... | reverse complement strand
ACAATCAATAAGGTCCGCTACGCGGTGACCTCGATTTCTAAAAAGTTAGTTCTTGTAAAACTCTAAGAACTACTTCTTATTTCTGCGCTGAATACGAGTCTTCTTTAGAAGCTTTTTATGCTTCTTTTTAGCCATACGTTTGCGACGTTTTTTGACCACTGAACCCATTTATCTCCCCCTGTAAAGGCATAGATTAGCACGACTCTATTTTGGGAGATTACGCTTGCTTAGAAACTCATCAAAGCTGATTGATCTTAATGTGTTGTCTTCTCCTACCTCTAAAATTAGATCTGCTAATTTTACTGTTTCTACTCTGTGAGCAATCACAACGATGGTATGAGAGCCTTTCAAACTAAAAAACTCATCAATTAAGACTTGTTGCGTTTCTTCATCAAGCGCACTCGTGGGTTCGTCCAAAAACATTAGTGTTGGATCTGTTAGGAGAGCTCGCGCTAGACCTAATCGTTGATTCTCGCCACCACTAAATCCTGATCCAAATTCACCGAGCCTCGTATCAAGACCATTTTCTAGGCTTCTTACTTTTCTCTCTAGACGCACCGTTTCTAGCGCTTTCCATAATCGCGTATCTGAGAAAGTTAAAGGCGGATATCCTAGGACCAAATTCTCTCGAATTGATCCATTCACTAGAAAAGTTGCCTGTGGTAGGTACGCAATTTTCCCCGGGAATCTGGCTAAGGCTTCGCGAGCCGGCAAGCCTGAGATTTTAGCCTCGCCAGAATTCGGCAACAAAACTCCTGACATCAAATCAACTAACGTTGTCTTGCCAGCACCAGACTTTCCAACGACTGCAACGTACATTCCAGGGTTTATGACTAAGTTTAGTCGATTTACTAGATTTTTCCGGTCGCCAAAATAGCTAAAAGAAACAGACGTTAGCTCAATTCTTGGGGTGAACTCCAATACCGGAGTATCGGCGGTCGCATAATCAACTAGGTCTTCAAATCTATTTTCTAAATTCACAATCCCAAATCTCTGCAATAAAGGAAAAATATCTCTTGCCTCAGCAACTGACTTTTTAACTGAAACCACGCTTTGCTGTGTTCGAATAACAGCTGGAGCGATTCGAAAGCTTGATGCTAAAAAAATTGAAAGAGTGACTAAAGCGCCCGCCGCATCACGTGCTAAGAACTGGTATGCTGTTATTGACACTCCAGCAAAAACTAATCCTATCTCTAAGGCAAACTTCGAACGGTGCGGTAGATAAAGAAGTTCCGCAGTAACTGAGGAAATTCCCTTTCTTGTGCTAATCATTTCATTAAGGTAAAAACTCTCTCGGCGTTGTATTCGAATTACTTTAATAAAGCCCATCGCTTCGTCGATAAGGCTATTTGCTTTTTTTATTAGTCGACTGCGTTCTCCTCCCCCCTGTGTAGCAATCTTGCCAAGTGATTTTTGCAGTACAAGTGCAATAGCTACAAAAAACGCTAATGTTCCTAATGTCAGATAAGGATCAATAATAAAAATGGTAAATCCCAAAATAATAATCAAAGTGATATCGACAATAAAAACTATGACCGTAGATAGCACACCTAGCATGAGAATTGTTGCCCCAGAAGTAAAAATAAAATATTGGCTATGTCTTGATTCAATACTAGTTTTTTCTACATCTTCTGTTAACAATTTTTGGAAGATATTTATGGCTAGCTTTTCGCTCTGAAAACTTAAAAATTGAATTATTTTTTTTGTATATCTCATCGACAATAAAGTTTTAATTATGAGTAATGTAGCACTAGACAATCCCAAGATTGCCACCTGTTGCTGCAGCGAAAGACCTTCCAATCCCGAAATCGCCAAAAATCGATCAATAAGCGAATTTGTGTTTGTAGTTAGGAGGTTTCCTGAAGAAATTGCTGCCAGGACACCAATTAGCCCAACCGCTATCAAATCCAAAAAGCCCAATAAGATTTGAAATAACGTAACTCTATAGAGAATTCTTCTATCGCGAGCAGAGAGGAGGAACAATATTTTCCTTACGTCAGAGAGAATCACTTGACTTCACCAACCCCGCAATAAATCTTTGACGTTTTACTACTTAGTATTGCGGGATCAAATTCAAATAAGCGCTTTGAATTCCTCTGATTGGTGCGCTCGCGAACTTTTGCCGACATTGACCGCAGCAACTGTTTTTGTAAATCTAAATAGTCGTTAGACTTAAAAAGAAGTTCATAGTCATAACCCAACACTTCTGGTATTGCTGGCGCATCACTTGCAACAATACATTTTTTTGCTTGCATTGCTTCCAATAGCACCAAGCCAAAACCTTCATATCTACTTGGAAGAACGAACACATCCAAAGTCTCAAGGAAAATGCCAGTATCTATGACAGTGCCATGAAAATGAACTCTTTCCGAGACTCCCAATTTCAAGCTTAATGATTCGAGTAGTTGACGTTTATTCCCAATTCCAACAATTGATAAATGCCAATTAAAATTCTTAGGAATGGAAGCACAGGCCTTAATCAAGACTTCGATATTCTTTTGATACGTTAATCGAGCTATGGTTCCAATTTTAAAAGTATCAGAGCCCAAACTCCTTCCTCTCTTTGATTTTACTATCGATAAACTACTTGGACCACTATGAGCGTAATATACAACATGAAGTTTTACAATATCCCGCTTACGTATTTCTCTTCGTTCAATAATGTACTTCTCTATAGCTCGTGAAATACAAATAACACTGTTGACTCTATCGCAAACAATTCTACTTAAAATCCTTCCAGCTGCAGGAAATTTTGGAAAAAAAGGCTCCAAATTATGTCTTGTGATAACATTTTTAGTGTTATGGCATCGCCATAAGGCTAAAATCCCCACCAATTCTGCTCTAGGCAGGTGTGCGTGTAAAACTTTAATTCGCTTATCTTTTACATATCTCCTTACAAATGTAATTTTTTCGACCCAATTTAAATGGCATAACGATACAAATATCGAACCATTTTTTTCAAATTCGCCTTTGAGAGTGTCTTTTCCTTTTAATGAAAATACGTGAACTTGAAAGCCTGATTTTATTTGAAGTTTTGTGAGAATTGAAAGTTGCTTCTCGGCTCCACCTAGATCGGCGGTCGTGATTAAATGTAAGACTCGTTTCTGTTCCACTTTTCCATTGTAGTCTCTATTTTTATGAATTTTTTGAGATACTATTCCGCATGTCGTTTTTTCTTGCAGAGACAGTGCCTGATGTTCAACAAATAGATTTACTCAGTAAATCTAAGCAAATATTTCAAGGCGAGATACCAGATGTATCTTGGTCTTTTAGTGACACTATCTCGCCTAAATCTATAGTCGTTATACCCCACGACGCCCAGCATTGGACAAAGCCCTATCAAAAGTATGTTTCTGAGATTTCCAAAAGATACACTACACTAGTTTTTAACAGAGGTGACAAACCAAGAAGATTATTTGAAAGTAAAAATTTGATTTCTATGCAAGTTGCAATTCCAAGAATGACTCGTTGCTCAGTAATTCTGTGCCCTCCAAACATTTCCCCTTCTAAAACATTGCTTTTCCGCAATTTCCAAAAAGACCCAATTATTGGATTTGTTGGCCATATCCCAGACTTGACTCTAAAAACAATTTTTAAGAGTTTTGTTTATAACCCTAACAGACCAATCAGTTCAAATGGGCCATTACTAAGAAACTTTGGATTATCTGCAATGAGAAAAAGTCAGTTTAAAACAAATGTTGTTGTAAGAGCGCATTATGGTGGAGCACAATCCTTGATTAAAAACCCAGAAGCATTTCGTCAAGAATTTGTTGAAAATATATCTGAATCTGATCTTCTACTTTGTCCTCGTGGGGATGCTAATTATTCTCAACGCTTCTTTGAAGTTTTGAGCGCTGGCCGGATTCCAATAGTACCAAATACCCATATGTTGATCCCTTACTTTCCATCGAGTGTCAAACTAACTTCTATATTAGTAAAGGCTAGTTGTAGAGATTTCGATTCTAAAGTCAAAGACTTCTGGAATTCTATGTCTTATCCTCTGTACTTAAAGGCACAAATAACAAATCGTGAGATTTATGATCAATACTTTGATTACCGTGTCTTTATGAAACGTTTTTTTGGAGTTTCAAATTTAGGAACTAGGCAATCGAATTTCCTAAGGAATCGACTGTTAACTTGAGGGTCTTATGTTAACTTTCTTAGGTTAACGATTGCTACTAAGAATCAGCATCTTAGGAGTAGCTTAATTCGCATAAAAATGAGAAATATCGAGTTTTTTAGTGATACTTTTCGACTGTGATTAACTCGAGTCACAGATTTAGAGTAACGAGAATTGGCTAAAAGTGGTAATAGAATGTAATAAGCAAAGAATCCTCGACGTTTCAATTTCGCTTGTGCTACGTGACCATTTTCTTTATGTAACCTCTGCGAATGTGACAATACTTTTTCCTTTTTTTTAGCAGAATCTTTACTCGAAAAGCATTGACAAAGTAGTAAATTGTCTTGAGACAAAATCGGACCTACAGAATGGTGAAGCTTAATCTCTCTGCCATCATAGAGTGACTTTTCCGAAACAGCATCAAGTAGTAGCGCGTCATCGCAGCCTCTCGCCTCAAAAGATGAATCAAAGATTTCTCCCTTCAACATATACCATCCTCGGGTGACAAGGGGGTGTCGAAGCAAAAATCCCTCCTCTCTTAAAGTACTACACTTAAAATCGGTCAGTTTCCATACAGCTAAATCTTTATCTGGGTCTATGCCTGAGTCCTTGACTATTGAATGTATTTTTGAATCCCACCCAAAGTCAGGCACAAGATCATCGGAGACTACAAGTAGAAGTTTACCTAGCGAAGCTTTAGCAGCCAAATTCCAATTACTTACCGTAGTGATGCCTCTAGCTTGAGTATTAGGTAGGAAAAGTAAATTGCTTTTTTGTAAAGCATTTGCATATGGAAATAGCAATTTAGTGACAACTAAATCATCATAGTTATATGTAACTATGTACTGAATACTTTCAGGCTTTTAGGCTCGATTCAACCATGCCGATCTAATTTGAAGAGGCGAATTTTCAGGCTTAAAAGTCGCATGTAACAAACTAATTTTGAATTCCGACATACTCTAAATGTACTCCTGATGCTGGTTTATAAAATGAGCAACACTTTCATTTCTTTTTGTATGACTTAAACTAGGCTTTATCTTGATATTCTTTATAAAAAACTCAGTTTTCTTGATTACAAAAGAGCTTTATGTTGATTAAACCCCTCAACGTCTGCTAATTTTAGTGGTCTTGCTATCAAAACATCTTCACTCTTCCACCTGAGAACATCATAGTAGTAACATTGGATATATGAATGACTTTACTTCAACAATTGACTTCTTTGTTTGTGGTCCGATAATTTCAAGACAAAATTACCAGATTGTCGCGGCTTCTTTGAATGAGCTAAGTAAGCAGCTTATTAGAAAAAATCTGAATAATAGAGTCTGCATTGTATCTTATGACGAGGATATAGAAGTTTTGACTTCTTCTGGCTTACTTAACTCTGATATTTTGTTGTTTAAGTGTGCTGATCCCGGTCCCGATCTCAATTTTTTTGACCATAAGAAAGGATTTAGTAATCTTACAAGACTGTTAACTTTAGGAATTGAGGGTTTGGAGAATGCTAAGAACCTGTGGTGCTTAAAAACAAGAGTAGAATTACTCCCCGAACCTGGAGTTGAATCTGTCGAAAAGTATGTCAACCTCATCTTTGTTTCACTTAGAAGAATGAATCACGAGAAGCAATACTCTGCAACTGTAATTATCGAGCATTATGCAGGGCTCTTTAACCCTCGAAAGGCAATCTTGGCTCACTTTCCAGACACCTGGGTTCTTATGAAATCCGTCTATTTGCTTAAAATTTATAAGCGAGCCCTGGAAATCTGGAAAAACTATACAAGAACTTTGCAAGGTTTAAAAGGTGTGCCAAAACCTTGGCTAAGAAGTGAACAAATTTTCGGGCGCGCAATAATTGAACTCGCTTTAGGGAAATCTACTGATGATTTCACCTCGATGTATTATTTTTCTCGAAGATTTTGTTTTTTTTCTGCCAAGTTAGAAGTATCAATAATTAGGTTTGTCTCAATTTATAATTTTTCTTTTTTGGGAAGAGTTCATAACCCAAAATTCAAACCTAATGTCATTTTCAAGCATAAAAACTTAAGATTCTTCGGCGTGGCTTTGGTTCCATGGTTTTTAGTTAATCGCTCTAGAAATTTACTTAATGTTGAATCCGAAAAGTAGATTAGTCCAGAACTGCTTGAGCTAGAGGGTTCAATTTTCTATTTGATTTCTCTGCTAAGTCAACTTGAAATAGTCGGGGCTCAGACCAGTATTTTGATGGGAAAAAGGCAGTAGACATTATTCGATGTTCACTTTTTGCATGACCCCCTTTGTGTAGACCTGCCGTGTCGCAAAATATAACGGTTCCTTTTTTACCTGTTGCCACGACGAGATCTTCACTTTGAGCAATTTTCAAAACTTCTTCTTCTGCTGGATAACTACCAAGCGGGAGTTTCTGCTTAAATACGCGCGAGTAGCGACCTTTAACGGTTGGTGCACTGCCTTTCAGGTACGTAAAAGGTCCTGAATTTACTGAAACGTCACTCATGTAGAGAAAAACCTTCAATGTTCTCTTCTCTTCAGGATCTCGGTGCCAGTTTTGAGAATGCGTAGGTTCAGCCTCTCCAACTGGTAGCGTTTTCTCTACATAAACTTCATATAACTGAGGAACATAACCTAAGTATTGGACAACAATCCTCAATATTTCTTCTGAAAGATAAAAATTGACAAATGGGTTGTCGAAATCTAGAGGCTTATCAGCACTCTCTGAGCCGTAATAAGATTGTAAAAATTTCTTTTTGCTTTTTTGCTTCAAATTTACTTCATTAGCATTAATCCAAGACTCTAGTTGAAAGAAATCGAAATTCGGAACAATATCATGTAAGCTTTTAATGGAAATACCCTCTGTTTCTAAATCACGCAGTACTTGTAACTCTACAGAGCTTTGCACTCTTGACCTAATTAAATTTTTATATGAGTATCGTCTATTTAATAATCTCTTATAAACTAAATCATTATTTCGAATATTGAAAAGAATTCTCTTGACTAACCATAAAATCTTATTATCGGTCTTAGTTGGCATACGCATAGTATAACAAATTCCTTACCCCCTAACCGGGAGAGACTTGCGGCCTTTTGGAGCCTGTACTTTGGATGGACGATAGTGAAGAGAGTTATTTTCTTAAAACCAGCTCAAGTTTACTTAATCTTACCGTAGCCATTTAAATAGCAGACCTCTTATTTTTAGGCCAAGGAGCCTTTCCCCACACTTTGAAATATGGTCGGTGTCCTTAAATAGAAGACATTTGTCAACTATCAATTTGCTATTGGGCTCTAATTTCATATCTTGCAAAATGGAAATATAGGAGACGGGCTCAACCCCGGATGCTACATCAGACTCACCAGCGACCAATTTTGCTATTTGTAAATCGAGAGCTTCAAATTTCAAGAAATTAGAGGGAGAGACTACAAGTAAGTCCTCCCTAAAGTTTCTCTTGTCCAACAAGTTAATACGTGGTTCTACAAATGGACCAAACCAAAAGATTTGAGCATACTTAGACATTTTAAGGAGTTCATCACTTACGAGCCTAATTTTATCCAAATCAAACGAGTAGCGACTGTTCCTAAGGAAAGCTAAATTGCTGTCACCCCGACCATATTTGTCTAAAATTAGGTGGCTACCACTTTGATGGTAAATCACTTGATCGGCAATCTTTGGGTGTTCAGATAGAAAAGTGTTTAGCAATTTATACTGACAAATTGAACTGGTGCTGGAATCTCCAATGCGACACCCTCCTCTCAAAAATCCCAATACAAATGGACGCTCAGGCAAAGCAAAAGTAACTAGATTGAAAAAATTATAGGAGTGTGAGTCGCCTGTAATAACCAAAGCTTTACCAAAAATACTATTGCACTTCTTAATTCTGTAAACTATCTCTTCATTAAGTGATTCTATGTTAAACCTACATTCACTTTCAACAATTTCTATCTTGCCAACAGGTTTAATAGACTCATCTATTATCCTAAAAACTCCAGCCTCTTGAGCACTTAGTCGAGAAGAGTAATAATTGGACTCTAGACCTTTTGTTAAGAATACAGCGGCAATAAGAATTGCTGAAAATGATACAGGGATAATTATAATAAAAGTCCATACCGTCCGGACAGACATTTTCTTAATTTTTTGTTCTATCAATATCCAACTTAAAAGTCCTAAGCTAATAGAAATTCCTAGACTAACCATGAGATAAAACCATGGCAGATCATGATTTCCACTCATACTTCTCAAAAAAAACAATGGAGGAAGATGCCAAAGATAAATACTGTAACTTGCTCTACCAATCAGTTGTAAAGTTTTTATATTAGAGCACTTCTGCATTAAAATACTTGTTTCGCCAACAATTAATAAAATAGCGGTACATAAACAAATCATTAAATTATAGAAGAAGCTGCCTAATTCGTTTCTAAACAAAACTATTGACCAAATAAAGCAAAGTAATGGGATAAAATCCCAATTTCTAAATCTATTTAATTTTCCTTGGGATATATTTGCCGCAAAAAAATAGGCCAAAGATCCAAAAGATAATTCCCAAAAGCGAAAGGGAAGTAAAAAAAATGCTTCTCTAGCGTACTGATTACTTCCAAGAAGTGCAAAAGCGAAAAAGCTAACAAGTGTGAGTGAGGTCAGAATCAGTTTGTATCTCAATCGCCTAATTAGAAGCAGTAAAAATGGAAAAAGTAAATAGAATTGTTCCTCGATTCCTAGGCTCCACAAATGCAATACAGGACTAGCTCCGTCTCTAACGGCACCAAAATAGTCCATTTCGCGAAAGAAATATAAATTGCTGACAAAAAAAAGTGATGCTCCAACAGCTTGACTCATTTCATAGAGTTTCTGGGGAGTGAGAATTAGCAAACTACAAATTAATGTCGAAATAAGTAAAGGTATTAGCGGAGGAATGAGTCTGAATGCTCTTCTTTGATAAAAATTTCGTAAACTAAAAGAGCCATTTTTTATTGGATCCCAAATTACTGACGTGATGATAAATCCACTGATAACAAAAAAGGCATCTACGCCCAGGGCACCGCCTGGAAACAAGTCCGGGCTCACATGGTAGAGAATTACCGACAAAATTGATAATCCTCTTAAGGTATCTATGTGCGCTTTTCGTTCACCCCTTTCCGCTTTTAATGGAATACTTTTCTTCCATTTCAACCTTAATAGCTGGCATTTTGACAGTTCCATAATCGCAGTACTTTACCCTAATATCTTATTCAAAGCTCTTTAGTGGATGAAGAATGAGAAAGATTAGGCTAAGCATTAAGAAAATTCATCTTATTTTGAAATCAGAGTATTATGGAGGAAGCTGAATAAATTCCTCAAACGACAATGTGGTGAAATTCCACAAAGTAATTTCTCCAATAAATCGGATTTTTGCCCAACCAAATTTTGTTTACTGCCAAAATGAATTTTCATACCCATTCCCACTTGTGCTCTCAAAAAGTACTATGAGTATCGAGATGATAGCCTTAATATTGCTTTATACTAGATAGAGATAACGATTAATTTGAATACTTGAAATATCATCGCGCTACATTTCAGCTCGACGCAAAGACTTAGGCATTATTTTTCATATGTCTAGCACATCAGATTATTTTCATCAGTATTCAAATCATCTACGCTCGGTAGTTTTACGCATTAAACTTTTCCAATGTAAATTAATCTTTGCTCTTATAGTGGCGAAGTCTAAGTTAACTTAAATGAAAGACTCAGTCTGATAGAGATTCGACAAGCCTAGTCATATTTTGCTTCATACTTCCATCTCTGTGAAAAATAGTTCCAGCTCCACATACCAGCCTAACCCTACGACCTTCCCCCGAAGCGATAATTCTCTTCGCATTTGTAAAGTTGACTCCGCCATCAATTTCAATTGTTGGATTTTCATTTAGCTTAGTGAGGAGTCTGCTAAGACGAATGGCCTTGTTGAAGGTCTCATCAATAAAGACATGCCCAACAATCCCTGGATTAATTGCCATCAATACGACGGTATCCAAGCGACTCACAATTTCCTCAAGCAACCCCAAGTGAGTACCTGGGTTTAAAGCAACTCCTGCCTGAGCCCCTGAGTCTTTAATTTTGGAAATTACCCTACTAACCTGCGTGAGGCTCTCAACATGGGGAATGATAGAAGTTGCTCCTACTTCTACAAAATCTTCAATAAACGACTCTGGGTTTTCCATCATCATATGGACTTCTATTGGCAAACTCGAAATAGATCTAATCTCTTTGAGAAATTCAGGATATAGGCCCAGCCGAGGCACAAACGAACCATCCATCACGTCAAAATGAATTCCATCTATGCCTAAGCTCTCAAGATGCCCAAGGTTGTCGAGAAATAAACGAGGATTAGCGGATATGACTGATACGTAAAGTTCGTATTCTGAGTTATTCGATGGCATTGTGGCGACCTTGCATTTCTATTTCTAAAATTTCTAAACTTGAAATTAGATATAATACGAATGAATCAAGCCAGACATATAGACTCTGTTCAAATAAAGTAGTCATAGGTTGGGCGCTTTTCCAACTCGATGCTGGGGTTTCTTTATGTGGGCAATTAAGGATTACCTTGATATCCGCAATGTCCCCCAAAATTGACTTGTGATTTGCCGTGACCAAAGCAATTGAAACTCCTGTTTCCTTCGCAATCTGAGCCACCAGGGCAACAGATCTTGTATTGCCTGATCCAGAGCCGACAAGTAGTAAATCCCTTGCGCCTATCTTGGGAAGAGTTACGTCCCAATATGAGTGAGCTGAAAAACCTAAGTGAACGAGTCGCTTTGCAAATGCGTCCATAACCAAGCCTACGCGCCCCGCACCAACGCATACAATTCTTTCGGCCCTACATATAAAACTCTTCAATTCAGTGAAGTCAGTTTCGGAGCTAGCAAGTACATACTCAATTTCTCCAAGAACGACTCTCACTTCTTCCCTCATGGGTAGAGAATATCATCAGACTTATCCGGAGGCGCTAGTACCAATTAGATTCACATCAAAAAAATGTTGTGCAATATGAATGCAGGCTTCCGCAACCGCCCTACTACCTCCCTCCTCATTGCAGATATAGTCAGCATATTGCTTAGTGTTCGACGAGGAATTCGAAGGACAAATTCCATACATTACTCCATCAAATACAAAAGAATCAAATATGCCATCACCCATGTAAATTGTGGTTGCTACATCGAATCTTTCCTGTATCCATTTGATTCTATCTTTAGAGGACACTAATTCAAGCTCTAAATTCATATCATCCTGTATGCGGCGTTTTGAAATTTCAAACCCTTTATGATCTGCTGACACAACTATAATTTTTAAGAACTGTTTTAGCAAAATGATTGCATCGTGATCGTCTGGCCCAAAAGCTTTAAAAAGCTTTCCTTCGGAACTATAATAAAATTTACCATCAGTAAAAACTCCATCTAGATCCAAGACAAAGGTTTCTGGCTTCACTTTCATTCGTTTTGCAATTCTAACGCTTTAGCTAAATATAACTTACCTAAATAGAACAAAAACATATCAAACGGGTGATGATGAAGAGAAGACATATTCAACCATATTATAGCGGTAATTAGCCTGATTCGTTTCTTTGAGTAGCCTTTAAATTCCACAAATCTAAACAATTCTCTCTCAGCACTCACAAGACTTTGATTTCTATGAATATCTACTATAACACTTGAACGATTCTGATTTTTGTATTCTACTTTAAATAAATTGTTTATAACTATTTTGTGATTTACGTGAAAGCTGTGATTCAGTTTTGCCAGATCATAATACAAATCTCCCGTCTCAAGATTTCCTGCGAAGTCAGGTCGCCAGTCTATTGCACGTATACCATGCTCTGTTTCTATTAAATTGTCTAGAACAAAATCTCCGTGAAATCTAGATTGAATCCCATTAGATACCAATTCTTGATTGCATTGTTCAATAAGTGAATCTACCTTAGGCACAAGAACTCCATTAATCATTTGTTCTTGATCCTTAATTCCTGTTTTCGAGAAGAAATCTTTAACCCGATTTTGAGTCTTTTGAATATAGAATTTTTCACATAATTGATTGAAATCATGATCATCTAAAGTCTTTTTCTTTAGCCAAAGGTTTGTGTCAGCCCATTCAAGAAGCCGCCGAGTGTTTACTGAGTGTGCGACATCAGAAAGAACATCTCCTTCAAGAAATTTATATGAGTAAAAATAATTTCCTTTCTGTTGAATTGACGGGGTCACGGGAGTCAAAATTTCTGCACGTTTAATCCTCATCTTACATAAATTTGACTCTGCGAAAAATTTGATAACACTATTTTGTACAAAATATATTGATTCACCTCTCTTTTCTAGAATATGATATTTTGAAGGCATAATTCGCTTTGCCTTATTGAAGTAATCTAGGTTGCCGATGTCAATCCAATTAGTAACCGTCTTTTCTACAAAACAAATTCCGCGATGAATCATCTTTTCAATTGCGCTTATGTCATTGCTTTCTGGCGTGTTTGGATTTTCTTGCAAGACATCCTTCAACGCTTCCCAAAATTCTCCGAAGTCTTTAATACCCACTAGGCCTATATGCAGTAGATCGTAGTCTGACCACCCTTTGGGATAAAATGTCACTACTTTCCCCATGTGATGGTTAAACGAACTATAGTTAGTTGAATCGAGGCTAGAAAATCCAGCTACCCAGTTTTCTGTAGGTTTAGGAATCTTCCAGTTTTGAATAATCGTGTCTGATGCATGAAAAATAAAGGGGCATTGTAAATTATCTTTCGCTTGATACATTGAAGAGGCTAAACTACTTCCTGGACCATTAAAGTTAGCAACGTCAACGAACTCAAAGGTTCTTTCTGGGTGGGCAATAGTCAAATACTCTTTAACATGCATCCCGAAGTGTCCGAGAGTGATCACTATAGGAATTTTTGGTGAATATGACTCAATTATCCATGATATTGCAGGCTTATCACCAAGATTAACTAGGGACTTATTTGTGTAGTTTGTAAGGTCCCCCAGCCTAGATCCAATGCCCGATGTTGTAACTAAAACTTTGTAGTCGCCCTCCACAAAGTCAAGATATCACTCATTTCAAGCATAAATGTTTACTTTGCCTTAAATCTTTTGCAGTTGAAAGTGTTGTACTTGGAGAGAACTTAGGGTGCACTCTCTGGATTTAAGTCTGAGCCACCCATGAGAATCGAACTCATGACCTTCGCTTTACGAGAGCGACGCTCTACCGACTGAGCTAGGGCGGCGATGTTTTAAAGCTTCAAGCTTTGTAAGAATTAATCCAAGCGTACAACGCCATTAGGCGTTGCTAGGTGAACAGCTACAAGTCCGGTTTCTCCATCATTTACCGCTGGATCAACCCACTGAATTTCAACAC
>Ga0315901_10006948_pt1 | contig 13482 bp, 15 predicted proteins | sample LakEriMetagenome_10_FD_203761 | JGI IMG/M metagenome (GOLD analysis project Ga0315901, IMG submission 203761) | Freshwater fungal communities from buoy surface, Lake Erie, Ohio, United States - Buoy 2 MA116 | ecosystem: Environmental > Aquatic > Freshwater > Lake | place: USA: Lake Erie, Ohio... | reverse complement strand
AAATGCCAACATCCATCTTGTTGCGTCGCTCACTTAATTTCCTTTCTTAGTTGCTTATGCTCGGTGTTTTACGTAGCCAAGTTTCTGCTGAAACTTGTTTAAGTAAAAACTCTGCGGTTGACTCGGTGAGACCAGAGGCTCCAAAAACAAGAATTTTCATAACGTGTCTTTAATTTCTAGGCATTTCAGTACTGATTGCAAAACAACTTTTTTGGATGCAAGTGTCTCTCCTGAATTACCAGTTGCTCCCTGGGCGGCCAGACCAGCAAAGCCATGAACCATGCTCCAAGCAATTGTTGGAGCGGTTTTTAAGTTCTTATCTGAAAGGCAACCTAACTCATTCAATTCATTTAGCGAGTTCATCAATAAATCCCATGAGCTAGGAGAAGTAGGTTCGAGCTCTGGGGAATCAAAGCAGATGAATGCAATCTCATAAAGATTCGATTTCTTAATCCCAAAATCAATGTATGCACCACCGATTGCAAGGAAACGATCAATTGCACCTTTTGAGGTTTTACTTTTTGAAACTTTGTTTAATGATTCAAGCATCATTTTTCCTAAAACTTCTCGACTGGCTTTGGCAACTGAAGCTTTTAAATGTTCAAGATCTGCAAAGTGACGGTACACAGCAGTAGGGCTAACTCCGGTAACTAAAGCCAATTGGCGAAGTCCCAAGGAATTAAGTCCGTGCTTTTCAACATGACGCAATCCCGCAGTAACCAAAGCGACTTGTAAGTCACCATGGTGGAACTCGGTATCTGATTTCCTTAAAGTTGACATTGTTAACATTATGCCATTAGTATCTGGGCAATGTCAATTTCTAAGAGGAGTAAGTCGTGAGTAATACTCATTTAGTTGTAGGTGCTGGAGTTGTGGGAAGTGCCCTGGCAAATCTGCTTGCCGAAGACGGTCAAGAAGTTATTGTTGTTACTCGTTCCGGATCTGGTCCAAATCACAAAAACATTAAACGAATTGTTGCAGATGCAAGTAACGTTTCCAAACTGTTGGAAATTGCTCCTCAAGCTGTAGCAATCTATAACTGTGTAAATCCTCCGTATCATCGTTGGGCTAAAGAGTGGCCACCGCTTGCTGAAAGTTTTCTAAAATATGCAGAAAAAACTGGAGCTGTACTTGTTACGTGTTCAAATCTTTACGGATATGGGCCAGTTTCAGTTGCAATGAATGAATCTCTGCCACTTAAAGCACCTGGCATAAAAGGAAAAGTCAGAGCACAAATGTGGCTAGATGCCAAAGCTTTAAATGATGCTGGAAAAATTAAAGCAACTGAAGTTCGTGGATCTGATTATGTGTGCGCAGGAGAGCAAAGCAGAGTGGGATCACGAGTGCTACCAAAAGTTCTAGTAGGAAAACCTGCCCAAGTACTGGGAGACATTAATCAAAAACACACCTGGACTTATCCACAAGATGTTGCTCGACTGATGAAAATAGTGGCACTTGATTCAAAAGCTTGGGGTAAAGCATGGCATGTCCCAAGTAATGAAGCTAAAACTCAAAAAGAATTAGTAACTGAACTAGCAGCTACTGGTGGAGTAAAGAATCCAAAGCTATCTTCAGTGCCAAATGTTATGTGGAATCTATTAGCACTTTTTAATCCCTTAGTAAAGGCGTTAAAGGAAACCGCGTATCAATTTCAACGCCCATACATTTTGGATGACAGTGCTGCCCGAAAGACCTTTAATTTGCAGCCAACTGATTGGAACCAAATACTAAAAGAGGTAGTTTCTGAAACGAAAGCGAGTGTAAAGAAATGAAATTAAAACCAGTCGATCCAACAAGACGCTTGACTGGTTTCAAGAATTGAATCTGTTTTAGAAGCAAAGTCAGATGATGACTTTGTTTTTACAAATTCAAAAAATGGTGTCATCAGTATCAGTAATTTCACCAAAAGGATTTTTGCCCCTGCCCTAGCTCAAGCCAATCTTGGTAAAGCTTCTCTTAAAGATCTACGAACAACAGCTGTTTCCTTGATGATCCAAATGGGTGAGCCAATAACAGTGGTTGCCAAAATTGCAGGTCATTCAGATCCATCAGTGACCTTGAGGCACTATGCAGAATTGTTTCCATCAGATTTTGCGTCAACAGCTAAAAACATGGACAAGGCTTTTTCTGAGTCTCATGTTCGGAAATTGTTCGGAAAAAATCAAAATCAACTCGTTGCAATGGAATCAGTTGATGAAAATAGCGCTCTGAACAGCGAAAACGAAAGTGGGCCCTGTCGGGATCGAACCGACGACCCACAGATTAAAAGTGTGTCTGAGGAAGACGATTCTAAACCAGATTAGACCAGTTTAGCCACGTTTAGCTATTCGTCGAACCCTTTCTAAACGGGTATAGCCCAGTTGAGATGTGTTGAGGATGTACGCAAAATGTACGCAAAATTTGTTAAGTTAAACACCTTGGAAAACAGCCTTGTTATCAATGGCAAAATATGAACATTCTTGTTAAAACCAAGGAGGTATCTGAAAATTAAGATACTTATTTTATAGTTTGGCTGGCTGGTGGAGTTAATCTCGAGTGACCTTAAGTCGGTTTAGAAGAGTCCACCTATAAGCTGGATAATCTTGTTTAATGAAATGTGAATTTTTCTAAACCTGACTATTCTAATTTATTCAATGCTCATTGGAAGAGCATTGCAATATTTTGTCAGAAATTAACCGACAGCAATATCTTATTTGGAAAGTTGCGCGTGAACTACCTTACCAATAGCTTTTACAAACTTCCCTAGTTTTATATCATCTTCAGCAAGTTCCTTAGTCATTGTGCTGAAGTTTCCTTGAGCAGTAAATAGTGCGGTTAGTAATACAGAAAGTAAATCTGGACTATCTAAGAATTGTTCAAGAGAATTAACCTTTGCTTGCTTTTGAACATTTAAGTCTTCGCGAGCTTTGGCACTAACGTAGGCAACAAATCCCTCTGAGTCACCAGATGTGAGATCTGGATCATCGAATATTGTGTTCATTTGTTCAATTGCTTCTTGAAGTGTTGTCATAACTGGATCGTGAGCGGAGCCGCCACCAAGGGCGGATATTGGTTTTAGTGATCCCGTTTCTCCAGTCAAATCAATTTTGACTTCTGAATGTTTTCTAAAACCAAGTTTGGCTAATTCAACTCCCTCCAGATCAATTGATTCTCTTGGACTGTTTGCCCGGATTTCTCGGGCTAGCAATCTAAGAAATATCGCTTTTTTTTCAATTTCAGTGTCGCCATAGTTATATAGTTGAGACAGGAAATCATATGCCTTGATAAAAGAGTCAACACTCTTTCTAAAATCTAATAATCTATCAATTTCTAATTTGTCGTTTGTATCATTAGCGGCTTGGAATTTCTTCCAGAATCGATCTTTAACTTGAGCAAGAGATGCAGAAAGTTTATTATTACCTTTTTTTAGTAAAAATGTTACAGCAACTGCCTCAACTTCACTCTGATCATATATTCCACTGTGATCTAACTTTGTTGCTATGTCATGAACTATGTTTGGATCAGCAATGTCTGTCAACCTAGCGTCTCTAAAATAAGGAATAAATGCTTCAAGAATGTCGTTAGGATCATTGACAAAATCCAAAACAAAAGTTACATCTTTACCTTTTGCTACTCGGTTTAGTCTCGAAAGTGTTTGCACTGCTGTCACGCCAGATAGTTTCTTATCCACATACATTGAAACAAGTAGTGGTTGATCAAAACCAGTTTGAAATTTATTTGCAGCTAGCATAATCTGAAATTCGTCGGTTCTAAAAGCCTCAGCAAGTTTACGTCCTCTAAGATTTTCATTCATGTTATTTTCGGTAAATGGTTTAGGACTGTATTCGGGGTCCTCTACTTCACCTGAGAATGCAACCAGCGCATTTATGTCTTTATATCCTTTTTCAGCAATATATTTGTCGAAAGCGATTTTATATCTAACTGCCTCTTTGCGGGAACCAGTTACGACCATTGCTTTTGCTTTTCCATCTAAACGCCAAGCTACATTGTCTCTAAAATGTTCGATAATTATTGAAACTTTTGCGGCAATGTTTGTTGGATGTAATCGAACCCAATGCATCAATTCTTTTAAGGCTTCATTTTGAACAACCATGCGCGAATCTGAGTCGTATTCTTTCCCGTCATGAGTTAATTTGAATGCCAATTTATAAGGCGTGTAACACTTCAAAACATCAAGAATAAATTTTTCTTCAATGGCTTGCTGCATTGTGTAAACATGAAATGGCTCAGGTAAACCTGAGTCACCTTTACGTCCGAAAAGTTCCATGGTTTTTGCTTTAGGGGTTGCCGTAAAAGCAAAAAAACTTAGATTCTTTGCATCAGCTCGATTAGCCATCTCAATAGCTAATAAATCTTCGATACTTGTTTCTCCACCATCTTGTAAATGGGCCCAGTCCTGATCACTGAGAACCTCTTTTAATTTGCTGGCCGTTGCACCTGATTGTGAGGAGTGAGCTTCATCAGCAATAATCGCAAAACTCTTGTTCTTGGCCGCAGCCGATTGTTGAATTTGACCCAAAATAAATGGAAAAGTCTGCATGGTCACAACAATGATTGGCTTATTCTGCTTAAGTGCATCTGCTAACGCTGTCGATTTAGCGCCTTGTTTGTTATCAATCGTTGCAACCACACCAGTCTTGTGATCAATCTCTTTAATTGCTGCACTTAACTGGTCATCTAGAACAGTTCGATCAGTTACAACTATGACCGAGTCAAAAACTTTGTTGCCTGCATCATTGTGAAGTATTGATAGCTGGTGAGCTGTCCAGGCAATTGAGTTCGTTTTACCTGAACCTGCAGAGTGCTGGATTAAATAGTTGTTGCCAGGTCCTTCAATTTTAGAAGCATTTATTAGTTGAGTTACTGACTCCCACTGGTGATATCGCGGAAAAAGTAAGCTTTCTCGTTTACTCTGCTCACCTGTGACCGGGTCAATACTGTGCTCCACATTAAGGTGCATAAATCTACCAATAATGTTAAGCCAATTATCCCGCTGCAAAACATCTTCCCAAAGATATGAAGTCCTAGATCCATCTGGATTGATTGGATTGCCAGCTCGACCATCGTCACCCTTGTTAAACGGTAAAAAGAAAGTTGAATCACCCTCGAGCTTTGTAGTCATATATATCTCAGAATTCGAAACCGCAAAATGCACTAAAGCGCGATGCCCAAAACTAAGAAGTGGTTCACCCCTTGGAGGGCGATCATTTTTGTACTGAATAATCGCATCTTCAACACTTTGCGTGAAGTCTGTCTTGAGTTCAATAGTCGCAACCGGAATACCATTAACAAACAAAACTAAGTCGATGCTGTTTTGATTCTTGGTTGAGTAATGAACTTGGCGCATCACACGCAGACGAACTTTGTTGTATTTATCTGACGTGACTGGGTTCAATGTATCCGCAGGCTTAAATTGACACATGTCAAACTTTGCTGGAGTGTCTTTAAATCCTGATCGGAGTACATTAAGTGTTCCGCCGCCATTATTCAACGGCATATCCAAAGACTTTGCTAGCCGTTGAAGAAGGTTTTGCTTTGCTTTTGCCCGAACAGATTCAGAATCAGAATTCTTTATAACCTTAGTAAGCTCATTTGACTGAGTTTCTTCTAGCCAACCAAAAAAATCTTCTGGGAATAGCCCGAGTGCTCGGTCATAACCATGGTCAGTTTTTGAATAAAGCCACCCAGAACTTTCTAATGCCTCACAGAATTCTTGTTCAAACTTGTACTCATTGTGATCAGCCATTACGAAACCTTTTGGAAATCAATTTTGCCTGTGACGGCATCAGAAACAATTGACTCTCGTCTTAACTTTAATAATTGATTTAAAGTTAATGCTTTATCGACTAATTTATCCAATGCATAAACTTCAGATTTTAATCTACGAGATATTTCTATCTGCTCTTTTAGTGGTGGCAATGGAACCCGTAACGATTTAACAAGGGATGCGTTAATGTTATCCTGAGTGTTGCTTCGAAAGTGCTTAGAAAGTTCTAACTTGATTGCCTTTAGTACCCAATATAAATACTCATCAGAATAATTTTGTTTTGGAGATATCCCTAGAATTGCTTGACTCCAGGTAGCTCGAATACCTAGTCGAGTAGTTGCCCCGACGCTTGCATACATCGCAAAAAGAATTGTACCCGGTGATCCGACTGGTAAGTTCCTAGATTTTAGGCCCAATGGAGTGAGTCTTTGCTTAGTAGAAAGCACTTCACCATTCTCTTCAAAATCGGAAATTGAAAGCCACGGTATTCCAGTTTCATCTTCACCATCTGTCCAATATTCATCAAGGTTAGAAGTAGGAGTGCCGCCGGCTGCGATATTGGCGATCTCTCGTAATGGAATCCGATTCCAACCAGCTGGCAAGACATCTAACCAATCTTTTGAATCAACACTTGTCTCGTAACCTGAAGTAACTCGTTGGTAAATGAGTGCTTGTTTTCGAAATTTAAGTTTTTCAACGAGTTCATTTTGCTTCAAAATTAGGCTTTCAATTTGTGCAAGTTCTCGAGCAAGGAATTCAGCAATCGCACTTTGTTCATCGAGTGTAGGAACTGGCATTGGAATACTTAAAAAGACAGGAGTTCTAATCACATTCCGAAGTCCACTGTAAAAATAACTGAGGCCTTTTCGTTCATCCAGAGCTAAGTAATAGTACTCGAAATACTTTGGATTTATTCTTTCTGTAAATGTAAATACATCGTATGCTCCCGTGATCATACCGTTGAAGCTTGATATGCCGAATGTTCTAGGTGTCTCTGGAACATCGAATAAACATGTAACTAAATCACCTGCACTTACTCGTTGATAAGTGTCGAAATTCTCAGGAAATTTCCCACCCTCATCAATATTTCGAATAATCACACCCCTTTTTGTTAACGAAAGAAGGGGGTATTCGTCAGCCTTACTTCCAACTGAAACCTTTTTTTTTCGAATAAGTGACTTGTTGGGCATAACATCCCAGTGAGATGGAAACTCACCAATCCACGGGAGGGACTTGGTGGATTTCATTTTTCAATCTCACTAAGCAAGGCTTGAATTTCCACAACTAATGCGTTGAGTTCCGCATCGATTTCTTCAAGTGGTCGAGGTGGAACATACTTATAGAAATTACGAGTGAACGATATTTCATAACCAATCTTTTCTTTGTTTTCATCAATCCATGAACCCGGTGCATAAGGTAGAACTTCTCGTGAGAAGTATTTGTGAACATCTTCAGCCAATGGTACGTTCTCTGTATCTCTCAACTCTGAGTCTGGTTCGACTTTGCCTTCCGAATCTTTGCAGACGACTGCTTCGTCAGACCGTTCACTACATTGAGAAATAATGGCTTTTATCACTGGTGCGGCAAGTTTTAGTTCAACTTTCGAAAGCATGATATTGATTTTCTTGATGAATTCGGTGCGGTCATTAATGATTTCAATCGAAATCAGTTCATTCAATGCTTGCTGTAGCCCTTCACGGTCTGATTCGGACAACTTTAGAACTGGCTTTGAAATCATTATCGCTTCAACTGCTTCGGATGTGATTGAAAACTTCAGTTTTAACGGGCGCTCAACTGTGATCTGACGGTAACCAAAGTCGGTAGTCTTGAAAATTTTGGATATCTCTGTAGTTTCAAATGAAGAATAAGTCTTAACAATTTCTTCAAGATTCGCTTGAGAAATCTCCTTACGCTTACTTCCAAGGTTCTTTCGCATCTTGATAAAGAATTGAGTTCCGTCGATAAGTTGAACTTTGCCCTTACGATCTTTTACCTTGTCGTTATCTAGAATCCAGATGAAAGTGGCGATTCCAGTGTTGTAAAACATATCTGTGGGTAGCGCCACGATTGCTTCAACAAGATCTTGCTCCAGAAGATATCGACGAATTTCAGATTCACCTGAGCCCGCATCGCCAGTAAACAATGGACTGCCGTTAAGGACGATTCCAATACGTCCACCGCCTTGCGCGACAGGTCGCATTTTTTTCACCAAATGTAAAAGAAATAGAAGTGAGCCATCTGATACTCGTGGTGTGCCTGGACCGAATCGGCCATCAAAGCCGCGGTCACGATGCTCTTTCTCTACAAAATCTTGTTGCTTTTTCCACTCAACACCAAATGGCGGGTTTGCAAGACAGTAATCGAAATGTTTTCCGTGGTGACCATCGTTTGTGAGAGTGTCTCCCCAAACCATGTTTTCAATGTCCTGACCTTTTATGACCATATCGGCTTTCGCGATTGCATAAGACTCACCGTTGAGTTCTTGCCCGTAAAGAGTTAGGCGGGCATCTGGATTGAGGTGGCGTATGTAGTCGTCCGCGACCGAGAGCATTCCACCAGTGCCTGCAGTTGGATCGTACACGCTTCGAACCACACCAGGCTTGCTTAAAACATCATCATCAGTTGCAAAAAGAAGATTAACTATGAGTCGAACTACATCTCGAGGAGTGAAATGTTCACCAGCAGTTTCGTTCGAAACTTCAGCGAACTTGCGAATAAGTTCTTCAAATATCATTCCCATTTCAACATTGGACAAAGTTTCCGGATGCAAGTCAATTTGCGAGAACTTTTGAGTTACAAGAAGGAGCAAATCATTTTCGTCGAGTTTTGCTAACTGTGCTGAAAATTCGTATCGTTCAAAAATATCCCGAACGTTAGCTGAAAATGCATCAATATAAGACAGAAGATTAGCCTTGAGATTTGAAGTATCACCTGACGCTTTTTTAAGGTCATACGGGGAACTATTATAGAAGTTGTAGCCAGATGCTTTCTGAAGTTTGAACTCTAAAGCGGCACCTAGAGTCTTCTCTTCATTTTTGACCTTTAATACTTTTTCTTTATTTTTTTCTAAAGCTGCATCAAGTCGTCGAAGAATTGTGAATGGAAGGATTACTTTGCCATAATCAGCCTGCTTATATGTGCCACGAAGTAGATTCGCAATCGACCAAATGAAGGCGGCGTTATTTGATTCAGCCAAGTTTTTCCAATCTCGATTGTAGTTTTTCTAAGTGTAGTCACAAGAACAGACAGTAATTTCAAAAGTGAGCAGCACTTTCCTTTTACCTAAAAGTCAAAAGCAGTATCTAGAACTTTTTTCCTCTATCTAATAGTCAAAGCCGCGCATTCTGCCCCGCAAACGTGAGTGGGCCCTGTCGGGATCGAACCGGGTTGGGCTTGTGCCATTGGGGAAGAATCGGACAAGTTGAATTTGGGGGGGGTAATGATTCTCCTCCTTCAGTTTAAATGTATGAATCCGAAGCATCACTACAGTCGAAATGTCATTAGAGGCGTTAGCCTCTTATTTTTATTCCTACTTGTTTTAAATGCCTTTTCCTGGGCGAATGCCCAGGATGGTTTGGATTTATACATTTCAAATTCTTGTTAAAAGTAGATACAAATTAGGTAATATTACGTAGTTCTCGTTAATAATACGCGCCCCCCTCGCCCCTCGGGGGGAATTTCATCACTTAAAAACTAGCCACAAAGCTTTACATATATAAAGAGTATGTTTCGCATTCTTTTAGCCAGATGAATTGTCAAGTTCTTGAGAAAATCAAGGTATGACTAAGGGTCCATTTGAACACTCGTATACGCCTAAACAAATAGCAGAAATTTGTGGGGTTAAGACTTCCACTGTTTACGCCTGGATCTCAAGGAATGAATTAAAAGCTCACCGTTTTGGTCGAAACCGGAGGATTAACCAATTTCAGTTAGCAGATTTCTTAAGTCAGCGTAATTTACAAGTGGTTATCGATATGACGAATTGAATATAACAACCTTGTTATCATGATAATTAGACCTTGCAAGGTTGGGAAAGTCTAGTCTTATCCGTAATTATAGTTATATGTAGTAGAAAGTAGATAAGTTTTAGATTTACTCGTAATAGACATTTGTTGTATGTACTGGTAGATCTTCGCCTATATCGTCCTCTTGATTAAATACATTTATTTTTCTAATCTACGGTTTAGCTTTTCCTTGGTCGAATAATCTTCTTATATTTTGTGCAGCAGTATTTGGATCGTCTGCATTGATAGCCAGAATGTTTGATCTCTGAAATTCCACAATAACTTTGTACATTTCTAGTCTCCTTTTATATAACAAGGCTATTAATGTGGTCTGACATTTAAGATTAAAAAGTTGATCTAAAGCTCTTGCGTTTGTCAGTGGTGGGGGAGATACTTAAGTCATGCCAAAATTTAAAGTACTTGTTGAATCAGACAAAACGCATGTTTATCGAATTGAAACTGACGACCCTCAAGAGGCGAGCAAAATTGCCTTAAAACGCTATTTATCTACAAGTGAAGTTAATGATGTTGATGAGATCTTGGTTATTGATCCAGATAATGAGTGGAGTTTTGGTATGCCAATTTTCCAGGTTAATAAATTTGAGTTTTCTGATCTGTTGCGGAGTTAGTTATGGCTTTTAGGTTTCGTAAGACTTTTAAGATCTTGCCTGGTGTGAAGTTTGTCTTGAGCAAGCGTTCAGTTGGTTTAAATGTTGGAGTTCGTGGAGCTCATGTTTCTATTAATTCTCGGGGAAAGATAACTAGGTCTGTTGGGCTTCCTGGTACTGGTTTATCTGATGTTGAGATTACTGATTTAAATAAGAAACAACCTGAGTAGAAGAATAATGGCTGTAAGAAGAAAATCAGATGTACCTTATTTGTACCAACTATCCAAAAAATACCATGACAAAGTAAAACCTTTAATGTATTTTTACAGTAACCAATACTGGACAGGAACAATGCCACTAGACGAAGCCTGGTTAAAAACAAGTTATGCAGTCAGATACTTCTATATTTATCAAGAAGTAACTGAAACAGATTTAATGCGCTGGGCCATACGAAGTAAAGAAACCACCCCCCACCCTTAAACAAGATCTTTTAAAGGAGAGAGCCAGGTGTTAGACGTACCTACTAATCAAACTTTAATACAGTAGCCAGTTCTAAATTCTTAAAAGTCTAACTCCAGGTAATGCATTGCCGGAGCACTGTTGAATCCGTTATATCGTAGTGCCCTTATTTCATTTAATAGGAATTGTGCTTCACGTAATTGCAAAGTTTGTCCCAATTCAGTAAGATTATAAATCTTTTCGGTTATTCGCAGAAGTTGATTTGCCAAAGGATAGATGTACCCATGAGTTATAACATGTTCAAATTGTTCTAGTTGTTCGCTTAAGGGTCCCACGATTTCAGCTTCTTGAACGTAATCGGACGCTACTATTTCCTTTATTTCAAAAATAATTCTTGAATTAACGTCTTGCATATCTTCGAATGCCCACTTGGAACCTTTGTTCCAGAAATTATTTTCCATATTCTGCCGCTTTCATGTTTGTAGTTTGTTGGTTTTCCATCATCCAGATATCAATCTGGCTGAGTTTGAATCGATACTGTCGACCTAAACGTTTATGAGGTATTTCAAGAGCAACCAAATTCTCTCGAACCCAATCTGGTTCCTTACTCAGATAATCAGCTGCCGTTGAGCAGTCAACCCACTTTTCAACCGTCATCCTCCCACCTCCTATAGTAGTATTATGTTAATAATTAAATATATACCCCCTTGATTATTGGCGCAACATAAGGGTAGTATTATTGTTTGAGGAGGAAAGTATGGGAAAGCAAAATACCCCCGATTTTTGGGAGCTAGATTTAAGTTCACAGCTTCTTGGAATTGGTGAATTTAAGCAAACAAACTCTGGGATTCTACTTTCACTTTTAACCATAAAATGGTCAACTATTGAACCTGAATGGGTTGATTCTTTTCGGTTAAAACCAATCTCGTCGCTAAACATTTCCTTCCCAGCAAAAACAACCGAGGAAGTGCTCTTAAAAAATGGTAGGTCAATTTTCAGGACTAATACTGCGATGTGCAAGGACTTAACTTCCCCCATCCCTGTCGAAAAATTTATTACCGATCAGGATACCTATTGGGCATGGGAAAAGATAAGGACAGAAATTCATAAGAAATTCTTTAAATACTTTCAAGAACTCGGTACAAATAAAACAACGACTCTTGATTACTTAAATTTACAATCAATGGGAATTAAGGATTATCAAAAGATTCTCGCAAAACTCGAAGGCGCCAAACCTTTAACAATTAGAGACCGAATTGCCTATGCTCGCCGATATGAATGGATTCCATCTGTAGGCCATGGTGAAAGAATGCCTGCTATGACAAGGATAAAGAAGTGAGCATTGAAAAAGTAAATCGAAAAAATAAAGGAATTGGATACAGAGTTCGAATCAGAGATATGTCCGGAAGTAATAGAGGCCGAATTTTTGATACTAAGAAGGAAGCTGAAGTATTTGAGAGCAATATTATTTCTACAAAAGCAAATGGAATTGAGAGCTTTCCGCAAAATGGTAAAAAATTACTATTTGAGGTTTTCGATGAGTGGTTCAAGCAATTTAAGTATCATTCTCCCAAATACGTTGTAGAGATTGAATCGCTATGGAAAATTCATGTGTCCCCTACATTTGGGGGCAAAAAACTAGAATCTATTAAAACCGTGGAGATTAGAAATTGGCTATTACAGGCAGAAAACCAAGGTTTAAGTACAGAAAGTAGAAATAGATCTTTAAGGAACGTCTTAGTGCGAGTTTTAGATTTTGCAGTTGATATGGGTTATCTTTCACGAAATGTAGCTAGAGGGAGTAACGGCAAAGTCGTTAGTTCGGGTCTAAAGTCAAAAAAAGTAAGACGGCTCAAAAGAGCTTTAACATTTCATGAACTTATTCAAGTAGCAATACATTGTGGAATGTATGAAACTTTGATTTTATTGATGGGACTTCTTGGCCCCCGATGGGCAGAAGCGATAGGTTTAAAAGTTAAGGACTTTGACCTAGATTCTAGAACGGTCACAATTCAAAGAAGTTTGTCTTTAGTCCGGAGTAAATTTATTGAGAAATCAACTAAATCTGGTTCGATTCGAGTCTTAATTTTGCCTAATTTTCTAATTCCAATGTTAGAAAAGCATTTAGTTGGAAAAAGTCTGGATGATTTAGTATTCACCAGTTCAAGCGGTGCGCCCATTGACATAAGTAACTTTAGAAAAAGAATTTACGAGCCAGCTTTTGTGAAAGCGGGTGTATTGAAAGCCAACTTAAAAGACCTACGAACTACGGCTGTTTCGTTCATGATTTCTTTGAATTCACCTATAACGGTAGTGGCCAAAATAGCTGGACATGCAGACCCTTCAATTACCCTTCGACATTATTCCGAACTGTTTGATGGAGATTTCAAACAAGCCTCAATAGATTTAGAAGCTGCCTTTTTAAAGCAAGATGTACACGAAATGTACACACTTTCACCAATCATTAAAGATATCGCTGAATCTTCAGAATTGATTTACCCGCTGACCAGCGGAAATGAAAGTGGGCCCTGTCGGGATCGAACCGACGACCCACAGATTAAAAGTCTGTTGCTCTACCGACTGAGCTAAAGGCCCGCTGGACTAATGCTAGTCAGATTGCGAATCCTGACTAAAAACGGCTTAA
>Ga0315901_10006945_pt1 | contig 13483 bp, 16 predicted proteins | sample LakEriMetagenome_10_FD_203761 | JGI IMG/M metagenome (GOLD analysis project Ga0315901, IMG submission 203761) | Freshwater fungal communities from buoy surface, Lake Erie, Ohio, United States - Buoy 2 MA116 | ecosystem: Environmental > Aquatic > Freshwater > Lake | place: USA: Lake Erie, Ohio... | reverse complement strand
TAAAAAAATGGAAGAGTATTAATGTACATGGGCGAAGCTAGTGAATATCAAGGAAGAAAAGTTACACTTAATAAGCCATTCAGAACTCCAAGCGGTCCTAAGAAATTTGCTGTATATGTTAAGAATGAAAGTGGTAATGTCGTTATTGTTAGGTTTGGTGATCCAAATATGACAATTAAGAAGAACATTCCAGAGCGCAGAAAGAGTTTTAGGGCTAGACATAACTGTGATAATCCGGGTCCAAAATGGAAGGCCCGCTATTGGGCTTGCAAGAGTTGGTAATGAAAGTGGGGGGTTCTAGTGTTAAGTAGCGTAAAAGATGTAGATTACATCGTGCAAAACAATAAGATAAATGAACTAAGATATACAGACAATCCCAAAAAGTTTGCTATAAAATACAATTTATCTTGGAAAGATATACTAGAACCCCCACCTTTAAATAACAGCTTAATAGTGACTGATGAGTTAAACTATCTATCTAGATTAACTTCTAATCTATCAGATTCACAAGTAGATCTTATAAAGATAGTAGATAAAGATCCCAAATATCTATTTAAACAAACACTATCTAAACGTGGATTAGATTTTCCAGAAGAAGAGTTTAAAAAGTATTACGAAGTTTTGGATGATTATATTTTGACTGTAAAACAGTATTTCAACAGAGTAAGGCCAGAATATCTAGGAGATATACTTGGGAAAAAGATAAATGTTATTGAGTCAAAGACTACAAAAACACCATCATATCCATCTGGTCATACTTGCTATGCAGTATTAGCCTGTATATTATGCTCTAGAATATATCCAAGTTTGATTCATGAGTTTAGAGATAGTATTAAAACGACTGCCTATTGCAGAGAAATGCAGGGCGTACACTACCCGTCAGACAACAAGGCTTCTGTGATTTTTGCAGAATCCATATTTCAACAATTGCAAAAGAAACTTGGTTGAGCTATAATAAGCTTGACCGTCATTATTTGAGAAGGAGTTGCTGTGAATTGGTTCCCATTGAAGAATTTTACTCATTACAGTTTGCTAAAAGGTTATTCGAAGCCAGCTGAATTAGCCCAAAAATGCAAGGAAAATGGATATCCAGCATGTGGCATTTGTGATTATAAGACATTATCTGGTGCGGTTGCTTTTTATAAAGCCTGCAAGAAGCAGGGCATAAAGCCAATCATTGGATGCTCATTTGATTTTGCTACACTTTTTGCCAAAAATAAAGACGGTTGGTACGAGCTAATTGAAATGGTTTCATCATTAGATGAAAATGGTAAATTGCCAGAGCAATATGATAATATAGATATTAGTAAAAATTTGATTAGTGTATACAATGCTCCTACTGAATCAATGCCTATTAGTTATTACACTGATAGAAAAGACGCAAAGCTTCACAGAGTATTATTATGTTCTGACATGAAGACTACTCTACCAAAAATAAAGAAAAGCATTAGGCCAGACAACAATGGTGGTATTAATGTAGACTCAAAATATCCACAAGAGCATATGGATAAATTAGTGTATTTCATGCAAGACTCTTTTTATGTCAAAGATAAGGATGAATCCAAGAGTCTAGATACATCTAAACTAAAAGAGATTTATGACCAGTGCGAAGACTATGATATTCTCAGTAAACCAATGTTGCCTAAATTTGAATGTCCAAATGGGGCATCAGAAGAAGATTATCTCAAAGAACTATGTCGTATTGGCTGGAAGAATCTATTAATAGATCAAAACAAGGTATCAAATGAAGAAGATAAGCAGAAGTATTTGAGTAGATTCAAGGAAGAGTTTGACGTTATCAAAGATGCTAATCTATTCGGATATTTTCTTATTGTGCGTGATATTATCAAGTACGTTAATGACATGGATTGGCTATCTGGCCCCGGTAGAGGATCTGCCGCAGGTTGTTTAATTTCATATTTGATTGGTATCACAAAGATTGATCCAATAGAGTTTGACCTTCTATTTGCAAGATTTTATAATGCTGGACGAAATAGTGCTGATCATATATCTCTACCAGATATTGATATAGATGTTCCCGGTACTAAACGTGATGAAATTATTGCATATCTAAAAGATAAGTATGGTAGCAGTCGAGTTAGCCAAATGTTAACATTCGGCAGACTTCAAGGAAAGAGTGCTATTAAGGAAGTTTTGCGTGTTAATGAGGCTTGCTCATTCTCTGAAATGAATGCTATAAGTAACTGCATACCAGACGAGGCAAGAATCTCAGATCAGTTAGCAGAAATGGATGACGAAGATCGATCTATTATCAAGTGGGCTTTGATCAATAACTCTGATGATTTAAGAGATTTCTGTAGAATATTAGAAGATGGAAAACTTGAGGGAGAGTATGCTGAGTATTTTGAGCAAGCCATACAGATAGAGGGTACTTTTAAAACTCAGGGTAAACATGCTGCTGGAGTGGTTATATCCGCAGAGCCTTTACAAAAAGTATGCCCAATGGTAAAACAAAAAGGATCATCAGAAAAGGTTGCCGGACTTGAAATGGCAGACTTAGAGGCACTGGGTCATGTAAAGTTTGACGTTCTAGGAATCAATTTACTAGATAAAATTATGAAAATTCAAGATATAATAAAAGGGGGGAAAACATGTTATTCTTAGAAAATGTAAAAAAGAATTTTCCAAATTTGAAAAATATTTTTGAAGTTGGAGCGCATCGTGGTGGTGATATATTTGACATAATTTCTATTTGGCCAGACGCTAATATATATGCCTTTGAAGCAGATCCTACTAACTTTTCAATACTGAACAACAAGTTTGCTGAACATGATAAAGTTCATACATATCATATGGCAGTAACAGATACTAGCGGATCTGTAACTTTCAATAGATATTATCCACTTGACACTATAAATGATGAAGATACTTTTGTAGGACAAAATTGCCAAAATACTGGGCAAGGTTCTATTTTAAAACCCGGTAAAGGGATGAAAGAAATTTTCAAAGTCAATAATGTTTATCAGACCTTTGATGTAGAGTCTATAAGCCTTTATGATTTTTGTAATAGATTCAATGTTGATTCAATAGATGCAATCTTTATGGATGTACAAGGTGCAGAATATAATGTATTTATTGGTTGTAATAGTATGATCGATACATTGCAGGCGACTATCTTCGAATGGTCTAAAAACTACATAATGTATGAAGGAGAGACATCATTCGATGATATAGCTAATTTTTTGAATAAGAACGGGTTAACTGAAACCAGCCGAGAATATCAGTTTTTTGAAATATCTGGAGACTCACTATTTGTGAGAAAATAATGGCTAATAGGGACTATATTATATTTGACTTTGAAACAGGATCACGTAACCCACATCGCACACAGCCAACTCAAATTGCTGCTATTGCTTTGGATGGAAGAAGTTTTAAGTTAAAGGGGGAATTCAATAGTGAAATACAGCCAATACTCGACAACGAAAAAGCTATATCTCTAGGGCTAGATCCCGTAGAAGATGAAGCACTAAAGATTACAAGAAAAACAAGAGAACAATTAGAAAAAGCACCATCACTCAAATCTGTGTGGTCTAAGTTTACGAACTTTGTAGATCAGTATAACTGGAAGGGTGAGCCATTTTTTAATCCTATCCCTGTTGGTTTTAATATCATTGGCTTTGATATGATCATAATAAATAGACTGTGTAAAGAATTTGGACCTTGGGACAAAGACCGAGAACAACAGAAATTGTTTAGTAAAGTATACAAGATTGATATTATGGATAATGTCTTCGCTTGGACCGAGAGTGATCCAACTGTAAAGTCAATTAGCATGGATTCACTGAGAGATAGAATGGGACTTAGCACAGAAAATGCTCACGACGCTTTGCAAGATGTCAAAGATTCTGCCAATATATTTATCAAATTAATGAAAACTCACCGTGCGGTATATCAGAATATGAACTTTGACAAAGCATTTGCTAATGGCAACCTATATGTCAAGTGAGCAAAAATGCATTTATTGTCAACAAGTCAAAAGTCTATCAGATTTTCCTCCTCATAGTAGATATAGACTTGGCGTTGATGACAGATGTAGAGATTGTATTAAGGAACATACATCTATAAGAAAAAAGCTAAAACTATCAGCACCAGATAAACCCACAGTGTGCGAATGCTGTGGTAAAATTCCAAAAATTCATCCAAAAACTGGAAAGCCAACGTGGTGCCTAGATCATAATCATACCAATAATGAATTTAGAGGATGGGTGTGTGATAGATGCAATTCTGGAATAGGAAAACTTGGGGACAATATTGAGGGATTGGTAAAAGCTTTGAATTACTTGTTGTCGAGGAATAAATGATTGATATCAATTATAATGACGCAGAAACTTGGAAACTATTTGCCGAAGGCAAAACAAAAGGCATCTTCCAGTTAGAAAGTAATCTTGGAAAGTCTTGGTCCAAGAAGGTGGCACCAACTAACATAGAAGAATTATCTGCATTAATTGCCATCATTAGACCGGGAACTTTGAAAGCTTTTGTAGATGGAAAAAGTATGACACAGCATTATGTAGACAGAAAACATGGCAGGGAAGAAGTAACATATTTACATCCAGCCTTGGAAGAAATATTAAAACCAACCTATGGAGTTCTAGTATACCAAGAACAATCCATGCGTATAGCAGAGAAAATTGCTGGATTCAATCTACAAGAGGCTGACGTTCTTCGTAAGGCGATTGGAAAGAAAAAGGCTGATCTCATGAATGAAGTCAAAAAATCATTCATAGCTGGTGCAGAGCGTGTAGGAACCGTTTCTAAGGAAGACGCAGAGCAAATCTTTGGATGGATTGAAAAATCTGCACGATACGCATTTAATAAATCGCATAGCGTTTCATATGCAGTATGCTCATATTGGAGTGCCTATTATAAGGCTCATAACACTCAAGAATTCTTTTTATCCTACTTATATTATGCTAATGAAAAACAAGATCCTCAAAAAGAGGTATATGAATTGATTTCAGAGGCAAAGCTTTTTGATATTGAAACCAAAACTCCTAATTTGTCAAACTTTCAAACAAAATTCAACATAAAAGACGGTAAAATATACTTTGGAATCAAAGACATCAAATCTCTTACAGGTGCAACTGGTGACAAATTAATAGAAGCAATAGATCAAGCTGAAAAGGAACTAGATAAAAATATCAATAATTTCACTTGGCTAGAAATTTTATTATTCGTGTCATCAAAAATAAGTTCTACCGCTTTTAAGGCTCTTGCTTCTATAGGATTCTTTAGAAGCAAGAATAGCAATGTAACAAGAAATAAAGCTTTGTATGACTATGAAATCTATAGAACATTAACTAAGGCAGAACAATCTTGGGCCGTAGAGCATTATAAGGATAAAAAGTGGGCTAATTTTATTAATTGCCTAAAAGATTTAGCACCAACAAAAAAGGAAGGCGGCGGTACGCACAAAATAGATCGTAAGCAGGCTGTAGAAAATGAGATACATTTATTAGTTAATCCACCGTATGATCTTGAGGATGACCCAAGCTGGGTTATAGATCAAGAAGTAAAATATCTTGGATGCCCAGTAAGTATGACTAGGGTAGAAACATCAGACACTTCAGCAGCAAATACTACTTGTAAAGAAATTGTGAATGGAAAAAAGGGAAAAGATATCTGCATAGTGGCAAATATACAAAGATTATCAGATTATACTATCACAAAGGGAGAATCCAAAGGACAATTAATGTCATTTCTAACTATAGAAGATGATACATGCCTTTTAGATAGCGTAATAGTATTTCCAAAAGTGCGAGATAAATACAAGTATATCATGTATGAAGGTAATAATTTGATATTTTGCGGTTCAGTGAGCGACAAAGATAGTTCGTTTATAGTGGAAAAAATACACGAAGTGTAGTCTGTTTTATTGAGTTGTTGTTGCTAATATATTAAGATAGGAGACAAAGATGAATATGTGTTCTTTTACGGGATACTTGGTAGAAAATCCAAGAGTCTCAATGGTTGGAGATGTAGTCATGGCACAATTTACGATGGTCATATATACCTATCGTAAAACTAAAACTGGCGAAAAAAATAGAATTCCAACCTATGTTAACTGCGAGGCTTGGCACACAGGTGCGGAAACTTTAGAAAAGTATGCTGTTAAAGGTACTAAATTAGTAGTACATGCCTCTGCCAAGAATTCAAGTAAAGACAGTGATGATATTGTTTTTAGAATTAATGAGTTTGATTTCTGCCACAAGGACTTTGAAGACTAATGAGAAAACCAAGAATATTATTTTGTAGCGAAGCAACATTCCTCAATACTGGCTATGCGACATATACAAGAGAAATTTTGAACTATTTATATAGTACTGACAAATACGAAATAGCAGAAATGGCTTCGTATGGCGAACGAACAGATACAAGAGCCTCAGAAATACCTTGGAAATATTACGGTGTAGTTCCAGATAATTCATGCTCAGAGGAAGAAAAACAACAATATTCTCAAAATCCCTTGGCTCAATTTGGCGAAATAATGTTTGAGCCTGTATGTCTTGATTTCATGCCAGACATTGTGTGTGATATACGGGACTTTTGGATGTTAGACTTTGCAGAAAGATCTCCATTTAGACAATACTTCAAATGGTGTATCATGCCAACAGTTGATGCTAGACCGCAGGCTAGGCAATGGATTTCGACATACGAATCAGCAGATGCCTGTTTAACATATTCAGAATGGGCTGGTGAAGTACTGAAACAACAATCTGGTGGCAAAATAAAATATATTGGAATATCTCCACCATCTGCACACCATGCATATCAACCAATACAAGATAGGGATGGATTAAGATCATCTTATGGAATAGATCCAAATGCTAAGATAATTGGAACCGTTATGAGGAATCAACGACGAAAGTTATATCCAGATCTTTTTCAAGCTTTTAGGATTCTGCTAGATAGTGTTGAAGATAGTTCAAATTATTATCTTTATTGTCATACAAGTTATCCAGACCTTGGATGGGACATTCCAGAATTATTACAACAATATCAATTATCTTCTAAGGTATACTTTACATATATTTGCGGTCAAACAGGTAAACCATTTCCATCATTGTTCAAGGGGGCAATTACTCAGTCACCATATACTGGACAATTTGGAGCGGGGTTGTCGAATGTAAAAACCGGCGTTTCGTATGAAGACTTGAGTAAGATAATTAATCTATTTGATCTGTACGTACAATACGCAAATTGCGAAGGATTTGGTCTTCCTCAAGTCGAAGCGGCGGCTTGTGGAATACCAGTGATGGCTACAGATTACTCTGCCATGGAAAGCGTTGTACGAAACCTAGGCGGTGTGCCTTTAACGCCAAAAGCTCTCTACAAAGAGTTAGAAACTGGGTGTTTTCGTGCGGTTCCAGACAATGCTTTGGCGGCGGCAAAATTTAAGGAATTTTTTGATCAACCAGTTAGCATAAGAAGAAAGCATGGATTTGATACGAGACAAGCTTTTTTGAAACATTATCAATGGAATCAAAGCGGTAGAGCTTGGGAACAATATTTTGATAGCGTAAAAATATCAGATAGTTTTGATAATTGGAAAGAGCCGCCTATGATTAAAAATCCACAACCAAAACCAGAAAAGTTACCAGACAATATTTCATATCAGAATTTAGCTAGATGGCTAATAAGTGAAGTGTTATGCGAACCACATAGAATAAATTCTTACTTTGAGTCTAGACTAATCAGAGACTTAACATACAAGAATTCTACTGCTACAACAGGAGGGATGTACTTTAATGAAAACTCCGCTATGTTCGACGGCAGACAATCTAGAGTTCCATTTGATTTCAATATAGCATATGATCAAATGTCTTTCTTGTGTGCTAGACGCAACGCTTGGGAAAATAGAAGAATAGAAATGCTTAAAGCTAGGAGCATGATGTGAGAACTTTATATATAGGTCATTACAAAGAAAATAGTGGATGGTCCAAAGCTGCTATAGATTTAATCTTGGCGATGGATTCCGTTGGTATTGACGTAGTTTGTCGTAATATAAAACTAACAGCAAACCCATTCTCAATTCCGCAGAGAATACTAGAATTAGAGCAAAAGCCTCTACAAGATATAGATTATTGTATTCAGCACGTATTGCCACACCATCTTGTTGGAACACAAAAATTCAAGAAAAATATTGCATGTTATATTGGAGAGTCAAGCACTCTAAAGTACAATAATTGGCTTTCTAGTCTTAAGATTATGGATCAAATATGGATTCCAAACCATGACTTATTGAGCAACTTGAAGAGCGATGGCATATCAGAAGAAAATCTTGTATATGTTCCATACGCTATTGATCTATCAAAGTACAAGCCGTCTGACAAAAAGATAGACTTCAAGCACAAAAACTCTACGTTCAAATTTTATTACATCGCTGATTTAAATGACAGAAAGAATATCGAAACTGTTATAAAGTGTTTTCACAGCGAATTTGACAGATACGAACCAGTTTCTTTGGTGCTAAAGGTAAAAAAGTTTGGTGTAAACCCGCAGGACTTGAATAAGCACGTAAGAGACATCTGTAACAATATTAAGAAAACTCTAAGAATATATCCAAGACTTGAAGATTATCACGATGAAATTGTCATATCCGATGATATAGGCGAAGAAAGCATTAATATACTACATCAATCATGCGACTGTTTAGTCAATACAACACACGGTGAAGGGTGGTCTATACCGGCTTTTGATGCCATGTGTTTTGGAAAAACTCCAATTTGCGGTAATGAAGGTGGACCAAAAGAGTTCATACGAGATAGAAACTGCGGAACGCTAATCAGTGGTGTAAAATCTATATGCGAACATTCGGACCCAGCTTTTCCAAATATATTCACTGGCAGAGAATCGTGGTTTGTGCCAGATGAAGAAGAAATAAAGTCTGCTATGAGATTTTACTATACCAACAGGGATAACATAGATAGATCACGCGGCCTACAAGAAGCACAAGAGTTTTCTTATACAAGCGTAGGAAACAAAATCAAAGGAATTTTAAATGTATAATAACACCGTAGATCGACTGATCACTATAGCAAATAGCAAGAAAAAGAGTGAATTTAATATTCTCACTTTTCCGACGCACGAAAGATACGAAACTCAGTTATGCAAAACAGGTCATAATTTTTATGCACTTAATTTAACCAACATGAAGAAGTGGAATGTAGCACAAACAGCAATTCCACATAACTATCATATCTTACCAGAAAATCAACTATGTTCTTTTTTAGATTATGATTTTATACTAGTACAAAGTAAGTTTGGTCAGTTTCAAGCCTGTCAGCAAGTGAACGGCCAACTAAGCTTACCAGTTATATGTCTGGAACATACTGTTCCAACAACTTCAGATTCAAATCAGCTCAAAGCGATGAAAAGTATGGTTGGCGATATAAATATATTCATATCAGAGTTTTCAAAGAAGGCTTGGGAAATGAGTGGAGATGTTATACATCACGGTATAGATACAAATATATTTGCTCCACGAAATACAACTAAAAAGTCAACCATACTTACTGTAGCTAATGATTTCATCAACAGGGATTATTGCCTAAATTACAGCGGATGGAAAAGAGTAGTAAATGGCTTTGATGTAAGAGTAGTAGGAGATACTGAGGGGTTGTCATCTCCAGCATCATCTGTGGACGAATTGGTAGACGAGTATAATAAGTGTGGGGTTTATTTTAATAGTTCTACTTTGAGTCCAATACCAACATCTTTGCTTGAAGCTATGTCGTGTGGATGTGCTATTGTTTCTACAGCAACGTGCATGATACCGGAAATAATCCAAAATGGACATAATGGATATGTTTCTAATAATGAAGAAGAATTAAAGCGATATTTGCATATAGTACTTAACGACGAAAATATCAGAAATGAATTAGGCAAAAATGCTAGGCAAACTGTGCTAGAAAAATTCTCTGAAAAGACCTTTGTAGATAAATGGAATAACTTGTTCAATAGCGTATATGAGGTTTCAACAAGATGAAAATACAAATTTTAAAGACTGCTAATATTAATGATTGCATAGATGGATATTCGCCCATTTTCATAGAAGATGGCAAAGTAAGTATAGATGCTCCAAGCAATTCGGTATCTTCTATAGTTGTTAACAATGCTATTGAAGAGGTGCCATATTCTGAATTAGATTCTTTTTTGCAGCAAATGTCTAGACTATTAAGACTGAACGGCGAGTTAATTCTTGGTGGGATAGATATTAATTGCTTATGTCGAGATTTACTGAATAGATCTATAACAGCTGAAACATATAATACTGTAATATACAATCGAAAAAGTATATATGATTCAAAAGAATTAGCAGAAAAAATGTCTAGTTTTGGACTGTCTATTAATAAATTGCTATTGAAAGGATCTGTTTATGAATTACACGCCTCCAGATCAGCTTAAACAAACTAGTTGTAAAGAATGTATTTTTGCAATCTATGATGATAAAACACAAACGGGATGCGTTGCTGATAGAATATCTAAGTTTAGCGATTACGTAATATCAGCATATGATGACGAAAAGGAATTTTTTGTAATAGACAGAATTTGTAATCTGTATAGGACAACTAAGTGGAATGATGGCAATATAGATTTGAAGAAGGCTATAGATGAGTCTTCTGTCACTTTTGACTTATTGATTAATTGTGATAACATAGATTCTGATTACAGTGCAAAGATAGTAAAAGAACTTATCGGTTTGCAGTATCCACAAAACAAGGTCAAAGTTTATTTATTTCAATCTTCAAGTTCAACTAAAGAAGAAAAGCATGAGGCATTTCAATTATATCAAAGCTTGAAAAATTGTTTGATTTCAATATACTTTGACAAAACCGAATACATATATGGCGTGTTACAAAAAAGCAAGAATACATTTCATGTGATACTAGATCAAAAAAATATAGACGGTATTGGAGATCTAATAATAAAAATCAATGAACTGATAGTTCAAAATTTGTCTAGATTTATACTATGCCAAACAAGTAACAAGATATTCATATCAAATATGGCACTTAAACTACTGTACCAAAACTTATATCTAGATTATGACAATGTAATGCCAACATTAATAGAAAGTGCAAAAAAAGAGAAACTATACATTGAGTTATAACATGGCAAAAATCAAAAAAGCCAAAAAATCTAAATCAATAAAAAAAGAGATAGGAACAGCACAGGCACAACCTCAACTGATTAGTGTTGTATTGCTGTGTGATTTGCCGGGACATAGAATGAAATCCTACGGTCCAACGTCATTAGTAAACGTAAATGATAAATATCTTATAGACATACAAATAGACGCGATAAAGAAGACATTTGCTAATAATGAAATAATAATCTGTGTAGGTTTTGACGCCGAAAAAGTTAGCAAGCATATCAGATCTAAATATAGGCAATCAAATATAAGAATAGTAGAAAATCAAATATTTCACTTATGCAACTCATGCGAGGGTATAAGATTAGCTATTAATAATACGTTAAATGACAAAGTGCTAATTGTGGATGGCAATTTATTAGTAAGCAAAAAAACATTATGCGATGTAGATTTAGACGCATCCTGTGTTTTTGTAGAAAAATACCCATCCGATAATTTAGAAATTGGCATAAATGTAAATGAGCAGAATAAGGCACAGCACTTTTCTTTTGGTGCATATAAAACTTGGTCTGAAATATTATTCCTGCACGGAATGGATCAAATAGAACATATTAGAAAGTTTTTGAATCATCAAGACAGCAAAAAAAAGTTTATGTTTGAGGCAATAAATGACTTATTAAAAAACAAGTATGATATACATTGCATAGAAAATAAACACCCTGTTCACAAAATAAACAATATCAAAACTTATCATTATTTAAAGGAAAATCATGAGATTTTTAATATCTAATTACAGCCACCCTTGGTTTACTGAACCATATTACTTCAATGCTGGCATCAATTTAATAGAGGGTGCGTCCTCGGTTCTATTTGACAACCAAAGAAGTGCTTATGATAACTTTGATATGTCAAAACCAGATGTGTTCGTTACACATGCAAGTCAACTAAATGGCGACATTGTACATTATCTTAAGAACAATACCAGCATAAAAATTGCTATCAATGTTAACAGTGTAGATGATGAAAATATATCTAAGCTAAATGATTTCTTGAAGCTTCAGAATATTGAACCTTTATTTTTTGGATCTCAAAATTCGTCAGCAAATATTAAATATGTAAAGATTTTAGAGGCGGCAGACATATTTTTACAGAGCGGCACAGAAGTCTACAAGATTCAACAGCTAATTTTTGTAGAAAAACCAGAAGACATAGTAGAGTCAAACTGTACTCGTCACTATGTTTCTACTAGACAAGATCTAAGTAATATAGTAGATTTCATATTACCAATAAATGGTTTAAATATGATATTTACTAACTACAATGAAATTATATTCAAGGGTGACTCATTTATTGGATCACAAATTGCTTTCAATGCCATTTATAGTGGTACGAAAGTCATATTTGATACAAAAGAGTCCAGTAGTCTAGATAAGATTGATGATATATTTAAAAATCAAAAACTTTTATCTTCAGTAAGAAATAAGCACACTGGGATGCACAGACTAAAAACATTACTGAATTCTCTACAGTGTACTGAACTATCAAAGAAAGTAGAAAGCGAATTAGCAAAACTATGAGTGTTACCATCATTTTAAATGGATATAGAAGACCTCACTCCCTATCTGAACAGTACGAAGCTGTTAAAAATCAAACATATAAAAATATAGAGATAATGTTTTGGGGAAATCATCATCCAGAATCATTTCACGATTTTCCAGAAAACATCTTATCTAAATGTACAACAGCTTTTTGTAACAAAAACTTAGGAGTGTGGGCGAGGTTTTCTTTCGCTTTGAATGCATTCACAGAATTTGTATGTGTTTTAGATGATGATACGATACCCGGTAAGCGATGGATAGAACATTGTCTAGACAACATACAAACAACTAATGGCTTAATTGGCGGTCGGGGTGTAAGATTTGTAGATGACACAAATAGCCATTATCCAGCATGTAATTATGAGGGGGTTGGAAGAGGAAACAAGGATGTAAGAAGAGTTGACATAATAGGACATTCTTGGTTTTTCAAGAGGGATTGGTTAAGATATTACTGGTTAGATATGCCAAGTATACCATTTCCATTTGGTGGTGAAGATATGCATTTTTCGTATGTTCTTCAGAATCGTTTAGGTCTTTATTCCTATATACCGTCACAACCAGAAGATGATAAAGATTTATGGGCATCTTTAAATCCAAGCAAGTATGGAGAAGATATGGTTGCAACTTCTAGAACATCCGAAGGTCATATGCAGGCAAATATGTATTGGAATTTTATGCTGGCTAATGGTTACAAATTAGCAAAGGATTCATGATGTTATTAATAGCGTTTGGCACAAGGCCAGAATGGATAAAAATCAAACCAGTAATA
>Ga0315901_10006944_pt1 | contig 13483 bp, 10 predicted proteins | sample LakEriMetagenome_10_FD_203761 | JGI IMG/M metagenome (GOLD analysis project Ga0315901, IMG submission 203761) | Freshwater fungal communities from buoy surface, Lake Erie, Ohio, United States - Buoy 2 MA116 | ecosystem: Environmental > Aquatic > Freshwater > Lake | place: USA: Lake Erie, Ohio... | reverse complement strand
ACAGCTCGTCGAGGGGCACGAAGGCCACGCCGCGGGCGACGAGGTCGGCGGGCGGATGGGGGTCGTGGGCCAGCACGCGGCAGCCGAAGCCGAGGAGGATCTCGGCGACCCGCCGGCCGATCCGGCCCGTGCCGACGATCCCGGTCGTGCGGCCGTGAAGATCGAAGCCCAGCAGCCCGTCGAGCGCGAAGTTGCCCTCGCGGACCCGGTTGTAGGCCTTGTGCAGCTTGCGGTCGAGCATCAGGATCAGGCCGACGGTGTGCTCGGCGACCGCGTGCGGTGAGTATTCGGGGACGCGGGTCACGGGCAGCCCGAGGCGGGCGGCGGCGGCGAGGTCGACCTGGTTGAAGCCGGCGCAGCGCAGCGTCACCAGCCGCACGCCCGCCGCGGCGAGCGCCTCGAGTGCGGCGGCGTCGAGGTCGTCGTTCACGAAGCAGTTCACGGCCGTCGCGCCCTGGGCCAAGCGTGCGGTGCGGGCGTCGAGGCGGGGCTCGAGCCACGTCCACTCCAACGGCAGACCGGCCGATGCCGCGGCCAGCGACTCGCGGTCATAGGGCTGAATCGAGAAGGCGGCGACGCGCACGGGCCGGTCTCCGGGAGGGTGAAAACAGCGGATTTCCGCCGGTATCGTAGCCGGAACCGGCCTCGCCCGTTCGCCCGGGCCCTGCTACAGTCACGCCCCGCCTCCCCGGAGCCGTGCCCCGCCATGCCCCCGCGCCTCGCCTTCGTTCGGGCCCTCGTCGCGACGCTCGTCGTCGCCGCCTGGGGCGGTGCCGTCCGCGGACAGGCCGTCGCTCCCCAGCCGCAGGTCGCCGCCCAGCCCCCCGCCCCGCGGCAGCCGCCCACTCTCGCGCCCCAGGAGCAGGCCGCCCTCGACCAGCTGCTCGCCGCCTGGGAGGCCCGCAGCGCCGCCGTGAAGACATGGTCATGCACGTTCCGGAAATGGGAATACAACGCCTGGAGCCCGGCCGACGCGAAAGGGGAGCGGCTGGCGTTCGCCGAGAGCACGGGCGAGCTCAAGTACGCCGCCCCCGACAAGGGGCTGTTCCGGATCAAGGAATCGAAGCAGTGGAACCCGCAGACGCGGCGGTATGAGGTTCGCGGTGGTGAGTCGGGCGAGCACTGGGTGTGCAACGGCGAGAGCATCTACGAGTTTCGCCACACCGATCGGCAACTGCGGGAGACGAAGCTGCCGCCCGAGATGCGCGGCAAGGCGATCAGCGACGGGCCGCTTCCCTTCGTGTTCGGCGCCAAGGCCGAGACGCTCAAGAAGCGGTATTGGATGCGGATCATCACGCCGCCGAACGCGACGGACCACATCTGGCTGGAGGCCTTGCCGCGGTTCCAGGCCGACGCGGCCAACTTCTCCAAGGTCGAGCTGATCCTCCGCTCCCGTGACCTAATGCCGTTCGCGATCCAGATCTTCAAGCCGGGCGGTCGCGATCAGGACGTCTACCAGTTCGACCAAAACACGAACCTCATCGACAAGGGGCTCGACATGTTTCGTGACTTCGCCAGGCCGACGACGCCCTTCGGCTACAAGTACATCCTGGAAGAGGTGCCGGCCGGCCCGCAGGCCGCGACTCCCGCGGGCCCGCGACCGCCGGTGCCGGCGAACCTGCCGCGGTAGCAGACTGTGGAACAAGTCTGCCCGAGCAGGATGCGAGGAATGCCGACCGTGGAAACCCTCGGCGTTTCCACCGGTCGGCCAAGTGGACAAAGGCCATGGAGGCAATCCCGTTCGGCACAAGGGTTGCCGGAGGTGCTCGCCACGTCTTGAGAGGGTCGGGGCTGCCCGTGCCCCGTCGCCGGACGCTCACTGCGCCCATCCTGGGCTCCGTTCGCTCGAAGATGCCTGCGCTGCGGCATCCATGCCTCCGCTGGCCATCTACGCCGGCTCTCAGGGCACGGGCAGCCCCTCCCGGCTGAACGCTCGTGCCGCGGTTCGCTTGGCGGGCCTGCGCCCGCTTGGAATCAACCCGGCCCTCCGGGCCTGGCACGCACACAAGAAGCCCCGGGTGGAAACCCGGGAGCGTGATGCACGCGAACCCGCGGCGTCGTGCCGCGGTTCGCTTGGCGGGCCTGCGCCCGCTTGGAATCAACCCGGCCCTCCGGGCCTGGCACGCACACAAGAAGCCCCGGGTGGAAACCCGGGAGCGTGATGCACGCGAACCCGCGGCGTCGTGCCGCGGTTCGCTTGGCGGGCCTGCGCCCGCTTGGAATCAACCCGGCCCTCCGGGCCTGGCACGCACACAAGAAGCCCCGGGTGGAAACCCGGGGACACCGGGTATGAAAACCGTCCCGTCATCCATGCCGCCCGACGCCATGCGATTCCCCGGTTCGAACCCTATAGCGCATGGTACGCGGGAAGGCATGCGACCCGGAGTCCCCCGGCTTCCGCCGGGGGCTTCTTGTGCCGTTCGTGCGTGGCAAGCTGAGAGCAAGACCGGGGAACGCGCAACATCAAAAGGCGCACGCCATTCATCTTGCCCAGGGCTCCCGGTGTGTGATGCGCAAATCCCGTGCCGAACGGGATTGCCATGGAGGGCTTTGTCCACGGACAGCTAGCGGGCCGAGAACGCGGCTCTCCCCGGCTGGGCAAGCCGGGCGATCGAGCCGGTCCGGCGGTGCGGATATACTGCGGGACTTCCGCTCCGTTCCGAGGACATGATGTCGCCCGTCGATCCCGCCCATCCGCTGTACCAGCTTCTGGACCGCGACCGCCGCTACACGCTCGACGCCTACCTGTTCGTCCTCGAGGCGCTGTCGTTCGCCCAGGAGACGCTCGGCATGGGCGCGGAGCCGGCCGCCGAGGAGCTCGAGCCCGCGGCTGATTTCGAGGCGGGTGGCAAGCCGCGGTCACGGTCCGGCCGCGGCCGCAAGCGGCAGGCGGAGCGGCACGTTTCGGGGCAGGAACTGTGCGAGGCCGCGCGGCGCTACGGCCTGCAGCAGTACGGCTACCTCGCGCCCACGGTGCTGGCCACCTGGGGCATCCGTGCGACCGACGATCTTGGTGAGATCGTCTTCAACATGATCGACATCGGGCAGATGCGGAAGACGAAGACCGACCGGCGGGAGGACTTCCATGGCGTCTACGAGTTTGCCGAGGCGTTCGCCCGTGATCTGGCGTTCGTCGTTCCCGACCCCGTCTGACGGAGCGCTCCGATGACCGACTGCTGCGGCCGTGGATTCCGCGGCGGGTTCGCCGGGGCGCTCGTGGCGGAGGCCTGCTGGCTCGGTTTTCTCGTGTGGATGGCGCTGCGCTCATGACGACCTGGTCGTTCGCCGCCGTGCCGCTGTGGGCCGCGATCCTGCCGGCCGCGGCGTATCTGCTCGCGGTCGCCGGCCTGCACCTGCGGCGTCGTCCCGCGGTCGTGGCCGGCTCCAGCGACCTGCTGCTCCTGGCCGCGGGCACCGCGGGGCTGGCGGTGGCAGGACCGCTGGCGCTGTTGCAGCCGGTGGTCGGGGGCACCGTGTGGGCGGCCCTGATGCTGCTGCTGGCGACCGGTCTGCTGTTTGCGGCGCTGCTGCTGGCGGCCCGGCCCCGACTGGTCGTCTACAACATCACGCTCGAGCAACTGCGGCCGGTCGTGGCGGAGATCGTGGCCGCGCTCGATCCGACGGCCCGCTGGGCCGGGGAGACCGTGGCGCTGCCCGGCCGCGGCATCCAGGTGCATCTCGACGGTCGGGGCGGCATGCGGAGCGTGAGCGTGGTGGCCTTGGGCAGCCGCACGAGCGCCGAGGGCTGGGGCGAGTTCAGCCGCCGGCTGCGGCAGGCGATCCGCGGCCTGCGGGTCCGACCCAGCCCCTGGGCGGCCGTGTTCGGCTGCGGCGGCTGCGGGCTGCTGGCCGCGGCCGCGATCCTCGCCTGCCTCCCCGCTGGCCGCGACCCTGCAGCCCCGGCCCCGTCGAGCCCCCCTCCCGCCTCAGGAGCCCGCCATGCCCCTGCCGGTCGATCTGTCGCCGCATGACATCACCGTTCCGGTCGTGATTCGGAACGCCCCGCCGGGGCGGCTCTACGAGGACGCCGTCTCCCGTGAGGCGGCGGCGATCATGTCGACCGGCGCGATCGCGATCCGCTCCGGAGCCAAGACGGGCCGCAGCCCCGGCGACAAGCACGTCGTGCGGGCTCCCGAGTCGGAGGCCGACGTCTGGTGGGGCAGCGTGAACCACCCCATCGACGACCACACCTTCCTGCTCAACCGCCAGCGGGCCGTGGACTACCTCAACACCCGCGATCAGATCTATGTCTGCGACGGCTACGCGGGCTGGGATCCGAGCTGTCGGATCAAGGTCCGCGTGGTCTGCGGCCGCGCCTACCACGCCCTGTACATGCAGAACATGCTCATCCGGCCCACGCTCGACGAGCTGGAGCGGTTCGGCAGCCCCGATTACGTGATCTTCAATGCCGGCCAGTTTCCGGCCAATCCCCACACGACCCACATGACGAGCCGCACGAGCATCGACCTGTCGCTCGAGCGGCACGAGCAGGTGATCCTGGGCACCGAGTATGCCGGCGAGATGAAGAAGGGCGTGTTCACCTACATGCACTGGCTGCTGCCGGGGCGGGGCGTGCTGTCGATGCACTGCTCGGCGAACCAGGGCATCACCCGCGATGGCCGGCCGGGGGAGGTGTCGCTGTTCTTCGGCCTCTCGGGCACGGGCAAGACGACGCTCTCGGCCGACCCTGCGCGGCGGCTGATCGGCGACGACGAGCACGGCTGGGGGGACGACGGCGTGTTCAACATAGAGGGGGGCTGCTACGCCAAGTGCATCCACCTCACCGAGCGCCGAGAACCGGAGATCTGGCGGGCGATCCGCTTCGGCACGGTGCTCGAGAACGTGGTCTACGACCCGGCCACGCGGCTGGTGGACTATGAGTCGAGCGCGGTCACGGAGAACACCCGGGCCGCATACCCCATCGAGTTCATCGACAACGCGCAGGTGCCGTGCGTGGGGCCGCACCCCCGGCACGTCATCTTCCTCACCTGCGACGCCTCGGGGGTGCTGCCGCCGGTGAGCCGGCTGTCGCGCGAGCAGGCGATGTATCACTTCCTCTCCGGCTACACCGCGCGGGTGGCGGGCACGGAGATGGGCGTGTCGGAGCCGCAGGCGGCCTTCTCGGCCTGCTTCAGCGCCGCCTTCCTCGTGCGGCATCCGGCCGTCTACGCGCGGATGCTGGCGGCGAAGCTCGCCCGGCACGAGGCCCGCGCCTGGCTCGTGAACACGGGCTGGACGGGGGGCGGCTACGGCGCAGGGACGCGGATCGACCTGGGGGCGACGCGGCGGATCATCGACGCCATCCATGCCGGCGTGCTCGACGCGGCTCCGGTGCACCGCGACCGCGTCTTCGGCCTCGACGCGGTCACGCGGGTGCCGGGCGTCGACGAAAAACTCCTCGTGCCGCATCGCGCGTGGCCCGACGATGCCGCCTGGGAGGCGGCCGCCCGGCGGCTCGCCGCCAAGTTCAAAGACAACTTCCGGGCCTACGCCGACCAGGCGGGGGCCGATGTCGTGGCCGCCGGTCCGGCCTGACCGGGCGGCACATCTGGCGGCGTGTCGCCCGCGATGTTTTTGCATGGATGGCGGGACGGCGTTCAGACCCGGTGTCCCCGGGCTTCCGCCCGGGGCTTTTTGTGGGAGCGCTAGGCCCGGAGGGCCGAGTTGACTTTGTGCGGGCGGCGGCCCGCCGAGCGAATCGCGGTACGATGCCGCGGATTCGCGTGCACACAGCTCCCGGGCTTCCGCCCGGGGCTTTTTGTGGGAGCGCCAGGCCCGGAGGGCCGGGTTGACTTTGTGCGGGCGGCGGCCCGCCGAGCGAATCGCGGTACGATGCCGCGGATTCGCGTGCACACAGCTCCCGGGCTTCCGCCCGGGGCTTTTTGTGGGAGCGCCAGGCCCGGAGGGCCGGGTTGACTTTGTGCGGGCGGCGGCCCGCCGAGCGAATCGCGGTACGATGCCGCGGATTCGCGTGCACACAGCTCCCGGGCTTCCGCCCGGGGCTTTTTGGGTGATCGGAGGGACGGATGGCGTCGCACGTGCAACTGCTGCTCGACTCCTTCGCGCGGCTGCTGGGGCGGGAACTGATCTCCCGGCAGGGCTCTGCCGAGGCGCAGGCCGAGCGGCTGTTTCAGGCGCCATTCGTCGTCGTCTCCCACGGCACCGAGGCCGACCCGATCCTCAACTACGGCAACGCGGCGGCGCTGGCCCTGTGGGAGATGGATCTCGCCACGCTCACGCGGACGCCGTCGCGGCTCACGGCCGAGCCGGTCCACCGCGACGAACGGGCGCGGCTGCTGGAGCGGACGCGGCGCGACGGCTACGTGGACGACTACGCCGGGATCCGCATCTCGAGCACGGGCCGGCGGTTTCGCATCGAGCAGGCGATCGTCTGGAATCTCGTCGATGCAGCCGGCATGCACCACGGCCAGGCGGCCACGTTCGATCGCTGGAAGCCGCTGGATTCGTGAGCCGGCGGCCCGGCCATTTGCCAACAGCGGGCCAGGGCGTCTAATGGCGGAGAATCATCCCGTCGTCCCGAGGAGGAATGCCCATGAAGATCGTCGCCCTCGCGTTGTGCCTCTCGTTCGCCGCCGCCGTCGCCGCCCGGGCCGAGTCGTCCACGCCGCTGGCGGGCGAAATGAAGGGCCTCGACGGCAAGCCCGTCGATCTGGCCTCCTATAAGGGCAAGGTCGTGCTCGTCGTGAACGTCGCCAGCCGCTGCGGCTACACGGGGCAGTATGCCGGCCTGCAGAAGCTCTACGACGCCCACAAGGACAAGGGCTTCGTGATCCTCGGCTTCCCGGCGAACGACTTCGGCGCCCAAGAGCCGGGCAGCGATGTCCAGATCGCCGAGTTCTGTTCGTCCAAGTACGGCGTGACGTTTCCGATGTTCTCCAAGATCACGGTCAAGGGGGCGGGCAAGGCCCCGCTCTACAAGGCGCTCACCGAGGCGGCCGACCCCAAGGGGGAGGTGGGCTGGAACTTCGAGAAGTTTCTCATCGGCAAGGACGGCGGCGTGATCGGCCGCTTCAAGAGCGGCGTGGCCCCCGACGACGCGAAGCTCGTGCAGGCGATCGAGGCCGCGCTGGCGAAGTGACGCCGGACAACGCGGGTGTGCTCCCAAGAAGCCCCGGGTGGCAACCCGGGGACACCGGGCATGAAAACCACTCCGTCGTCCATGCTGGAAGGCTGCACGTGATTCCGCGGTTCAAGCTCGCCTCGCACGGCGACCTGGACGGCATGCCACCCGGAGTCCCCGGGCTCCCGCCCGGGGCTTTTTGCGTGCGTGGCGTGCGGCCCCAAGAAGCCCCGGGTGGCAACCCGGGGACACCGGGCACGAAAACCACTCCGTCGTCCATGCTCGAAGGCTGCACGTGATTCCGCGGTTCAAGCTCGCCTCGCATGGCGACCGGGACGGCATGCCACCCGGAGTCCCCGGGCTCCCGCCCGGGGCTTTTTGTGCGCGGTGATCAGCGCCGGCCTTTGCGTCGCCTACGCCGCCCGCGACGAGCCAGTCGTCGCCCGCTCGCGTCCGAGCGTGCGACGCACGACCCACGTCGGCCGGCCCTGGGCCTCGCGGTAGGCCCGCACGACGTACTCGCCCACGATCGCCACGGCCGCGGTCTGCACGGCCGCCACGGTCGCCACCACGGCCGTCACCGCCGCCAGCGAGACGCCCGGCTGTGGCGCGGCGGCCGTCAGCTGGGCGACGATCGCCATGCTGCCGCTGACGATGCCGATCGCGCCGAGCCCGGCCGCGGCCACCCAGGTGAGCCGCACCGGGGCGTCGGAGGAGAGCACCAGCGCGTCACCGGCGAGCTTGAGCAGCTTCCAAGGCGAGTATTTCGTGGTGCCTGCCATCCGCGCGTGACGGTCGTACCACACCGGCTCGTGGCGGAAGCCGGCCCAGGGCACCAGGCTCCGCAGGTAGCGGCGCTTTTCGGGCAGGGCGTTCACGGCGTCGGCCACCGCGCGGTCGATGAGCTTGAAGTCGCCGGTGTCGACCGGCATCGGATAGGGGATCAGGCTGGCGAACAGCCGGTGGAACAGGCTCGCGGTCACGAGTTTGAAGGCCGTCTCGCCGTCGCGGTGCCGCCGCCGGCCGTAGGCGACGTCCACCCCCTCCCGCCAGCGGCGGACCATCTCGGGGATCACCTCGGGCGGGTCCTGCAGGTCGGCGTCGGTGATCACGATCGCATCGCCCCGCGCGGCCGCCAGGCCGGCCGACATCGCCGCCTGCTGGCCGAAGTTCCGCGCCAATTCGATGACGACCGCCCGCGAATCGTGCCCGGCGATCGCCTCCAGCGCGCGGAGCGTGCCGTCGCGGCTGCCGTCGTCGACGTACACGATCTCGAAGTCCATGCCCGTCGCCGGCAGCACCGCGGCGAGCCGCGCGTGCGTGGCCGCGATCACTTCCTCCTCGTTGTGGCACGGGATCACGACCGACAGCAGGCCGCGGCCGGCGCGGCGCCGGTCGGAGCCCGAAGCCGGCCATGGGCAGGCGAGGATTTCGGGGCCGGTCGGCGTCATCGGGTCACCTCGGGAGCGGCGGCGGTGCGGTGCGACGCGGGCTCCCCGGTGGGCAGCGCCCCGATCGCGAGCACGTCGTGCTTGCGGAAGATCGGTCGCGTCCGCCCCAGCACGCCCCAGCCCGCCGGCAGCGTGGCGGCGATCTCGTCGTAGCGATCCGCGGGGAGCAGGAGGATGGCGTCTGCGCCGGTCTGCAGGAACGTGGCCGCGTCGGTGTCGTGCTCCATGACGAACTGCCGCACGTGGCCGTTGGAGTAGAAGACAACGTTCGGGCTGGCCAGCAGATAGGTGCCCAGCCGCGCGCCGCCGTCGTGGCGGGCCTGCATCTCCCGCACCAGCGCCGGCAGGGTGTTCGCCCCGGCGAGTCGGCTGCCGGCGGGCCCGACGGCCAGCGCCGTGTAGATCAGTCCCGTGAGCGTCAGGGCCGCGACGGCGGCCTGCGGATGCCGCCGCGCGAGCCAGCCGCAGGCGATGGCGCCCCCCACGGGCACGAGGCCCACCAGCGCCGCCGGCTCCGCGTCGGGAATGCCGTGGCGGGTCGCCACCAGCACGGTCACGGCCGTCGCGGCGCCGCCGAATGCCAGCCAGCCGAGGCCCGACGCCAGCCACCAGCCGTGCGGCCAACGGGCGGTCGCCGCATGGCGGGCCGCCTCGACGCCGAGAGCCGCCACGAGCAGGGCGGCCGCGGGATAGGCCGGCAGGATGTAGTTGGGGAGTTTCGTCGCCGCGGCGGAGAACCCCCCCACCCAGACGGCCAGCCAGACGATCAGCAGTCCGAGCGTCGCGTGGACTGCCAGCGGGGCCGTCCGCCGCCACAGCCGCCAGCCCGCCACAGCGATTGCCAGGGGGAGGAAGCAGGACCACGGATAGAAGCCCACGAGCATGGTGAGCGGATGGAAGAGGACGCTGCCGCCGTGCTTCTCCATCGGGGAGAGAAAGCGGCCGACGTTGTGGACGAAGAAGAAGCCGGCCGTCCATGCGCCGTCGGTGCGGAGCGACACGGCGACGTACCACGGGGCGGCGACGGCGAGCGTCGCGGCGAGGATGGTCAGCGGCCGGATCGCGCGGAGCGCGGCCAGGGCCGCGGGCAGCAGGGCCGGCAGGAGCCGAGTGCCGGCGGCCAGCCGCCGCTCGACCGCCAGCCAGCCCACCCAGAGGACGATCACCGCGGCAGGGCCCACGAAACCGATCGGACCTTTGCAGACCACCGCCAGGCCGGCGAGACCGCCGATCGCCGCGGCCCGCGGCACGGACAGCAGCGGGAGTGGGCCGTCGGCCGGCGGGGCCGTGCCGCCGCGTCGGTCCGGCAGGAAGGGCTCGGCGGCGAGCACGGTGGCCCAGGCGGTGAGGGCCACGAGGATCGCGTCGGGGGTGGCCGCATGGGCCTCGATGCCCACCAACAGGCAGCCGACGTACGCCAGCGCCGCCACGACGCCCGTTTCGACGTCGAACCAGCGCCGCCCGGCGCGGAGCAGGGCCAACGCCGTGAGCAGGACGGCGATCGCCGAGGGGAGGCGGGCGGCGAACTCGTTCGGTCCGCAGACGGTCATCGCCGCCGCCATGCACCAGTGCATGAGCACCGGCTTGTCGACGGCGAGCGTGTCGTTGTAGATCGGCACCACCCAGTCGCCCGACTCGACCATCGCCCGCGCGATCGCGGCGAACCGCGGCTCGTCCTCGTCCCACAGCGGCGTTCGCGAGAAGCCGACGGCGAGGGCGGCCGTGGCCGCGACGAGAACCAGGGTCGTGGGATGCGTGAACTTCATGAATGCGTCCGGTCCGGGAAAGGGGAATCGTTCAGTGGCGGTGCGCGGCGGCCTCGGCGGCGAGACGGTCGGGGCGATCGCTCGGCCCCACGAGGAGGAGCCGGCGGGATTCGGGGAGCGTGGTGGTGGCGTGCAGCACGCGGTAGGAGGAGGGCAAGGCCGGGGCAACCTCTTCCTCGAACCGCGCGTCGATGATCAGGTGGGCCCCTGGATGGTCGGCGATGAAGGCCACAACTTCGGCGGGCGCCTGCAACTCGGTGATCCGTCCGTCGGCGGCGCGGCGGCCACCATAGAAGGCGGTGCTCGGCGGCGCCCGGTAGCCGGCGATCGGCAGTTCACCGGGCGCCGCGGCGGGCATGCGGGCGATCAGGTTTCGCATACCGCCGGCGCGGCCCAGCGCCGCGGGGCCGGCGGCCATGAGCAGGCCCACCGTTGCGCAGGCCGTCGCAGCCAGGGCGGCCGAGGCCGCGAGCCGCGAGTGCAGGGATTGGCAGGCCCAGGCGAGCGCCGCGCCCACCAGCGGCACGATGCCGATCAGGCCGAGCCACTCGCCGCCGGGGGCGAAGCGGCGGGCCACCAGGGGCAGGCCGACGGCCAACGCGACGCCGGCGGCGCCGAGCAGCACCCAGGCCAGCCGCATCCAGCGGTCGGTCGTCGGCGCCGGGAGCCGTGCCCAATCGGCGAAAAACAGACCCGTCAGCAGGGCGAGCGCCGGGTACGCGGGCCACACGTAGCCGGGCAGCTTCGTGGCCGCCAGGGAGAAGGGCACGATCCACGCCGCCGCCCAGCAGGCGAGCAGCCGCACGGCGACGCCGTCGGTGCCGGTCCGCGCGGAGCGGATCGCGTGGCCCCCGATCAGGGCCGCGGCCATCGACCAGGGGAACATGCCGACGAGCACGACGGCGGGATAGTAGAGCAGCGGCGAACCCGCATGGCCTTCCATCGGTGCCGTGAAGCGGCCGACGTTGTGGATGAGGAAGAAGCCGCGCAGCCATTCGCCGTCGGTCCGCAGGGCCACGGCCGCATACCAGGGGGTGGCCACGGCCGCGGCCGCGCCGAGGATCACCAGCGGCCTGACGCCGCGGCACGCGGCGGCCAGCGCTGCCGCGGCCCGTGTCGGCAGCGGGCCGCAGCGGGCGGGATCGAGGAGCGCCTGCCACCAGGCGAACAGGCCGAACGCCACCAGCGGCGGCACCACGCCCACCGGGCCCTTCGTCAGCACCGCCAGTCCGCAAGCCGCGCCGAGCGCCGCGGCCGCGCCGGCCGAGAGCCGCACCGGCGCGTCCCGCCAGCCGGGGCCAGAAGCGGTCGGCACGCGGGCGGCCCGCACGAAGAGCCACAGGGCGAGCGTCGTGAAGAACACCAGCGGCGCGTCGGGGGTGGCCGCCCGGCCCCCCACGCCGGTCCACAGGCAGGTGGCCATCACCACCCCGGCCCAGCAGCCGACCGCCGGGCGGAAGGCGGCCGTGCCGATCCGCCACACCAGCAGGCAGGTGGCGACCGTGAGCAGCGCGGAGCCGAGGCGGGCGCCGGTCTCGTTGACGCCGGCCACGGCGAAGCCCGCCAGGTGGAGCCAGTTCACCAGCGCGGGCTTCTCCACCCGCAGCCGGCCGTTGAAGGTGGGCACGATCCAGTCGCCGGTAGCGTGCATGGCCAGCGAGCAGGCGGCGTTGCGCGGCTCGTCGTCGTCCCACAGCGGCGGAACGCCGAGATTGGGCAGCAGTACGAGCGCCGCGAAGGCGGCGACGAGGAGTCCCTGCGAACGGGCGGTCATGAGGGGCGCAGCCTGTGCCTGGGGGGCCGATGGGGGGCGGGAGGATAGGAGGCCGCAGCGGCGCGGGTCAAGGCATCACGGGCTGGCGAAAAACCCCGGTCAGGCGGCGGTTTCAGGCCGGTTGACCGCCCTGGCATGCCGGGTATGTTCAAGCATCCCGCGGGGCTCGCAGACTACGGATCAAGGCTGCCCGAGCGGGATGCGATGGCCATCGACCCAGGAAACCGTCGGCGTTTCCTGCGGTCGATGAAGTGGAAAAAGGTCAGGGATGACTTTTTTCACTGACAGCATGTCCGGCGGGTTTTTGGGCTCGGAGACCGTTCCTTGGCTGACGACGTGAATCCCCCTGCGGAGGGCGACGGGAGTCCGTCCCCGGCCGACGGTCTGCGGGACATTTCCGGCGGCCGACTCGTCGAGTTGCCGATCGAGCAGGAACTCAAGGACAGCTACCTCACGTACGCCATGAGCGTGATCGTGAGCCGGGCGCTGCCCGACGTGCGCGACGGCCTCAAGCCCTCGCAGCGGCGGATCCTGGTCGCGATGAACGACCTCAACCTCTCGCCCGGCGCCGCCCGCGTGAAGTGCGCCAAGATCTCCGGCGACACCAGCGGCAACTACCACCCGCACGGCGAGAGCGTGATCTACCCCACGCTCGTCCGCATGGCCCAGGAATGGAACATGCGGCACGTGCTCGTGGACAAGCAGGGCAACTTCGGCTCGATCGCCGGCCTGCCCGCCGCCGCCATGCGATACACCGAGGCCCGGCTGTCGCCGATCGCGGCCTTGATGCTCGACGACCTCGACCTCGACACGGTCGACTACGTGCCGAGCTACGACGAGCGGAACACCGAGCCGGTCGTGCTGCCGAGCCGGTTCCCCAACCTCGTGGTCAACGGTGCCGGCGGCATCGCCGTGGGCATGGCCACGAGCATCCCGCCGCACAACCTCGGCGAGGTCTGCCGGGCCCTGGTGGCGATGATCGACAACCCGGGCATCTCGATGGCCGAGCTGCTCCAGATCGTGCCCGGGCCCGACTTTCCCACCGGCGGCATCGTGATGGGCCGCGAGTCGCTGGCCCGCGGCTACCTCACCGGCCGGAGCACGATCACGCTTCGGGCCCGGGCCCACGTCGAGGAGTTCGGCAAGAACCGCCATCGGATCGTGGTCACCGAGATCCCCTACCAGCAGACCCGCGACGCGATCGAGGAGAAGATCGCGGAGCTGGTCAACGAGGACCGGATCAAGGGGATCTCCGCGATCCGCAACGAGAGCGACCTCAAGGAGCCGGTGCGGCTGATCCTGGAGCTGAAGCGCGACGCCGATCCCGACGTCGTCCTCAATCAGCTCTACCAGTTCTCGCCGCTGCAGACCTCGTTCTCGCTGATCTTCCTGGCGCTCGTGGACGGGAAGC
>Ga0315901_10006943_pt1 | contig 13485 bp, 9 predicted proteins | sample LakEriMetagenome_10_FD_203761 | JGI IMG/M metagenome (GOLD analysis project Ga0315901, IMG submission 203761) | Freshwater fungal communities from buoy surface, Lake Erie, Ohio, United States - Buoy 2 MA116 | ecosystem: Environmental > Aquatic > Freshwater > Lake | place: USA: Lake Erie, Ohio... | reverse complement strand
AGCGCATCAACGCCCACCAGCGCTACTTCCGCGAACGCACCCGGCTGGGCATCCCCTTCATTCCCTACGAGGAAGCGCTGCATGGGCTGGTGCTGCCCGGGGCCACGGCCTTCCCGCAGAGCATCGCCCTGGCCGCCAGCTTCGACACCACGTTGATGGGCCAGGTGAGCCGGGCCATCGCGCTGGAGACCAAGGCCCGCGGCATCCGCATGGTGTTGAGCCCCGTGGTGAACCTGGCCACCGACGTGCGCTGGGGCCGCGTGGAAGAGACCTACGGCGAAGACCCGCTGCTCGCCTCGTGGATGGGCACCACTTACGTGAAGGCCATGGAAAGCAACGGTATCATCACCACGCCCAAGCACTTCGTGGCCAACCACGGCGACGGCGGGCGCGACAGCTACCCGGCCTTCCACAGCGAGCGGCACCTACGGGAGACCTACCTCAAGCCCTTCCAAGCCTGCGTGCAACAGGGCGGTGCGCGTTCCATCATGACCGCCTACAACAGCCTGAACGGCCGGCCGTGCAGCGCCAACAGCTGGCTGCTGAACGATGTGCTCCGGAAGGACTGGGGCTTCCGCGGCTTCGTGATCAGCGATGCGGCGGCCACGGGCGGTGCCAATGTGCTGCACTTCACCGCCAGCGACTACGCGGATGCGGGCCGACAGAGCGTGGAGCACGGGCAGGACGTGATCTTCCAGACGGACCTGGCGCATGAGGCGCTCTTCAACCCGCACTACCTGGATGGCACAACCGATCAGGCCGCGATCGACAGTGCGGTGGCGCGGGTGCTGCGGATGAAGTTCGAACTGGGGTTGTTCGATGATCCGTACCAAAGCGACTCCCTGTTGCATGAGCTGGACCTTCAGCTACACCACGAACTGGCCTACGAGATGGCTGCGAAAAGCGTGGTGCTGCTGAAGAACCGGAACGCCTCGTTGCCGATCCAGACCAAGACCAGCAACATCCTGATGATCGGTCCCGATGCCACGGAAGCCCGGCTGGGCGGATACGCTGGCCCGGGTCGTACACCGGTGAGCATCCGTGCCGGACTGAACGCACGGGACGTGGATGTGAGCTATGTGAAGGGCGTGGACCGTTCGGAGCAGAACCATGCTCCGGTACCTGCAGTTGTCCTCTTCCATGGCGAAGGAGCGCGCGAACCCGGCCTGCGCGGTACCTACTATAACGGCATTGATCTAAAGGCGCAGCCGGCCTTCACCCGCACCGATGCGCAGATCGACTTCCAATGGACGCTCTTCGGTCCGGATCCCCGCGTGGCTTTCGATCATTTCGGGGTGCGCTGGGAAGGATACATCGTTCCGCAGGAGAGCGGCGTGTTCCATATCGGAATCGAAGGCAACGATGGTTATCGCTTGTGGCTGAACGACGAACTCTACATCGACCGGTGGGAGGAAGAAGGCTTCCGGACCACGTTGGTGCCCTACAACTTCACCAAAGGCGAGGCCACCACGCTGCGGATCGACTACCGCGAGCGCGCTGGCAACGCCCGCTTCAAGCTGGTCTGGGATGCGGGTATCGACACGATGCACGATGAGCGCATGATCGAGGAGGCCGTGGATAAGGCCCGGGAACACGACCGGGTGATCATCGTGGCAGGCATTGAGGAAGGTGAGTTCCGCGACCGCAGCAGCCTGAAGCTCCCCGGCAAGCAGGAAGAGCTGATCAAGCGGGTGGCCGCCACCGGCAAGCCCGTCACCGTGGTGCTGGTGGGTGGAAGTTCGATCACCATGGACAGCTGGATCGATGGGGTGGATGCCGTGCTGATGGCCTGGTACCCGGGGGAAGCGGGCGGCCTGGCCATTGCCGACATCCTGCTCGGCACGCGCAACCCAAGTGGCCGCCTGCCGATCACCTTCCCTCGCAACGAAGGACAGCTTCCCTTGATCTACAACCACCACCCCACCGGCCGCGGAGACGACTACGTGGACGTCACTGGCCAGCCGCTCTTCCCCTTCGGCTATGGCCTCAGCTACACGAGCTTCGCCTACAGCGACCTAAGGATAAGCGACAGCACCTTCACATTGAAGGACACCGTGCTCATCTCCTGCAAGATCACCAACGAAGGGCCTGTAGCCGGCGAGGAAGTGGTGCAGCTCTACGTGCGCGATGAGGTGGCCAGCGTGTCGCGCCCGGTGAAGGAGTTGAAGGACTTCCAACGGGTGAAGCTCGAGGCCGGCGCATCGGCCACGGTCACCTTCCGTCTTACAGCCGCGCAGCTAAGCCTGCTGAACGAAGCGATGCAGGAAGTGACCGAGCCGGGCACCTTCCGGCTGATGGTCGGCGGTTCCAGCAAGGACATCCGCTTACGTACAGTGATCGCGCTCGTGGAGTGATCGACAGGGTAACTGCCCTTCTACTTCACCTTCTTCAACACGAAGTCCATACGGTCGGTCTGGTCGTCCGCTCGGGCGATGTAAGCGCGCAATGTGCTGCCTTCCACCTTGTAGCCGATGTGCTGCGGATAGTCATGCTCGCGGTTCTCGAAGATCCAGGTACCGTCCAGTAACGCCATACGCACAAAGCTGGTGATACGTGTGTCGCCTGTGGAAGCGATGAAGATCCATTGCCCCGCGAAGTACGTCAGGCGCATCCGCTCCTCGCTCATCACGCTATCGCCGGTCATCATCAAGGCCACGCCCTCGTACGTGCCATCGGACACCTTTGCCCATTCCTCGCTGTAGTTCGCTTCGCCCAAGGATCCTTCCCATCGACCGACCAGCAGGTCAGGCAGGTTGGTCCGTGTTGTGTCACCCGATCGTGCAGTTGCGAACAACGGAGCCGCCAAGACAAGTAGAACGAACAGGATCCGCACGGTGCGTATGGGATTGAACATGGAAGATAAAGCAGGTCGGCGAAAGGACGGAACAACGATGCCCGCATGGCGCGGATCGTTCAGTTCCGCAGCACGATCACTGTACAATAGGCTCCGGCCAATCCGGGGTCTGCCAAATGGCAGAACCACCTTGGCCATCGTCGGTGATCAGGTAAGCCTCCACGTCGCGATGCTGCATCAGCCATTGTTCCGCGGCCTCGGGCCCCATCACCATCAGTGCGGTGCCCAATGCATCGGCCGTTGCACAATCGTCGGCGATCACACTGGCGCTCAAAAGAGCGTTCAATGCCGGGCGACCGCTGCGCGGGTCGATGGTGTGGCCATAGCGCTTACCGCCGATCTCTATGAACTTGCGGTAGTTGCCACTGGTCGCCAGCGCCCGATCGCGCAATGGCACCACCACCTGCTGCTCGTGCGAATCCCCCGGCAAAGGCTTGTCGATCTGGATGGTCCAATCGCCGTTGCGCGCGTTGAGGCCCGCAGTGCGCACTTCGCCACCCACCTCCACCATGAACCGCTCGATCCCGCGCGTGCGAAGCAACAGTGCCAACATATCCACGGTGTAGCCCTGGGCAATGCCATTGGGATCGAACTGCACACAAGGGCTTGACTTCTGGAATGCGAGCGGCGCGCTGGCGTTGGGACGTTCCCAGCTATCCGGGATCCGTATCCGCGGCATGCCAACGCAACGCATCAGGCTGTCAACAGAGGCCGTGTCCAGTTCCGCCTTGCCCTTCTTCCCAAGGCCCCAGGCACGCACCAGCGGCAACACCGTGGGGTCGAACGCTCCTTCCGTGCTGTTCCATTGCTGACGCGCCAGTGCGAGCAACACCTGGAAATGGCGATCAGTGGTAACGATCGAGTCGGCGGCCTCATTGAAGTGCGTGATGGTGCTCGTGCTATCCCACAGGCTCAAGCTCCGATCGATCACGCGGAAAAGGCTGTCGACCGGCACGCTCAGATCACGTTGTGCCGTGTCCAGATAGGTGATGGTGAACGTGGTCCCCTGTGCCTCCCCTTTCAAGGTGGTCCACTCGGGCTGTTCGGTGCCACAAGCACCCAGGGCCATGGCCATCACCACGAACGAAAAGCCCCGCACGCGGCGGGACTTTTCAAAGGTCGTACAGCGGGTCATCATCCGCCGAAATCGTCAAAGCTCACGTTCTCCTTGGGCACGCCCCAATCGTCCACCATCTTCAGTACGGCGGCGTTCATCATGGGGGGGCCACAGAAGTAGAACTCGATGTCCTCGGGCGATTCGTGCTTCTTCAGGTACTGGTCTATCACGGCCTGGTGTACGAAGCCCTTGAACCCATCACCTTCAGGATCGTTGATGTCCGTCTTCACCTTCCAGTTGTCCTCCGGGGCCGGTTCGCTCAGAACCACGAAGAACTTGAAGTTGGGGAACTCACGGGCGATGCTGTTGAAGTGCTCGAGGTAGAAAAGCTCGCGCTTGCTGCGGCCACCGTACCAGTAGGTCACTTTGCGACCGCTCTTCAGCGTGTGGAAGAGGTGGAACAGGTGCGAGCGCATGGGGGCCATGCCGGCACCACCGCCGATGTAGAGCATTTCGGCCCCGGTCTCCTTGATGAAGAACTCGCCGTAGGGGCCACTGATGGTGACCTTGTCGCCGGGCTTGCAATTGAACACGAAGCTCGAGCAGATGCCAGGGTTCACGTCCATCCATCCGTTCCTGGCACGGTCCCAAGGCGGTGTGGCGATGCGGATGTTCAGCATCACGATGTTGCCCTCGGCCGGGTGGTTGGCCATGGAGTAAGCGCGGAAGATGGGCTCGGGGTTCTTCATCTTCAGGTCCCAGAGCTTGTACTTATCCCATTCGCTTTTGAAGTCCATGGGGTCGCGGCCCAAGGCGACGAGTTCGGGGTGCGCCGTGATATCGATGTTCTTGAAGTCGACCTCGCAGGGGGGCACATCCACTTGGATGTATCCACCGGCCTCGAAGTGCAGTGTTTCGCCCGGGGGCAGCTTCACCACGAATTCCTTGATGAAGCTGGCCACGTTGTAGTTGCTCACCACTTCACACTCCCACTTCTTGATGCCGAAGATCTCCTCGGGCACCTTGATGTCCATGTCCTGCTTCACCTTCACCTGGCAGCCCAGGCGCCAGTTGTCGGCTATGGCTTTACGGCTGAAGTAGGGTGCTTCGGTGGGCAGGATCTCCCCACCACCTTCGAGCACCTGGCACTTGCACATGGCGCAGGTACCACCGCCTCCGCAGGCACTGGGCAGGAAGATCTTTTGCTCGCTGAGCGTGCTGAGAAGGCTACTTCCGGCAGCAACCTCAATGGTCTTCTCACCATTGATCCGGATCTTGACCAAGCCACTGGAGGTAAGCTTGGCTTTGGCGAACAGAAGCAACCCGACAAGGGCCAGTGTGACGATAAGGAAGACCGCCAGCGTGATGATGATCGTTGAACCCATGGCAGTGGATCAGAGCTTTATACCCATGAAGGCCATGAACGCAATGCCCATGAGCCCGGTGAGGATGAACGTGATACCCAATCCGCGGAGCGGTGCGGGAATATCACTGTACCTTAATTTCTCCCGAATAGCAGCTACTGCTACGATCGCCAGTGCCCAACCGGTCCCGCTTCCGAACGCGAACGAGGTGGCCTCTGCTACCGTGGAATACTGCCGCTCCTGCATGAAGAGCGCGCCTCCAAGGATCGAACAGTTCACCGCGATCAGCGGAAGGAAAATACCGAGCGCACCATAGAGCGCAGGGGAGAATTTCTCCACAGCCATCTCTACCAACTGCGTGATGGCCGCAACAACCGCAATGAAGATGATGAACGCCAGGAAACTGAGGTCTACTTGGGCGAAATCATCTCCCAACCACGCCAGAGCACCCGCCTTGAGGACATAGTTCTCCAATAAGTAGTTCACCGGAACGGTAACGCCGAGCACGAAGATCACCGCTGCACCCAGGCCCAATGCCGTCTTTACCGTCTTGCTGACGGCGAGGTACGAGCACATGCCCAGGAAGTAGGCGAAGATCATGTTGTCGATGAAGACCGCCTTGATGAAGATGTTGACGAGATTCATGGGGCGTCGTGCTTTAGGCTTGTTCGATGAGCTTCGTATTGCGCGAACGCTGTATCCAAATGATGATCCCCACGATGATGAGCGCCATGGGCGGCAGGATCATCATGTTGTTGTTGAAGTAGAACCCACCCTCTGTAGCGTACCAGCTCTCGGGAATGATACGCAGGCCCATGATGGAACCGGAACCGGTGAGTTCGCGGACGATACCCACCACAACGAGGATCCAGGCATAGCCGAGCGAATTGCCCAAACCATCCAAGGCACTGGGCCACACCTTGTTGCCCATGGCAAAGGCCTCATAGCGTCCCATGAGGATGCAGTTGGTGATGATCAGGCCAACGTATACACCCACTTGCTTGCTCACGTCGTACACATAGGCCTTCAGGACGATGTCCACCAAGGTCACCAGACCTGCTGCGATCACCAGCTGTGCGATGATCCTTATACGGCCCGGGATCACGTTGCGCAAGGCACTGATCACCATGTTGCCCACCACCACCACGGCCAGAACGCTCAGGCTCATCACCACGGCGTTCTGCACTTTCACGGTGATGGCCAAGGCGGAACAGATGCCCAACACCTGCACGGTGATGGGGTTGTTATCGTTCAGCGGATCGGTGATCAGCTTTCGGTTCTTCTTGCTGAAGAGCCCTTCCGCTGGTTTGGCGGGAGCTGCTGTGGCTGTGCTCATGGGGTGATAAGGCTTGCCGTTTGGGTGGAATCCACTAGAATACTGTCCGTTCGAAGACTATCCACACCCAAGGTGTCCGGAGTGGCAGGCACTGCCAACGCGGCAACCTGAGTCTTCAGATATTGGTCATAAACGGCTAGGAGCCGCTTCAACATTTCATCGACGCCCTGGCTAGTGATGGTTCCACCGCTGATCCCATCGACACCATGTGGGTCGGTGGTCTGGGAACCACCCTTGTAGACCGTAATGCCTTTGAACGTGCCGGACTCGTCGGTAATAGTCTTGCCCTCGAACGGTTCTTCAAAGATGGGTAACGAGATCTCCGCTCCCAATCCTGGTGTTTCGCCCTTGTGATCGAAGGTGGAACCATAGATGGTACGACCGTCATCGACAATGCTGACGTAACCCCAAATGGGGCCCCACAAGCCAGTTCCAACCAAGGGAAGAACGTATACGCTACGACCATCCTTGCTTGCTTTGTACACCGGGTATTTAAGGTCGCTCTCCTTGACCAGTCCCGCCTTCCAATCCTTGAATTGCTTCAATACATCCATACCAAATGCAGCATTGGCTTCGGGTTTGTCCCCTTTTGTCCAAACGGAACCGTCCACCGTTCTGCCCTTGGCATCAATTAGAAGCGACGACTCGATCATCTCTTCGAACTTCCCTGGTGCTGCATCCCGTTCCACCTCGATCTTAAGGCTCGCGAGGATGTTCTGCATCTTCTCCCGGCGCACGTTCTCATCATGCTCCGGTTTTAATCCGAGGTAGGTCACCGCGAGCAGGGTACCTACCACCACCACCAGCACAATGGCGAAGATGAAGGTGAACTGGTTACTGTTCTTGTCGAAAGCCATGTTCCGTTGGCATTAAGCGGTTTGCAGAGCTGCGCGCTTCATGCGGCGCTTGATGTTGGATTGCACCACGAAGTGATCGATCGTGGGGGCCATCACGTTCATGAACAGAATGGCGAGCATCATCCCTTCCGGATACGCCGGGTTCACCACACGGATCAGGATGGCCATGACACCGATGAGGAAACCATAGATCCACTTCCCAGTATTGGTCTGTGCAGCGGTCACCGGGTCGGTGGCCATGAACACCAGGCCGAAGAAGAAGCTGCCGAGCATCAGCTGGTGCAAGACCGGGATCTGCATGTAGGCATTGCCGATGGAGGGGCCCACGAGATTGAAAAGTCCTGAAATGGCGACACCACCGAGCAACACGGCCAGCATGATGCGCCAGCTACCGATGCCGGTGATGATGAGGATGGCCGCACCGATCAGGCAGGCGAAAGCGCTCGTCTCACCGATACTTCCTGCCTCGAAGCCCCAGAACGAATCCAGCATGGGTACGACACCTGCCATGTTGCCAGCGGCCGCATGCCCCAACGAGGTGGCACCGCTGAACCCGTCGACCACGGCCTGGCCGGGCTCCAGGCTTGTGTTCACCCAGACCTTGTCACCGCTCATCATCGTCGGGTAGGCGAAGAAGAGGAATGCCCGAGCCGTAAGGGCCACGTTAAGGACGTTCATTCCCGTGCCTCCGAAAACTTCCTTACCGATAACCACGGCGAAGGCTGACCCGATGGCCACCATCCAGAGCGGGGTATCCACAGGCATCACCAAGGGAATGAGCATACCGCTGACCAGGTAGCCTTCCTGGATGGGATGTCCCTTGATCGTGGTGAACAGGAACTCAATACCAAGGCCTACACCGTAGCTCACCACTACGATGGGCAACACCTTGATGGCACCGAACAGGAATTTCTCCCAGAAGCCATCACCCCTGCCAACGAACTCCCCGATGGCCAGGTAGTGCTGATGCCCCACGTTCCACATGCCAAAGAGCAGGCAAGGCAGCATGGCCATGATGACAATGCTCATGGTCCGCTTCAGGTCGATGCCATCGCGGATATGGGCACCCTTCTCCGTGGCATGACCGGGGGTGAACAGGAAGGTCTCGAGACCGTCGAAGACCCAATGGAGTTTCTCCAGCTTACCCCCTTTTGCAAAGGCGGGCTTCATGCTATCGACCAGGTTGCGCAGTGCTTTCACGGCAGCGGCTTAAGTGGTTTCCTTCTTGAGGGCATCGAGTCCTTCGCGCACGATGTCCTGCGAATTGATCTTGCTGGTGCAAACGAACTCGCACAGGGCGAAGTCCTCCGGGGCCACTTCATAAAGCCCCAGCTTTTCCATTTGTTCGATATCGTTCACCAGGATGGCCTTCAACAGGTGTACCGGGTAGATATCGAAGGGGAACACCGCCTCGTATTGTCCGCTCATGACAAAGGCCCGCTCCTCCCCGTTCTGGTTGGTGTCCAACCGGAACTTCTTACCGGGCATCACCCAAGTGGGGAAGCTCCGATTGGCGCTGAACTTGTCGAAACCCGGGGCCGCCCAGCCGTCGGTGATGAAGAACTTGGGCTCATCACCCTCGGGAAGCAGGGTCACCTGCGTGTGATATGCGCCCAGGAAGCCGTCGGCCGCAACCCGTTCGCCGGTAAGTGCATTCCCACTGATGTAGCGCACCTTGCCCTCCACATGGCCTGCAATGTCCTTTACTGGAGCACCGATCACCGTCCGGATGTACTTGGGCGTTCGTGCTTCACTTCCCGTGAGGGCCACCACGCGCGAAGCGTCAAAATGGCCCGTACGGAACAAGCGACCTATGAGGAGCACGTCCTGCACACCACAAACCCAGACCACCTCTCCTTTATTGATCGGAGACACATGGTGGATCTGCACACCCACGTTACCCGCGGGGTGAGGGCCATCGAACATGTGTCGCACAACACCTTTGGCATCGAGGAATTCGCGGGCCGTGGTTCCCGGGCTGATCCCCAAGTGCACCTTACCCTTGGTGAGCTTGCCAAGCGCATCAAGTCCTGCTTGGAACTCATCGCCGTGGTTGCGCACAACGAAGTCCATGTCAGGTGCCAGAGGAGCGCTATCGAAACAGGAAATGAATATGGCCTTGGGCTCCTGAGCGGGGTTGGCCACCACGTCGAACGGACGCTGGCGGATGAACGCGAACGCACCGCTCTTCAGCAGCTTTTGCATCACCGTTTCGCGGTTCATGCTGGATGCATCACCTGCACCAAAGTCCTCATGGGTGCATTGGGCATCGGCCAGCACGCGCACCTCGAGCACGCGCCTTTTCTCACCACGCACCACTTCGGCCACCTCACCGCTCACCGGGCTGGTGTATACCACCCGCTCGTTGTATTTGTCGCAGAACAGCGGCGTTCCGGCCTTCACCCGATCGCCGGGCTTCACCAGTACTTTGGGGACGAGGCCGTGGAAATCGGTCGGTCTTAACGCGACGACCTTCGCGGGATCGGCTTGGACAAGGACCTGTTCGGCATCACCTTTGATGCGGATATCGAGTCCCTTCCTGATCCGGATGGTGGTGGACATGGTGCGGTAGGAGCAACTGTCCTTTACGGACAGGCGCGGCAAAAATAGAACCCTTTTCGACATCAGCGACATTGGTCACAAAAGCTACAAATCCCTTGTCCAGCAAGCACTCCAGCACATTGCTATCCGCCTTCATGGGCACGCCATTACTTCTGTCCTTCTGCTTTGCAGTGCCGGTTGTCACCCATGCAGCACCAAAAGGTCCCAGTGAGCCGATCTCCACCGAAGAGCGCACCTATTCCCCATCCATCCGCACAGTGCAATTGTTCAAGGCCGGGTTCGAGCTTGCCGCGCCGGTCATCCAGCTGGGCAGTGGTGAGGCCTTGGTACTGCGCTTCGATGACCTGCAGGCCAACACCGAGAACCTCTCCTACACCTTGGTGCATTGCGATGCCTATTGGCGTCCCAGCGACCTGTTGCCCGGTCAATACCTGTCCGGTGCCATGAGCGACCTGGTGCCGGTGGGCCGCCAGAGCTATAATACCCTCCAACCGTTCATCCACTACGAGATCACGTTCCCGAACACCATGATGCGCATGGAACGGTCTGGCAACTACGTAGTGAAGGTGTTCCGGGACGGGGATGAGAACGACGTGGTGCTGGTGCGCCGGTTCCTGGTCCATGAGCAACTGGCCGATATCGAAGCGCAGGTGCTTGCCAGCAGGCAGGTGGACCAACGGGATGTGGCCCAACAACTTGACCTGAAAGTGGTGACCTCCCGATTGAACGTGCAGGACCCCTTTGGCGAGATCCATGTGACCGTGCTGCAGAACATGCGCTGGGACGATGCCCGTTCTGGTCTGCGTCCACGCTATGTCAGAGGAAGTGAATTGCTTTATGACATGCCAGAGCAGGCCCTGTTCATGGGGGGCAATGAGTACCGCAACTTCGACCTCAAGGACCTGCGGCAGCCCACGCAACGAGTGGCCCGGGTGGAGCCCGGCCTCGGTGCCGGTCCTTACCATGCCTGGCTGTTCCCCGAAAGCCGGCGCACCATACGCAACTACAACAACCAGGCGGACCTGAACGGGCGTTACCTGGTGCGGAACGACATGGTGGACGGCGATCCTCTCGGGGCGGATTATGTGCACGTGCACTTCACCTTGCCCATGGAAACACCCCTGATGGACGAGGTGTACATCTACGGTGGCCTCACCGACTTCCAATGCCAGGAGGCCTTTCGCATGTCCTGGAGCGCCGAGGCCCAAGGCTACACGGCCGAAGTGCTCCTGAAACAAGGGTTCACCGACTTCAGCTTCGTTACGCTGGCCCGCAATGCCACTGTCCCGGACATTACGGCCATTGAAGGTTCTCACTACCAGACAGAGAACGACTACCTGGTGCTGGTGTACTTCACGGACCACCAACGACGCTCCGACCGCTTGGTCGGTATGCGGTTCCTGAACAGTCGGCGGGGTTGACCGGCCTCCTTTACGATCGGTTGACATTGAGTTGAACCATTTCGGTCGACCTTTGTCCCATTCTCCGGAACGGCCTCGAACCAAGGCCAACGAGCCCATGTCCTTGTCCCCCTCATTTTCCTCCCTCCGTTCCTGGTCATTCTTAGGGTTGTTGCTGAGCGTTCTGACAGCGAACGCTCAAGTACCGACGAAGTGCCTGGAGATCGAAGGTGTGCTGGTGGATGCCTGCAACAATGCGTGCAGCGGTGCCGAGGAAGGTGAGAATGAGATGTTCCGGTTCATGACCGGGCCCTCGCCGATCGCCCTTGGCCAATTGAACGTGGTCTGGGCCACCCCCAACACGTTCTTGGGCTGGGTACAGAACGCGACCACGGCCAGCCTGACCGCCCAGTTGAACGCCACCATTACCAACTGTGGCTGGCTGATCGAGCCCCCGAACGGCATCATACCGGCAGGGAAGCGCGTCTTGGGCATCACCAGTACCAATATGTGCGTGGCCGGCAACTCGTTCGCGGCACTCAGCGATACCCTTTACGTGATCTATCAGAGCCCTGGAAATATCATGGGGCACTTCAAGAACACGAACAACACCAACGCCATCACCAACTTCCCCAGCGGCACCCAGAGCTTCCGTACGTTCATTTTGAGCGTACCGGGCCTTTGCTCCGATTCGGTGACCTACAACATTTCCCAACTGGTGAATCAAATGGGCACTTACGGTGGTGGATGGGTGGAGAACGATGGCTCGAGCCTGACCGTTTCATGGCCCGGTGCACCTGTGGTGGGCTATGTGAACTACGGCTGCCAGGCACCGATCATTCCGCTGGTGGCCGACATCAGTACCGTGCCGCAGCCCGTGCCTTGCGGAGGAACACTGTCGCTACAAGCCGTGGCAACGGGCAACATCAGTTCCATGTTCTGGACCGGTGGCACCGGCAGCTTCAGCACGCCGTCGAGCACGTCCACCACGTACACCTTGGGCACAGGCGACAGTGGGGGCGCAGTGCTGTCGTTCTGCGTCATCAGTGCTTGTGGCGATACGATCTGTGATCAGGTGCAAGTGCCTGTCATCGCAGCTCCTGTTCCTTCAATTACAGCAGACCCGGCCCCCATCCCCTGTGGTGGGTCGGTCGCATTGGCCGGCTCCGTGAACGGCGATGCGACGAGCATTTACTGGACCGGCGGTGCGGGTTCGTTCAACCCTGCGACAGGAACCAGCACCACCTACTCACCAGGAACCACTGAATCAGGGATTGTCCAGTTGTCGTTCTGTGCGGTGAGCAGTTGCGGCGATACCGTATGTGACCCGGTCCTGCTGGAGATCAGCGGCGTTCCCACGCCCACCATCACGGCCAGCGGTCCCACCACCATTTGCGAAGGCAGTTCGGTGGATCTGACAGCATCCGGGGCCTCCAGCTATGTCTGGAACACCGGTGCGAACACGGCGGCCATTACGGTTTCCGATGCGGGCACCTATACGGTGACCGCCTCCAACGCCTGTGGGGATGGTAGCGCCGAGGTCACGATCACGGTGACCTCCTCCCCCACAGCGACATTGACCGGTCCGTTAACGGCCTGCCCGGGCGAAAGCGTTATCCTGGAGGCCACCGGTGGCGATACCTACACATGGAGCACCGGCGCTTCCGGGAACACCACTACTGCTACCGGACCTGGCACCTATACGGTCGTCGCTTCTTCAAGTTGCGGATCGGACCAGGCAAGCTGGACAGTGGAACCGGGCCCGACCTTCGCTCCTTTGTTCTCTGTGGACTCTCCCATAGGCTGTGCCCCTCTCTGCGTAACGTTGACCGCCACCGACCTTGGCGAAGCGACCTATACCTGGAGCGCTGATGGTGCGGTCATCGGAAGTGGACCAACCCTTGAATACTGCTTTCCCGCCGGTACACTCGACATTGCATTGACCGTGGACGGCAACGGTTATGGCGACCTGTGCGCTGGCACTGTCACCGTGGTGGATGCCATTGAAGTGCTTGCATTACCTGTGGCACGGTTCGTTGCATCGCCTCCCATTAC
>Ga0315901_10006938_pt1 | contig 13488 bp, 6 predicted proteins | sample LakEriMetagenome_10_FD_203761 | JGI IMG/M metagenome (GOLD analysis project Ga0315901, IMG submission 203761) | Freshwater fungal communities from buoy surface, Lake Erie, Ohio, United States - Buoy 2 MA116 | ecosystem: Environmental > Aquatic > Freshwater > Lake | place: USA: Lake Erie, Ohio... | reverse complement strand
GCGATGTTCCTGAACCTGAGGCTCGCTTTTTGGGTGGCTATGGGGATCCCGATCAGCTTGATGGGTGCAGGGATCGGTTTGTACGCTATGGGAGAAACGCTGAACATGCTAACCATGTTCGCTTTTTTGATGGCGGTCGGAATTGTGGTCGACGACGGCATTGTGATCGGCGAAAACATCTTTGCCCATCGAGCGATGGGTAAGTCGAATCTACAGGCTTCGATCGATGGAGCGATTGAAGTTCTACCGAGCGTTTTCTCAAGTGTCGCGACAACGATCATTGCGTTCCTACCGCTTTTGTACGTTTCGGGGGTAATGGGCAAGTTCATCGCCGTGATGCCTGCAGCGATCATCCTAATGCTAGTGATTTCGCTCGTCGAAGCATCGCTTGCTCTTCCTGGGCACCTGTCGCATGAGGAAAAACCGCCCAAGACGGCACTGCAGAAAATACAACACTTATTGAATCGACCGCTGATTCCGATCGAACGTTTTTTCGAGCGAATTTCCATACGGTGCAACGCAGCACTCGATTGGTTCGGCGAGAGTTTTTACGGGCCGATTCTGAAGTTGTTTCTGCGTCATCCGTTAATACCCTTTGCGTTGGGTTTCACCGTGGTTAGTTTGGCCGTTGGTATGGTCCGATCGGGTGTTGTGCCCTTCGAGTTTTTTCCGAGCTTGGACGGGAAAACTATCATCGGACAAGTGATCTACCCTGATGGTACGCCTGCGTCCATCACCGCGGATGCAGCGAGACGCATGGAGCAAGCAATCCGTCGAATCAGTGAAGAAGTTGCTGAACGCGAGACCAAAGAGGGTAAGAACAGAACCCCAGAACCCCTCGATCGGACAGCTCCTCGAGGACCGGTCAAGCTGACATTCTTGCGAGTGGGTTCCGCAGACGCTGGGAACCAAGGTGCAGGGGATCGGATTTCCGGTTCCCACGTAGCTCAGGTACAAGCTGAGATACATGATGCGACCGAGAGGAACATCACCAGCGATCAGTTGATTCAGTTGTGGCGAGAGGAGGCTGGCGTGTTCCCAGGAGCGGAACGAGTGACTTTTCAGGCAGCTAATATAGGGCCTGGAGGGAAACCGCTTGAGTTTAAGATTCTTGCCCCACGTGAAAATGTCGCTGAATTGGACGAAGCCGTCGAAGCCGCGAAGGAGGCATTGGCTAAATACGACGGCGTCTACGACATTCGTGATGACTCGAATCCAGGCAAAACGGAGTTTCAGTTCACGATACGTGAACGAGCGAAATCGCTGGGGATTCGGCAGGAGGACTTGAGTGAAGCCATCCGCAGCGCGTATTACGGCTCTGAGGTCATGCGCTTGCAACGCGGGCGGCACGAGGTCAAGCTGATGGTTCGGCACCCGTCGAATGAACGCAGGTCGCTCGCTGACTTCCAGGACTTGCGAGTGCGTGGCCCAGACAACGTTGAGCGACCTTTGGCAGAACTCGCGGACATCAAGGTCACCCAAGGTTATTCCGAGATCAATCGCCTGGACCAACTTCGTTCCATCACAGTTTCCGCCGAACTTGATACGGCCAAGGCAAATGCGTCCCGCATCGCTAGTGACTTAAAGTCCGAACTGGTTCCCAAGTTGCTTGCTCGCTATCCCTCGCTCCGGTTTCGTTGGGAGGGGCAGCAGCAAGAAACAGCAGAGTCTTTCAACAGCTTGGCAATCGGTTTTATTGTTGCCATGTTGGCGATGTACCTACTCTTGGTTTTTGAGTTTCAATCCTATCTTCAACCCCTGATTGTTCTCGCCATCGTGCCCTTTGGTATGGTTGGGGCGATTTTCGGGCATGCACTCCAAGGACTACCGCTGACGCTATTTAGCATGTTCGGTATGGTCACTTTGGCCGGAGTTGTGGTTAATGATTCGATCGTCATGGTCGACTTCATCAATCAGTGTATTCACCGAGGGATGTTGCCTCGCGAAGCGATCATTACCGCCGGTTCAAGGCGTTTGAGGGCCGTTTTCTTAACCAGCGTGACTACTATCGCAGGCCTGTTGCCGATGCTGTTGGAGAAATCGTTTCAAGCCCAAGCGTTGATACCGATGGCTACAAGCCTCGCTTTCGGATTGCTCGGTTCGACGTTGTTGGTGCTTCTAATGGTACCGCTTCTGTATCATTTTTACGTTCTCCTGACTTTCACCGATGAAGAGCGGTTCGGTGTAGGTGTGGAGGGGAGCGATTCCACGGGTGTCAGCGCGATAGAAAACGGAGCGCGGGTAGATACCGGTGGACTGGCGACCAGCAGCTAACGAGCAAGTAGTCTCGGTGGAGCGTGTGCTGTTGGGGCCAACGATAGGCCGTGGTTAGACGCTAGTGCCCGCCGGACTTCTTCTCGGCCGATGCCGCCTCGGCGGCTTCCTTAGCCGCGAGAACTTTTGCCTTGTCATCGAGTGACTTGGTGTTGACCAGTCGGCTCGCTTTGGATTCGGCTTCTTCGTAGATTTCCTTAAGCATAAAGACCTCAACACGGCAGTCACCCGCTTCATCGAGCGGTTCGGTAACATCCCTCGGTTCGGTACTTCCGGCTTGGCTGATTCGAATTCGCCGATGATCGATCCCTTGATCGATGAGGAACTGTCGAACTGCAAGGCAACGTTTGTAGGATATCATCAGCGAATCAAGGATCGCTTGATCCGATTTTCCACCTCCAGAGGCGGAGTGTCCCCGGACTTCGATCTTGTGCTGCTTGCCCTCTAATTCAGGCATGAACTCGAGCAATTCCTTTCGCCCAGCATCCACCAACTGTACGGAGTTAAGCTCGAACGGGACGATCTTCCCGATGTTGGAACGTTCCCCCTCATCGGTCATCTTCCGGACCCGGGCTTCATTTTCGGTCTTCTTGGAACCCTTGGACTTGACGACGCGCCGGCTACCCTGGCCAACATTGTTCGATGTTACGAGCGATTTGGCTTCGCTCCCTGCAAAACGACGCCCACCGGGATTGCGGAAGTGTTCTGCGACCGCGGTTTTCACGTCGGAGCTTTGGGCCGTGAGCCACATGACCATGAAGAAGGCCATCATTGCGGTAACGAAGTCCGCGTAGGCAACCTTCCATGCACCACCTCCTTTACCAGCCATGGATTACGCTCCTCCCGATTCAACTGTCTTGAACAGTTTTTCGAGTTGTTCTCCAGACGGTCTAACGTCATGCTCCAAACCTCGACGGCCAGACTCAATCGCCATCTTCGGCTGCATGCCGTTGAAGAAGCCTTGAAGGATCACACCGATCGTCTTGAAGTAGGCGGATTCTGTGTGGCCGACGAGTTCCATCTTTGCGACGAGTGGCGCGATGAAGCCATACGATGCAAGAATCCCTAGGAAGGTACCGACGAGTGCGGCACCCACTTTGTGTCCGATTTCCTCGGGCGGTCCATCGATGTGTCCCATGGTGATCACGATACCCAAAACGGCCGCGACGATCCCGAACCCTGGAAGAGCATCGGCAGTCTTGCTGAGCGCGTTGATGGGGTGATGGTGCTCATCCTCCATCGCCTTGATCTCGATATCCATCAACGAACCGATATCCTCGGGACGAATGGAACCATCGATCACAGGGCTGAAGGCACCCTTGATGAATTCGGTCGCGTGATGGTCTGCGGCGAGCTTCGGATACTTTGAAAAGACGGCGCTCTTGTGTGGGTCCGCTATGTGAGATTCGAGGGCCAGCAGGCCATCGCGTCTTGCAATTCGAAATAACTCGTATAACGCGCAAAAAGTATCCTCGTAGCACTTTGCATTGTACGGAGACCCTTTGATTGCCTGAATCATGCCCTTGACCAGGTTCTTCAGAACGCTGCTCGGGGACATGATGATGAGAGCACCGAGCGATGCACCTCCAATAGTGAGGATTTCGGATGGGTGGATTAGCGCTTCCACGTGGCCACCGGCCCACATGAATCCACCCAATACGCATCCGCAGACCACAATGAATCCGACGATAACAACCATGATTACCTCATCCCAACGGGAAATTCCGCTCAGCTATATAGCTCGCCAGATGGAGCGGTGTGGCTAATTCGGAGGTTGGTAATTTGGTTCAGTCGCGAAGAAAGATGGAATCGTTCCGGAAATGCGATCTGTAGGGGTTGGAGGAGGCAAGCCAACCGATCGATGCTCAAGTTCGGAGATCGATTGAAGAATCGACCGAGGGATTTTCTCGATCTCGAACCCAAAGCGCCGCCAGTAAAATCCAAAGAACAATACAGGCGAATTGATATCCGGTTAAACCTGCTGCAAGTATCGGTTCAGGCCGAACCCATTCGGTGGCGAATCGATAGATGAGGTAGGCCATCAGATAGGCCTTGAGACGCTGGTGAACCAACCAACCCCTCTGTTCCGCTATCCATAAGAGGAAAAGAGCGGAAAGATGGAATGCGACTTCATAGAGTTGTGTTGGATGCCTGTGAGTGCCCGGGGGATCCTGGGCTAAAGGAAAATAGCAACCCCAAGGAAGAGTGGTAGTGGTGCCGTAGCAACATCCAGCGACAAAGCATGCCAGACGGCCAATTGCGATCGCCGCTGCCAAAGGAATGGCGTAGGAGTCACCGGTCTTCTGATGGATTCCCATAACCCATTTGGCGATTTCGATCGAAAGATAACCGCCAAAGATTCCACCAAGGATCGTTTTGCCGTCGGAAAGCCAGAGAGTGCTATTGCCGATCGAATCCCAGTCGGCCTCGAGCAAAAAAGGGGCCTTCGCTCCGAGCATTGCACCGACGAAACCGGCGTAAGCCAGCCCGCTTCGTTGATGAAAGTCCAATTCCATCTTGAACTGCCTTTTTCGTAGCAGCAGCCAAGCCACAACAACAGCGAGTACCATTATCGCCCCGTAGAGCAAACGGTTCGTTGCAGTCATCGACGGATCATCTCTCGGGAGGGACTCGTATCGAGGTCCTGTCGAGCATTCGTGATGGCATTTTCAGAGCCCATACCAGGGTAGACAAGCAACCATTGGTCTGGAGACCATGCATCCGAGTCTCCAGCCACAAGAAACTCCGTGCTTTCGGAGGGGCGTTCCCGAGTTATGGAAATAGCCCAAGTGCGTTCCGACCAGTCGATAGGCTCGGAGGGTATTGGGGAAACCGCGTTTCCCGCCGTCTGGACTTCATGTAGGTTCATCGAAGCACTGTTACTTTCTGTAACTTTATTCTCCTTAACCTTTCTCTCCGCCGGGTACGACCGTTCCATGATTTGGTCGAGAGGGATGGCAATCTCTGCGCTCCATGTGTCGTTCTGTACATCCAGAGCGATAAACCAATTGGGATTCCACCCACGCATGTCGTTGCACTGATCGAGCGTTCCGCCTTCGCGATCCCACCCTAATTCAAACCACGTTGCGTAGTCGCGATCCAAATCGATCCGCAGTCGAACATGGTCCAAGGTTTCGTTGAGACCATCCCGTGTGCGAATTTTCTTTGCGGCCTTTCCCGTTCCTGTTGGTGATACGGAAAGCTCGTTAGAGACATTTCTAGGGCAGATGCAATGGAGGAACAGAAATTCGGAATCCCGCATCCAGCGTACCTCCGTGCTGGCAGCATTGGACTCCCATGCAGTCATTAAGCGTTTAGGCGATGCTAATCGCCATATCGTTTCGTCTGCTTTACCATCGAGATAGGGGCGTTCGTTGGCCCAAGGGATCTGAATGGTTTTTAGGTAATCAATGCCACCTTCAACGATTCGTTTTTCCTGTTCAAGCAGATGGTTCCAATCACGTAATTGAGGGGAGGCAGGTGGCCAGAAGAATGCTTCCTTGGACTCCGCGGCTTCTCCTCCGTTCTGAGTTACTCCCTTGTGCAAGCGAGACGTCCGATAGCGAGACGTGATGAGCCAAGCCCATTTGGGTTCGCTTTTTCGAGCCTGCCAAGCGTCGCCCCAATTCGCGAGCTTCTGGCTGAACTCCAGGGTGCTTTCTCCTTTGGCTATTTGTGTAAGTCGATTCGTTTTCTCATATCCTACCTTGGCGATCGAAGTTTCGTTGGTTGCAAACGGAGAAAGCTGTCCCGATGCGGATTCACCAGAAACAGACGTAGGTGACGATGTCTTCGACTCCACGGCAGCGAGCTGCTGGCGAACGAGAAAGTGAACCTCCGCACTTCCAAAATGGGTCAACCATTCGTGGTATGCAACTTCGGCAATTTCCTTTTCCGGAAACAGCTCGAACAGCAACTGTATCGCAGTAGACCATCGATTCCAATGCCCGCTTCTACGAGATTCTACAGCGATCGTCCAAAGGGAGTCCGCGGTCATTTCTGATGAGAGAGGCTTGATAAACTCTCGAAGGGATTCATCCCAACCGAACTCCACCAAGAGTCCGTTGCCTCGCGACTTCAACAGTTCTGGAATCTTCCCGTTAGCGCTTGCTGATGCCAGTAGATTGGGCAGCTTTACCGCAATTCGTTTGGGCTCTCGCAGTAGAGTCTCATCATCAAGTATCAAGCCATCGAGCGGATGTACGATATTGACGCTCCTCTGAGTCAACATTCGATAGGTTGTTTTTTGTTTGACGCTGTTGTGACGAATGCTCTCGAAATAGGGATCGCTGTTGGTCAATTCGCGAACTGGCAACATCGCTTCCGCCAAAAGCAGGCCACAACCGTTCATGGTCATGGTTGGGGCAAGATGGATGCCACCACCATGGACGGATCTGTGGAGGACTCGTTGAGCAGTCCACTCCGGTAGCGGAATGCGACTTGAATCACTGAAAAGTTTGAAATTGGGTAGCGATGCCAATTGAATTGCTTCTGCAGCCGCGGCCGCATTCGCGGATTCTAGTGGATTGGTTGAGTGTACGTCTTCCGTGACAATGACATCCGGTCGTCGTTGACGGATCTCAAGTATCAGCTTACGAACCAATTCGGAAGTAGCAAACGATGGGTTCGCGGTCGCAATGGCCGCAGTACCAGGAGAGTTGGGTTTCTGATAGTACGCCAGGTCTGTTGCTCGCAAGCCTGATCGCAAATCGCCGGTTGGGAAGTCTGGAAAGACATGGATCCGGTTGAGATGCATAGGGCTTGCCATCGATTCAATCCGCACGGATCGCTCCGGATAATGGGTAAGCTTTTGTTCAAAGTGCTGGTCGTGGACCACAACACCGGAGACGTGCCTCTTACCCTCGAACGCGATGTAGGTCATCAAGTCCCATGGGATCGTTCGTTCTGTGGAGGATATGGCAAAACAACCATCTCGTACTCCGGATCGGTGTGATGCTAACCACGCTTGTCCGCTGTTCCTCGTGATCAGTACTTTGCCGAGTTCTCCGCAAATCATCACCACTTGTTCGCTTAACGCTGAGATGCATTGGAGTTGGCTGGTTTGTTTGGTCTCTTGTACCTCCCAGTGAACCCCATTATCTGCAGAGTGCCAAATCACGGTACCCGGGCTTCCGAGAACCCATACGTGGGACCCGGCTGTAGACAGGTCTCTAAGAGAAATCAACTCTTGGTCGCCGGTTGTCCCTGGTAATCGAAGCTGTTCCCAGCGAACGCCATCATCCGAGCGAAGGATTTTGCCGGCATCTCCACCAAGCCACCACGAGCCGCTCGTCCAACGGCAAAATCGCCATGGTCGAAAAGGATCACTCGGCACCAACACATCTTCAAACTCAACACCATCCTTTGAGAATTGCACTTTACCAGATCGATCGACGACCATGGCTCTGCCTGCATCATCGATGGCTGCGGCTTGGAGATGACCACACGGAATCGGACGTGGACTCCAACTGATCCCACCATCGATGGTCTCAAATAACGCAGTCTGCCAATGGCTTGACCAATCTCCCCATGCCAGCCAGTGCTTTGCACCAAGTCGCTGAAGCCCGGTTAGTCGAGGTATGCCCACCAATGCAACTTTGTTCCAGGTCTTTCCCTCGTCGCTCGTGCGAAGGACAACGCCTTCGCTATGTCCCGAATAAGGATCGATTGAGCCGCCGACCACAAGACCTTCTGCAAATGACTCCTGACGCCTCCCCCCAATCGAAATTCCCGGGGAATGCTCCTCGGGTTCAAAGCCTACCGCGTGCAAGACTATCCCTGGCATGGAGGATGCAATTCTCCACGTCTTTCCACCATCCTCGGTAGTTAAGATCAGTCCACGGTCGCCTACCGCGTAGCCCCGGTCAATCGACACCATGGCGCATCCATGGATTGTAGAATCCGCAATGGAACTGCTCGAATCGCGACTCTTGTTTGCAATGGCTTCAGAAATGGACCTGTCTCGCAATACCGTCTGCGCCGACGCAACATCAACATCGAGTGCCCAGCACGAGAGCATGCATATCAGGGTGCTAATTATCGAAAGGCGTATCGGATAGCTTCTTGATTGAGAGGCAAGATGTCCAAAAACCCGCGCCCGATCCAATCGTAAACGGCGCGGTCGAGGGCCGTAGGGGTGCGGTCCAATGCGAGACGCCGCCGTAAGGTACTTTGTGTCGAGCAAATCCATTTGCCTGCACGCCCGAGAATTACGTAGTATTGCCTAATCAACGGGGTAGGTTAGGAAACCTTATGGGTAAACGCCATAGCGACTTGCGGTTAGCTCTCTACCAAGACAGCAATTCATTTCCAGAAGGGCATCGTCGCGAAGCCTCGACGACCCCAAAGAAATGCTAGCGATACTATACGCCAGCAATGCTATAGGCTAGCAACACTATACGTCAGCAATACTATACGTCAGCAATACTATCCTAAGCGAGATTTTCACGATTGTTGTGAACCCGTGGGGTGCTCATTATCGCCGGCAGACCCCTCATGTCCGACTTAGCTAACTTGCAGCCCCCACGGAAGGCAAGAACGTTTTCCATGATCGGTAACGGGGGTCTTTCATGGTTACTGTGATTCCAGGGTTGGCATTGGGACGAACGGGTTCGGTCAATAGCTTCATTCCTGCTTGGGTCGGTGTGCGTCCACCTTTTCGGCTATTGCACGTGGTACAGGAGCATACGACGTTTTCCCACGTTGTCCGTCCGCCTTGGGACCGAGGCACGACGTGGTCCAAGCTGAGTTGGCTCATGGGTCGCGTCTGAGCGCAGTACTGGCATCGATAGCCGTCTCTCGCAAACAATGTTTTGCGGTTGAACCGCACCGTGGATTTAGGAATCCGGTCGTACATGACCAACCGCACAATGCGAGGGACTTGCAGTTCGCGAGTTGGGGTTTTGATGTAGTCCTCGCCCGGTTGCTTCTCAAGAGCTTTTAGCTCTGAAAGCTCACACCAATTCTCGAAGTCATAGTTGGTGTACTGGTCGTCTTCGATGGTGATGACTTCGGCGCACCCTCGATACAACAATGTCATCGCCCGGCGAACATCGATCACTCGAATCGCCATGAAGAATCGATTCAGTACTAGTACGCTGCAATCCAATGAGGAGCTTTCGCTCATCCCGCTTCCCCTCCAATTGATTGGTCGATTAAGGTTCCATCGCGTTATCTAAGCGTTGGATAATCCCAAATTCATCGCAACTATGGGACCATTTTAATCGATTTTCCGGGCGCGATGGCCAAGGACAATAGGGCTACCACCAAATCTTCACCGACTCCCCCCCGGCCCGAAACCCAGTGAGATGCTTGCTCTCAAAACGTAGTTCCTGCTCCCAAGGGTGCAGGGCAACAAATGGGATGTCTGCGGTTTCGAGGGTTGATATTTTAATAATTGGCGAGAAATCCTGGTTCCGCTGGACACTTGGAAATCAAAGTTGCTGGTTCCCTGAGCAGTCGACAAAGGTTTCGGAAGAAAGGTTCGCTAGCCTTTGTCCTAATGATGGGGCGTATCGTAACGAATTAATGGTTGAACAAAAACTCTTTCGATGCCATCAAGCTCCAGAGCAGATCCTCGAGTCCGATCCGCCTCTCAACATCCTTGGATTGGAGCTCGTCGACAAATTTCTTCAGTTCGTCATCGGTGGGATAGCGAGACAACGTTCGAAGAAACGCGGTCCGAATCATGGATGGTAGATCATCACCAAACCGAGTCATCCAAGCGTCGATCACACTTCCCGATTCCGTGAGCTTGTTATTGAGTGTCTCGCCGTTGCTCAAGTTCAATACCTGGATGATACTCGGCTCATCGCTTCGTTCGCACTCGCAAGTGATACGTCGCTGATTTCTGCCGAAGGTTTTTAGAAAATTGCTCTCCACGCTGGAATCATACAACTGGATGGCTCGAGTACCTTTTGGATAGAACTTGGTGTCCCGTTTGTCACCGCCTAGGAAGGATACTTTATTGAATTCGGTTGGTACATTGGTGACACTGACAATGGCGTCATGGATGACTTCTGCCATCAATCGGCGTGGATAGTAATGGGAGAAGTACTTGCGATCTGCATGATTCCCTTCAACGGGAGTACTGGATCGCTGATAAGTTTCCGAATTCATGATGCGTCGCATCAATTTTTTGAGGTCGTACTTTTCTTCGACCAAGGATTGGCAAAGCGAGTCCATCAGTGCTGGATTACTTGGAGGGTTGCTTGCTCGAAGATCGTCGACTGGGTTGACGATTCCTACCCCAAAGTAAGCTGCCCAGACGCGATTGACGACCGCCCGAGTGAAGTAAGGATTGTTTGGGGAGGTCATCCACTGTGCCAGAACCAATCGCCTGTCCTCGGGGGAGTCCATGTCGATAGGAGGAGCATCGAGCGGAGCAGGAGGTTGAGGCTTGCCCCGCAACGGTTGGATCAAATCGCCTCGGTCTACGATGTATACCGAACGACCTGCATCGCCATCGCGGACTTCGCCCCCCCACCCTTTCGCACGAACTCGTGCAAACATGTTTGCCATCGCGTAATACTGATCGTTGGTCCACTTCTCAAGTGGGTGGTTATGGCATTTTGCACATCCGATGGAAAGGCCTAGAAAGGCGATGCAAGCGTTCTCCGTCATGCTTTCGGGATCTTGATTGATCGCAAAGAAGTTGGTGGCGCCGTTCTCCATGGCGTCACCGCGCGCTGTCACGATGTCGCGAACCATTTCATCCCAAGGACGATTCTGTTCCACTTGGCTGCGTATCCATTGGTAGTAAGCTTTGACACCCTCGGTTCTCAGCAGGTTGCTGTTGAGCATCATCACATCCGACCAACGGTAGGCCCAATAGTCGACGAATTGCGGGCTATCAAGCAATGCATCGATCCATTGAGATCGTTTGTCTGGCGATGTATTGGAGAGGAATTGCTCGACCTGTTCCTCGGTAGGTAGAACTCCGGTTGCATCCAAGCTGCTTCGCCTTAGAAACTCAACATCCGATGATTTGGTAGAAGGCGGGATTCCCAATGCAAAAAGTTGGTTGGCGACATGCTCATCAATTTCATTTGCCCGCCCCAGCCGCTGTTGAATACTCTCCAGTGAAGGAGCCGAAGATTCGGACGAAGATGAAGGTTTGGACGAAGATGAAGATTTGGACGAAGATGCTATCGGATTCGCGAAGGGAATCTGAACGCGAGAGGTGACGATACGACTTGCGAACCACGCAACGATTGTCCCTTCGCCGGGTCCAACGGATTGAATGCGTCCATATTCGTCAACGAGTGCGACCGATTCGTCGCTTGAACTAAATTTAGCCCAATCTGTGACGTCCTCAGTGCGCCCATTTGAGTAGTGAGCTAGTACGGCAACTCGGTCTTGCTCGCCCGTCTGCAGTTTTACCGCGGTGGGGAGCATCTCAATGGCCACGAGCATTGGATCCTTGGGGCGGGCGCCTGGGGCTCCGCCGGAGATCCAGTCCTGCAGGATTCGATAATCGCGCGAATTCGCGGAAAACCGAATTCCACCCTTGTGCTCGAGCAAGCCGCTCGGCTTTGCGAGTACCAGGGAGGACTCAGGATCGCTCAACTCGACTCTCCGGCCACGGTCTTGTTTGGTCAAGTTGAAATGGTCTGTTTGTGGATCGTACCCGCGAAGGGATAGTCGGAATCCTCCCTTTCCTGCCAAGGCTCCATGGCAAGCCCCCATATTGCAACCATTTCTGGCAAGGACCGACTCGACGTGATTGACGAACTCCCATTGCGGGACCTCTTCAATCCCTGAGCATTCGATCATCGATGTGACTTGTAGATGGCTTCCATCGGGCTTTAGATACCGAACCTGGAGTTGGGTTCTTCCATCGCGTTTCCCTTGGACTCTCCAACCTAACTTTGGATCCTCGACCAATTCCGCGATCTCTGGATTCGCCACACTCCATTCGAGCGGCAACGCCTCGCTCTCACCAGGAATTAAATTGCGAGTCATGGTTCCATCGTCGCGTATGCCCCGCACACTCACCGATTGTTCCATTTGAAATTGAGAAAGCGAAATCGTTGATGGCAAAACCACCAGTGACTTGTATCCTGGCTCCTGGGCTACGACGATCGGACCGATTCCAATCCCCGCTATTCCAGCGAGCAGCACGCGCGAAATCGAATGGAAAAAAGAACGTGCCAACGATGGACTTTGCATGGCGCAGTAAAATCAAGAGTGGAAAGTATGCCCAAAATTCTGCCCCCCAGTATAAACCAAGTCGAAGGCATGAAAAACGAATCCGAGGCTGACGAGCGAAACTGACATGCCCATTGAACGATTGAAGATCGAAATAGTTGGCTCTGTCCAAGGAGTCGGATTTCGCCCGTTTGTTTGGCGGACAGCTACGCGTTTGGAGATTGGGGGGTGGGTTAGAAATAGTGGCGGCACTGTGGAAATCGAAGCCGAGGGTGCCCCGGAGAGATTAGGCGAGTTTGTCAGATCAATCCGTGCGACGCCACCGGCGGGTGCTGAAATCCGCCTTTTTCGTTCCCTTCAAATACCTTCAAAAAACGATCGGATTTTTCGGATTGAGAAGAGTGGTACGGGGGATCGTTCGGGCCCCTGTATTTCGCCCGATCTCGCACCTTGCGGAGCGTGTCTCCGAGAATTGTTCGATCCGGAAAACCGTCGCTATCTCTATCCTTTCATCAGTTGCGTGTCCTGTGGTCCCAGGTTCACCATCGTCACGGGACTACCGTACGATCGTGCAAACACGACCATGGCATCGTTCGAGATGTGCAATGCCTGTTGCGATGAGTACTATTCACCATTGGATCGAAGATTTCACGCGCAATCGCTCAGTTGCCACCAGTGCGGACCTCGATTGAGTTGGAACACGCTAGGTTCCGAGCATTCTGATCTTGAAGCTGAGTTTGTTGTCAGAACGCGGCAACAACATGTTGTCACTATACTGCGCCAGTTCAGCGACGCGATTGCGAGTGGAAAGATTGTCGCTGTTAAAGGTAGCGGCGGATTTCAGTTGGTTTGCGATGCTACGTCCAGGGATGCAGTGTTGCGACTTCGAAACCGCAAAAGAAGGCATCGCAAACCTTTTGCTGTACTTATTCCAGACGTTGCTTCCGCTGAGTCATGGGTGCAGTTGAGCCAAATCGCGAGGACATGGTTGTATTCACCTGTCGCTCCCATCGTTATTTGTCGCAAACACAGCAATGCCGTTGAGCGAAGTGCGACTTGGCCGAT
>Ga0315901_10006937_pt1 | contig 13489 bp, 12 predicted proteins | sample LakEriMetagenome_10_FD_203761 | JGI IMG/M metagenome (GOLD analysis project Ga0315901, IMG submission 203761) | Freshwater fungal communities from buoy surface, Lake Erie, Ohio, United States - Buoy 2 MA116 | ecosystem: Environmental > Aquatic > Freshwater > Lake | place: USA: Lake Erie, Ohio... | reverse complement strand
TATTCTTCTGCAACTGATGCTTTTGTATTTCTCTTAAATAAATGCATTGTTTTTTGTATTAAATCAGTGTTTAATCCATAATTAAGAATATCATGAATGGTTGATTTTTCATACGTATTTTCTAATTCAAAATATGAATTTATATTTGTCACTAATTTCATACTATCTATAAATCCATCTATACCGTTTGCAAAAGGAGTTCCTGATATATTCCACTTGAATTTACATTGCAATGAAGTACACATTTTCATAATTTCATTATGATTATTCATGTTTCTTATTTCATGAAATTCATCAAACACAATTCTATTCCAATAAAACATATGTAATGGAAATCCTTTTGTATTTAAAAAATCTAAACTATAAAAATCCTGATCATATAATCTCGAATATCTTGTATAATTTGTATTTACCAAAAAATTATAACTTACTAATATAATATCTGAAAATAATATATCAGCCACTGTTAAATTGCAATATTGATTGTATGTTGTTACCAATAAAACGTGTGTTTTAGACAAGATATCCTGATTACATTTATTATAATATTCTTTTATCCATTGATCACATAAATGACTAGGACATATTATAAGTGTACTTTTAGTTAATAATAAGTTTTTACACAAATTATGATGGACACGATAATAATTGTTAAAATCTAATTTAATGTCATCATTTAAATAATATTTAATATTAAAAAAATCCATATTTTTTAAAATAATAGATTTCTTGTCAATAAATATACTTTTCTTATGTTGATTACAAAAAAAATTATTATCAACATCTAATTCTTTATCACAACAACTTCCCTTTTTAACACCTAATTTATAAAAATAACAGCATGTTTTTGAAAAATCTATAAATATATTATTTGGTATCAAATTTAAATAATTTTTTTTATCAGATAAAATGGAATATAATACAATTAATGTTTTGCCTAATCCCATTTCAGAAATGATATTACCACCATAATATTTGATTTTCCTATAAAAATTGTCTGATAATTTAATATTTGGATATATCATATAATCAGCTGTTATCATATATTTATTATTTAAAATGGGGATATTTGTATCGATCATATAATTAATGTTATTGTTATTTAATATAACATTGTTTTCTATGGTTTTAAAATATAAAATATCATTTTTTTGATATTCAAATAATGTAATATTATTAAAAATATCAGTTGAATTTATTGGTTCGTTTATATTATTATTTATATCATTATTTATATCATTATTTATATCACTTTTAAAACCTTTATTTTTATTAAGAATATCATTTAATAACAAGTTTGATTTATTTAAAATATTTAATTTTTCAGCTTTTTCTAAAAGATAAATGAGCAATCCATTTTTGTATGTGTTGTTCAATAATTTATTTATATATTTATTATTGTAATAATAAATTAAAACATATTTATCATTTATTTTTTCAAGTTTAAGAATTAGCATTGCTTTTGTGTAATTGTTTGATGTAAATATGGAATTAAATCTGTTTATATAAGATATATCTTCATTTCTATGTAAGAATTCTTCATTTAAATATTTAAATGCCAAATGCTCAGATAAATAAAATGATTCTTTTATAACAGTACATGGTATTTTTGATAAATCTATATAATTTGTATAAGTATTATTATAATCTATATCTGTTCTATCAACAATATAAATTGATGCGCCTTGTGTTATTAATAAAATATTTTCATCTAAAATTGTTTTATGTAAAATAACTGGTAATTGTAAAATTTTTGTAAATTGTTCAAACATATTAATGTTCTTTATTTTTAATTTTTAAATTAATTTTATTGTATTTAAAAATTTAATTCAATTTCAACTAACATATAATCCATGTTCTATTTCTTTATATAATAGATCAGTTATATATTTTGGTTCAAAATATGAATATAATTGATATTCATATATAGTTCTATTAAAATCTGTTATTACAAACACATTCATTAATGTTAAATTAAATTTTGACGCCACGTATTTTGCAGAATTTGTTGAATAAATATTATATACACCTTTATTTTCTATTTTGTCAATGTTATCATACGAATAACAATTTATATATACAGTGTTGACGTTTGTTCTTTTTTTATTTATATAATTAATAATTTTTTCTAATTCCCATTGAACATTTAATGAATCAGAAATGAAATAAGAATTTTGATTATAAAACATAGAATAAAATATATAAGAATTTATTTTTAATTTGTATTTGTCATATACAGAAAAAATGCTTTCTGTATTATGTAATTTATTATCGTATATTTTACATTTAAAATTGCAACAATTACAACAATAATATATTTGATAGTTCATGTTTTTATAATATATTTTCATATCATAGTTACATACGTCACATAACATGTCCATTTTATATTTGTTTTGAAAAATAATAAAAAATATAAAACGGGATTATTAATTTATTTAACTATTATAATAATGAAATATAAATCAGCACATCATATACCTAAAAAATATGTGATACTTAATCATTTAATATCATCGTCTACACCTATAGAAACAAAAGTCTCACCTAATCAAACCACAACAACGTCTAATCCTATTATCACAACAACAACTATGAAACCTATTATAACAACTATGAAACCTATTATAACAACTATGAAACCTATTACAACAATAACAACTAAACCTATCACATCCAAATCTATCACAACAACAACTATGAAACCTATTACAACAACTACATTGAAACCTATCACAACTATAACAACTAAACCATTTTCAACAACTACTATGAAACCTATTACAAAAATAACAACTAAACCAATTTCAACAACAACTATGAAACCTATTATAACAACTATGAAACCTATTATAACAACTATGAAACCTATCACAACTATAACAACTAAACCAATTATAACAACTATGAAACCTATTATAACAAATATGAAACCCATCACAACAACAACTATGAAACCTATTACAACAACTATGAAACCTATTACAACAATAACAACCAAACCTATTACAACAATAACAACCAAACCAATTACAACAATAACAACGAAACCATTTACTACAACAATAACAACCAAACCAATTACAACAATAACAACGAAACCATTTACTACAACAATAACAACCAAACCAATTACAACAATAACAACGAAACCATTTACTACAACGACAACTATGAAACCAATCACAACAACGAAACCATTTACTACAACGACAACTATGAAACCAATCACAACAACGAAACCAATCACAACAACGAAACCATTTACTACAACGACAACAACCAAACCAATTACAACAATAACAACGAAACCATTTACAACAATAACAACGAAACCATTTACAACAATAACAACGAAACCATTTACTACAACGACAACAACCAAACCATTTACTACAACGACAACTATGAAACCAATCACAACAACGAAACCATTTACTACAATGACAACTATGAAACCAATCACAACAACGAAACCAATCACAACAACGAAACCATTTACTACAACGACAACTATGAAACCAATCACAACAACGAAACCATTTACTACAACGACAACTATGAAACCAATCACAACAACGAAACCATTTACTACAACGACAACAACCAAACCAATTACAACAATAACAACGAAACCATTTACTACAACGACAACAACCAAACCAATTACAACAATAACAACGAAACCATTTACTACAACATCTAAACCTATTACAAAAACATCTAAATCAATTACTACAACGATAACTATGAAACCAATCACAACAACAACATCTAAACCTATTACAACAATTACTACTATGAAACCAATCACAACAACTACTACTATGAAACCTATTACAACAATTACAACTATGAAACCAATCACAACAACGACAACTATGAAACCAATCACAACAACGACAACTATGAAACCAATCACAACAACGACAACCACGCGTGCACCAACAACAACGACGACATTTATTCCTACTACAACACGTGCACCAACAACAACGACATTTATTCCTACAACTACACGTCCACCAACAACTACTACAACACGTCCACCAACAACTACAACTACACGTCCACCAACAACTACAACGCGTGCACCAACTACAACCACAACAACATTTATTCCTACAACTACACGTCCACCAACAACTACAACCACATTTATTCCTACAACTACACGTCCACCACCAACTACAACCACAACAACATTTATTCCTACAACTACACGTCCACCAACAACTACAACCACGCGTGCACCAACAACAACGACGACATTTATTCCTACTACAACACGTGCACCAACAACAACGACATTTATTCCTACAACTACACGTCCACCAACAACTACTACAACACGTCCACCAACAACTACAACTACACGTCCACCAACAACTACAACGCGTGCACCAACTACAACCACAACAACATTTATTCCTACAACTACACGTCCACCAACAACTACAACCACATTTATTCCTACAACTACACGTCCACCACCAACTACAACCACAACAACATTTATTCCTACAACTACACGTCCACCAACAACTACAACTACACGTCCACCAACAACTACAACTACAACCACATTTATTCCTACAACTACACGTCCACCACCAACTACAACCACAACAACATTTATTCCTACAACTACACGTCCACCAACAACTACAACAACGACAACATTTATTCCTACAACTACACGTCCACCAACAACTACAACAACGACAACATTTATTCCTACTACAACACGTCCACCAACAACTACAACTACAACTACAACCACAACTACATTTATTCCTACTACAACAACGACAACATTTATTCCTACAACAACAACACGTCCACCAACAACTACAACTACACGTCCACCAACAACTACAACAACGACAACATTTATTCCTACTACAACACGTCCACCAACAACTACAACTACACGTCCACCAACAACTACAACTACACGTCCACCAACAACTACAACTACAACTACACGTCCACCAACAACTACAACTACACGTCCACCAACAACTACAACTACAACAACATTTATTCCTACAACTACAACTACGACAACGACATTTATTCCTACAACAACACGTGCACCAACAACAACAACGACAACATTTATTCCTACAACAACTACACGTGCACCAACAACAACGACGACATTTATTCCTACAACAACAACCACGCGTCCAATAACAACTACAACTACGATGAAACCTACAAGAGTATATAATGTACATAAAAATACAGAATACGAAGCTCTTGGAGGTGATCCTGATATTGGACATGTTCAAACTGTAAATAATGATTTATCAGTTTGTAAGAGAGAGTGTGATAATAGACCTGACTGTTTTGGATTTGCAACAGATAATAAAAATAATTGCTGGTTGAAAAATAATAAATTAGGAAAGGTCCATCCAAGTCATGTAGATCATTATTATACTAATATTACTTTACAACCATATGTACCACAAACCCCAACCACAACAACTACAACGCGTGCACCAACTACAACAACGACAACATTTATTCCTAGAACAACTACACGTACACCAACAACAACAACAACTACAACGCGTGCACCAACTACAACAACGACAACATTTATTCCTACAACAACAACCACGCGTCCAACAACAACAACATTTATTCCTACAACAACTACAACTACAACACGTTTACCAACCACGTCAACACGTCAACCAACCACGACAACAACAACACGTGCACCAACTACAACTACAACACATCCACCAACCACAACATTTATTCCTACAACAACTACAACTACAACACGTTTACCAACCACGTCAACACGTCAACCAACCACTACAACAACAACACGTCAACCAACCACGTCAACACGTCTACCAACAACAACAACTACAACACGTTTACCAACCACGTCAACACGTCAACCAACCACTACAACAACAACACGTCGTCAACACGTCTACCAACAACAACAACTACAACACGTCAACCAACCACGACAATAACAACAACACGTTCACCAACCACAACAACAACAACTACAACACGTCAACCCACGACAATAACAACAAAATTAACAAAAAAAAATAATTGTACGGAAGAATATATCGTTAAATCAAATGATACATGTTGGGAAATTGTTAATAAAAATAATTTAACTATAATTCAGTTACAATTATTAAATCCAAACATAGAATGCAATAATCTTCAAATTGGACAAAAATTATGCATAAAAAAGAAATAATTAATTAATAAAATATATATAATATTTTTTTATTATTATATTAATATAATAATAACAAATGACTGTAACACGAAAACAAGTAATAAAATCTGCTCCTATTATTAAAACTACTACTACTAAAAAAGTAGTACCAGTTGTTATTAAAACAACAACTAAAAAACCTGTAAAAAATGGTATTATTATAAAAACAACTAAACAACCAGGACATATTATTACAACTAAATGTGTTAAATCAAAAGATAATATCTACGCAGCATGTCCGAAAGGAAATAATATAATTGTTTATAAAAAAAATATACCAGTATGGTCATCTGAATCTGCATTAACTAAAAAAGTTAAAAAAGTAGTTTCTACACCAATTAGTAAAGTTACTATTAAACCAATTAAAAAGGTAATTACTATGAAACCAATTAGCAAAGTTACTACTATGAAACCAGTTACAACAGTAAAAAAATTAAAAAAATTATAAATGTATAATTAACAATAAAATAATTATTAAAAATATTTTTTTATTGTATTATTAATATAACATTTAAATGGTATCTAGTAAAAAAGCTGTTCAAACTACCAAAAAAGTTGTTGCTAAACCTGTTAAACGAGCTGTTATTCAAACAACATCTAAAAAACCGGTTAAACAAGTTGTTATTCAAACAACAACTAAAAAACCTGTTAAACGAGCTGTTATTCAAACAACAACTAAAAAACCTGTTAAACAAGTTGCTGCTAAACAAGCACAACCTGTTAAACGAGCTGTTATTCAAACAACAACTAAAAAACCTGTTAAACGAGCTGTTATTCAAACAACAACTAAAAAACCTGTTAAACAAGCAGTTGTTAAGTCTGGAATGACTACAAAAATTATTCCAACAATGCCACCAACAACAACGACAAAAGTTATTCCAACAATGCCACCAACAACAACGACAAAAGTTATTCCAACAATGCCACCAACAACTACAACATTTATTCCAACAATGCCACCAACAACTACAACACGCACTCCAACTACAACATTTATTCCAACAATGCCACCAACAACAACTACGACATTTATTCCTACAACAACACGCCCACCAGCAAGAATTTATAAAGCTTACGCTGCAACAGATTATGCTGGACAAGGTGATATTGGTGCACAAGCTGGAAATGGTACTGTTTGTCAACCAATATGTGATAATATGCCTGGATGTTCAGGATTTGTTACTAATGGACAAACTTGTTGGTTTAAAAATTCATCTGTGTCAAGACCTAATCATAGTCCATCCTTAACATATTATTATACAGGAAATGCTCCAAATGGTCCAGCTCCTTTACCTACACCTGCACCAACACTTCCAGTTGTAACTGATTCAATTGGTGTTGATAAATGTATTACAAATCAATGTATTACATCACAAAATAAGAGATTCGCTGCATGTCAACAAGGTGATGGTAACTTTGTTTTATATGATAATGGTAAGGCATATTGGGCTAATAATAGAGTTGGTAAACAAAATGCAAGAATGTGTATGCAATATGATGGTAATTTAGTAGGATATGATAATAGCGGTGCATATTGGGCAAGTAATAGTAATTTTGGCAATCAATTCCAACCATATAAAACTATTATGCAAAACGATGGTAATTTAGTTATCTATAATAAAGATAATAAAGCTGTATGGGCTACAGGAACTATGAGAAAATAAATTAACATTATAACATAATTATTATATAATATTATAATGTACAATTCAAGTTAAATACACTTATTATACACACTTATACACACTTATATATACTTATATATACTTGTTTAATTTTGATAAAGGAATCCAATCTAAAATATTATATTTTTTAGATAATTTAACAAATTCTTTAATATATGTTCGTGATGATTTTTTTTCATAATCAAGTAATTCTCTTGTTGTTTCTTCAAAAATTTCTGATGCTGAACAAACAATAAGTAATTTTGATTTTTTATATTTATCTGTATATTCTAATTTAGAATATTTACGGACTATATGATCTAATTTTTCAGATGCAGTTCCATTACAGTTATAACTTCTACTTTTAACTTCAATGAATAAGTTTTTATCTGGAATAAAAAAATCTGGTTGAATATACCTAGATTTATTTTCTATTTGATATTTAATTCTGGGTTGTTCTTGAAAAATGATTTTTTTATCTTTTAATATTTGACGAATATACCATTCAGATAATTTACCTGTGTTCATTGATTTTTTATTTCCTGTTGTATTTTTAAGAATATTACTTGATAAAAATATTTGTTCATCTTTTTTATTTGGTTTCCAAATACCATGACAATAATTTTTAATTTTTTTAAAAATAGGCGATTGAGTACGTGCTTTCATTTTATTTACAATAAATGAATTTTTATTAAAATTCATTTTTTATTAATTACTTTCTTTTCATATCAAATGTATCGAATGAATTATCCATTTCTAAAATATTATTCATATCTAAATCACTGTTATCAATCATAAAACTAGATGATGTTTCTGGTAGGTCAGATACATCAGATACATTAATAATAATAGTTTGTGGTTTACTGTCGATTTTTTTAGTTGGTTGAATTAAATTAATTGTAAAATATGCTGCGACTAATGATAATCCTACAATAATATATTTTTTATTATTAATAATAAAATCAATAGTTTGTTTTGGTAAATAAGATAACATTGATTGCAACATATCATTATTTGAATAATACAATGTTATAACGATAAATAATGGAGCAATAATATTAATGTATTGAGGATAATACATATAAATAATAATAATACTTGTTATTAAAACAATTAAATTTGTGTTTGCAGATGGTAATGCCATATATAATTTATAATATATTATTATAATAAAATAAATTTAAAATAAATTTACAATTAAATTAATTAATATTTAATTTAATTGATGATTAGATTAGTATTTAGTGTTTCTTGGATGAACGTTTCTTGTGGGAACGTTTCTTGGAGTGTTTCTTAGAGTGTTTCTTGTGGGAACGTTTTTTGTAGGAACGTTTCTTACCTCCAGAGTGTTTCTTGGATGAACGTTTCTTTGAGTGACGTTTAGCAGAACGTTTCTTAGATGAGCGTTTCTTGGATGAGCGCTTCTTACCTCCAGAGTGTTTCTTGGATGAACGTTTCTTTGAGTGACGTTTAGCAGAACGTTTCTTGGATGAGCGCTTCTTACCACCAGAGTGTTTCTTGGATGAACGTTTCTTGGAGTGACGTTTAGCAGAACGTTTCTTGGAGTGTCTCTTGGATGAGTGTTTCTTACCACCAGAGTGTTTCTTGGATGAACGTTTCTTGGATGAACGTTTCTTGGAGTGTCTCTTGGATGAGTGTTTCTTACCTCCAGAGTGTTTCTTGGATGAACGTTTCTTTGAGTGACGTTTAGCAGAACGCTTCTTGGAGTGTCTCTTTGATGAGTGTTTCTTACCTCCAGAGTGTTTCTTGGATGAACGTTTCTTTGAGTGACGTTTAGCAGAACGTTTCTTGGAGTGTCTCTTTGATGAGTGTTTCTTACCTCCAGAGTGTTTCTTAGAGTGTCTCTTGGAGTGTTTCTTACCTCCAGAGTGTTTCTTTGAGTGTTTCTTAGAGTGTTTTTTCATAGAATGTTTTTTAACTGAACTATGTTTCATTGGATTGGTGTATATAATTAAGGCAATAAATTAATTTTTTTTAATTAAAAATTTAAATTAAAAAAATAAAATTAATTTAAAAATAAAATTAAGATAAAGTATTATAAAATTACTTAAAATAAATTATGTCTTTGAGAAGCGACATCTGTAAGGAACTTATGTTGAATCGTAAATGTAATAATGAAAAATGTACTTTTATTCATGATAATATATGTTTTCATCATTGGAAATTTAATAAATGTAAATTTGGTGATACATGTAAAAAAATTCACTTAAAATATGTTGATAAATACGAAGAAAAGAAAAATAAACGTAAGCTTTTAAAAGTAAAAAATACAGAAAGTTTCGAACCAATGACTAAACCAGTTGATATGAGATTAGTTATTGATTACGGAAAAGATAAATTAAAAACAGAATTAACTGACAGAGATGTTTTATTAATACCACATTTATTTGGTGATTTTCAAGAAAAAGAATTATATAATAAATTAATGGATGAAATAAAAAATTGTGGTATACCAGAAGATAAATTATTAAAATTGTGGCATGGTGATACACATTTAATAGCAGATGATAAACTTAAACTTGAAGATAAAAGTGATTGGAAAAGTAAGATGCCAACGTTCAATATGATAATTGAACGTATTAAAACATTTTTTAACATGGATATTAAAGCTACAAGATTTAATTATTATAAAGATACTTCACATTTTAAGCCATTTCATTTTGATGCTGCAGCTATGAAACCTGAAAAAGAAAAGACACAAAATTTCACAATTGGTGTTAGTTTTGGAGTTACAAGAACTGTTGCATTTGAACATGATACAGCAAGTAAAACTGTTGTTAGTTTTCCATTGTCAGATGGTCAGGCTTATTCTTTTTGTAAGACAACTAATGTAACTTGGAGACATGGGATTCTTCAAGAATTACCTATTAAAAATGAAGGGCGAATATCTATTATTTGCTGGGGGAAAATTTAGTATGATAATATCTGATCAACAATTTCAATTGGTAATTTTTTCATTAGTATATTTTTTATACATGTAATATAAATTATACAATCATCGCATATATTTTTATTTGTTTTTAATTTTATTAATTTCTTTCTTAACGTAAAAACTGTATATATATCATAACCGCAATAATTGCATTTGCAATTATTATATAACATATTATTATATTATATAATAACAAAAAAATATTTAAATATATGGTTTAGAGTATGCTATCTAGACATTGCATTAGTAAAATCAGGATCCATTATATTATTATAAAAATAAATAATATAAATAAAATTAATGATGAAAAATATATTAAATAGATGGTGTAGTTTCTATTCTATACTAGGTGATTGAATACTAGGTGATTCTATGCTGGGTGATTCTAAACTAGAACCACTTGTATTGTTAGTATTATAAAAATATATAAATAGTCCAATAGCTATTAATAATAATATAATTGTAACAACGATAATAATAATAGTGTTTTGAGACATTCCACCAGATGTCTCAGCTGGTTTCATTGTAGATGTTATAGGAATAAACGTTGATGTCATAGATGATGATGTTTTAGCTGTAGTCATTGTTGTCATTGGACTTTTTGTGGTTGTCATTGGAATGTAATTTTGTGGTTTAATTGTAACTGGTTTACATAACTTTGTTTCTAAAATAAATAAATCAATGATTCTTTGTATTAATGTGTAGAAATCTTTAATCATTTTAATTTTGTCATCAATAAATGGCATTTGTTTGAAATTTTCTAATAGTTGAATTCTTAATTCTGAATCAATTGGTGATAATAACGTTGGATGTATATTAAAATTAACAGCGACATTTCTAACATCAGATAACAACATATTATGTTTGAAATTAATATTTTTATATAAATCAAAATCCATAAATTCTTTTAGATCGTTCATTCTTTTACCAACCCGTTCTGGCTCCAAAGCTGGAAAAACATCATTTAAACTTTTAATCATGTCGATACTTGGACCGTGTTTTGGATTTAATGTTGGACAATTTCTATTAGGATTGACTTCAAATATTAATAAATTTATAATACGTGCATATAAAAAGTATATTGAATTAAGTAAACTTGGATTTTTGTCAAGTTCGGCCGCCATAAAAGCACCGAATAACATAAATAGAGCATATCTTGGTGTTGTACCAGTCGAAAAAGCCTTATATTCATCATTTAATATTGCCAACAATCCATTTAAAACTTGTAATCTATGCTTTTTCTCATAATCATTTAATAAAGCTGGTTTTAATTCGAATTTTAAATATGCGTGTCTAATAATATTCGTGTTTAAATTATATTTTTTTAAAAAATTCGTCATTTCAAGATCTATTTTCCAATCCATACCAGTATCATCAAAATGTTCCACAATTGGCGTAGTGGCTTTCATAGGTGTTGCAACTGGATAAAAGGTACTTGCTTGCATAGGTGATGCAACTGGATAAAAGGTACTTGCTTGCATAGGTGTTGCACTTGCTAACTTTGCTAATGCATTTTTAAGCGCGTCAAACGTATTTGTATAAGCTTCAATATAATCCATTATATTTTTATATAAATAAATAATTTAATTTAATTTAATTTAATTTAATTTAATGTATATTTTGTCTACATAATGGGCAAGTATATTCGTCTCTATTGTCTTTAAATTGTGTATACAACCATTTATCTATGCACTTTTTATGAAATTCATGATTACATTTTAATTTTCTTAGAAATTCATTTGGTTGTAAATGTTCATAACATATGCTACATTGTAAATTATTATTTTTAGATTTATAAAATGAACTTAAATTTAATATTTTAATAAACTGATTCATATTAATATTAGTATGCATTTTATATATTTTATAAATTTTTAATTGTGAATAAATTAAAAATTCTTCTAAACTTTCAAAATTTACAATAGTTGAGTTTTCCATTTAACAATATAAATAAATTAATTACAGTTATTTATTTTAAAAATTACTTAAAACGCACCGCGTACATATTTTATTATAAAATTAATGCATCTAATTAAGAAATGCTTTTTATATTAAGTTTAACACGATTAATATCGTTATGTAGTGCTCATATATTTATGAATTTTCCACCTTCTCGGCATAGTAAATATTCATCGTATTATACAGAACATCTTTTAGTGAATTACAATTTAAATTCACCATTAAATGTTGCACCTGATTATTTTACTTTTCCATGTAAAGGATTTGGTGTAGGACCACCTACAACTACTATTTATGATAATACAGTATCAGTTACATTAGAAGGTAGTGCTATACATGGTGGTGGTCATTGTCAATTTGGAATATCATTTGATAATGTTAATTTCTTGGTTTTAAAAACGGTCATATATTCTTGTTTATTAGATTCAATGTCCTATTCATTTAAACTTCCTGATAATACACCATCAGGTAATTTAATTGTATTTTGGAGTTGGATTAATAAAATAGGTAATAGAGAATATTATATGGAATGTGCTGATGTTAATGTTGTAAATTCAAATACAAATAGAAATGTAGCATTACAAGGAACAGAATTATTGGTTGTAAATTTACCTGGTTATGAATTGGTAGGTGAATGGTATACAGGTGATC